>MKWU01006161.1_pt1 | contig 12399 bp, 11 predicted proteins | sample 809101 | NCBI WGS metagenome assembly MKWU01 (sample SAMN05860141, study PRJNA318959) | sponge metagenome | host: Aplysina aerophoba | place: Slovenia: Piran, Adriatic Sea, Gulf of Piran | collected 2013-05-07
CAATGCCTGGATGAGCTGGAACAGGAAGGCTTCAGGCCGGCCGTGCTCGAAAAAATGTTCGTCAAGAACGCCATCCGGGTCCTGGGTCTGGATGAGAGCGCTCTCGGGGCGCCGGCAGGCCGGTAGGGGCACCGGGTAAACTCCACCGTACCGTGGAACTGCGGCACCTGTCCCTCGTACCGAATGGCGAGCGATTCGAGGTCGGAAATGGCGAAACCGCGCCGGTACTGCAATGCCGGGCGGATGGTCATGGCCGGACGGAAACCCGCCACCGCCTTGTCGGGGCAGAATTCCGGGAGTCCGGGTTGCCATTCCGGCCGAAGTGTTCCCGGAGTTCGCATCCTCCCACGGATGCATGGAGGATTCCGTAGGTTGGTGTATTTACATATTTTTTTGCCGGCTCTATCGTTGACGTAGTCGACGAATTCTCGGAGGCTTTGGAAAAGACGTTCCTCCATCAAACGGCGTCGAAGGGGCGGAGAGCTCCGGTGTAGGTGAAGAAGAAGGTGGCCATCGTAGTCGCTGCGAATGACGTCATGCGGCGAGACCGCACCGACTTCCTGACGCGGACCGCGAACGGGATCGGGGTTTGGCGCGACCCGACGACCGGGGAGTCCCTTAGGTGCAGCGAAGAGGCGCGGGTGGCGCTCCTCGACATTGAGCACCGGCAAGAACTGCCCGGAATCTGCTGCGGCTCGATGGATTTTCTGCCATCCGGAAGGCGGTTGTCCGGAAGAGACGCCAATTCGAGACACCCGGAAGTATATCGATGCGATGATATCTGCGGTTCAGGTTCGCGGTGTGTCGATCGAGATCGAGGCCGGCGACGCCGGTTCATAGCATCGTCTCCGCCGGATGGCCGAGGGAGGTCTGTTCGGCCCGGACAGAAGGAACACCTGGCTGCTTCGAGGAGCCGGCCTCGCGTCAACGCCACCCAGCCCGCGCAACGTCATTTTTCGCATCGACCAGATCTTCCGCGTGTTCCTGAGGGCGAGGTGGAGCATTCTCAGGACCGGCTGACATCAGTCCATCGTGACAACTCCAGGCCTGTCCATGGGTGCGATCCGGTGCTGAACGGTCTTGAGGATGGACTAAATCAGTCGAATGGCGACATGACCGGAGACAACCATCAGCCGGGAGAGGAAACGGTCCGGATGGCAAAGCTGTTCGGACAAGAACAGGCGGGTATCGACAAGACTTAAGATTTCCCGAACCTCAGGCTGGCGTTGGGACAAAGACGATGCGCAGTCGTTTGATGCAGGAAGGTCGGCGGGGCTCAACGATATTTTTCGTCTAATCCGGTCGCTCTAAGCCCGGGATTCCTGGATGCGTGCGATTGCGCAGGCCCGCGTCGTCGGGTGGGTGAATCGGCCGAAACATATTGGGGGACAGACGAATGCGAATCTTTGACTGCCATTCCCACTGGAGCACGAAGAAAGGCTACATCTTCAGGACTGAAGAGGAACTCGCCAGCCAGGAGCGGATTTGGAACACGAAGGCGGAGTACCAGACCGAAGACGAAATGGCGGACTATTTCCGCGCCAACAACGTGCGGGTCGTGCTGGATCTCGCATGGATCGCGATGGCGAAGATGCCGATCGAGGAGATGCGGGAATATCACGATTACACATTTGAGGTTCAGCGCCAGCACAGCGACGTGGTGTTCGGCCACTGGCTGAATTTCGATCCTCGCCTTGGCAAGCCTGCCATTGACGAGTTTGAACGGGCCCTCGGCGCCGACGCCGGATTCGTCGGCTTCGGGGTATTCGGCCAGGGATACGGCGTTCCGCCCAGCGATCCGCTGTGGGATCCCTTCTACAAGGCGTCGATCGACGCCGATGTGCCGATTCTCGTTCATACCGGGCTGACGGGCATCGGCCAGGGCTTTCCAGGCGGGCATGGCCTCATTCAGGACCATGGGCATCCGCGCCACGTCGATTACGTGGCGGCGCGATTTCCCGAGCTGAAGATCCTGGCGGCGCGGCCTTCCTGGCCGTGGCAGGACGAAATGATCGCTGTGCTGCTCCACAAGAGCAACGTTCACTACGAATTGCATGGCTGGTCGCCGAAGCATCTCACCGACGCGCTGAAACGAGAGATCGGCGGCCGCCTGCAGGATCGCGTCATGTTCGGATGCGACTACCCGGTCCTCAAATATGAGATGATGGTCGATCGCTGGCGTTCCATCGGCTACTCGGAAGAGGTGCTGGAAAAAGTCCTGCACCGGAATGCCGAAGAATATTTCCCGGATGCCGCAATGCCGTGACGGCGCCCGCGCGCGGATTGGGCCGGCAAAGCCGGAAGGGCAGTTTGGAGAGTAACATGAACGATGGAGTTCAAACGGAGCTTCCAATCTACCACAACGCCATCGACTGGCCGGCGTTTCAGCGCGAATATCCGGTCCCGGACGTTTTCCGGGAGACCGTCTACAAATGGCCGCGCGGCCAGATCCGCGATCTTCAGAACAGGCGGCTGAAAGCTTTGCTGGAAGTCGGATGGCAGAACGACTTCTACCGCAAGCGCTGGAGCGAAGCAGGAATCAAGCCGACCGATATCAAGGGCCTCGACGACCTGGCGAAGCTGCCGACGTTCAATTCCGACGATATCAAGGACGACCAGCACAAGCATCCGCCGTTCGGAAAAATCCAGGGCGTGACGACCGCCGACCTGAGAACGACGCCGCTCAAGATCCAGACCAGCGGCGGGACCACCGGCAAGCCCCGGGCCACTCTGTACGGGCCGGTCGACTGGGAAATGAACGGCCTGACTGGGGCGCGCGCGTTCTATTGCCAGGGAGTGCGCCCGGGCGACATCCTGCAGATTCCGGCAACCTGCTCGTTGGCGAACCTCGCCTGGTGCGCCTACAAGGCCATGCACGATTATCTTGGCGTGTTACCCCTTACAACCGGCAGCGGCGTGGTGACTCCGAGCCGCCGGCAGCTGGAAATCGCCTTCGACTGGGGGACCAACGCATGGATCAGCTTCCCCGAATACATGACCCAGTTGGCCCATGTCTGCAGTACCGAGCTGGATCGCGATCCGCGCGACCTGAACACCAAGTTGATCACGACCTTTCTCGGGCCCGATACCGAGGGCCTGTTGCGGACGCAACTTCAGGATCTGTTCGGTTGTCCGGTCTACGACAATTACGGCACCAACGAGATCGGCTCCGGCGCGTTCGAATGCGAGGAACAGAGCGGCCTCCATTTCCAGGAAGACTGCATGATCTTCGAAATCATCGACACGGAAACCGGCGAACCGGTGGCGCCTGGCGAGAAGGGCAATCTCGTCGTCACCCACCTGGCGCGTCGCGTGCCGCCGATCATCCGGTTCGATTTGCGCGACCTTGGCCGCATCGTCAGCGAGGATCGGTGCGGGTGTGGCAGCTCTTTCCGCCGGATGGACCATTTTCTGGGCCGCAGCGACGACATGGTCAAGTTGCGCGGGGTGAACGTCTATCCCATGGCCTGTCTCGGCGCGGTCAAGAGCGACGAGCGGACAACCGGCGAATGGATCTGCATCGCGGAACGGCAGGTGCGTAACGATGTGATCAGGGACGAGATGACGGTTCGTGTCGAGACCCGCGACGACGCCGGCAGCCTCGATGGCCTGAAAGACCAACTGGAGCGTCGGATGCAGAACGATCTCGGCGTCAGGGTCGCGGTAGAACTCGTCCCGGCGGGAAGCCTGGCGCAGGTGGCGAATCTGGGCCGTGAGGGCAAAGCAAAACGCTTGTTAGACCGGCGTTTCGAAAAATAGCGCCGGTAAGGCAGGGAAGTTGCTCGTGAAGAACTCCGGAAGCGTGAAGGCATGTTTCCAAGCGAGTTGGGCAAGATTGGCAGAATAAAGCGACTAAAACCTAGGAAGGAGAAACCGTTATGAAGATGAACAATATTCAGAAGCTGGCAATGCCGGCTGCCATCGCAGCTGCATTCGCGATCGGCGGGTCCAGTGCATTCTCGGCGGAAACCTTGACGCTGGGCATGTCGGTGCCGCTTTCTGGCCCCGCCGCCAGCTGGGGCAAGGGCATGGATTGGGCCGGCCAGAGGGCTGTAAAAAAGATCAACGCCGAAGGAGGCGTCAAAGCCGGCGGCAAGACCTACATGCTCAAACTGATCGTGCTCGACAACAAGTACAACGCTGCCGAAGGCACGAAAGTGGCGCATACGCTAATCAACCGTGAAGGCGTCAAATTCATGGCCGGGGTGCTCGGCACTGCGCCCACCAAGGCGTTGCAATCGATCTCCGAGCGCAAGGGTGTACTTCTCATGACCACGGCCTGGGGGCGTAGCGTCAAGGGGCCGAAATTCCCGTTGACATTCACGCAGGGCAATACACCGGCCGAGGTTTTGCCGCAGCTTTACGGCTACATCAAGAAAACCCATCCCGGCGTCAAGACCGTGGCGCTGTTCAACCCCAACGACGCCAGCGGCAGGGATATCGAAAAGGACGCGCGTGCAATCTGGGAGAATCTTGGAGTCAAGGTGATCATCAGTGACTTTTTTGAGCGCCGCACAACCGAGTTCCAGTCCGTGGCGACCAAGATCGCGCGGGCGAAGCCCGATATCGTCGACATGTCGAGCGGACCGCCTGCAACGGCCGGGCTCGTCTTCAAGGAACTGGCCGTGCAGGGTTGGAAAGGCGTCAAGACTGTCGCCGCGGGCACGGCCGCCGCGTCGTTCCTTAAAACCGGTGGCAAGGCCGTGGACGGCACCTATCTGGGAGTCGCTTCCAACTTCGGTTCCGCTACCGCGTCAGCCATTCAGCGTAGCCTTAGCGCCGATGCCGCGAAGCAGCTCGGCGAGCCGTTGAACAGCATATTCGTCTCGGCGTGGGACGCGATCATGGCAATCAAGGCGGGAATTGAGGCGGCGGATAGCACGGACCCGCGCAAGGTTGCCAAAGTGCTTCCCACAATCGTGTTCGAATCGTCCTACGGGCCCACCGCCTTTGGCGGGGCGCACGAATACGGCAGCCCGCAGCAGATACTGATCCCCTCGATCATCAGCCAGATCAAGGGTAGCAGTGTCGTCGAACTCGCGCGCAGCGAGCCCCAAGAACTCAAGAAGAAGATCGAAATGGCCAAATGAACGATTCCAGTGCTCTGCCGGCTGACGCGAGCCGGCAGAGCACCTCTCCTTCGGCTTCGGGGGCGTGAATGGAACTCGTCGCACAGTTGTTCATCAACACGTTGCAGATCGGTGTGGTCTACGTTCTGTTTTCACTGGGCTTCACCATCATTTTCGGAGTGATGAAGATTGTTAACTTCGCCCATGGCGAGTTTTTCGCCTTGGCGGCGTTGCTCATGGCCTTTCTGGTCAACATGGCGGCCGGCGAGCTCGGCCTGCCTTTGTGGGTCGGGTATGCCGGCGGCTTCTTCGGGGCGGTCGTTGCGGTATTCTTACTGGGGCTGGTGGTTTATCGCCCCGCATTTCAGCGTTACCTCCGCGACCTCGTCGGCTCATTCATTGTGTCGGTAGGTCTGCTGCTTCTGTTGCAGGGCATTCTTCTCGAAGTGTTCGGCGGCGTTCCCCAAGTGGTTCCGCGGTGGGGGGACGACACGATTTCGATATTGGGCGGGCGCATCACCGAAATACGCCTGGCGGTATCGCTGATCGCACTGGCGATCATGGTGCTTTCCTATCTACTGATCCAGCGAACCCGTCTGGGCATGGCCTTGCGCGCCATGGCCGAAGATCACGAGGCGGCGATGCTCCAGGGCATCCGTTATCGCCGGATCGCGCTCTACGGCTTCCTTATCGGCTCGGTGCTGGCGGCGACGGCCGGTGCGCTGATCGCGCCCCTGACCGCTATCACACCGTCCGTTGGCGGCGATTATCTCGTGAAGGCGTTCATCATCGTGATCGTGGGCGGACTGGGGAGCATTACCGGGGCGATCAGCGCCGGATTCCTGATTGCGCTGATCGAAAGTTTGGGCGGCTTTTTCCTCGACCCGTCGCTGACGACGGTGGCGCTGTTCATGCTGGTCATCATATTTCTCGTACTGCGACCGCAGGGGATCATGGGGCATGTCGAGAAATAGCTTGGGTGTGCTGGTTGCCGCGCTGGCTGCTCTGGCGCTTCTCGGTTACTCAAGGTTCGGCGCGGGTGACTACGGCGCCTTCATGATCATGTTGATCTGCGTAAATGTTCTGGCCGCCGCGTCGCTTCGATTCGTCATGCTGGTTGGCGAGCTCAATGTCGCGACGGTCGCATTCTACGGCATCGGCGCCTACGTCTCCGCCATCGCAACGGTATGGTACGAGCTGCCGCTGGCTGTTTCGCTCATTGCGGCCGGCCTGGCCGGAGCTCTGGTAAGCATTCTGTTCGGCTACGTTACGCTGCGCACTAAAGGTGCCTACTTCCTGCTGGTCAGCTTTGCCTTCGCCGAAGTTGTGCGCCTCCTCTATACACGCATCGAGGCGATCGGCGGCAATTCCGGCATGACGGGTATTTTCCCGGCTGAGCCGCTGGCGCCCTGGTATCCGGCGATCACGGTTGCTGTCTCCCTTGCACTGCTGGCCGGCGTTTACGGACTTGAGCGATCGATCCTTGGTACCGTATTCCGTGCCATTCGGAACAACGATTCGGTCGTGCAGTCGGTAGGACTCAACGTGCTCGCCGCAAAAATCTTCTGCCTTGCGGTTGCATCGTTCGTTGCCGGCGTTGCTGGCGCCCTGCACGCCCACGCCAACAATGTCATAAGCCCGGGGGATTTCAGCTTCCTGGTTGCCGTGTTCGCTTTGGCCTATGTCAAGATCGGTGGCGAAAAACACCTCCTCGGCGCGGTCATGGGCGCGGTGTTTCTGACAGTGCTGGGCCAATACCTGATCAGCCTCGGCGCCCAGGAAGCCATCTTTTTCGGCGGTGCCCTGGTGCTGGGGATGCTGATCCTGCCCAATGGCCTGTATGGCCTTGCCGAACGCCTCGCCCGGCCGTTGCTCGGGGCCTTGGTTCGGACGCTGCCCGGCAATGGCGCCAAGCGGAGTACGGCCGCGTGAGCGGGCTGGCGGAATCCGCGGCGCCGGTCCTGAAGGCGCAGGGGCTGCGGCGCCGCTTCGGCGGACTTGTGGCGGTCGCCGATGTAAGTTTCGAAATCTGGCCGAACGAAATACTTGGCCTGATCGGGCCAAATGGCGCCGGCAAGAGCACGATCTTTAACCTTCTGAGCGGCTATTTCCGGCCGCATAACGGCCGTCTGACATTTCTCGGCGACGATATTACAGGCCGCACCCCGTCCGAAATCAGCCGCAAAGGACTGGTTCGCACGTTTCAGCATGACAGCCTGCTGCGTGACATGAGCGTTTACGATAACATCCTCGTCGCCACCGTTTCGTCCTTGCGCGACCGCAAGGCGCGCCACCGCCGGGTGGAGGAGACGGCAGACCTGCTCGACCTGACTGACGTGCTCGGCGAGGAGGCGAGCAATCTGCCCCACGGCCATCAGCGGATGCTCGGTGTGGCCATTGCGGTCGCGACGCGGCCAAAGCTGTTGTGTCTGGACGAATGTCTGACCGGACTCAATCTGACCGAAGTCGGGCGCGCCCTGGGGTTCATCCGGCGGATCCGGGACGAATTCGGCATGGCCATATTGTTCGTCGAGCACAACATGCGCGCGGTGATGCAGGTCTGCGATCGTATCTTGGTTCTGCACCACGGGTTGCTGCTGGCCGAGGGAACGCCCGACCAGGTCAGCCGCGACCCCAAGGTGCTCGAAGCCTATCTGGGGAGCAGACGGTGAGCACCGCCGAGCCCATCCTCGAAGTGGCCGGCCTGGAAGTTCACTATGGCAAGGTCCATGCGCTGTCCGGCGTGGACCTTGCCGTCGAACCTGGCGCCATCACTGCCATCGTCGGGTCCAACGGCGCCGGGAAGACGACGATGCTGAAGGCCGTCATGGGCTTAATCATGCCGTCGGCCGGAACGGTTCGGTTCATGGGCGAGGAACTGCGCGGCCGCGAGGTCGACGAGATCGTCGTTCGCGGCCTTACGCTGGTACCCGAAGGGCGACGCCTGTTCGGCAGCATGACCGTGCAGGAGAATCTCGAAGTCGGCGCGTATCGGCGACGTGACAGCACTGCCGTGCGACGCGACCATGAGCGGGTTCTCGGTTATTTTCCGTTTCTGGGCGAAAGGCTGGGCCAGCCCGCGATGAGCCTGAGCGGTGGGCAGCAACAAATGCTGGCTCTCGCCCGGGCACTGATGTCCGCGCCCAGGTTGCTGATGCTCGATGAACCGTCGAATGGACTGGCGCCGGCAATCGTCGAAACGATCGAAGACATAATCCGTACCGTCCATGACGATGGAGTGGGCATATTGCTGGTCGAGCAGAACGCTCATATGGCGCTCGACATCTCGGAGCGTGCCTATGTGCTGGAGAACGGTGCGATGGTCATGCACGGCCCCTCCCGGGACCTGGCCCGCTCGGACACCGTCCGCAAGGCCTATCTCGGCATGTAGGCGAAATCGGCCCTCGTGTTCTATAGGTCTGGCTCCATCGCCAGGCGGATGTGGAGCAATTCGGCCGCCGATATCCCGCTATCGCGTCGAACAGGGCATAATCGCGACTGGCAGTCTTGCAGTTGGTGAAACTTTCCGCGGCCCGCTGGCCCGGCCTGTTCGCACCGGCCCCGGAATTGGGCTGGCGCCTATGTCATGAACTGTAGCGATCACGCAGAAATTTGCTGTCGAAGCGTCTTTCTGCCCGCGAAACGGAGTTGCCATGTCCCGGAAATGGACCGACTCACGGTCGATCGGGCCCGACTATGCCTCGACCCGTTGTCTCATGTCCTGCATGTCCGGCATGTCGTCTTTCGCAAGGTCGCGGGTCACGAAGACGATCCGCGAGCGGTGGTCGGGCGTCGGCCACCGATCCAGGGTGACCGGGGTGTGAAAGACGTGGTGGACGCCATGGATCGCAACAGGGCCTTTCTCGCCGATGAGATTGAGGATGCCCTTGACTCTCAGCAGGTTGTCGCCGTGCCTGATTCGCAGGTTCTTGAGCCAGGCCGAGAATGGCCGCCAGTCGATCGGTTCGTCGAGGACGATCACGAATGACGAGATCGCCGCGTCGTGGCGATGGTGCTTGTGCCGCTCGCCCCGGTGGTCTGGCACCTCGCCCAGCCAGGAGTCGATGTCCCTGGGCGAGCCTGATTGATCGTGCAGGCCGGCCCCGAACAGCGTTTCCGGATCGATCGCGCCGAACCGGGCGCGGATCAGCATCGCGCGCGGGTTAAGCCGTGCCAATCGGGCGATCAGTGCCGCGGCCGAGTTTTCATCGGCCAGGTCACACTTGGTCAGCACCAGCCGGTCCGACACGGCGGCCTGGCGCACCGCTTCGAAATGTTCATCGAGCTGTCTGTCGCCATGGACAGCATCGATTGTGGCGATCACCGCATCGAGCCGAAAACAGCGCGACAGGATCGGATTGTTCAAGAAACCTTCGATGACCGGTGCCGGGTCGGCAAGCCCGGTGGTCTCGATGATGAGGCGGACGAACGCCGGCAGTTCGCCGCTTGCACGGCGCAGGTACATCGTCGAAAGCGTGGTCTCCAGATCGTCACTGACGACGCAGCACAGACATCCGTTGGTCAGCATGACCACCTCGGCATCCGCATCGTCGAGGAAGTACTGATCCAGGCCGATTTCACCGATCTCGTTGATGACGACCGCGGAATCGGCCATCGCCGGATGACCGAGCAGATGGTTGAGCAAAGTCGTCTTGCCGCTGCCGAGAAAACCGGTCAGCACGGTAACCGGAACGCGCGGATCGTGATCGCCCGATCGGAACAGACTCATTCCTGCCCTTCCCTCCGGTTCCGAGCTCGTCGTCGCGACTCGAGCGCCCACCATAGCCTGGGCTACGGGACGGTCCAGAATGTTCTTGTGGTATGCGGGCCGCCAAGTGAGAATATCGGTGAAAAATGCGCCGCCGACGACCGGGCGGCGCGACTCTGGGTAAGCTCGCCCTGGCTAACTTGATCGACATGGCCGGCCGCGTTGCGATCATTCCCGGCGCGAGCGGCGGGTTGGGCAGCGCGGTGGCCGAGGTCCTGGCCGAGTGCGGTGCGGACGTGGTCCTCGGGTATTGGTCCAACCGCGAGCGCATCGACGAAGTGCTCGCCCATGTGCAGGGTCTGGGCCGCCGGGCGAGCGCGCACAGAGTCGATGTGGCCGATCGCGCGGCGATAAAGTCCTGGGTCGATCGGACCATCGCCGATTACGGCCAGATCGATATTCTCGCCAACTGTCTCGGCTGGAAAGGCCACACCTCGTTCTCGCTGTTCACCGAGCAAAACCCGCGATGGTGGCGCGATTGCGTGGAAATCGAGCTGATGGCCAGCATCCATTTCACCGATGCGGTCATCCGCCATATGATCGATCGCAAGTATGGCCGGATCGTCACCGTCGGCTCGGATTCGAGCAAGGTCGGCGAATCAGGAGCAGCGGCGAGCGCCGCGGCGCGGGCCGGGAACAATGCGTTTTCGAAATCCCTTGCACGCGAGTGCGGCCGGCACGGCATCACCGTGAACACGATCTGTCCAGGCCCGATCGAGACGCCGGTACTGGACCGGATCACCAGTTCGGGCGATACCGGCCAGAAGATCGTCGCCGCACTGATCCGTTCGGTTCCGATGAAGCGCATCGGCACACCGCGCGAGGTCGCCAATGCGGTCGCGTTTCTGGCTTCGGATGCGGCGAGCTATATCACCGGCCAGGCGATCAGCGTGTCGGGCGGGCTGACCATGTCCTGACAGGGCGACAGACAAGGAGGGGATCCGGTGAGAGCTGTCGACATCCACGTGCATCCGATGACCAAGGAGTGGTTCGAGGGCTTCGGCGTCTTTTCCGATGCCTTGGGAAAACTGCTGCACGTCGAATACGAGGCCAAGAGCGAAGAGGAAATGGCCAACGATTTCAGGCGCGCCGATTGCCTCGCGATGATGATTGCCTGGGATGCGGGCTCGGCCACCGGCGACGGTGTCATCACCAATGACTGGGTGGCCGGCCTGACCGGGAAATTCCCCGATGTGTTCCTGCCCGGCTGGGCGGTGATCGACCCATGGAAGGGCAAGGAGGCGCTGGCCGAGCTAGAGCGCGCGATCACGACGCTCGGTCTGAAGGGGGCCAAGTTCCAGCCGCCGGTTCAGGCGTTCTATCCCAACGACAGGCGGTTCTATCCGATCTGGGACCTGTGCCAATCGCTCGGCGCACCGGTGCTGATCCATACCGGCGTCACGGCACTCGGCACCGGCATCCCGGGCGGGCGCGGGGTGCATCTGAAGTATGGCCGGCCGATCCCCGCCATCGACGACATTGCCGCCGACTTTCCGAACCTCACCATCATCGCCGCCCACCCGGGATGGCCCTGGCACGAGGAGCTGATCGCGGTGGTGGTGCACAAGGACAACGTCTTCTTCGAGGTCTCCGGCTGGCGGCCGCGGTACATCCCCGAGCCGATGAAGAAGCAGATCAACAACCGGCTGCAGGACAAGGTGATGTTCGGCTCCGACTATCCCGGCTGGACACCCGAACAATGCCTGGATGAGCTGGAACAGGAAGGCTTCAGGCCGGCCGTGCTCGAAAAAATGTTCGTCAAGAACGCCATCCGGGTCCTGGGTCTGGATGAGAGCGCTCTCGGGGCGCCGGCAGGCCGGTAGGCCGCAGCGGTCAAGGGGAGGATGGCAATGAGCTACAGCCTGCCGAAATCCAGGTTGCCGATCTATCGCGAACTCGTCGACTGGGATGATTTCAATCAGAATTTTCCGGCGCCCGACGTGTGGTCGGAAACCATGTTCAAATGGCCGGCCGAACGGATTCGCGATCTCCAGAACGAGCGCTTCCTCAAGCTCATCGCCGATGGCTGGAACAACGGATTCTATCGCCGCCGTTGGCAGGAGGCCGGGCTGGAGCCGGGGGACATCGGCAGCCTCGATGACGTCGTCAAGCTGCCGATGTTCAATTCCGACGACATCAAGGCCAATCAGGCCGAGTTTCCGCCGTTCGGCGACATCCAGGGAATCGGACACGAAGAATTCAAGGACGTGCCGATCAAGATCCATACCAGCGGCGGGACCACCGGGACACCGCGCCCTACGCTGTATGGCCCGGTGGAATGGGAACTGAACGCGCTCACCTGCGGCCGCGGGCTTTATCTGGTTGGCGGGCGTCCCGGCGATATCATCCAGATTCCGTCCACCCTGTCGCTCGCCAATGTCGGTTGGGCCTACTACAAGGCGAGCCACGACTATCTCGGCATTCTACCGCTGACCACCGGCAGCGGGATCGTGACCTCGAGCCGGCGGCAGCTCGAGATTGCGTTTGCCTGGGGCACCAACCTGTGGTTGAGCTTCCCCGAATACATGATGCAGCTCGCCCGCGTCGCAAAGGAAGAACTGG
>MKWU01006162.1_pt1 | contig 12399 bp, 11 predicted proteins | sample 809101 | NCBI WGS metagenome assembly MKWU01 (sample SAMN05860141, study PRJNA318959) | sponge metagenome | host: Aplysina aerophoba | place: Slovenia: Piran, Adriatic Sea, Gulf of Piran | collected 2013-05-07
ACCCCTGCCGGGGCACGGTGAAATACCGCCAGCAGCCGCGCGAGCGGTTCCTCACGGCGGCCGAGTTCCGCCGGCTCGGGCGCGCGCTCGACGAGGTGGAGGCCGAGGGCGGCGTTTCGGTGCATGCTGCGGCGGCGATCCGGCTGCTGATGCTGACCGGGTGCCGCAAGAACGAGATCGTGACGCTGCGCTGGCGCGACGTCGACCTCGGGACGATGGAGTTGAACTTGGCCGACACGAAGACTGGCGCGCGCACGGTGTCGCTGTCGCCGGAGGCCGTCCGGGTGCTGGCGGGCATTCCGCGCGCCGACGGCAACCCCTGGGTGATCCAGGGCCGGAAGCAGGGCGAACGCCTGTGCTTCATCGACCGCCAGTGGTGCCTGGTGCGCGAGCGGGCGGGCCTCGAAGACGTGCGGCTTCACGACTGCCGCCACAGCTTCGCCTCGCGCGCGCTGGCGCTCGGCGAGAGCCTGCCCGCGATCGGCCGGCTGCTCGGCCACGCGCATGTCGAGACGACGGCGAAATACGCGCATCTGGCGTGGGACTCCATGCACGAGGCGGCGGCGCGGGTTGCTGACAGCATCGCGGCAGATATCCTGTAGATCGGCGGTGGTGCCGCTACGCCTCTCCTGATCCAGATCGCCACACTGAGCTCCCTGTAATACCACAACAGCGGCCGCCAGACCGGCGAGAGCTCGGTGATGCCGACGATCTCGATCGGGCCGAAAAGCGGCGAGGCCTCGCCTTTCGCGGCGAGGTCCTGCCTAAACGCGTCGATGGCGCCGACAGCATGCTCCAGGTCCAGCGCGCCGGTGGTGGGCTTCGCGCGGGCCGGCGTCTTCAGCCGGTCCTCGTCGTATTCCAGCAGCAGACGCCAAGTGTCCGCATAGGCCGCGATCAGGTCCAGCGCGGCATGTTCCGCTTCGTCCGTCATCGACCGGCTCCGGAGGGTAGGAGTTTAGAAAACGATTTGCCTCATTCGGCTGAGGTCGTGAGAAAGAATACGCTCAGCCGTGTCTCGAACAACTGCAACACCCAACCTCGCCAAACCGGTCTGGTTGCAGATCGATCACAATGATATACCGCGCACGAATTTCTTGCTGTTCCCCTTCAAGAAAAACCTCTCTGGCAACAACCCTTCAAGCTTTTCTCGATGAAACCGCCAGTTACTTCCGTCTCGTTGGTCGGCATCGAATCCGAAAACTATCAACACCGGCTCCGGGTTGACGCGAAGCGTCTTCGATCCGTCGGCGATTGCCTCAATGATCTCATGGCGTTTCGGATATCGCGTGGACATTCCCTTTAGGGACACGAGGTTTTCACACACCTTTCGATAGCTTGAGGCGATTGCATCGTTATTTTCTGCCAAACGACGAAAATAGACTTCTGCCTGATCTACCGCTCTTGGCATCGCATCATCACTCGCACGGAGTTCCTTGCTGCCAAAATGTTTCGCCTCGAAAAAGACCAACTCCGTAGTGTCGCTCCGGTTCCTCAAGGCTGCGAAATCCACGCGAGGGCTCGACGAGTCGCCGTCGTCGTCGCCGAAAGCTATTTCAACGTCAAGAACGTTGTGGTTCGAGTTCAATATGTCGTGAACGCCGGACTTCTCTTCTCCGGCGAAAGGCTGTGCAGCCTTCTTCAGGTCTTCCAGGCTGCCAACACTTCGGATGAACAGGTCTTTCGGATCTTGGGGCAGTTCCGGCTGACCGTTGACGATCTTGATGTAGGAATTCGAATACGATGGATGGAGAAGATACTTGTAGTGAGTCGACCCATCAATCGCGCCCCCTCTCCAATCCAGTTTCAACAGGCTGCAACCACGATAGTAGGCGTTCACACTGTTGCGGCGTATAGCGACGAAGACATCTTTGTCATTTACAAACCGGTGCCACCAGCTTCCCTTCTCGTATTCATCGTTCAGCGCGTTCACGAATGCATTGTCCAGCCCGCGGTTAAAGTCGCTCATGGGTTTCCCTCCATCGTTCATGCCTCCCACCAGACACCGTCCTGCTGCCGGACGACGTTGTCGAAGAACTCGCCGAACCGCTCCGTCTCGAAGGAGTGGATCGGGACGAGCATACTTGGCGCCATGGCGGCCGCAAACCGCCTCAGGTCGGCCACCGACGCATGTCCCGAGGTGTGGATGACCTCCAGCGGGATTCCGTGCTCCTCAAGCCACTGTCTCGTTCTCGCGGTGGACTCGTCCTTGAGATAACCCTGCCACATCGAATAGCTGAGCCGGGCGTCGTCCAGCACGGCCCTCACGCCGCGGTCCCTCGTCATCAAGGGGCGGAACAGCATGACGGCGCGGTCCTTGAGACCCGGGAGGTGCTCCGGAAAAATGCGATTTGCCGCGTGTCGGGCGAGGTCCCCGAACAGGCCCTTCTCCTTGATCGTCACTCGCTGGGCGTGGGGGATGTAGAGCTTGACGTCAGGCCAGTCCGACTGCGGGATCGTGTCCCTTCCCGTCGCTTCGAGCACGACGGCGGTGTAGAGGTCGATAAGGAGCGCCCGGCCCGACCGTCTGGCCGCGCGGAAGATCGTGACCATGCGGTCGATGTTCTGCGCCGACGCCCAGACGAGGTGAAGCCCTTCGGTCTCCCGGAACGCGCGGACGAATTCCTCTTCGAGATCGGCTTCGGTGGGAAATCCGTCATCCGTCCCCGTCCGGCCGATCGTGGTCCCTTCCATCAGGAGTACGTCGATGTCGCTTGGAGGGCGCGCGATCGTCGCCTCGAACAGTTTTCCCTTGCGGCCGTGCGCCCGGAAGTCGCCCGAGTAGAGCACCCGTTTTCCCTCCGCCTCCACCAGGAGCGAATAGGCGTCGAATGCGCTGTGATCGACGAGATAGGGCGTGATGCGGAACGGTCCGATCTCGAGCGGTTTCCGGTGGGCGATGAAGCGGGGATTGTCGAACGCCTGGCCGTTGGGAACGTAGGCGCTCGCGGCCTTCATGATGTTGTGCGCGGCCTCGCCGATATAGACGGGGACGCCGGGCCGGATGTAACGCGCCAGACCGTAATGGTCCTGGTGCGCATGCGAGATCACCACGCCCAGAAGGCTGTCGTCCGGCTCCCGGAAGCCGGGGACGGCGGGCAGCAGGCTCTCGTGGCCCTCATCCGGGGCGTCGAGGGGCAGGCCGACGTCGAGCGCGATGCGCCGTCCCTCCGCCTCGATCTCGATGCAGGTGCCGCCGATCTCCCTGGTTCCGCGGTGGATGCAGATTCTCACAGCCGACTCCTCCTAGGTTCAGGCACCGCCCGCACGCGGCGCACTGTCGCCGGTTGGTGCCTGCAAGCACCATCCTGCCCTCGTCCCGCGCCGCCGACCGATTCGTGCCGGCGAGCACTTCCGTCTCGACCTACCGTTAGCAGCGGAGGCGGCCCATCGCCAGCCGGCTTTCCGTTGCTACGACCGGAACTGACGCATGAGTGAGGTAAGTATCCGACGGTGCCCATCGCCGGAGATTGCCGATGCTTCGCCCTTACCAGCGCCGCCTTCTGTTCTGCTACCTCGCGAACGCCGCCACGCGCCTCGACAGGCGCGATCCCGCGGCCGCCGATCTGGCGTCCTGGGTCGCCGACAACGCCCCCGTTCTCGACGACGAGAAACCGGGCGAGGTCGTCCGCCGGCGCAGGGGGCGGCGGGAGCGGATGGCCAACCCCGATGATCCCCATCTTGCCGATGACAGCTGGATCGGGTTTCAGGAGACGCTCGCCGACAAGGTGCGGACGGCGGGAAGGCCGAGACCCGACCTGATGTCCCAGCGCCTGCGGCGCCTCGCCGGCATCACCGGGATGTCCGCGACCGACATCCGAATCCTGGAGGTCCTGCTGCTCTACCAGACCAACCCGGTCGTCGAATCGGTGGTCGACGACGTGTTCATGGGCGGGAGCCGCAGAGCCCACTTCAACATGCGGGATTCGGCGCTGCCCTATTTTCTAGACATGTCGCATCGCGCGGTCGCCATGCGATTCACGCCCGGTGCGCCGCTCGTGCGGTCGGGTCTCGTATCGGTCGACGATGACGGCGATCTCGAGCTTGCCGACCGGCTCACCCGCCTCGCCAACCTCCCCGGCAGGGACCTTGACATCAGGGACATCCTCCTGGGCGAACCGGACCGGGCGGCGCTGGAATGGGAGGACTTCGAGCATGTCGCGGAAGGCCGGGATCACATGGAACAGCTCCTCCGGGGGACGCTGCGGACCGGGGAGACCGGTGTCAACATTCTTCTCCACGGGCCGCCCGGCACCGGCAAGACCGAGTTGTGCCGGACCATGGCCGCGCGGCTCGGCGTTCCCCTGTTCGGCGTCGGCGAGCGCGACGCCAGGGGCGGAGAGCCGAACCGTTTCGAACGGCTGGGCGATCTCTCGCTTGCCCAGTGCCTGCTGTCCCGCGACGAAAATGCCCTGCTCCTGTTCGACGAGATGGCCGACCTGCTGCCCGATCCCGGCTGGAGCCTCTTCTTCGGCGCCGGCGGCGGCCGCGCGGCGCGGGAGGGATCGAAGCTGTTCATGAACCGGCTGCTGGAGGAGGCGCCGGTGCCCACCCTGTGGACCGCGAACGGCGGCGACGGTACCCCCGAAGTCCTGCTCCGCCGCATGAAGTTTGCCCTCGAGCTGCGCCTCCCCCCGCCGCGCATCAGGGCGCGGATCTGGTCGCGCCAGCTTGCCCGCAACGGTATCGAGGCCCGACCCGGCGACGCGCTCGCGCTCGCCACCGAGTTCGAGGCGCCGCCCGGCGTGGCGGCGGAAGTGACCGCCGCCGCGCGCCTCTCGGGCGGGGATATCGACTCCGTGCGCCGCGGCCTTCGGGGGCTTGCCCGCGCGCTCGGCTGCGAGAGGCCCGTCCAGAGCGTGGCGGACCGTTTCGATCTCGCGCTCATGCGCTCGGACACCGACCTCGTCGGGCTCGCCGACCGGTTGGCCGGCGGTGGCGAACGGCGTTTCTCGCTCTGCCTGCAAGGACCTCCGGGCACGGGAAAGAGCGCCTGCGTCCGCTATTTCGCCGACCGGCTCGCGCTGGAGGTCGTGCAGAAGCGGGCATCCGATCTACTGTCTCCGTGGGTCGGAGGAACGGAGCGGCACATCGCCGACGCTTTCCAGGAGGCGAGGGATAGTGGCGCTTTCCTGGTCTTCGACGAGGCCGACTCCCTGCTGTCCGACCGGCGCCATGCCGTGCGGAACTGGGAGGTCAGCCAGACCAACGAGATGCTGACCTGGATGGAAAGCCATCCGCTGCCGTTCGCCTGCACCACCAACTTCGCGGACCGCCTCGACGCCGCAACCCTGCGCCGCTTTGTCTTCAAGGTCGCGCTCGACTACCTCGCTCCCGGCCAGGCGGCATCGGCGTTTCGAGCATTTTTCGGGCTCGACGCTCCGCCGGACGTCTCGGAATTGGCCAGCTTGACCCCTGGCGACTTCGCGGTGGTGCGGAAGAAGGCGGAAATCCTGCGATGCCTGGACGACCCGGCGGCGCTTGCCGGCATGCTGCGCGAGGAATGCGATGCCAAGCCGGAACGGCGCCGGCCGATCGGGTTCCGAGCGTAATGAACGCGCACGCCGCTTCCGCCGCCTCTTCGGCACCGCATATGGTAAATCCCGGACCGGAAAGAGGAGCGGAGACAATGCGATACGAGCGGCTTGTCGACATCGTCCGCCTCGCGATACGTCTGCAAGGCGCGGGCGGGCTGACGCTCGACGAGATCGCGGCCGAATTTGGGGTCAGCCGGCGAACCGCGGAGCGCATGCGCGACGCGGTGGAGCAAGCCTTCGGGCCGCTGGAATACGAGGACGCGGACGACGGAAGGCGGCGCTGGAAGCTGCGTTCGAACGCCCTGCGCGATCTGATCCGCGTTTCCGCCGACGAGCTGGTGGAACTGGAGACCGCGGCCGCGGAGGTCGAACGGGCAGGCTTTCACGAGCGCGCCGACCTGCTGCGGGACCTCGCCGGGAAGCTGCGCGCACTCGCGGGGGAGGCCGAACGGCGCCGCATCGAGCCCGACCTGGAAGCGCTCACGATGGCCGAGGGGCTGGCGATGCGGCCCGGACCGCGCCCACGGATCGAGCCCGGCCTGCTGATGACCCTGCGGGAGGCCATCAAGGCGGGCCGCACGGTCTCCTTCCGGTATCTCAGCCGCATGACGGGACGGCGGAGCCGCCAGCGCATCCAGCCGCACGGCATCCTCTACGGAAGCAGGGCCTATCTGGTCGGCCGGTCCGACTGGACCGAGGACATGCGCTACTGGGTGCTCGCCAACATGAGCGAGGCTGCGCTTTCCGACGAGAGCTTCGAATTCGACGAAGACTTCGATCTGGAGGAATTCGCGGGCCGGTCGTTCGGCGTCTTCCAGGAGGAGCCGATCGACGTCGTGTTGCGCTTCGCACGGGAGACGGCGGCGGACGCGGCCACCTTCCTGTTCCACCCGGGACAGGAAATGGCAAACGACGACGAAGGCTCGCTGATCGTCCGCTTCACGGCCGGGGGCACCCGCGAAATATGCTGGCACCTGTTCACTTGGGGAGACGCCGTGACTGTGGTGGAACCCGAGAGCCTTCGGCTGCAAATGGTCGAAATGTGCTCCCGGTTCGCGGCGCATCACCAAGACCGCCCCGCCCCGGCGGAAGGCCGTGCCTGACGCGTTCACGGCCGGGTCTGGCGCTCCACGGGTCGACAGGTTCGGGCGCCGGCACGGTGCGAAATGCGCGCGGCGCCGACCGGGCGCGGCAAGGATGGGACGGAAATGGCATATCAGGGAAATCTCGGCGGGCATTGCGGCCCCTACGCGATCGTCAACGCGTTCGACCGCTGCGGGCTGGACCAGGAATGGCTCGGGCGGAACCTCTTCAAGATAGCCTGTCTCGCAATCGAAGGTTGGCCCCGCACGCTCTGGAAGGGCACGGACTTTCCGCAGATGAAGACGATGCTGAAGGCATGCACTAAGGCGTCGAAAAATGCCTACAGGGAGGCGGGAAAGGAATTCCACGTAAAGGTGGAATGCCCGTTCTGGGGCGCCGCAAGGCCGCGTTCGGATCGGGAATACTGGCGACGGCTGAATGAGATTTTTGCGTGCGACGACGTCGTGTGCGGCATTCTGTGGATCGAGCATCCTTGGCGGCACTGGATCGTGTTCAGGAACAGCGGAGAATCGCTCATCATGTTCGATTCCTGTGTCGGGGCCACGAGATGGCGGATTGCTAAGCCGAACCGAGGAAGGAGTAGGACAATGACAGAACAATTGACGTGTTGGGAAACGACGCGGCTGTCGAAGCACTTTATATTGCTGGATTTTATGGCTGATCATACGGTTTATCGATCTTGCAGACGCTTGGCGTTCGACGAAACTTGGAAAAAGCACGACGAGCATGATGCCTTGGCTAGGGGACTCTGCAACGATCTGCTGGAACCCCTGATGATGGACAAGCGCTTTGGTCCGATTTCGGTGGCGGACGCGTTTTGGCCAGCGGTCTTCAAAGGCGGTCACCACCCTAGTGCTGGCCCAAAGCATCGCTGGACCGGAGGCGAGGCAACGGTGGATATCGCGCTCTACAGACTGGTGGACGATGGAAAAACAGACGCGGCGCTCAAGAAAGCAGTGGAAGATGTGAAAGCCATAGATGACTGCCGCGATCGGGTAATCAGTTACCGCAAGACCGAATTTTTGTGCGTAACGTTCAAAGTGAAGGGCGCGAAACTTTGCGGGGAGCCCAACACCGACCTGAATAAGTCGCAGAAGTTGCGAGCACACCATGTGCGCGTCGGGCGCTATTTCAACCTGCTCGATTTCTGCCGCAGTGGAAGGGCCGTAGAAGAAGGCATCGATCTGGTGCCAAAGGGCATCGACGAAATCAGCGCGCGTGACTACAGCCCGGTTCCGGAGGAAGCTGCGGCGCGGTCCTTCGCTGCTGCCCTGGACCCGCTGGTCGAGCGGATTGGCCGGATTTCGGTGGTGCGCGGGATGGAAACGGCGAGATTTGCTGCCAGCGACGAACATGCGCACCGGCATCGCTGGGACAGGTACGGCCCTTGGCGGTTGGTCTTTGTGCTGCCCCAAGAGACGGACCCGGAAGAGGCTCGTAAGCTTTTGCTAAGGCATCCGCATGTCCGCGACGTTCAGACATTCCGCCATCCATCCGACTCCTATGCTGTGGCGCAAATTGTGGACCGGACGGATTACGACAAGTACCGCGGGTTGCGGTTGCTGTCCGTCTAGCCGCCCGGAAGCGTTGCCTCTCGCGGGCGGAACAGGATACGCCGAAGCCGTGGCGCGAGACCGTCGGAAAGCCGCGCCGTGCCGTCGCGACGGGCGACGACTGTGCGGAGCGGCGGCGTATGCACGGCTCGATCCTGCGCTATGGCAACAGCTGCGGCGGCCGCTGCTCAGTGGCGGGAACGCGCGAGCCCACATCACCACCGACAGTGCGGGTCGAGTAAGTGATGCTGCCGGTGCGCCTGCCCACATGCATTGATCTGTTACCTCGTGATTCCTATAGTGCCGCCCGGAAGCCGCGTGATGGTTCATGGACTGTTTCGTGGCATCCCCGCTCCGCTTCGGGAATGCCCCACGGTGGGCCAATCGTGCCCGACCAACTCCATGAGCGACTCCCCTTCGAACTGATGGCATTCTTCGCGAGGGAAACGTTCCTTTATGTCCTTAACTAGATTGCAGTCGTCATCCATGAGGAAAAAGAACCATACCATCAAGGTGGAGGTTACGTAGACCGTCGTCCATGACTTGGCTGCAAACCGCTTCCTCAACACCTGAATATCGCCTGCAAAGGGTTTGGTCTCTCCGAAGAAGAACGAAAAGTCGGCCTTGGTTACGTCTCCCGCATAGGGAACACAGACAATATTCCACTTGCTCGGTAAGTCGTCCAGATGCCGCTTGACCAAGAGTGCAACTGCACTCTTGGTCAGTACGGAAAGAACAGTGCATAACACGGTTTTTCTTATATCAGAACGCGGTTTACCGGCGTAGTACGCCGGATCATCGAAGCCAGCTACCGACTCCTTCCTGGCATCGTAGATTCCGAAGAACTGAAAATCCCGAGGACCCAACCCAGCGAGCGCTTGTTCGTTCAGTGCAAGGACATGGCCTTTAAGATTACCCGGTGCAGGCCGGATCAGCGTCGTGTTGGAGTCGTGGAGTGCCCCCAACAACTGCAAAGCTTTGCGAACATGCGTCTCGTCTCCGAACCTATTATTGCACTCCGGATGAGTGGGCAGCACACCACCGTAATCGAATCCCCGTATCTTCGGAGGCCCTTTGCCGCGTAGCGTCCGTGGAATCACATGATCCCCGCTGCTAGTCGAGCCATCAACAGGCTGCCCACAAAGGTAGCAGGCCGTCGACGTATCAGCAATTGTTTGAGCCATTTTTTCTCGCTAATTTCTAACGCCTCTTAGCGAATATCGGCGGCCCTATCCCACTCCGCATGGACAGTGCAAGCCGAAAGCTGGATTCGTCTTACTGTTATCTTTGCATCCGACCGGTCAATTGCCACCACTGCCACCACGCGATCTCCAACGATACATTCGATCACTGGCGCATCTCGCTCAAAGGCCCTCAGCGGCGCCTGTTGAATGGAGTCAAAGATGCTTACTGGTACCTCAACAAGTTGATACTTTTGCGGGATCGTGTCAACGTCCTCCCTAAATGCTCGAAGCATGATAATCTGAGTAACAGCCCTCTGGTATTGTGCGAACAATTCGAGTGTACGGTCTCGTCGGTCTCTCGCGGTGCGAACGTCCTGTATCCACGCGGCCTCTGTCAGCTTGGAAATGTGCAACGCAGATTTGGAAAGCTTCTTGGCAGCAGTGGACTTTAGAGACAATCTACGACGCTTACCCGACTTAGGACGAACGACCATATCAACGAAGCGCTGTGTTCGGGAGCCAGGTGGATCAATCGACCAGCGCAGGTGTTCACATGCGTTTCTGAACACCGTCTCAAACGATGAATGCCCCAACGGCTCAATTGTAGCTCCATGGTGAACTGATAAGGCAAGCCCGAAATATTCGATCCAGTCCGCCTCGCCCGTCAGCCATGTTCCTTTAGCTCGAATGTTGGCGCTCGGAGGATTCGCCAAAGACTCCATAACCCTTGCAACGAATTCGATCTTGACGGGTGAGAACGAATCCAGAGTTGCCTTGAGCTCGTCGAGCGTCATGAGACGCACAAGCGCCGCTCAATCAAGTCCGCGAAAGCAGGCTTGATTTCGATCCCAACCCACCGTCGTCCAAGCTCGCGTGCCGCCAAGAGCGTTGTTCCTGAACCCGCATACGGGTCGAGTACGATACTGTCGTCGCGGCTTGTAATGGCGAGACAGCATCGGGCAAGCGACAGAGGCATCATCGCGGGATGGTCGTCCGCCTTTCCATTCACGCGCTTCACCGGTTCTGTGGGAATCTCCCATACTGTTCGCAGGCGACGGTCGCGCGGCCCTTTGACGATTTCGTGGTTGTAGTAATAGTCCTTGTTCTTTGACAAAAGGAAAACCGTCTCGTGGGCTTTGGTCGGTCGGTCTCGAACGGATTCCGGATGAGCGTTCGGTTTGTACCATATGATTTCACTACGCACCCACCAACCTGCATCCTGTAGAGCAAATGCCAGTCGCCAAGGAACGCCGATCAAGTCCTTTGGTTTAAGTCCTTCTGGCGTCGGCGGTCGCACTGCCATGGCGCGCGCACGGTTTTTCCGATCCGGTGCCCGATATCTTCGGTTGCCGGATGTATAGGAATCACCAACGTTCAGCCAAACAGTGCCGTCGTCTCGCAAGACGCGTTTTATCTGCTCAAAGGCGCAAACGATGCTCTTGACGTAGCCCCGCAGGCTGTCGTCCCGTCCAATCTGCTCATCGACTCCGTAATCCCGCAGTGACCAATAGGGCGGCGACGTGACAACCGTTTGAATGGAGCTATCTGGAAGAAGCTTCAGCGCTTGCGTGGCATCACCACGCATCACCATTGAACGGGTTATGGCCTCGAACGGCATTCTCTCTAGACTGTCAACCCGAATGTGTGATTCTTGCGCTTCGTTCCCCGCATCAGGTCGTAAATGCATAGGACGCCCGAATTGTTCATTCTGGGCACTCTCCGACGATCTAGCTTGTAAGGTCTTATCGTTCACATGCCATCCGTTGGTGAAATGCTCGAAGAACCGCCGAACAGCTCTTGGTCACGCTTTGACTCGCTTCGCATTGTCTCACCGACCGCCAGAGTGGTCATTGCAAAGTTTATTACGAATCGCCAGCGCGACCCGCTCCGCAGCGTGGCTCAGCGTCGCGTCATCAAGGTGAACGTAGCGGTTGGTCGTGCTGGCCCGCCGGTGCCCAAGTAGCCGCCCCGCGACATGCAGGCTTTCGCCGTTCATGACCGCGTGCGAAGCGTGCGCGTGTCGCAGGTCGTGAAGCCGCGCAACCGCCACGATCCCGGCTGCGTCGCGCGCCTTGAGCCAGAACTGGTAGAGGTCGTTCTTGTCCAGCGGCCCGTCCCCGTTCTCGCCGGGGAACACCCACTCCCCGGACGCCGATTCGGCGAGGCCGTGCAGCAGCTCCCGCGCGGACTCGCCAAGCAGAACGTGCCTCGGTCCCGTCTTCGCGTCAATCAGGGCGAGCCGGTCCGGTTTGACCTCGCACCAGCGCAGGCGACGTATCTCGCCCGGCCTGCACCCCGTCAGCAGGAGCAGGCGCACCGCTGCGACGCATACCGGTTTTTCTTCCTCGTGATGGCGCAGGACCGCGCCGAGCTTCGCCAGATCGTCCGCGCCGAGCAGCCGCCCGCGCGGCGGACGGCGATAGCGGACGATGCCGGTGCACGGGTTCCCGGCGGCTTCGGGCCGATGGCCCCAGGCGATGGCGCAGTCGAACATGGTGCGCAGTATGTCATGACTTCGATTCGCGCCTCCCGGCTTCTTGCGTCCGTATTCGTGGAAGAAGCGGGCAATGTCGGCTCGCATTGCCGGAATCGGCGCCCGCGGGTCGGCTGACGAATGGGGGTAGAAAAAAATTCGGGGCCATTCGCAGACAGGCGCAGCCTGGCGGCGCCTGGAGTATGAATTGCCGGAATTCTCATACCGCGAGCGGCTTGCGGGGCTTCGCGGCGCCCCTATCTTGTTGTCCATGACGGCGATCCGCACCCTCCCCGGCGGCAGGTGGCGGCGTGCGGCCTGCATCGCGCTCGCCGTCGGCGCGATGACGGCCGTGGCCGTGCCCGGCGTCCGGCTGTGGCAGGAGACGACGGTGCACGAGTGGCGTCTGCTCGGCCTCGGCACGCTCGCGCGGGCGAGGCTCGCGGCCGGCGCGGAGAAGAACGCGCTCCAGCGCTACGAGTGGAGCGCGGGAGAGGTCTCATCCATGCCGCTCGCGGCGATCGCCGCCGACCCGAAGATCGACCGGA
>MKWU01006163.1_pt1 | contig 12393 bp, 9 predicted proteins | sample 809101 | NCBI WGS metagenome assembly MKWU01 (sample SAMN05860141, study PRJNA318959) | sponge metagenome | host: Aplysina aerophoba | place: Slovenia: Piran, Adriatic Sea, Gulf of Piran | collected 2013-05-07
TGGGCGCAAGGCGCTCGATCTCGTGGTGGAGCGAATCGAGAGCTTGCCCGGAGAGAATGCCTGGGAAGGAGATTTCCGGCAGGTGCTCGAAGACCAGCTGATGGAGGATCCGCCCGAGGACGGGCGGCCTGCCGGTGAGGTCGTTGAAAGGGCGGCGCGCGAAATCCTGGCGTACTCGACACGTCTGGATCACCCGCGCTGCTTCGGATTTGTCCCGTCATCACCCACCTGGCCCAGTGTCGTGGCCGACTTCATGGCCGCCGGCTACCACGTGAACCAGTGCACCTGGCTGGTCGCGAGCGGCCCGAGCCAGCTGGAGCTGGTCGTCATCGACTGGTTCAGGCGTTGGATCGGCTATCCGGAGACCGCCGGCGGGCTCTTCACCAGCGGCGGCTCGGCGGCAAGCGTCGATGCCTTCGTGGCAGCACGCGAGGCGGCGGGCCACCCCGAGCGCGCCACCGTTTACATGAGCGACCAGAGCCACAGCGCGCTCGCCCGCGCGGCGATGATCGTGGGCGTCCGGCGCGAGCGCATTCGCATGGTCCCGAGCGACAGGCAATTCCGCATGGACATGGACGCGCTCGCCCAAGCCGTGACCGAGGACCGCGATGCCGGGCTGACCCCTGTCGCGGTCGCCGCTAACGCGGGCACAGTGGGCACGGGCGCAGTCGATCGCCTGGAGGAGTTGGCCGATTTCTGCAGGGCGGAAGGTCTTTGGCTGCATGTCGATGCCGCCTATGGCGGCTTCGCGGTGGTGACGGAGAGGGGCAAGCAGATCCTGCGCGGGATCGAACGCGCCGATTCGGTCGGGCTGGACGCGCACAAGTGGTTCTTCCAGCCCTACGAGGCCGGTTGCCTGCTCGTGAAGGACGAGAGCACGCTCAAGGATGCCTTCGCAGTGCGGCCCGATATCCTTCAGGACACGGTATGGGGAACGAATCACCCCAACTTCTCGGATCTCGGCCTGCAACTGAGCCGCTCGGTTCGCGCCCTGAAGGTCTGGATGTCAGTCCAGACCTTCGGGATGACGGCGTTCCGGCACGCAGTCGCCCGGGGAATGGATCTGTCTGCGCGGGCGGAATCATATGTCCGCGAGAGTCCGGTCCTGGAGATCATGAACACGGTAACGCTGGGGATCGTGTGCTTCCGGGTCAATCCGGCCGACGGCGGACACGACGAGGAGACGCTGGACAAGGTCAACAGAACGGTGCTCGCCCGCCTGTTCTGGGACGACCCCGCGTTCGTGTCGTCAACGCTGCTGCATGGAACATTCGCGCTCAGGATGTGCATCATCAACCACACCACGACCTGGGATGACGTGGGCGAGACCCTGGCGGCGGTCGAGCGATTCGGGCGCGAGGCGCTGTCAAGAGGTGACACGCTCGCATGATGGCACGGTCCGCAGCCTTCCCGACACAGCGGCGACCCGCCCGGCTTTGCTCTCATGACAGAAGTCTGGGGCTGCATCCGCGGTCGACACCCGGACAGGCGCTATAGGCCCACGTGCGGTTGTTCCCCAGGCGCACCGGCCGGGAGGCCGCGGTTCCGGCATTCACGGCCTGCCTTGTCGTAGGCATGCGTTTGACAAGGTACCGCTGATGTTCCGGATGCCGCATGCTCGAGGACGACCGTTGACAGGTGACCCAGGCTCTGACGGATGAGGAGATGGGTGTGACACCGCCGGGCGCAGCACAGGGACTCGGCGTGCAACTCGCGGTAGCCGGTTTCCTCGGCGACCTCGTGTGCGACGCTCTCCCGGGGAGGGCGGTGCGTTCAAGAGAGAAGAATGGCGTCCACTCCATCGCCTGAGATGAAGCAGACAGAATCCTACATTATTGGATCGACCCCTCGAAGTGGAAGCACACTCCTGTGCGACCTTCTCTTCGACACCGGAGTGGCAGGACAACCCCATTCGTACTTCCGGCGTGAAGATATCTCCTGGTGGGCGGAACAATTTGATGTGTCGGTAGTGAATTGGCGCAGCGGGCACGAATTCGATCAAGCCTACCTGGCGGCCGTGCTGCGGCAAGGAGCCGGCGGGACTCGGGTCTTCGGCCTGCGACTGATGTGGGAGAGCGTTGCCGATCTGTCGAAAAGACTCGACTCGTTCTACCCGAACATGGACAGCGATAGCGCTCGATTCAAGGCAGCATTCGGAACACCGGTCTACTTGCATCTCTCCCGCGAAGACAAGGTTGCCCAGGCTGTCTCGCTACTCAGGGCGGAGCAGACCGGTTTGTGGCATGTCAATGCCGACGGAACCGAACGCGAGCGACTCAAGGAGGGACATGCTCCCGTCTACGACGCGCAGGACCTTTCAAGACTCGTGACAGAACTGGAGGAACACGACAGGTGCTGGACCCGTTGGTTTCATGAGCAGGACATTCAGCCTGTCCATATCACCTATGAGGGGCTTGTCGCGGACCCGCAGGCGACGTTGGCGACCGTCTTGTCCGCCCTCGGCCTGGACCCCGGGATCGCGGAAGCCGCTGAGCCCAGAACCGCGAGATTGGCGGATCGGGTGAACCGGGAGTGGGCAACGCGTTTCCGAATGGAGCAACGCGGAACACAGGATTGATTCTTCCGGCCTGCAGACGGCCTTCTGCAGGATGACGCGCGCTTTCTGAATGAAACGGCTGTTCCCGGCCGCCCTCACACGAAGCCGGTCAGTAGCATCATATGCGTGAGTTAGTCTGGCGGGATTCGTTGCACGCCGACACGCTCGGCAGCAAAACAAAGACAACAGCGGTCGTCTGAAGCGGTCCCGGATCGCAGCACCAGAGGTATCGGCGATCATGGCAGACTCGAGGCACGACCACGACCACACAGGCGAGCTTCCTAGTCGTTGCCGCACCCGCACTGAATGTGCTCCGTTACCGATTACGCATGTTTGGTTCTGCGGCATGGCATGGTATGCAGATTGGTAGACGTGACGGATCCCTTGACCGGAGACGAGAGCCGATGACCGATATCAAGCTGTTCACCTTGGACGACGATTCAGCTACCGAAATTCCCGGGAGCGCTATGGCGCTCGAAAAATCCCTCCAAACCCTCATCGAACAGAATCTTGAGGCGGTGTTTGGCATACGTTTCTTGGAAAGCGAGTACTCGACGGGGCCTAAGCATCGAGGACGCATCGATACACTCGGCATCGACGAGAATGGATGCCCCGCCATCATTGAGTACAAACGCGCGACCAACGAGAATGTCATCAACCAAGGGCTCTACTACATGGACTGGCTGCTCGATCACCGAGCAGAGTTCGAACTGCTGGTGCAGAAGAAGCTGGGCCAGATCTCGGCCGCGACCATTGATTGGTCGGCACCGCGCCTGCTTTGTGTCGCGGGGGGATTCACGCGGTTCGACGAGCACGCGGTGCAGCAGATGAACCGCAATATCGAGCTGATCCGCTACCGACGATTTGGCGGAGACCTGCTAATGCTGGAGTTAGTCAACTCCATTTCGGCAGAAACCAAGTCTCTCGCCGGGAACACTGGTGGCACGTCCACGGCCAGCCAGAAAACGATTGCGACGGTTCTTGCCGGGCTTGAAGGCTCCATGCAGGACCTCTACCAGGCACTTCGTGATTACATTACTGCACTTGGCGACGACGTCCAGGAAAAGACGCTTAAATATTACGTGGCTTTCAAGCGGCTTCGGAATTTTGCCTGTGTCGAAGTGCATCCCAACAAGGCGACTGTGTGCGTCTACCTGAAAGTGGATCCCGATACGACGATGTTGGAAGCTGGATTCAGCCGGGATGTGCGCAACATAGGTCACTTCGGTACGGGAGACTTGGAAGTTACCATCCGCACACCGGAAGACCTAGAAAAATTGAAACCCCTGCTGCAACAGAGTTACGAGTACAATTGACACCCAGCACTTTGTCACCCAAGAGAGTCGGATCGTCTACACCACAGCGATGTATCCGCCAACGCTCCATTCCACAGAAGTACCAATCAGTCGACGACCCGACCACGAAATCCAGTGCCTCGCGAGATCGTGCAATCGCCGCGCAGATCCAAAGGGGAATATCTCACCGACCTGCAGATCGATCTTGGGATACCGACTTCTCACAACCTCGAGAGCCGCACTACTCAGCACAACGAGATCGGCACGTCCGCTCCTTCTGCGTCTTCAGTTCGTCCTCGGAGCGGCCGGCTGAGCTGTATCGCGTACCGATCAGAGGCGATGACGCAATCCAGTACATCCGCTGTGCAAGCGCACCAGCCTGTTGCTTCGGCGGGGACAGGCTTTCACTGCGCCGTACTCGTCTGCGCCTATTGTCAGTGTGGCCTGCCGAAGCCCTGGAATGAGCGAACTCGATCTTGCTCACCACTCTCCGTCTTATTGGCGCCGGCCCAGACGCTCCTGATAGTCATGCGTGCGCCAATCCGCACGGAACAGCCACTGCTCTTCCGACTGCCGTTCGGCGAAATCCGGGTCGATTTCCACTTCGTCGAAGCCGCTTCGTCGGGCCATGGTGTATTGATCTGCGAGGATGTGGCCTGCCGCACGCAGCCGACCCCGGTAGCCCAGCAGTCGCAAGTGGCGAGCCAGCGAAAAACCTCGGCCGTCCATGTGCGACGGGAAGGCAATGCGAATGAGGGCGATGCGTTCGAAGAGGGGCACGATGTCTTCGGCCGACGCGGTGTTCTCGACATCCAGCGCGGCCAGATCAGGCAGAGCCGAGTGGTCCTCTTCGCCGCTCCACTGGACAAATTCGCCGCGCCAGTCGTCGTCCCGGAACCCGGTGTCGCGAACGAGAATGCCGGAGTTCCCGCGTCCCACGGCTAGCGTCCTGCGGCCAGGACGGTGTCGGGATAGAGTGCCGCCTTGAAGGGCTGCATGCCGACACGCCGGTAGGTCGCGAGAAAGGCTTCGTCTTCGTCCGACCGGAGCACGAGGTAGGTGTCGATCAGCCGCTCCACGGCAGGGACGACGTCGTCTGCTGCAAAGCCAGGACCGACGCGTTCGCCGAGCGCGGCCGTTTCCGTTCCGTCGCCGCCGAGAGTGATCTGGTAGTTCTCGACGCCGGCGCGATCGAGGCCAAGGATGCCGATGTGCCCGACATGGTGGTGCCCGCAGGCGTTGATGCAGCCGGAAATCTTGATCTTGAGATCGCCGACCTGGCGCTCGTCCCCGCGCTCCTTCATTCGCGTGGCAATGTCCTGGGCGATCGGGATGGAGCGGGCGGTAGCCAGGTTGCAGTAGTCCATTCCCGGGCAGGCGATGATGTCCGATGCCAGCCCCACATTGGAGGTGGCAAGGTCTGCCTCCCGCAATGCCGCATGCACCGCCGGGACATCGCGCTTGTGCACGTGGGGCAAAATGCAGTTCTGCTCATGGCTGATCCGGATCTCGTCATGGCCATATCGCTCCGCCAGGTCGGCGATGACGCGCATCTGCTCTGCGGTGGCGTCGCCCGGCGTGGCGCCGTGGGCCTTGAGCGAGATGGTGACGATTGCGTATTGGGGATTCCGGTGCGGGTGCAGGTTGGTATCGACGAATGATCGGAAAACCGGATCTCGCGCGAGCGCCGCATCGAACGCCCCGGTCGGAGCCTCGATAAATGCCGGCGCCGCGAACATCGCGCTGATGCGCTTGAGGAGAGCCTGGTGCGCGCTTGTGAATGCCTTGTGCTGAATTCGGAAGCGTTGCTCGACGCGCTCGCGGAAGGCATCGATTCCGTGTTCGCGGACCGTGATCTTGATCCGCGCCTTGTAAATGTTGTCGCGGCGGCCGATGGCGTTGTACACCTGCAGGATGGACTCGACGTAGGGTAGCAGGTCCGCCACGGGCAGGAAGTCGCGAACGACCGAGCCAATCACCGGGGTGCGCCCGAGCCCGCCGCCGATGGAGACCTCGTAGCCGGTCTCGCCGACCCCATTGCGGATCATGCGGAGTCCGATGTCGTGCGCGCGGGTCACGGCACGGTCGACAGGGGAGCCGCTCACCGCGATCTTGAACTTCCTCGGCAGGAACGCGAACTCCGGGTGATCCGTCGACCATTGCCGAAGCAGTTCGGCGGTCGGGCGGGGATCGGCGATCTCGTCGGCCGCCGCGCCGGCGAAGTGATCAGCGGTGATGTTGCGGACGCAGTTGCCGGACGTCTGGATCGCATGCATCTCGACGTCCGCGAGAGCGTCGAGTATGTCCGGCACATCCTTCAGCCTGGGCCAGTTGAACTGAATGTTCTGACGTGTCGTGAAGTGCCCGTAGCCCTTGTCCCAGCGCTCCGCGATATGGGCGAGCTGCCGCATCTGGCGGCTGTCGAGCGTGCCGTAGGGGATGGCCACCCGAAGCATGTAGGCGTGCAGCTGCAAGTAGAGTCCATTCATCAGCCGCAGCGGCTTGAATTCCTCCTCGGTCAGGGAGCCGTCAATGCGGCGCTCCACCTGCTGGCGGAACTGTGCGACCCGACTGCGCACGAATTCCCGGTCGAAGCTGTCATATCTGTACACGCGTCAACTCCCCGCCTGCTTGCCGTGGCAGTAGTTGGAGGGTCCGGTCGCGCGAAGAACTTCCCGGATGTGAACGGGTTCCGGTCCCAGATGACCTCCCGGAGCAGCCGCCGCCAGATAGGGGCCGACGATGGCATCCTCCTGCGCTTCAGCCGCCGCAAGGCTCCGGTTCGCCTCGCCCTCGTCCTCGAAGAGGCGCGCGTCGACCGGGCGGCGCGTCCAGGCGCCATCGGGCGCCAGGTAGACCACTTCGCCATCGATGAGGTCGTTCGCGGTCAGAATGCAGGGCCTGAAGGCGCGGGCCATCAAACTGCCTCCCGGTGGACCTCGAAGCCGGCTGGCGCCTTCCGCATGGCGGCGCGCGGCAGGATGCCGAGCATCAGCACCACCGGTCCCGCAAAGTTCGTCTCGTCCAGCGCGTCGGGCAGACCGAGCAGGGTCGTCGCGACGACCCGCTTGTCCTGGCGCGAGGCGTTCTCGACGATCGTGATCGGTGTTGATGGTGCAGCCCCGCGCATCAGCAGTCGCCCGCGCAGGAAGGCGGCCGCCTGTTTGCCCATGTAGATCGCGGCGACGGATCCGGGCCGGGCAAGGGCGGCCCAATCATGCTCGGCGAACCCGTCCACGTCACGGGCCGTGATGAGGCGAAGCTCCGAGTTGCGCCCGCGCCGCGTGAGCGAGACCCCCATGTCCGCAGCCGCACCGGCGGCCGCCGTGATTCCCGGAACAACCTCCCACGGGATGCCTGCGGCCTCCAGCGCCTCGATCTCTTCGTCCAGCCTGCCGAGCACCGCCGGATCGCCGGACTTGAGGCGAATCACGTGCTGTCCTTCCCGGGCACAACGCACCAGCAGCGCGTTGATGCGCAGCTGCGACCACGACGGGCCGTATCCCGACTTGCCTGCACAGACGCGCTCCGCCTCCCGCCGCGCGAGCTCGAGCACCTGCGAGGAGACCAGCCGGTCGTGCACCACGAAATCCGCCGCGTGCAGACGGTTGCGCGCCTTGAGCGTGAGCAGTTCCGGGTCGCCTGGCCCAGCGCCCACGAAGGACACCAGGCCGGGCGGGCGCGTCGTGGTTGCGGCCTCGTCAAGCAGCGAACGAAGTGCGTCGCGGGCACCGCTCTCGCTCTCCCTGGCATAACCCCTGGGGCCGCGCCGGAAGAAGTACTCGGACCAGAGCGCCCGTCGCATCCGGCCCGAAGGCACGCACTCGCACCTGTTCCGGAATGTCTGTGCGATGCGCGCGAGCGGCCCAAGGGAAATCGGCAGCTGCGCCTCGAATGCCGCCTTGAGGCTCCGGGCCAGCACGGGAGCCGTCCCTTCGGTTCCGATGGCTACCGTGACTGGATCGCGGTCCACGATGGCGGGCGTGGTGAAGTCGCTTCCTTCGAGATTGTCGACGATGTTGACGGGGATCCTGCGCTGCCGGGCCAGCGCGGCTGCACGCGCATCCTCCGAGGGATCGCTGTTCGCGCAATAGAGGAGCGCCGCCCCGCCGAGGTCGCCGGTTTCCACGCAGCGCTCGTCATGGCGCAACGCGCCTTCGCGGTGACGCGCCAGGATCTCCGGGACCGGGTCGGGGCCGAACACGGAGATCTCGGCGTCGCTCTTCAGCAGCAGGCGCAGTTTGGCCGCCGCGGCCTGCCCGGCGCCGGAGACGACGACGCGCCGGCCCGTGAGACGAAGGAAGATCGGGAAATGCTGCACGGCGACTGCCCGTTACCGATTTCGCTTGGTGTCAGTGAATAATACAAATTTTCTAGACGGTTGGCAGTATGCTCGGAAAATAAGGACAAACTTCATAATTTCTGGTATATTGTAGAAATATCTTTCACTATGTTGTGGAGGAGGTGATGACTGTCCAGCTCGATGGTGTCGATCGAAACATTCTTGCGGCGATGCAGGAGGACGCTTCGCGCCCTCTCGATGACATCGCGGAGAAAGCCGGCGCCTCACGGACGTCGGTGTGGCACAGGATACGCAAGCTCCGGGCTGCGGGGATCATTCGGCAGAACACGGTTCTCCTGGACCCCGACAAGCTGGGGCTGGAGGCGTGTTTCTTTGTGCTCATCCGGACTTCCGAACACCAGAAGGACTGGCAGGAGCGGTTCCTGGAGACGCTGAGGGGGCGCCCGGAGGTGATGGAGGCCCACCGTCTGGCGGGTGACATCGACTACATCCTGAAAGTCCGCGTGGAGAACGCCAGGGCCTATGACGATTTCTACCAGGCGCTCATTTCCCAGGTGAAGGTCTTCAACATCACCGCCCTGCTATCCATGGAAGAAATCAAGTCGACGACCCAATTGCCTCTCTGAGCGGCGGTCCCGCGACCGGGGGTGATGGTCCGGGCCGGAATCCGGCCGCCGCCTGCTTCCGGCATGAAACGTCAAAGCACCCTGGTTCCCGGCTCCCTGTGCGTGCTGTTGTGGCCAATACGATTCAGGTAATGGATGCAACATGGCGTACGATAGTCGATGACGGTCTGATCAAGGGCAGGATGGCCGGAGCCGGTCATGCACCGATCGCCATGCCGGCCTTGAGCCCGTCGAGCACCGCCTCCTCCGCTGTGCGCGGCGACAGCGCGTCACCGATCACATGCATCTCCCCAGGCCAGCCGGCCAGCTCGCCGGCAAGCGCCGCATCGCTCGACGTACCCTGGCACAACACCAGCGTCTCGACGCCGTCGCAGACGATCGGGTCGTCCGTCACCGTGTGTTGCAGGTAGACGGTATCGCGGTCGGCACCGAACAGACGGGCGTAGGTGATGATCTCGACGCCGAGCCTGGAGAGCTGGCCGATCCAGTGGTCGCGCACCGCCTCCTGGATGTTCTGGCCCGGCACCATTCCGGTGACCGCGAGGCGTACCCGGCAGCCGTCTCGCGCCAGCCTCTCGGCGAGGCCCAGACCGATCCAGTCGTTCTTCCAGTCCGCGACCAGCACGGAACCGCCGACATTGGCCTCGCCCCGGATGACCGACCACGACTCGACGACATGGGCCTCGTCTTCACCCTCGACCGCGGGTCGGTGGGGCTGGCCGCCCGTCGCGACGACTACGGCGTCGGGACGGGCGTTGCGAACATCGGCTGCCGCAACCTCAACGCCGCGCTCGACGCGCACGCCGGTCAGTTCCATCTCGCGGACCAGGTTGGTCACGATACCGCCAAACTCGGCGCGCCCGGGCAGGGCCTGGGCGAGCAGGGCCTGCCCGCCGAGCCTGCCGCCCCGTTCGTAGAGAGTCACGTCGTGGCCGCGCTCGGCGAGCACCGCGGCGGCTTTCATGCCGGCCGGACCGCCGCCCACCACCCAGACGGTCTTGTACCGGCGTGCCGGAGACTTGACGTGGCCGAACGCAAGCTCGCGTCCGGTTTCGGGGTGCTGGATGCAGGAGACGGCGTGATACTGCAGCCGGTGGCCAAAGCATGCCTGGTTGCAGGCGATGCAGCTGCGGATGTCGTCGACGCGCCCGTCCTCGGCCTTCGCGGCGAACATGGGATCGGCAATCATGCCGCGCACCAGTCCGACCATGTCGGCCTGGCCGCTGGCAATGATGTCGTCCGCGAGGTGGGGCTGGTTGATGCGACCAGCCACGAGGACCGGCAGCGACAGATGCTTTCTCAACACCCCCGCACAGGCCGCGACGTGACCCGGCTCGATCGTCATGGGCGGGACGACTTCGATCCAGCCTCGCGCAGTCCGCGTGTTGCCGCCGATGACATTGACATAGTCGACAAGGCCCCGGTCCTCGAGCACCTGGCAGATCTCCAGCACTTCGCCGGATTCCATGGCGCCGGGGGTGGCGTCCGAATCGCTGATCCTGACGCCGAGGATCGCCTCGCAACCAATTCTGGCACGAGTGGCCTCGAGGATCTCGACGAGGAACCGCATGCGATTCTCGAGGCTTCCTCCATAGGCGTCGTCGCGCCTGTTGGTCCGGGGATTGAGAAACTGGGCGACCAGATAGCCCATGCTTGCGAGGATCTCGACGCCGTCGAGACCGCCCTCGACGATGTGGCCGGCGGCCCGCGCGTAGGAGTCGACCAGTTCGGCAAGCAGCGCCGGCGTCGCCGGTGTCGGCATGAGGCTGTAGCGCTCGAATGGTACGGCAGACGACGAGATTGCCGGGCGGCGCGCACCGTCGATTGTGGCCCGGATGGCCGCGCCCGGGTGAAAGAGCTGACCCAGGATCGCACAGCCGTGGCCGTGGACGGCATCGGCCAGGCGCCGGAAGCCCGGCACGATGCCGGGCTCGCCCGCCAGCAGGTATCCGGCGGCAAGATCGAAGCTGGGATGCATCGACATGCCTTCGACGACAATCATGCCAGCGCCGCCCCGGGCGCGCGCGTCGTGATAGGCGATGAGGGCGTCCGAGACCCGGCCCCGGTCACCGAGCGACGTGCCATGAGCCGGAAAGAACAGCCGATTGCGGATCCGGTGGCCCCGGATCTCGATCGGCTGGAATAGGTGCGGGAAGACCGACATGGCCGATTTCCGTGGCGTTCGGGCCGTGAAGCAGACGGAATGCGGCTTGATGCCATGGACGCTGCCTGTTGTATACTCTTCGGCGGCACCGAACGCGGATTTTCCGCCATGGACCACCGGGTTGTTGAACAGTGTTCGGCCTGGAGCGACGTCGAGGCGATCGCGGGTGCGTACGCCCTGGAGGCCCTGGATGGGCCTGTCGGGTCGGCGTCGGCCCTGCCCAACGTCTGCTACACGAGCGCGGCGTGGCAGAAGCTCGAGTTCGAGCGCCTCTTCGCCCGAAGCTGGTTTGTCGCGGGCTTCGTCCAGGACGTCCCGCTGCCTGGCGATGCCATGCCCGTCGAGGCTTTCGGGATGCCGCTGCTTGTGCTGCGCGACCTGGATGGCGGGATCCGCGTCTTCCACAACGTTTGCCGCCACCGGCGCGCGATTCTGGTTTCCGGGAAGCGCACGAGACTCCGGGAACTTGCCTGCCCCGACCACGGCTGGACCTACGATCTCGACGGCTCGCTCAAGCGCTGTCCGCACGCCGATGGCGGTGGCCGTCACGACGATGCGCCCGGCCTCACGGCGATCCGTTCGGAGGTGTGGCACCACTGGGTCTTCGTCAACCTCGATGGCGAGGCGCCGGCGCTGGAGGACTACCTGGCCCCGGCGGAAGATCTCGTCCGTGGCTACGATCTTGGGACAGCACGCCATGCAGGGACGGTGCATTTCGAGATCGCGGCCAACTGGAAGCTTGCGCTGGAGAACTACATCGAGCCCTACCACGTCTTCTCGGCCCATCCGAGGTTGCATGCCTTCGTTCCGATGTCGGAACGGATGCCGAGCCGAACTGACCGCCACGTGATGTGGAACCGCTATCTCTTCAGAGCGTCCGAGCCTGGACGGGGCGAAGGACTGCCCCATTTCCCGAACCTGTCGGCGGAAGCTGCCCGCCAGGGCGTCTGGTTCATCCTCCCCACGGCCTTTGGCGTCGAGGTCTACCCGGATCATGTGGCGAGCTTTCACGTTGCGCCGGTGGCACCGGACCGTTGCCGCGAACGCATCGATGTCTACCTGGTCGGCGAGGCCGCCACATCGCCGGAATGGGCCGACGGTCGCCAGGCCGTGCTCGACATGTGGAAAGAGCTCAACCACGAGGACATAGGCCTTGTCGAGAGCATGCAGAGGGGCCGGACGTCGCCGGCCTACGACGGTGGCTGCCTGTCGGCCTACTGGGACGAGGCTCCTCTGCATCTCAGTCGGATGGTTGTCGACGGCATGCGCTAGGCGGAAATTCGTCGGCGCCCAGGTGGCCGCAATCGCTCCAATGTCTGGAACGGTCGGGGTTGCCCTCCCGGAACAGCCCGCATCCTGGTCTGCCGCGTCTCGATGATCGCTCGTTCCTTGCCGCCGCCCGGGGGTTCGGGTATCGAATGAAGCCTGATATCGACTCCGAAGACCCA
>MKWU01006165.1_pt1 | contig 12391 bp, 5 predicted proteins | sample 809101 | NCBI WGS metagenome assembly MKWU01 (sample SAMN05860141, study PRJNA318959) | sponge metagenome | host: Aplysina aerophoba | place: Slovenia: Piran, Adriatic Sea, Gulf of Piran | collected 2013-05-07
TGCTAAGAAAGGCGCTCGCGCATTGGAAGATCGTTATGGCGAAGACCCATTCGCCCGATCGCACGGCGAACTCTTCCTACACCTTCTAAAAACTAGAATGACTAGCAGGGCGATCTATCTACTTGATGAACCTGAGACCCCACTCTCAATAAGCAATCAACTCGCACTCTTACAATTGCTCATGCAAGAGGTCAACCGGGGTTCGCAACTGCTCATTGCTACTCACGCACCAATACTCATGGCGTTCCCCGATGCTACGATCCTAGACTGCAATCACACTCCGCCGAAAGTCGTCGATTGGAACGATGTCGAGCATGTTAGCCTCACTCGCGCATTTTTGAATTACCCCGAATCCTTCATACAACGACTCAAGACTACAGACCAATCTTGAAAACACAACCAGAAATCAATTCAGCCGCCGAAGTGATTAGTTCACCCCGACTGGATAAGTACGATGTACCAAAACTCATAAAAGAGTTCAAGGAAAATGGTGTCATCACTTTACGCGAATGGCTCACTCAAGACGAGGTAGTTGAGCTGTCATGCAACGCGTCGCCCCATTTCGCGCGCACCAAAACGGGAATCAAATTTTCTGGCATCCTCAAAAATATTGACAAGGTGGATGATTGGTTTCACCAGAAATTCAATCACGGCACGCAAGTTCCACTCATTGAACAGCTACTGGGCACAAAGGTCGTACCAGCTTCTGCTGGAGTCTTTGTTAAGCGACCGAATGAAGACAAAAATACCGTGGACCCTCACCGAGATGCGTCCGCACTTTCAGACAAACCTCTAGGTGCGACCATGTGGCTCGCGATAGATCCGGCAGGCGAACACAACGGGAGTGTGAACTTTCTCAAGGGATCGCATCTACGAGAAATGGATCCGGAAACTGCCACCGAAGACGAAATTTACCGAGCTGATTTACAGCCGGGTGATGCGACTATACACAATGCGCAAATTCTCCACTGGTCAAATGGCAATCAGTCCTCTGATTATCGAAGAGCTGTCACGTATTTTTACTTCACCAGACACTCGCCAATGTATGGCAAGTTCCATAGCAAAAAGAAGCCATGAATTCAGCTTTTTTACGATTCAATCTCGGAATTGAATTTAGGACCGACTTATCTCTTAGGTTGGAACAAAACTTGCAAGTATGTCAAGTCTCTAATTCACACTCTAGAGTAGGCAAACTATCAGCTACTTTTTTACGCCTGTCGCCAATTCGGTAGATAATTAGTATGGATCGAAGGCACAGGGCAAACTGTGTCCTTAGCTTTACTATCGATGGAGACAGACCACATTCAAAAATTTGAATGAATGTGGACCACGATTTTGTTACTCATTAGAACCACCCTATTTACTAGCTTATTGATAACTAATCAGTCATTTTGACCACTCCACCACAGCCGTCTAAGGCATCCGACCGTCTGTTTCCAGGTCCTTCTGGGTTATACGACCCTAGGTATGAGAAAGATTCCTGCGGAGTTGGGTTTATCTGTGACATAAAGGGTCGTGCCAGTCGGAAGATCATGGACGATGCGGCACACATGAATTGTTGCATGACTCATCGCGGTGGTTTGGGTTACGAAAAAAATACTGGGGACGGCGCTGGTATTCTGACCGCATTACCCCATCCTCTTTTTTCGAGATTGATGTCCGAAGGTTCTGGTGGTACATTACCTCCCCCAGGTCAGTATGGGGTTGGGATGGTTTTTCTGCCTCAAATCGACGAGGAACGCCATCGGTGCGTCGAACTGATTGAAGAATGTATCGAGTCTACCGGACAGTCTTTACATGGCTGGCGAGATGTTCCAGTCGATCCGGATGGGGCAGACATAGGTGTTGCGGCTCGCGCAAGTATGCCTTTTATCCGTCAATTACTTATCAACGGTGCGCCGGGTGTCGAGGACGATGCGCTAGAACGTCAGTTGTACCTGATACGGAAGAAAGCCACACGAGAGATTAAATCTGACCCTAAATACGATAGCCAAGGTCTTTTCTATGTGGCATCGCTATCAACAAAAGTCATTGTTTACAAAGGAATGTTGACACCCGAACAGTTGTTTCCATTCTTCAAAGACTTGAACGAACCTGAATACGAAACCCATTTGGCGATGGTTCATTCAAGATTCTCCACCAATACATTCCCCTCATGGGATCGTGCGCAACCCAATCGATTCATGAGTCACAACGGTGAGATCAACACATTGTTGGGAAATAAAAACTGGATGAACGCTCGGGAAGGAGTGGCCTCTACAGATCTCTTCGGAGACAAACTTCAGGAACTCTTCCCTATTGTCGAACCCGACTGTTCAGATTCTGGCACATTCGATAATGTACTCGAATTCCTGCTTATGACAGGTCGAACCCTGCAGGAGTCAGTACTGATGATGATTCCAGAGGCTTGGCAAAAACACGAACATATGCCACAGGCTCGCAGGGATTTCTATGAATTTCAGTCTTGCCTGATGGAACCTTGGGACGGACCTGCCTCCATTGCCTTTACCGACGGTACCTACATTGGCGCAGTGCTTGACCGTAACGGATTACGGCCTTCTCGTTACTATATCACGGAGGACGATCGTTGCATCATGGCTTCTGAGGTGGGTGTACTTGATGTGCCACCTGAGCAAGTGAAAATCAAAGGTCGTCTACAGCCCGGCAAACTGTTCCTTATCGACTTCAAAGCCGGTCGAATGATCCCCGATGAAGAGATCAAAGATGAGTGGGCAAATGAACATCCTTGGGGACAGTGGATTCAAAATCAACAGATTCTCTTGAGCGATCTCTCAGAGCCAGAAGATGTACCTGGACTCGAACGAGAATCATTGCTTAGACGCATGCAGGTATTTGGGTATACCACAGAAACTTTGCAGTTCATGTTGCAACCCATGGTTAAAGAACTGAGGGACCCACTTGGTTCAATGGGCAATGACTCGGCATTGGCAGTCATGTCAGACAAACCGCGGATGTTGTATGACTACTTCAAGCAACTATTTGCGCAAGTCACCAATCCAGCCGTTGACTCCATCCGTGAAGAAGTCATTATGGCTTTGCAATGCTTCATAGGACCGGAGCAGAATCTGCTAAAGGTGACTGAACAACACGCCAATCGCTTATTGGTTCCTCACCCGATCCTTACTAATAAAGAACTCGCAAAGATCAAAAAATTAGATCATCAGGGGTGGCGAACGCTAACCATTGATATCACAATGCCGGCCGATGGTGATGCTGAAGAATTGGTTAGTGCACTTGATCGAATTTCAAACGAGGCTATGCAGGCCATCGATGATGGATACAAACTGGTGCTCCTATCAGATCGCCAAACCAGCAGCGAACGCATTCCAATCAGTTCGCTATTGGCGGTTGGGGCTGTGCACCATTTCCTCGTGAAGAATCATGCGCGTACCCGTATCGGCATAGTTTTGGAAAGTGGTGAAGCACGTGAAGTACAGCACCACTGCCTACTGATTGGTTTCGGCGCAGATGCCATCAATCCGTACCTTGCCTTTGAGGCCTTATTCGATTCCCAGGACCAAGGTTATTTAGACGATGCGGAGCATGTAACAGACCGTGACAGCATCGTTCAAGCCTATAAGAAAGCAGTTACCAAAGGTATGCTCAAGGTCATGGGGAAAATGGGCATATCCACACTCCAGTCATATAAGGGCGCACAGATTTTCGAAGCCGTTGGGTTGGCTCAGGAAGTCGTTGACAAAGCATTTGCAGGGACTGCCAGTCGCGTAGAAGGTGTCGGATTCGAGATTCTCATTGAGGAGATGAAATCACGTCACCAGATTGCTTATCCAAATTCTGCTGGACAAGCAATTCCAGTGCTACCAAATCCCGGTGATTTCCACTGGCGGATCGGCGGTGAACGGCATATGTGGGATCCCGAAGCTATCGCTGATTTGCAAGTGGCAGCTCGTTCAAACAATTCAGACGTATATCAACAGTTTGCCTCCCACACCAATACAAAGAACACACGAGAGGCCAATCTTCGCGGATTACTCAAGTTTCAGCGACCTGTAGATCAGCCTTCCATTCCAATTTCAGAAGTCGAGTCGGCGAGTGAACTGGTTCGTAGATTCGCTACCGGCGCGATGAGTTTTGGATCGATCTCAGCAGAAGCACATGAATCACTAGCCATCGCAATGAACCGGATTGGTGGTAAATCGAATACTGGAGAAGGTGGCGAAGATCCTTCCCGATTTGAACCAGATGCGAACGGCGATCTGCGTCGCTCTGCCATCAAGCAAGTAGCCAGCGGGCGTTTTGGTGTCACGATCAATTACCTCTCGAACGCTGACGAACTACAGATCAAGATTGTCCAAGGTGCGAAGCCTGGCGAAGGTGGTGAATTACCTGGTCTAAAGGTCGATGACAACATCGCAAGAATACGACACTCCACACCGGGTGTGGGTCTCATCAGCCCTCCACCACACCACGATATCTACTCGATTGAAGATATCGCACAGCTCATTCACGATTTAAAGAATGCCAACCCCAGAGCACGTATTTCCGTTAAGTTGGGATCTCAGATGGGTGTCGGCACAGTGGCTGCAGGCGTCACCAAAGCACGTTCCGACCACCTCGTCATCGCAGGTGATACTGGTGGCACGGGCGCTTCTCCATTAACCTCAATCAAGCATGCGGGAGTCCCCTGGGAGTTAGGACTTGCTGAAACCCATCAGACGCTAGTACTCAATAATCTTCGCTCACGAGTTGTTCTTCAAGTTGACGGACAATTGAAGACTGGTCGAGATGTTGCCATCGCAATTTGCCTAGGTGCCGAAGAATTTGGCTTCGCCACAGCGCCTTTGATCGCACTCGGCTGCATCATGATGCGTAAATGCCATCTAAATACTTGTCCCGTTGGCATAGCCACCCAGGATCCTGAGTTACGAAAGAAGTTCACTGGGCAGCCTGAACACGTCATTAACTATTTCTTCCAGGTAGCTGAAGAAACGCGCGGCATTATGGCTGAATTGGGTTTCCGAACAGTGAACGAAATGATTGGTCGAGTAGATGCATTGGCCATCGATCAACAGGCTGAACATTGGAAGGCTCGTAGCTTGGATCTATCGAAGATATTGGAACCAGCGCAGGTGCCCAGTGATTTTCTTGGATCTTTCCAACGCCACGCACAAGACCACGGATTACAGGAAGCACTCGATCACCATCTGATTGAACTTGCTCAACCAGCATTCTCGCAAGGTAAGAGTGTCCGAGAAACACTTCGAATCGGAAATCACAATCGCGTCGTAGGAGCCATGCTGTCGAATGAAATCATTCGCCAAGTCGGTCCTGACATGTTGCATGACGATACCATGCACTTCAAGTTCTTCGGTAGTGCCGGTCAGAGTTTTGGAGCTTGGTTGGCAAAAGGGGTGACCCTTGAAGTCGAAGGCGATGCCAACGATTACGTGGGTAAAGGTCTCTCGGGCGGACGAGTCATAATCTATCCTCCCAAAACATCCTCTTTCAACGCTGAGGAGCAAATCCTTGTTGGAAACGTTGTACTCTACGGTGCGACCAGCGGTGAGTGTTATCTAAGAGGAATAGCAGCCGAACGATTTTGCGTCCGAAACAGTGGTGCTACAGCCGTCATCGAAGGTGTCGGCGATCATGGTTGTGAATATATGACTGGTGGTACCGCAGTTATTTTGGGACCCACGGGAAGGAACTTTGCTGCTGGAATGAGTGGTGGCGTGGCTTATGTCTTCGACCCAGACAACGAGTTTCCTGGTCTCTGTAATATGGAAATGGTCGATCTAGAAGATCTGCAGGATCGAAGAGATATTCAACAACTCAAGACTTTAATTGATAACCATGTCATTTACACGGGATCTAGAGTAGGAAAGCGAATACTTGATGATTGGCGTAGATCCATCTCGAAATTTGTCAAAGTAATGCCGATAGACTACAAGCGAGTCTTGGAAGCCCAAGACTTTGAAGAAGAACAAAAAGCGCTTTCTTACGTCGACTAGATTGATCGTATGGGGAAAGTAACTGGATTTAAGGACTACTCGAGGAAAGCCGCTCCATATCGAGATCCGAAAAAACGAATTGACGACTTTTTGGAGATCTACACTCCACATGACACCGATCGGTTAGTCGAACAAAGCTCCAGATGCATGGACTGTGGGGTGCCGTTTTGTCAAACTCAAGCACCTCTTGAACACCGGATTTCGAAGGGTGGTTGCCCAATCCACAATCTCATCCCCGAGTGGAATGATCTAGTCTATCGCGGTCATTGGCGAGATGCTCTTCATCGTCTTCACAAGACAAACAATTTCCCCGAATTCACGGGCAGGGTCTGTCCAGCACCGTGTGAAGGTAGCTGCGTCTTAGGTATCACTGATCCACCCGTAACGATCAAGAACATTGAGATGGCAATCATTGATCGTGGGTTTGAGAATGATCTCGTCCAGCCGCAGTTACCTTTGAAACGAACCGGTTTTCGGGTTGCGATCGTAGGATCAGGTCCTGCTGGGTTGGCTGCAGCAGCTCAACTGAATAGTCAAGGACACTCAATCTCAGTCTTTGAACGCGCTGATCGAATCGGGGGGCTCTTGATGTACGGCATCCCGAACATGAAACTTGAAAAAAAACAAATCGTGGAACGGCGTTTAGACATCATGCGAGCCGAAGGTATTGAGTTTATCCCCAATGCGAATATTGGTGATGGAACCAATGGCACGATCAATGTAGGTACCCTAGTCGACGATTACGACGCGGTACTACTCGCTACTGGAGCTACGACTCCGAATGATCTCAATGTACCTGGTCGAGACCTAATGGGAATCCATTTTGCAATGGACTATCTCACGGCCAACACCAAGAGTCTGCTGGATTCCAACCTAACCGACAAAAAATTCATTGATGCAAAAGATTTGGATGTATTAGTTATCGGGGGTGGCGATACAGGTACTGACTGCATCGGAACCGCAATTCGACAGGGTTGTAAATCCCTGACAAACTTTGAATTGTTTCCTGTGTTCCCAGACGATCGTGCGGGTTCTAATCCATGGCCAGAATATCCACGCATCTATCGAGTCGACTATGGACATGAAGAAGTAGCAGCTAAATTTGGTGCCGACCCTCGTTCATTCGCAATCAGTACCACCGAATTCATCGATAACGGTAATGGACATGTAGCAGGCGTTAAAACCTTGGATGTAGAACTCCGAGAAGGACGACCGGAGATGCTCCCTGATACTGAACGAGAATGGAAGTTTGATTTAGTGCTACTGGCATTAGGTTTCCGAGGGCCTGAGCACTATGTAAGCAATCCGCTGAATCTGCAATTGGACCCGCGTTCGAATTACTTGGCGTCGCGTGCAGACTACTTGACGTCCACAGAAAAAGTATTTGCGGCCGGTGACTGTCGACGTGGCCAATCGTTGGTGGTGTGGGCAATCAATGAAGGTCGAGAAGCGGCACGATCAATCGACACTTATCTAATGGGCTCCAGCTCCTTACCAGGTTAGTTACACCCTTTCGACCTGTTAGTACATATCCAACGGGTCCATGTCAATGGCCCAGCGGATCGAATGACTACCAGTTTTTTCCTGTTGAATCGTATTGAGTACCTCGTGTAGCGTCATTCGGTTTTTTGCGAGTAGCCCTCCTTGATACCGATAGCGCTTGGCAATCCGATTAATGGGAGACTGAATGGGTCCCAACTTCTCAATCTCAGGATGATGGATCTTGCCCATTAAATGTGTGATGAAGTCTTCCGTAGGACCTGCACTCGTACCATCTGCCCGAATTAACGCCATGTGTGTATGAGGCGGCATAAGCGCTTGACGTCTTATTTCAATCTCGTTTTCTGCGAAGCCGTGATAACCACGATTCACGAGCACATTTAGATCGATATTGTCAGGGTCAAAGGTCTGAATCCAAACCTCGCCTTGCCTTTCAGCTCGCCCTGCCCTACCTGCGACCTGCACGATCAGTTGCGCCGTTCGCTCTGGACCTCGGAAATCGGTCGACAGGAATCCACCATCGGCACCAATCACTGCAACCATTGTGACGTTCGGAAAATGGTGCCCCTTAGCCAGCATTTGCGTACCAGTCAGAATTCCCTTTTTGGCTCGCGCCACTTCAGAAAAAAGCGCGGTCATCTGCCGATGGGTTCTGATATTGTCTCGGTCTACTCGAAAAATCGGTACGTCAGGAAATCTCTGGCGTAATGCCAACTCTATTTGCTGGGTACCGGTGCCACTACCCAACAGTTCCGTCGTGTGACAATCCGGACACTCCTCTGCAACCGCATACTCCTTCAGGCATTTATGGCATCTGAGGACACGAAAAGGTGACTCGTGTAATGTCAGTCTCGAATCGCAGTCCGAGCAAATGGCTTTCCAACCACAATTCGTGCAGAAGTAGCTCGGCATGAATCCACGCCGATTGATTAGCACTAGGACCTGACCATCAGCATCCACATGCTCCTGCATTTTTTCAAGCAGTGGTTCGCAGATACCACCCGTGCGCACCTGTTGACGCATATCCTGAATGTGCATCGTGGGCATCTCTGCCGTCCCTGGTCGATGAGACAATCGAAGTTTCTGAAATCTACCTCGTTCGACGTTAGTCAACGATTCCAACGATGGCGTGGCACTACCTAGCACACACGGGATTTGGAGGTTTTGAGCCCGAACTATCGCCGTATCTCGGGCAGAGTACCTCAACGTATCAGACTGCTTGAATGAAAGATCATGTTCTTCGTCTACGATAATCACGCCGAGGTCCTTGAAAGGTGTGAATACCGCCGATCTAGTACCCACCAGAATCTTGTTTCTTCCAGAAGCGGTTTCACACCAGATCTTGAATCTCTCGACATCAGAAAGCATGGAATGAAGTGTTTTCACAGCACCAAACCGTTCTTTAAACCTTGACAAGGTTTGAGGCGTCAGCGAAATCTCCGGTACGAGCACCAATGCTTGCTGACCTTTACGAATAACTTTCTCAATGACTTGCAAATAGACCTCAGTCTTACCACTCCCTGTCACTCCATCCAACAGAAAAGTTTTGAAACTTCCCAGTGAGGTCTCAATCTCGTCGATACTCTGACTTTGCTCCTTTGTGAGGTCCAGTTCACTCATCTGAATATCTACCTTCAATTCCTGACGAGGTAGTTCCTTAATCAATTCCTTATCTTGTAATGCTTTGATCCGGGAGTTGGGAATGTCTCCTTGTCTGAGTTGGGAATCTAGAAGTGGTCCCTTCTCCATCAGTAACTCGAGTAGTTCCTTTTGTCGGTACGCTCTGTTCAGTGAACTCGGGTCTGCTCCTGCGGCCGCGGCCCACAGTCGATCGACGGCAAATTCAGCAGAGTGTCCCTTACGAGCTGCCACTGGCACCATCGTCTCATAAACAGCTCCAAGCGGATAGTGGTAATACTTGCTCATCCAATTTGCTAGCTGGATCAGCTCATTCGACAACAACGCTGTCTCATCAAGTACTTTGCCTGCAGGTTTAAGCGCATATTCAGTCTGCGCCGGGTGTGCAATGACAACGCCGATCGCACTGGAATGACCCAGTGGCACTCGTATTCTGGCTCCTATTTCTGGTTGTGGTCCCGATCCCTGGTACGAATAGTCGTAGGTGTTCCAGATTGGACGAGGGACCGCAACCCTTACAATCTTGTTCATGTCTCTTACAATTTTCCCATTCAATCTTTTTCCAAATTAACTAAACTTCACCCTCCACTCATTGATCTGAAAGAAATGAAGTCTGGCATTCATCCTGATTACACTGTAATAACTGCAACCTGCAGTTGCGGCAACGTATTCGTGACTCGCTCTACCTTGAAGGAAGAAACACTTCACTTGGAAGTCTGTTCAAAGTGCCATCCTTTCTATACCGGTAAACAAAAGATCGTAGACACCGGTGGTCGGGTAGAAGCTTTTAATCGCCGATATGCGCGAAGCTCGAAAGCCGCCTAAAAATACTGTATATCCGTATATTTTAGTTTAGTAATTTTCAAATTCAGTAGCTAGTCCGACTAAGCTCCCTTTTTCTCGTTATTTACGCGAATTGAAGTTACTTCCTGTCAGCTGACAAGAATTTTTCGATTCATGCTCTGACGCGCTTGCCATGCGTTGGATCTACAGGTATTCGCAAACAGATTTGCCCTGACTACAAAATTTCTAAACTCAATCGTTCAGTTATTGTCTGATGTATTGAGATACTTCCTAATTTAGAAATGCGTATTCTTCAGAGATTTTCATTAGTCGTCATTGCACTCTTTGCGTTCTCTGCTTTCGCTGGCGCTGGAGCTAAGCTCTATAACGAGTTCGTCGATACGAATTCCATCTACAAAGAAGAACGATGGCAGAACTACATTTCAGACCTCGGTCATCACCTCCTCAGGTACACGAAAACGGACCACAGGAAGTTCTACTTCTTTGTCTTAGATAGTCCGGAAATAAACGCATTCGCAACTCCAGATGGTTACATCTTTGTCAACAGTGGCTTACTAGCTTTCCTGGAATCCGAGGACCAGCTAGCTGCTGTCGTCGGACACGAAATCGGCCATGTGATCGCGAAGCATGGCGCACGTCAACGACTGACCGAGTTACTAGGTAAGTCTGCAGGTATCGCCGCGCACATTCTTACCGGTCGAGGCGAGATGCAACAGGTGGGTGACGCAACCACAAGGGCATTGATTGCTGGGTACGGTCGTGAAATGGAGCTAGAGGCGGACAAAATTGGTGCTGAAATCGTCGCTCGTGCAGGATATAACCCAAACGCGATCATCGACACCTTGCATGTCCTAAAAGATCAAGCTCTGTTTTCCCGAAACGTTCGAGGACAACCCTCAAATTACCACGGGCTATTTGCGACTCACCCGCAAAACGATAAACGTCTTCATGAAGTAGTTGCTTACGCGATATCGTTAATGCCCGACGAGCTCGCGAGACCAAGAGCAGACTTCTGGAAACTCATTGAAGGCCTGAAATTTGGCGCAGAGGCGAAAGTAGGTCTTCTTGCAGATAACGTATTTTTCGATCGGACTAACCGAGTCGTCTTTGAATATCCCAAGGATTGGAGAGTGCGCTATAGCCAACAACAGGTGGTTGGCGAGGCACATGGCGGAAGTCCGGTTGCATGGGTGAGTATTACCAAACACACGCCGATGGAAGTACTGGAACCAAGTGAGTTCGTTACGGAAATCCTTCAGCGCGAAGACGTGGAAGAGGAAACGACTCTTGAACTCAAAGGTCAAGAAATCTATCTCGCCACTCTTTCAACAGAAGGCTCTCAAAACAAACGTGCGTTACTGGCATTGATCTATCGGGGTCAGGATGTATTTGTCATCCGTGGTGAAGCGGGACCTCAGGGCAATGACGTTAAGTTCCGTACTGACTTTGAGCAAATCCTTGGTGGGATTCGTGATCTGAAACCATCCGATCTAAACAAGGACACTCGAGCTTCAATCGTCATCGTTGAAGCCAAACCGGGTGACACATATGCTGGGTTGAGCACCGGCTCGCCAGTGGCGAGCAATCCAGTAGAGATGCATCGCTTAATCAATGGTGACTATCCTCAAGGGGAGCCCCGCGCAGGCGATCTGATCAAGGTAATCCGTTAATTCCCTCGCGAAAACACAGGGACGCGCGTAAAACGCTACTGACTTAATTGAGCTTTCCTATGAGTTTATTTAGGGAGTTCCAAACCTTGGTGTCAAAGCAATTCAATAGGGATTTCCCCTCTGAATTGAAACTCAACACTATATAGTGTAATATTGTATAGTATTTGAAGGCGGTGTCCCGGTCCACCAAATTCAGAGTATGGCCACTTCGTGGGAAACGACGGAAATGTGGAAACGACTAAAGTCTTAGAAGAAAGCAAACTGAGGAATTCGACTCTGCCGGATCCACACGGAGACCCTTTAGGAGGTAAGGGTGGAAGACTCAATTAGTAACGATCAAATTCAATTTCAAGGGTATTTAACACCAGAGGAAGTTTCGGGATTAGCATCCTTTTTGGAACAAAACGAGCGCGAATATCCTCTAGCGTTCAAAGGACGTCATGAGGTCAGAAATGCAATAACTGACCGTATTAAGTATGTACGGAAGCAGAACAAATCTCTCTGCAATACCATCACCGTTCAAGGAGCGCCAGGTGCGGGGAAAAGCAGTTTATTGCACCAAATTGAAATAGACGCGGGAGAATTGCAAGAGCAAAACGTGATAGTGGTTACCCTTGAGAGTGATGAGATGCATGATGCAGTGTCTGTACTACAAGGCTTTCTGAAATGTGAAGGGATAAACGTTGAAGATCTATGGCGTTCATTCGATACAAGAGGGCAAGGCAGGAAGGATCTCAAACTTCCGAAGTTAAGCAGTGGGCTAGACAATCTCTTGCCTTCTTTTGC
>MKWU01006166.1_pt1 | contig 12389 bp, 12 predicted proteins | sample 809101 | NCBI WGS metagenome assembly MKWU01 (sample SAMN05860141, study PRJNA318959) | sponge metagenome | host: Aplysina aerophoba | place: Slovenia: Piran, Adriatic Sea, Gulf of Piran | collected 2013-05-07
GGCAGCGACGACGCGCGGCGTCCGAAGACCACGTCGAGCGAGCGCTGGAACGTCTGCTCCATCGCGATGTTGTTGCCGTTGGCGACGACCACGCGCTTGAGCTCCGGGATGCGCGAGCTCTCGGCCTGCAGGTAGATCGGCTCGACGAACAGGAACGAGTCGCCGATGGGGATCATGAGCAGGTTGCCGCGGATCACCTCGGAGCCCGCGCCCTCCCACAGCGTGAGCTGAGCGGAGATGCCGGGGTCCTGGTCGATGCGGGCCTCGATCTGCGCGGGGCCGAACACCAGGTCATCGGTCGGGAAGCGGTAGGAGCGCAGCGAGCCGAGGTTCTCACCGTCGGACCGACCGGCGAGCCACGCGATGGTGTTCTGCTTGTTGCGCGGCGTGAAGGGCATGATGAGCGAGAACTCTTCGGTCTCCTCGCCGGGCAGCTTCATGATCACGTAGTAGGGCTCGAGCGGCTGTTCCTGCTGGCGGAACTTCTCCGTGGGAATGTTCCACAGGTCCTCGCCGAGGAAGAACACGCGCGGGTCGGTGATGTGGTAGCGCAGGTACTGCTGCGCCTGGAGCTGGAACATGTCCTCTGGGTAGCGCAGGTGCTCCTGGAGGAACGTCGGCATCTCGTCGCGGTCCGTGAACAGGTCCGGGAAGATCTTCGACCAGGTCGTCGCGACCGGGTCGTCGGGGTCCATGAGGTAGAAGGTCATGTCGCCCGTCTCGGCGTCGACAACAACCTTCACGCTGTTGCGGATGTAGTTGACGGTCCCGAGGTGCTGCGAGTACGGGAAGTCGCCTGAGACGGTGTAGGCGTCCTGGATCCACAGCAGTCCGCCGTCGGAGATGACGATGTACGGGTCGCTGTCGAGCCGCAGGAACGGCGCCACCTTCGTGATGCGGTCCCCGAGCGAGCGGTGCATGAGCAGGGTGGACTCGCCAGTGATGCGGCCGGAGATGAGCAGGTTGCGGTCGCCCAGCTGCCACGCGAGCGCGAAGCGACGCAGCAGGTTGGAGAGCTGGATGCCGCGGTCCGGCTGGTAGGTCGTCTCGACGGTGGTCTCGCCGTCGGGGTAGTCGAACTCGTTTTCCTTCGTCTTGACGATGATGTAGTGGTCGGTCAGCTCGCCGAAGTAGATGCGCGCACCGTCGGCGGTGAGCGGCACGGCGTCGCCGACGGGTGGGATGTCGCGCGTGATCAGTACCGGCAGGCCTTCCTGCGTGATCTCGTTGACGGGCGCGACGACCGCGCCGAAGCCGTGCGTGAACTGCAGGCGCTCCTGCGTCCAGCCCGAACCCGCCGTCTGCGACGCGCGCCGCAGGTCCAATTCGCGCGGTGCGAGCATCACCTGCCGCTGCTCGCCGTCGATCATGTAGCGATCGACGTCCACGTCCTCGAACGTGTAGAGCGGGCGGATCGACTGGATCTGGGTGAACGTGTCGCGTGTTGGGCGTGCGTCGAGGAGGCGGATGTTGGAGAGCGTCGCCTGATTGGCGGCGATCTCCTCCTCGGTTACGGCCGCTTCAGCGGGGAACGTCGTGACCTCGATCTCATTGAGGCCCCACGCCAGCCGCGTCATGTCGATGTTGCGGTGGATGTAGAGCTCTTCCTTCTCGATCTCGTTCGGGTCGACCTGGAAGGACTGCACGAACGAGGGGTAGATGAACCCACCGACGATCCCCGCGACGACCCAGAGGCCGATGGTGAAGGCGGGGATGCGCCAGCTCCCGCTCAACACGGAGTTGGCGATGGTCGCCAGGCCGGCGAAGGCGCCGAGCGCGACCATGGCGTAGCGAGCGGGCAGGCGCGCGTTGATGTCCGTGTACGTCGCGCCCGTGACGATGCCGAGCCGCGATGTCGCGAGGTCGAAGGCAGAGAGGTATGTCCCGACGGCGATCACCAGCAGGATGAGCCCGACGAGCACGGAGATGTGGACGCGCATGCCGCGCGGGATCTGCAGTTCGAAGCGCTGCAGCGAGTACGTCAGCGCGTACACGGAGCCCGCGCCCAGCGCGGAGACCACGAGCAGCGAGAGCACCCAGCCCTGGAAGAGATGGAGCGCGGGCAGGTCGAACATGTAGAACGACACGTCGCGGTTGAACGCGGGGTCGTTCACGCCGAAGTCGACGGCGTACCACCACGACAGCACCGTCTCCCACGACCCGGCGGCGACCGCGCCGAAGATGATCGAGAGGAACAGCGTCATGGCGAGCATGACGACAGAGACGACGCGCCGGATGGCGTCGGGGTCGACGTCCTCGATGAACGACTCCTCGAAGCCTTCGGGGGCGAGCCTGCGCGCGAGCCAGATGTTGAACCCGAGCACGACGAGCGTAATCAGCGTGCCGATCACGAAGAGCATGGCCCGAGCGGTCAGGACGCGCTGGAAGTTCCCCGCGAACTCAACCGAGTCGAACCAGAGGTAGTCGACGTAGATCGACTTGGCGACGTTCGCCGCCACGAACAGCAGCACGATGGCTGCGAGCAGGCCGATCCATTTCAGCGAGATGGGTGAGCGGAAGTTGTTGGCTCCGCCGATCCTGAACGGTTCGTCGGGCGGCCCCAGGGGGCCGCGGTCTTCCCGGTCCTCGAAGAAGCCCAGGGTTACACCTCAATCCGTGTGCCGAGCTGTTCGCCCGCTACGATCCGCTCCAGTGTACGCCGCGCGCGCCCCTGCGCCACGTGGACGCGCACCTGTTCCTCGGCTGCGCGGAGACTCGCGTCGATTTTAGGCAGCATTCCGCCTGCGAGCGTCCCCGCCGCGCGGAGCGTCGAAGCTCGCTCGCCCCCGAGCGTGGCGATGACTTCGCCGCCGCCGTCGAGGACGCCGTCAACGTCCGTCATGAACACCAGCAGTTGCGCGCGCAGCGCGCGCGCGATCTCGCCCGCCACCGTGTCGGCGTTGATGTTGAGCGGCTGGCTCGGCGGCTCCAGCCCGATCGGGGCGATCACCGGGATCGCGCCGCTCTCGAGGATGGGATGCAGCACCGAGGCGTCGATGCCGGTGATCTCGCCGACGAAGCCGAGGCGCTCGTCGGCGCGGCGCGCGCGCACGAGGCCGCCGTCGACGCCGGAGACGCCGACCGCGCGCCCGCCTAGGCGCACGATCTCACTGACCAGGCGCGTGTTCACCACGCCGCGCAGCACGCCGATCACCACCTCCAGCGCCTCTTCGCTCGTCGCGCGCAGGCCGTCGACGAAGACGGCGGGGACATCGAGGCGTTCGAGCCAGTCGGTGATCATCGCGCCGCCGCCGTGGACGACGATCGGGTACATGCCGTTGCGGCGCAGCGCGACGACGTCGACGAGCGTGGTGTCCTCGTCGCCGAGGGTGGAGCCGCCGATCTTGACTACGACCATGCGGTCGCTGGTGATGGCCGGGTCGGTCATGTCGTGTAGTCCGCGTTGATGCTCACGTACTCGGCGGTCAGGTCGCACCCCCATGCCGTCGCGGTCGCCTCGCCCGACGCGAGGTCGATGCGAATCGAGACCTCCTCGACGTCCATGGCGGCGGAGATCGCAGCCTCGCTCGTCGCGGCGGGCGCGCCGTGGTCGAAGGCGATGTGCTCGCCGATCCACACGCTCGCGGCTGCGAGGTCGATCGCCGCGCCCGAGCGGCCCGCCGCCATGAGCACGCGGCCCCAGTTGGGGTCGCGGCCGGTCACCATCGTCTTCACCAGCGGCGACGAGCTGATCGTGCGCGCACACAGCCGCGCGTCCTCGGTGCTCGCCGCGCCTTCCACGACCACCTCGATGAGCGTGTTGGCCCCCTCGCCGTCGCGCGCGAGCTGGCGCGCGAGCGTCACCGAGACCGCGTCGATGGCGCGCTCGAGGGCGTCCGCGGCGGGGTGCCCCTCGGCGAGCGGCTCACCACCCGCCGCGCCGTTGGCGAGCAGCAGCACCGTGTCGGACGTCGAGGTGTCCATGTCGACGTCGATCATGTTGAAGGAGCGGTCACAGACGCGTCGCAGCGTCGCCTGCAGCCAGGCGTGGTCGGCTGGAGCGTCAGTCGTCAGGAAGCCGAACATGGTCGCCATGTCGGGGTGGATCATGCCCGAGCCCTTGGCGACCCCGCCCACGGTGTACGTGCGGCCGCCGGCCTCGACGCGGACCGCCGCCTCCTTGGGGTGCGTGTCGGTGGTCATGATCGCGCGCGCGAACGCCTCGCCGCCCGCCTCGGACACCTCGACTGCGTCGATGCCGGCCGAGATGCGGTCCATCGGCAGCAGGCGCCCGATCAAGCCCGTCGAGGCGACGAGCACGTGCTCCTCGTCGAAGCCGAGCTTCGCGGCAGCCAGCGCCGCCATACGCGCGGCGTCCTCGACGCCCTGTGTGCCGGTCGCGACGTTCGAGTTGCCCGAGTTGGCGACGATTGCGCGCGCCGTGCCGTCCGCCGCGCGCTCGCGCGTGAGCCGCACGGGCTCGCCGACGACGGCGTTGCGGGTGTACACGCCGGCGACCGTGCAGGGGCGGTCGGCGGCGAGGATGCCGACGTCGAAGCGCGGCTCGGGGCCGTAGGTCTTGAGACCTGTGTATGCGCCGCCCGCGACGAACCCCGCGGGCGCGGTGACGCCGCCCTCGACGGTCTCGATGCGCGCCTCGACGGCCTGCGGGGGGTTGGTCAAGCGTGGCTCCCGTCCGGGGATCGAGTATGGCAGCGATAGCGCTTGTGCTCATGCCCGCCACGCGCTTGTCGAGAACGGAGGCCGGAGCGGTGCCCCGCACCATCACCCTCTCACCGGGGAGAGGGAACAGAGCGTGGCTAGAGACCGACCTGCGGGCAGTGGGCGAGCAGGGGGCAGCGCTCGCACTCGGGGTTGCGAGCGTGGCATGTGCGGCGGCCGTGCTGGATGAGGTCGACGTGGAACGCGAGCATCTGCTCGTCATCGAGCATCTCCTCGATCAGCTCGGCCTGCCGGTCCGGCGACGCCTTCTCCGGCGTCAGCCCGAGCCGCTTCGCGACGCGCCCGACGTGCGTATCGACGGGCATGGCCGGGCGGCCGAGCGCGAACATCAGCGTCACCCCGGCGCTCTTGTGTCCCACGCCCGGCAGCGATCGCAGCCACGCCTTCGCCTCCTCGATCGGCATCGTCTCGAGGAAGTCGATGTCGAAATCCGGGACACGGTCGCGTACCTCGGCGAGGAGCGCCTGGAGGCGTGGCGCCTTCGTCGGTGCGAGGCCGCCGGGGCGGATCGCATTCTCGACCTCGCTGGTCGGCGCTTCGATCACCGCGTCCCACTCGGGGAAGCGCTCGATCAGGCGGTGGAACGCGCGCCCCGAGTTGTGATCCGATGTGTGCTGCGAGAGCAGCGCGAGCACCAGCTCGGAGATTGCGTCACCGTGCGGGCGCTCCGGAGGACGCCCGTACGCGTCGTCGAGGATCGCGAGCATCTCGGCGATATCCCAGCGGTCGGAGAGCTCCTCGCGCGGCGAGGTTGGGAGACTGCGTGTCGATGGCATGGCGGCATCGTACGATGGGGCGCGCATGAGCGGAGGGATGACGCGTGACGGCTGAGCAGATTCGCCTCACCGACCTCGCATCCTGCGGCGGCTGAGCGGGGAAGCTGGGTCTCGCGACCCTGGCGCAGGTCCTGCGCCCCCTGCATGAGGTCTTCGCTCCCGGGCAGCACCCCGAGCTGCTCGTGGGCCTCGCGCCGTCCGATGACGCCGCCGTCTACCGGCTGAGCGACGACCTCGCCGTGATCCAGACGCTCGATTTCTTCCCGCCGGTGGTGGACGACCCGTACATCTACGGCCAGATCGCGGCGGCGAACGCCATGTCCGATGTCTACGCGATGGGCGGCGAGGTGCGCCTCGCGCTCAACATCGCCGCGTTCCCGGAGGACCTCGACCCCGAGTTGCTCGCCGAGATCGTCCGCGGCGGCGCCGACAAGGTCGCCGAGGCGGGCGGCGTCGTGGCCGGCGGCCACACCGTGATCGATGCCGAGCCGAAGTTCGGGCTGTCGGTGATGGGCGTGATCCATCCCGACGCCGTGCTCACCACCGGTGGGGCGCAGCCGGGCGACGTGCTGCTGCTCACCAAGCCGCTCGGCACCGGCATCCTCATGAGCGCCGCGGGCAACGAGGGCGCCGAGGCGGGCTTCGAGGCGGCCGTCGAGTCGATGTGCGCGCTCAACCGCCACCCCGCACACCTCGCCCGCGCCGCCGCCGCGCACGCCGTGACCGACGTGACGGGCTTCGGGCTCGCCGGACACGCCGCCGAGGTGGCGCAGCAGAGCGACGCCACGCTCGTGATCGACCTCGACGCGCTGCCGCTGCTACCCGACGCCGCGCGCTTTGCCGCCGAGGGTGTCGTGACGGGAGGCGGGAACCGCAACGTCGCGCACCTCGGCGACCGCGTCCGCATCGAGGGCGAGCCGGACCAGGCGCTCGTCGACGTGTTCTACGACCCTCAGACCTCGGGTGGCCTGCTCATCGCGCTCCCCGCGGCCGACGCCGACGCGCTCGCTGAGGCAATCTCGGGTGGGGGCGGCGGATGCTGGCGCATCGGGCGCGTCGAGGAGGGCCCGCCCGTCGTGGTGGCGCGGTGACGTCGATGAGCCGGGTGGTGCTCGGAGTGCTGGGCCTCGTGCTCGTGCTGCTCGTGGCGTCCTGCTCCAGCGATGACGACAGCGCACCCGCAGCCACGCCCACGTCGACTGCCACTCCCACGCCCACCCCGACGCCCTTCGATCCGGTCGCCACGATCCGTGAGTCCGCGGACCGTATGGAGGGCATGCAGCAGTTCCACTTCACGCTCAACCACGAGAACGGGGCGAGCGAGATCGTGCGCGGGATCATGATGGTCTATGCCGAGGGCGACTTTGCCGGCGCTCAGCGCATGAGGGCCGAGATCGAAGGCCAGCTTGGCACGGTGAAGTTCGAGACCGCCGTCATCGTGCTGCCCGAGGGGAGCTGGATACAGAACCCGTTCGACCGTTCCTGGGAGGCCGAGGAGATCTCGATCGACGAGTTCTTCGACCCCCAGAACGGCGTCGCGGCGCTCATGCGCAAGGTGATCGAGCCTGTCTTCGAGGGCCGCGAGGACGTCAGGGGCGTCGAGACCTACCGCATCGACGTGCTGGCCGACTCGGGCGACCTCGCAATCTTCCCCACCGCCACCCCGGGCTTCGAGGTCCGCGCCACGCTGTGGATCGGCGTCGAGGACCTGCTCCTCCACCGCGTCGACGTCCGCGGCGCCATCTCGGAGACCGAGTCGCCCGACATCCTGCGCCGTCTCGACTTGAGCCGCTTCGGCGAGGACGTGGACATTGCCCCGCCGCCCTGATCCCGGCGACGAGCATGCGGAAGACCTCGACGCGACCGTGTCGCGCCGGAGTTCGTGGCTGCTGGTCGCCGTGGCGGGCGGCGTCTTCATCGCCGCGGACGACCAGACCTCGGTCGTCACGGTGCTCCCCGCGCTCATTCCGGACATCGGGCTGGCCGTCGACGACTTCTTCCTCGCGTCGTGGATCATCAATGGCTACCTGCTCGGCTACATCGTGGCGCTGCCCATCGTCGGCCGCATCGCCGACGCGCGTGGGCATGGGCGTGTCTACACGGCTTCGCTGGGCGTGTTCATGCTCGGCAGCGCGCTGGTGGCCGCCGCGCCGGACTTCTGGTTTCTGGTGGCCGCGAGGGGCCTGCAGGCCGTCGGCGGCGGCGCGGTCGTGCCGGTGGCGATGGCGATCGTCGTCGGGCAGATGCCGCCCGAGCGCCGCGCGCTGGGCCTCGGCGCGATCGCCGCGGCGTCCGAGGCCGGCGCGCTCGTCGGCCCGCTCTGGGGCGGCCTCATCACGGAGCTGCTCGGCTGGCGCTGGATGTTCTGGCTCAACATCCCCATGTCGCTCCCGGCCCTCGGCGGTGTGTGGTGGCTCGCGCGCAACGAGCGCGGCGTGGGGCGCATCGACTGGCCGAGCGCCGCGCTCCTCGCCGCCGGGCTGGCCGCGCTCACCATCGCCATCGCCGACGACCCCATCGCGCCCCGCCACTGGGCGATCACCGCACTGCTGGTCGCGGCAGCAGCCGGGCTCGCGGTCGCCTTCGCACTCCGCCAGCGCGGGCTCGAGGAGCCGATGGCGCGGCTCGCGATGTTCGCGCCGAAGCCGGTATGGAGCTCGGCGGTGATGAGCGTGCTCGTCGGCGCGGGCCTCATCACAGTGCTGATCAGCGTGCCGCTGTTCGTGAACCTCGTGCTGGTCGAGCGCCCCATCGACGGCGGGGTGACGCTCCTTCGCTTCACTGCTGCCGTGCCGGTCGGCGCGCTTGCGGGCGGGTGGGTGACGGGTCGCATCGGCCCGCGCCTGCCCGCTGCAGTGGGCGTGCTCCTCGGTGCGGTCTGCTTCGCCGGACTCCTCCCATGGGAGGAGTCACTGTCGCAGGTGTGGCGCACGACGCCACTCGTCGTCGGCGGCTTCGGGTTCGGGCTGCTCATCGCGCCGCTTGGCGTCGCGGTGCTCAGCCATGTGCGCGACGACGAGCGCGCCGTGGCCGCCTCGTGGCTCACACTCGCGCGGATGGGCGGGATGCTGGTCGGCACCGGCCTGCTCACCTCGCACGGCCTCGGCCGGTTCTACGCGCGCGCCGGCTCCATCGAGTTCGACTCCCCTGAGTTCGCGGAGCTGGTCACCGAGGCCCAGGTCTCGACGTTCCACGAGATCTGGGTCGTCGCCGCGCTGGTGCTCGCGCTGACCACCGGGCTGGCGTGGTGGCTGGGTGGGGAGCGTGTGGGGGAGTGGTGGGCAGCTCGATGACTGAGATTCGGTTCCGCGTGGACGGATGGCCTCCTGCGAAGAGCGAGGCGAGGTCAATGTTCGCGCAAGGACATTCCCATGCACCCCGTGTTCGGGCGCTGCTCGTGGCGGCGCAGCTGGCGCTGGGCGGGTCGTCGTGGGTGGCTCACGAGCTGCGCCCCGTTGGACTCGAACTGACCGTTGTGGAGCCTACATTCGAGGACACGCCCTCAGACGCGACGAACTACCTGGGCGGTGTCGCCGATGTGCTTCAAGGGGACCGTATCAATGGGTGATTATCCAGTTGACGCAGGCTAGGGCGGGCTGCAAGATGCCCGGATGCGGCGCTTCTTCAATGCGATCCGTGCCCTCTCGTGGGCCGAGTCCTTGTGGACACTGGCCCGATACGTCATCGCCCTTCCGTGGTTTGGCATCTTTGCGTGGCCTCTCGTGAGCTGGCTGGACTGGCAGGCCGTCGCCGTCATAGGGGTGTGCCTGGTGGCTGGATTCAGCGCACTTGCGCTGACGGCTATGGATCTGGTGCGCCAGGCCCGGCACCGCGACCAGCATCGCGCAGCTCGGGCAATCGCCAATATCGACGATTACCGCTTTCGGCGCATCGAGGATCAGCTCAAAGGGCTTGGTGACGACGACGATGCTTGACTCCCTGCGTATGGTCAGGCTGCTCACCACGGGCAACATCAACGCACCGACAGGACGGGGCTTCATGCCTCCCTGCGGTCGTGCGTTGTGCCTGCTTGTGGTGAGCGGTTCCCCGTCCGCCGCAGGGAGGCTCCATGCGCTCCATCACTCTCGGCATCATCATCGTCATCGCCCTCTCTGTTGCGCACGGCCGCGCCGGCGGAACGTCCATGGAGGCGCGCATCATCCTGGGTGCCGTGGACGGCATCTTCGTCCTAGAGCACGACGGGAGCTTCACAAACTACGTGCCTGGTGCGCCCGATGTCGTCAACCGGACGTTCATGGGTCGCTACGTGTACGAACAGGCCCCGGCACCGAGAACCAGAACGACGACCACCCCAACTCCAACGCCCGCGCCGACGCCGCAAGCGTCGAGAGCGGAGACCTTGCGGTTCGGCTGGTGGGTGTTCGAATCAACCGCAGCCGGCGACGCACACGCCACCATCAGAAGCTCCCGATATGTCGGGAGCCTGCACTACGGCATGACGATACGGATCGCCTGCAATGCCGGCGTGCTCTCCGTTGCGGTCGGGGTCGACAGGGACGGCAAGGTGTGGCTGCTCGACAGCGTCAACACCACGGGGAGTTACTGGGCTTCGGAGGTCGGTTCCGGCAAGTCCGGGCAGGTTCTCGCCAACGTCTCCATCAACCGGCCTCGAGATGGCGTTCGCGCCTGGTGGAACATCACCGCCGACTACCGATGGGCGCTCGCGCCGAACCCGCAGGCGCTTGCCGACTCGCTGCGCGGTGGCCACTCACTGGCCATAGGGTTGGCCCTCTACCCGAAGCAGGGCTCAGCGTTTCCGCCGAGCCGCGGCGACGTACCGCTCGCTGGTATCGACGACGTGCTTTCACGGCTGAGCTGCGTTCGGTAGGCCAGCGCTCATCCGCACACCATGCAACTTCTCAGCCATCGCTGGCACGACAGCAAGGTGCGCGAGACAGCCAAGGGCTTCGCCTTGCTGGTGCTATTCGTCACGGCCTTCGCCGGGATGGTCGAGTGCGACGAGCGCTACAAAGACTGGCAGGTGAGCCGACACTGCATCGAACCGGACTACACCTGGCACGTCAGCGACGAGACGATCGAGCAGTATTCGGTTCGGTTCAGAAGCGAAGAGCAGGCAGCCTCGGATTGCTGGGATCGCATCCACCACAGCGATCCGAAGCGGGATTGGCCCTAGTAGTAGAATCCACCTCAGGTGAGGGCGGCAGACCCTACCCACGTGGCCTCCACCTGGTGGCCATGGAGGATGGCTCACTGCGGAGTTCCACCCACGGAACCCACCAGGCCCTCCTTCCTGGTCGTCGGGAACCATGTTTGGGCAGGGCTGCCGCCCTCGGCGGCAGTCTACGCCACCAGTTCGCGGTAGGTGAGCTTGTCTGTCCGCACGATGCGGCGCAGCGTGTCCGCGAAGATGCGGTCGTTGTCCCGGTTGTTGAACCGCCACTCCAGCTCCGACAGGTAGCGGTCGATGTGCTTCATCGAGACCTTGTGGAAGCTCCCCATGATCGAGCGCTTGAACAGCGACCACACGCCCTCAATCGAGTTGGTGTGCACGTCGCCCACTACCCATTCCTCGGCCCCGTGGTTCACCGTCTCGTGGCGCGTCTCAGCGTCGCCGACGCCGAGGTAGCTCTTGAGTTCGTCGGTGTAGATGGCCTCGGTCTCGTCGCGCACCGTGCGCTCGATGAAGCCGTGCAGCGTCCGCTTGCGGACGTTCGGGACGCGCTCCAGGCGTACCTGCCCGTCGCGCTGGATGGCGCCTGCGACCCAGAACTTGTTGCCCCGGTACCCGTGGCCCTTGCCGCGCGTCCTGCCGCCTACCAGCGTCTCATCGACCTCGACGACGCCGAACAGCGTGGGGCCTTCGAGGGGGTCGTTGGCCATCGCCTCGCGGATGCGGTGCGAGAGGTGCCACGCGGTCTGGTACGCCACACCGAGCGTGCGCTTGAGCTGGAGCGCGGAGACGCCCTTCTTCGACTCGCACATCAGGTAGATGGCGATGAACCACTTGCGGAGCGGCAGGTGGGAGTCATGCATGATCGTGCCGGCCGTCACGCTGAACTGGTAGCGGCAGTCGTTGCAGTCGTAGACGGGGCGCTTCGTCAGCGTGGAGACGCCGACGGAGCCGCAGCGCGGGCAGGCCACGCCGTTCGGCCAGCGCAGGTCAACCAGCAACTCACGGCACGCCTCATCGGTGGCGAACTCATCGACGACGGTAAGGAGGTTCGTTCTCATGACAGCTCCTGATGGCTCACGATCACCCGGACTCCCTCGTGAATCTCGTTCACGAGTGACAGAAGCGGAGATGATAGAGCAAGTGCGTCAGAGTGCCCTGCGGCGGATCTTGCGTGTGCATCCAAGCCTGCGAGGAACTGCGCGCGTGGCCCGAGAGCAAGATCAGCCGCCGCACGAGATACAACGGTGATGAGCGTGGCGAAGTTCAGCGCCACCTCGTAGTTGGAATCGACAGGATCGGTAGTCATGGCACAGTCCCCCAAGCGACCGCGGCGGCTCCCCGAGGATGCCGCTCAGCGCACCGACCACGAGATCATCGAGCTGCTGTTCGGCAAGGAGACGGCAGCGGAACTCGAAGAGCTGGCGGGTGTGCGCGACTCATCCATGAAGGGATCGTAAGGGAGCATGCGCCTTGCGTCAAGTAGATAATCACCTATCAATGCCGACTTGAGGCACCTTGGGGTCCTTGCCCGCACAGCGCTCTACGAGAATGACCGGCAGATCCGCGAGGTTCGTTACAGCGTCGTGCGAGGTGAGCGTCCCGGTTACCACGTGAGCGTCTGGGTGTTGTGACCACGTCGGACGTGACGAGGGGCCGGCGGAAGCCGGCCCCTCGTGGTAGTCGCGTCTGCGTACGGGTCTAGTACATGCCCCCGGCAGCAGCCTGCGCGGCCGCCAGCGCCGCCGCGTCATTCGCGTCGGGCTTGTCGGTCACCA
>MKWU01006168.1_pt1 | contig 12387 bp, 12 predicted proteins | sample 809101 | NCBI WGS metagenome assembly MKWU01 (sample SAMN05860141, study PRJNA318959) | sponge metagenome | host: Aplysina aerophoba | place: Slovenia: Piran, Adriatic Sea, Gulf of Piran | collected 2013-05-07
CGACAGGGTTGATCTCGTCATTTACGGCGGGGACAAACATGATTATTTCCGGGACGCCCGCGACTTTAGCCGGTATTGCATTCATCAAAACCGACGACGGGTAAGCCGCCTTGCCACCGGGAACGTAGATACCGACCTTGTCCAGGGGTGTAATCCGCTGACCCAGGGTCGAACCGTCCTGGTCCTGGTAAGACCAGGAACGGCCTTTCTGATGCTGGTGGTAATCGCGTATCCGCGCCGCGGCGTGTTCCAGGGCCCGGAGCGTGTCATCCGCGACGGCCGTCAGGGCCTGTTGCAGTGCTGCATCTGTCACTTCCAGGTCGCCGGGCCCGATACGCCGATGGTCTAACCGGTTGGTGTATTCCACCAGGGCAGCGACACCGTTGTCCCTGACGTTATTCAGGATAGCGGAGACGGTCGCGGTCAATTCCGGGTCCAGGGTTTCATTGCCGGACAGCAGTTGTGTAAAACGGCTCTCAAACTCCGGGTCGGAATCGGCCAGCCTGGTAATGCGCATCATTCTGATACGGCCCCGGCAATGCGTCTTATGAGCGGCTTTATCAGCTCCTGTTTCATTTTCATGGCGGCCTTGTTGACAATGAGGCGGGAACTGATATCCGCGATGTTTTCCAGCGCGGCCAAGCCGTTCTCTTTCAGGGTATTCCCCGTATTCACAAGGTCGACAATCAGATCGGACAACCCCAGCACCGGGGCGAGTTCCATGGAACCGTACAGTTTGATGATCTCAACCTGTTGTCCTCTTTCGGCAAAAAAGTTCCGGGTTGTCATAACGTACTTGGTAGCGATGCGTAAACGCCCCGTCATCGCTGTCGCATCCCTGGGCCCTGCCAGCATCATGCGGCAACGGGCGATCTTCAGGTCCAGCGGTTCATAAAGGTTGTCGCTCTCACATTCCATCAGCACGTCTTTCCCGGCAATGCCGAGATCGGCGCCGCCGTTCAGCACGTAGGTAGGCACGTCAGCCGCACGGATGACGATTAACCTGACCCCCTCCTGGTTGGTTTCAAAAATGAGCTTGCGGGTCGTGTCGGGGTCATCGAGGGGACGCACACCGGCGCGCGCAAGCAACGGCAAAGACTCGTCCAGAATCCGCCCCTTTGAAACTGCAATAGTAATCCCGTCTGTCATAATATTTGGGGTCAGAGTAAAAATACGGCAATTAAGTATGCGGTATTGAGCTATTATTGTGTATTTTTACTCTGACCCCAAATATTACTGGCCCCAACTCAGGGCAACCGCTTTATTTGTGCGCCCAGTTGCATCAGTTTTTCCTCGATGGTCTCGTAGCCGCGGTCGATATGATACACCTGTTCAACCAGGGTCTCCCCTTGCGCGACAAGACCCGCCAGTATCAGGCACGCCGAGGCCCTTAGATCTTTCGCGGTAATGGTATCGCTTCTCAGTTTGTCGACGCCGTTTACCACGACATGGTTTTTGGCCAGTTCCAGGTCCGCTCCCATTTTCCGTAACTCCCCCACGTGCATGAACCGGTTATTGAAAATATTTTCGGTTATGACTGCGCGTCCCTCGGCGATACAGTTCATTGCAGTAAACTGTGCCTGCATATCCGTAGGAAAGCCGGGGAAAGGGGCGGTATTTATATCAACCGCCCTGGGTTTTGCGCCGGTTTCCATTTCCAGAGAGATGGAACTGCCGTCGCAGGAGATATGCGCGCCTGCCTCCGACAGTTTCTGCAGAACCGCTTCCAGCAAGGAAGGGTCGGTATTTTTCAGCCTGACCTTGCCGCCGGTCATGGCTGCCGCGACCAGGTAAGTGCCGGTTTCTATCCGGTCGGGCAATATATCATAGCTGGCGCCGTTGAGTTGCTCTACGCCGTCAATTTCAATCCTGTTCGTTCCGGCGCCGGTAATATGCGCCCCCATGGTATTGAGACAGTTTGCCAGGTCCGTCACTTCCGGTTCCCGTGCGGCATTTTCAATAACGGTGCGTCCGTCCGCCAGCGTGGCGGCCATCATCAGGTTTTCAGTGCCGGTAACGGTCACCGGGTCGAAGTTGATATAAGCGCCGTGCAAACGCCTGGAGTGGGCATGGATATAACCGTCATTCACTTCGATTTGCGCGCCCATGGCGGACAGGCCTTTAAGGTGCAGGTCGACCGGCCTCGAACCGATAGTGCAACCGCCAGGCAGGGAAACCTGTGCCTGTCCATAGCGGCTGAGCAATGGCCCCAGCGCCAGAATCGATGCGCGCATGGTTTTCACCAGGTCGTGGGGGGCATACAACCTGTCTACGTTCCGGTTGTTCACCTCGATATTCATGCGCTCGTCCAGCATCAACTCCGAGCCCATCAGACCCAGCAACTCCATGGTCGTCGTAATATCATGTAAATGCGGGATATTGCCGATCAGTACCGGCTTGTCCGTCAGCAAAGTGGCTGCCAGTATAGGCAGGGCAGCATTTTTTGCGCCTGAAATCCTGATCTCGCCACACAACGGGACACCACCCTGGATAATCAGCTTATCCACGGGTTACGTTGCTGAGATTACACGAAAAGGGCTCTTCTTCTTCCACTGTTCCGGCGTATAGGTTTGTATGGAGAGCGCATGGATGTCTGTTCCCATTTTGTCGCCCAGCGCCTTGTAGACCACCTGGTGTTGCTGGACCATGTTTTTTCCGGCAAAAACATCGCTTACGATAATTGCCGTAAAGTGTGTTCCATCACCTTCCACCTCGACCACACTGTCAGGTACGCCGGCTTCGATGAGTCTTGTGATATCTTCAACCTGCATCGTGTTCCCCGGGATAAATGCAGTTGAACGCTATGTTTCCTCGGTCAATGACCGCTCCAGCGTCTCGTTTTTGTCAACGAGCTTTTGCAGCAGTGATTCGAGGCCGTTATTGCGAATTTCGGAGGCAAACGATTTCCGGTAGGTCTCCACCAGGCTGATCCCCTCAAAGGCGACGTTCACCACTTTCCAGCTGCCGTCGCTGATATGCATGGTGTAGTTGACCGGTGTGACACCGGCGTCCGAGATTATCTGGGTCTTCACCATCACGATGTTGGGTTTGGAGCCTGTCAGGGTCTCCAGGTAATTGACCTTCTCGTTGGTAAACCCCAGCACCGCCTTGGCATAGGTACGCACCAGCAGGTCCTTGAATTCAGAGGTGAAGACACCTCGCTGTTCTTCGTTGGCCTGCTTCCAGTACTTGCCCAGTATCCACCTGGACATATTGTGGAAATCGAAGACGGGGATAATCAGGTCATTAATCAGGCCATAAACTGTCTCCGGTTGCGCATCCAGCATTTCCCTTTCCGCGGTTATGCGTGCGATCACGTTATCGACGGTACTGAGTATGACGTCTTCCGGTTTTTCTATGTCCTGCGCCGGCGCCGTGGCGGTCAACAACGGCAACAGCAATATCACAAAAATGCCAACTTTCCGCTTCATGGTTAGATTACTCCTGATTGAATAAGTATGGGACTAAACCCCGTATTCTAATTTGATCCTGACAATTGAGAAAGAATTAATTTGGTAAAGTTCCCAAATGTCCATATCTGCGTTAATCTGCGTCATCTGCGGATTGGAACGGGCGGAATATCAGGATCAGTTTCGGCAACAGGGTCAGCGCCGCCAGCAATGCAATGAACATGGCCAGGGCGGTGAGCAGGCCGAAGTAGATTGTCGGTATGAAATTGGACATCACCAGGATTGAAAAACCGATGATGATGGTTATCGCCGTATAAAAAACGGCCCGGCCGATGTTGGCATGGCAATAATGGAGCGTCGCCACGTAGTCGGCCTTACCGGGATATTCCTCGCGGAAGCGGTAGATGTAATGGATGCTGTTATCCACTGCGATGCCGATGGTGATGGCGGCGATGGTAATCGTCATCATATCCAGGGGGATATCCAGGATGCCCATCAGCCCCAGTATGATGCCGGCGGCCAGGATATTCGGCAGGATGCCGATGAGCGCAAGTGAGACGGAACGGAACAGGACCAGGAGCATCAGGGCAATGCCAAGCATCACGACTCCCAGGGTTTCTATCTGGGAGCTGAACAGGCTTTGCAACATGTTGTTGTACAGCACCATCATGCCGCTGACCTGGTATTCATCCTCGGTCAGCCCCAGTTCCGTGCGCAGGTCTTCATCAATTTTTTCCAGGAATTGCTTGCGCCGCAGGTCCGGCAGGGAATCCAGGATGCGCATGTTGATGCGGGCTTCGTTATCGTCAATGGAGATGTACGGATCGATCAGTTGCTCCTTTACCTCATCCGGTAATTTCTTGTTGATGACCGCCAGTTCAAAGGCGTCGAACTCCTCACCCTGGTTCAGGTCTTCGGCCAGGCGCAGCAGCGAAGCCAGCGATTGTACCTTGCCCACTGCCTGCAGGCTGTCCAGGTAGTCGTGGACCGCCTTGATGCGGTCGATCTTGTAGGCGGTGAACCAGGCATCCGCCGGGTCGGCAGGTTCCTCATCGAAGCCGCCGAACAGGTCGTCCAGGTCTTCGAAGTCATCATCCCCTTCCAGCGCTTCCTCCTCTTCTTCTCCATACTCCTTGACCGGGTCGAATGTCAGTGTCACATCCAGGGGCGCGGTGCCGCCCAGTTCGTCATCGATCAGTTTCAGTCCCTGGTATATTTCCGTTTCATCGCTGAAGTAATTGACGAAACTGTTCTCCACTTTGAGCCGGGATACACCGTAAAGGCTGAGACCGGCAAGCAACAGCGCGATCACGACCACGCCGTTACCGTATCGTTCGGTGGTCCTTGCCAGGGCTGCGGTAAACGGCACTTCCTGTTTACCGGGAGACGTGACCCTCTTGTCCAGGGATATCAGGATGACCGGGAACAGCAGGAAGGAAGTCAGGAAGGTAACGCTGAGTCCCAGGGTCATCATCCAGCCGAAATCGATCACCGGTTTTATGTCGCTGACCACCAGCGACCCAAATCCTACCATGGTTGTCAGCGCGGTATACAGGCAGGGCCAGACCATGCGCCGGACCGTGTTGGACACCAGTTCCGCCTGGCTCTGGCCGGCAAAGTCACGGCTCAGTTGCCGGTAACGTACTATCAGGTGCACGTTCATCGACATGGTAAGAATGAGCATCAGGGAGATGAAATTGGACGAAATCACCGTGACCGGCCAGCCGATGAGGCCCAGCAATCCCATCATGATAACCACTGCGAACACGCAACTGCACAGGGGCAGCATGACGAAGCGGGCTTGCCGGAATATGATCGACAACATGATAACCAGGAAGGCGAATACGCCGGCGCCGAACACCACCAGGTCGTTCTTGATGAAGGTGATCATGTCGTCCGCAATCATGGGAATACCGCCCAGGTAGAGAGAGCCCTGATCGCGGTAGCGGTCCATCACCGCACGGGTCGCCGCCACGGTTTCGTGATTGGCCCTGGTGATCTCGTCCTTGATATCATCGTAGCGTTCCAGGGTGTCTGCCAGTTCCACTTGTTCGGCTTCAGTCAGGCCCTCGTTGTCCTGTTTGGCCAGCAGTTCGTTTTTCTTTTTCTGTGCTTCGCTAAAGATAACCTTGTTTTTCAGGTTGACCTGCAGCGCGGTGGTCCCGCCATCAGCACTGATAAGCAGGTCAAGGAATACGGGGCTGGCCAGCAGTTCTGCGCGGGCAAGGTCCCGGTCTACGGTCGGGTCCTCCAGGGTGCGATAGTTTGTGGCTACCTCAGCCAGTTTACCGCCGACGATTTTAACCAGCGGGGCATCGATTAACGAGAACACGGATTCAACACCCGGCAGCGCTTTCAAATCCTCCCGCAAGCGGAGGATCGCTTCCAGCGACGAGTCAGAAAACAGGTCCGCGTGGGGCGTGAACGTGACGACCAGGAACTCCGCCGTCTCGTAGCGCTTGTTCATCTCGCGCAAAATGCGCAGGTCTTTATCGTGCTCCAGGATGAGGGTGTCGGTGGAGGCATCCAGTTTGAAGTCCCGGGAGTGCCAGGCAAAGAAAGAAAATATGGCGAGGAGCGCCAACAGGACCAGTCTGGGCCGCCCGAGGATATAGCGGTCGTAGAGGACAGTTATCCGGTTTATCAACACGATATTAATTAAGAATTACGAATTACGAATTGGAACACTGCCGCAGGCGGCACATTCATTCCTAATTCCTGATGTTTAATTCAACCATTATACGTGGTTATCTGCCTCATGCTAAACTAGCGGCTAATCCAGGTAAAGAGATACTGATATGTACAGACTGATCATCCTCATCCTCGCGCTCTGCGCGCTGCCCGGTCATGCCCAGGAGAGAACGCCGGCGCCCGATAATGCAGCACTCTATTTCATCTCGCCTGCCGACGGGGCGACGTTATCGAACCCGATCACTGTCCGCTTCGGCCTGAACAACATGGGCGTCGCGCCCGCGGGGATCAAATACGACGATACCGGCCATCACCATCTGCTGGTGGATACGGAATTGCCCTCCCTCGACTTTCCGATTATCAACGATGAAAACCACCTCCACTTCGGCAAGGGACAGACCGAAGCCACCCTGGAGTTAGCTCCGGGGGAACACACCCTGCAACTGTTGCTGGGTGATTTTGCCCATATCCCCCATGAACCCGCCGTGATGTCCGAGCGGATAACGATAACAGTCGAATAACAGGCATTCCATTCCTGCACACGCAGGAACCCAGGTTATACAGGCAGCTTGATCTCGCCGCTGATAACGCGCGCTATGGTGTCCACGTAGAGTTCGTGCTCGACTGCAAGTACCCGCTTGGCCAGGGTATCTGCGGTATCGGACGTTTTTACCCTCACTTTCTTCTGCGCCAGGATCGGGCCGTGGTCGTAAATCGGATCCACCACATGGACTGTCACGCCGGTCTCCCGGGCGCCCGCAGCAAGCACGGCTTCGTGCACGCGCCGGCCGTACATACCCTGGCCGCCGTACTCCGGTAACAGGCCGGGATGGATATTTATGATGTGACCGGGGAATGTAGCCAGTGTGACCGGGCCGATTTTCTTCATGTAGCCGGCAAGGATGACCAGGTTGACGTCATGGTTGAGCAGGGTGTCGACGATTTCCCGGTCCAGGTCCTCCGCTTCCGGGTGGGTGCGGCCGCTCAGGTGAAACCAGGGAATAGTTTCATTGCGGGCCCGTTCCAGGGCGCCGGAATCCCCGTTGTTGCTGATTACGACCGCGGGGTTGGCGTCAAGCCTGCCCGCGCGGCAGGCATCGATGACAGCCTGCATGTTCGACCCGTTGTGAGATGCAAGAAATCCGAGGTTCAGCGCCACCTTCTTCGTACCCTGAGGGAATTATCCCGGTTAACTGTCGTCCACGACGGCCGTTTCGTATCCCTGCTGTTGCAGTATGCGCGGCAGCGTTGCCTGGCTGCCGTCGAATACGTCCCCGTTGCCTCGCACCCCGTTCCGGCGGCTGAAGGGTCGCATTGTCCCTGCTACCCTGGCGGGGGTTTTATACTGAACCCCAGCGCCGAAAGTGTTTCGCGGATCACGCCTTGATTATCGGACAAGGCAACCCGTAATGCCGGGAATTCCCGCCTGGATGGGTACTCCGTCCTCAGGGAATTAAACATAGCGCCCCGTTTATGCGGTTCTGTTTCCGCCAACCCTTTCAGTGCCGCGCAATCGCTGCGTACGTCATAACTGGCAAGTACCGCGGTGCGGACCGCGTCCGCTACTCCGTCGAACCCGGACAGGTTTAATTCGGCATCTTCATCCGCCAATATTACAACAGCTGCCGTTGCGTCCACGTCAAAGTACCCGCAAACCTGCTCATACACCCGTCGCGTCGCATTCAGTCTTGCCTGGGCACTGTAACCGGCGATATGGGGGGTTGCCAGCGCCGCCAGTGCGAACAACTCGTCGTTGATATCAGGTTCGTTATCCCAGACATCCAAAACCAGCCGGCACGCGCCGTTGTCCCGGGCAAAATCGACCAGATCGCGCTCGTTCACGACACCACCCCGTGCGGTGTTGACAAATATCACGTCATTCTTGAGCCTGCCCAGAAACTGCCGGTCAACCATGTGCGCGCTGGGATACTCGCCTGCCGTCGTCAACGGGACATGCAGGGTAATAATATCCGAGGACAGTACGCTATCCAGGTCGCGGAAAACGAAGCGGCCGTTTTCATCCCTGATGAACGGATCGTAAACCTGTGTCTCCATACCTGTGACGTGCAGCAGGGAGCGCAGCCGCGCCCCCACGTGGCCGCAGCCGATGATGCCTGCCGTTTTGCCTTCCAGTCCGATGCCGAATTGTTCCGACAATACGAACAGGCAACTCAACACGTACTCGGCCACGGAGTTGGCGTTGCAGCCTTTGGCATTGAACAGGGGAACAGCCCGGGTGTCCAGGTAGCCGGTGTCCACGTGGTCGGTACCGCTGGAGTTGCTGGCAACACATTTGACCCGTGAACCGTTGAGCAGGTGTTCGTCAACCCGGGTCACGGAGCGGATAACAAGGCAGTCGGCATCCCTGACCGATTCAGGCGTGATGTCCTTGCTGTCAAGCGGGACGACTTCACCCAGGGTGGAAAAGAAGCGCCTGGCGTAGGGAATGGCCTTGTCGGCGACGATTTTCATGTCAGAGAGCAGCAGGGGACAGAATTAAATTCTGTCCCCCTTCACAGTCTTTTACTCTTCTTTTTCAACCGGCATCAAGTCCTGCTTGCTGATACCCAGCGCCAGGGTGACCGGGCTGGCAACGTAGATGGAAGAATAAGTGCCGATGATAACGCCGACTATCAACGCGGCGGAAAACGGCCGGATGATCTCGCCTCCGAACAGGAACAGGGCGGTCAGTACCAGCAGGGTTGTCAGGGACGTCATAAGAGTACGGCTGAGCGTCTGGTTCAAGGAGGCATTGACGATATCCACCGGCGACCCCTTGCGTATGCGCCGGAAATTTTCCCGGATCCGGTCAAAAACGACGATGGTGTCATTGAGAGAATAGCCGATGACCGCCAGCAGAGCGGCCAGCACGGTCAAATCAAAGTCCAGTTGCAGGACGGAAAAGAAGCCGATGGTAATGGTGACGTCGTGCACCAGGGCGGCGATGGCGCCGACGGAAAAGAGGCGCTGAAAGCGGAACGCGATATAGATAAAGATCATGATCAGCGCATAGATCATCGCCAGTCCGCCGTCTTCCTGCAGGTCTTCACCCACCTGGGGTCCGACAAACTCCACGCGCCGTATCTCTACGGATTGGCCCGACTGTTTCAGCACATCGATAATCTCGTTGCTGATATCTGCGCTGTTCTTGCCTTCGACCTGGGCGACCCGAATCAATATGTCCTGCGCGGAGCCGAAATACTGCACGACCGCATCGCTGAACTGGGTAGCAGACAGCACGTGCCGCACCTGGTCCAGTTCAACGGTTTCCCCGTAACCTGCCTCCACCAGGGTGCCGCCGGTAAAATCGATACCGAAATTGAGTTTCTGCGTGAACAGGGATAACAGTGAAATACTGATAAGCGCGGCCGAGAAGACAACCGCGATCCTGCGCTTGCCCATAAAATCGAAATTGAATCTTTGCGTCGGTTCAGCCATATCAATCGTCGTAGCGCTTTCGGGGACAGAATTTAATTCTGTCCCCTTCCGGTTCTGTCCGTTCTCCTCGTCGTTCTAAAACGTTCAATTCTTTTCTCAAATCACCAGCTTGCGCAATCTCTTGCCGCCGTAGATCAGGTTGACGATGCTCCGGGTCACCATGATCGCGGTGAACATGGAGCAGACTATCCCCAGGGACAGGGTCACGGCGAAGCCCTTGATCGGCCCGGTGCCGAAACTGAACAGTACGATGGCGGCAAACAGGGTAGTAATATTGGCGTCGGCGATGGTGGTAAACGCTTTTTCATAACCGGCATGGATACTGGCCTGGGGCGAGTTGCCGTTCCTGATCTCTTCCCGGATGCGCTGGAAGATGAGCACGTTGGCGTCTACCGCCATACCCACGGTCAGCACGATCCCGGCGATACCGGGCAGGGTCAGGGTCGCCTGCAACATCGACAGCAGGGCAACGATCAGCACCAGGTTCAGCGCCAGCGCCACGTCGGCGGCCAGGCCGAACGCCTTGTACCAGAGGACCATGAAAATCAGCACCAGGACAAAACCGATTTTTACCGACGTGAAACCCTTGTCGATATTATCTTGGCCGAGACTGGGGCCAACCGTGCGCTCCTCGATGATCTCGATGGGCGCAGCCAGGGCGCCGGCCCGCAGCAGCAGGGCCAGGTTGCGGGATTCCTCAGTGGAATCCAGGCCGGTGATCTGGAAGCGTTTACCCAGTTGCTCGCGGATGGTGGCCACGTTGATCACTTCTTCGATGGTTTCCTTGCGCTTCACCATTTCGCCGTCCTGTTCGACGGTCTCCGTCTTGTTCTCGATAAACACTACGGCCATGTTCCTGCCCACTTCCTCGGCAGTGGCATCGCTGAACCGCTTCGCGCCCTTGCCGTCAAGGGTGATGGACACGTTGGGACTGCCGGAGACAGAGTCAAAGCCGGCCGCGGCGTCGATGATATAGTCGCCGGTGAGCATGATCTGTTTCTTCAGCAGGACCGGGTTGCCGGAACGCTCGTAATACAGCCTGGAACCGGCCGGCACCCGGCCGTCCAGGGCATCCTGCACGTCGCGTTCCTCATCGGTCATGCGGAACTCCAGGGTCGCCGTCGCGCCAAGGATGTCCTTTGCCCTGGCAGTATCCTGTACCCCCGGAAGCTGAACGACCACCCGCTCCAGTCCCTGTTGCTGGATAACCGGCTCGGCCACGCCCAGTTCGTTCACGCGTTTGCGCAGGGTAGTGATGTTCTGCTGCAGGGCCAGGCGCCGGGTTTCCGTTACGCTGCTGTCGCTTAACCGGGCCAACAGGGGGAATTCATCATTCTCCGCCTCGGGCTGCTCGAGCTCCAGGTCCGGGAAGTTATCCTCTATCACGGTGATTCCCAGCCCGCGCTGCTCAGCATCGCGGAACCGGATCAGTAACCCGCCGTCCCTGCGCCGGATGATGGTCCTGTAGCGAATCCGCTCATCCCGAAGTTGGGTCCTGATATCCGACACGTAGCGTTCCTCCGCCTTGGAGACAGCGGCTTCCATATCCACCTCCATCAGGAAATGCACACCTCCGCGCAGGTCCAGGCCGAGGAACATGGGTTCGGCGCCCAGAGACCGCAACCAGTCCGGCGTAGCCGGCGCCAGGTTCAGGGCCACGGTATAGGAACGCCCCAGCGCATCCTTTACTACGTCCTGGGCCTTGAGCTGGGTTTCCGTATCCTGGAACCTGACCACCAGGTTGCCCGTCGCAACGCTTATCTCACCGTATTTGATATCCGCATTGTCCAGCGCATCTTCTATGGAAAACCGGGTCAGTTCACTGATTTCACCGCCCCGCGAAGCCGAGACCTGCAGGGCCGGGTCCTTGCCGTACAGGTTGGGCAACGCAAACAGGCAGCCGACCGCAATAACGATGATGATCAGCAGGTATTTCCAGACGGGGTAACGGTTCATGGACAACTGATGGGAATTAAGAATTAAGAATTAGGAATTTGAAGTGGCAGTCCACAGGCGGTTGAAATGATGTAACAACGCTCTGGTCAGAGCGTTTTCAGGGTTCCCTTGGGCAGGACCGCGGAAACGGCCTGCTTCTGTACCTTGACTTCCGTTTCCTTCGCTATTTCCAGCACGATGAAATTATCTCCTACCTGGTTGATTTTCCCCAGAACACCGCCGTTGGTGACCACTTCATCGCCCTTCGTCAAACCGCTCACCAGTGCCTTGTGCTCCTTGGCCTGCTTCATCTGCGGCCGGATCAGGAAGAAATAAAAAATGACGAAGAACAGGACCATCATGAACAGGAAAGAACCACCGCCCCCCTGTCCGGCGCCCTGTGCCCATGCGTCGTTTATGAAGAAATCAAACATTGTTCCGATGCCTGCTGAAATAAGGGCGGCATTATATCACAACAAGAGAAATGGCAGTTTTTGAATAGTGCTGGGGGGAGCTAATTTTTACCCACCCGCACCGCGCAGAACTTGAACTCGGGGATCTTGCCGAACGGATCCAGGGCGTCGTTGGTGAGCACGTTTGCGGCTGCTTCGTGGTAGGTGAACGGCATCATCACCACGCCCTGCTGCATGCCTTCGTCGACGCGGGTGGCTACGTTGAGCCTGCCGCGCCGTGATTCAATGGCCAGCAGGTCGCCCGATTCCATATCCAGGGAGCGCAGGTCCCCGGGGTTGACCAGGATATACGGCCAGGGTTCGATGGTATTCAATACCCTGGAATGGCGCGTCATGGTGCCGGTATGCCAGTGTTCCAGTTGTCTTCCCGTCATGAAAATAAAGGGGTAGTCGTCATCGGGCAATTCTGCCGCCTCGATATAATCCGCCGCGATAAAACG
>MKWU01006169.1_pt1 | contig 12386 bp, 7 predicted proteins | sample 809101 | NCBI WGS metagenome assembly MKWU01 (sample SAMN05860141, study PRJNA318959) | sponge metagenome | host: Aplysina aerophoba | place: Slovenia: Piran, Adriatic Sea, Gulf of Piran | collected 2013-05-07
GCCCGCCGCAGGGAGCGCCCATGTGGTCGAGCGGCGAGGTGGACGAGGCCGCGGCCCAACGCTGCTCGCGGCACCACAACGTGATGGAAACCCCGGTCGATGTGGCCAAGTCGGCCGACGGCCGCGCTGTGCTGGCCCAGGTTCGGTGGGGCTACCGGGCCGACGTCAACCTGTGCTATCTCATCCTCAACGACATGGCCCTAGAGGCCCTGCGCGCCGCCGCGCAGCCCCCTCCCCGGCTCATCATCCTTCGGGAGGACTACGGATGCGGGCTCAGGGTCGACAAGACCATCGCCTGCTGGGGCGACAACCGCGCCGGCCAGGCCAGCGCCCCACCGGGGCGGTTCGTGCGCTTCTACGCCGGCGGCGACTCTTCAGCCGTGCCAGGCTATTGGTGCGGGCTGCGAACCAACGCCGCCGCAGTGTGCTGGGGCGACAACCGCGCCGGACAGGCCTCGCCGCCGCCGGGCCGGTTCTCCCAGCTCTACCTGCGAGACGACTTCGCCTGCGGGCTCCGAGCCGACCAAGCCCTCCTCTGCTGGGGCGACAGCCGCGACGAGGCTTGGCAGCCTGCCCAGGGACGGTTCGCCCGGGTCAGCATCGCCGATTCCCGAGGGTGCGGGCTCCGAGCCGACCAAACTGTCGCCTGCTGGGGCGACATCGCCTCGCCGCCGCCGGGCCGGTTCTCCCAGATCTACCTGCGAGACGACTTCGCCTGCGGGCTGAGCATCGACCAAACCGTCGCCTGCTGGGGCGACAACCGCGCCGGACAGGCCTCGCCGCCGCCGGGCCGGTTCTCCCAGATCTACCTGCGAGACGACTTCGCCTGCGGGCTGAGCATCGACCAAACCGTCGCCTGCTGGGGCGACAACCGCGCGGGCCAAACCGACACTCCCGCAGGCGAGTTCAACAGCGTTGTATTGGCCGAAGACTACGGCTGCGGGTTGACCACCGGCCGTGCCGCGGTCTGCTGGGGCGACAACACCGCGGGTCAGGCCAGCGCTCCGCAAAACCAGCAGTTCCTTCGCATCTTCCTCAAAGAGGACTTCGTTTGCGGCTTGCGGGCAATTGAGGTCATCGCCTGCTGGGGCGACATCGCGGCGACTCCGGGCGGCCAGTTCTCCCGCATCTATTTGGCTGATTTCTACGGGTGCGGACTGCGCAAGACTCAAGACATTGCCTGCTGGGGCGACATCGCATCACCGCCGGGCGGCCAGTTCACCAGGGTCTACCTCGACCCCTGGGAACAGATGTATGGGTGCGGGCTCAGAGTCGACAAGACCATTGCCTGCTGGGGCGACAACAGCCACGGCCAGGCCAGCCCCCCCGCTGGTCAGTTCACCGACCTCTTCCTCACCGCGAGTTATGGGTGCGGGCTCAGAGTCGACAAGACCATTGCCTGTTGGGGTGACAACAGCCACGGCCAGACCAACACTCCCGACGGCCAATTCGCTTAGGCTCTGATGCCTGTGGGGCAGCGAGGGCCAACATGAGCAATTCGAATTTCTCAGGGAGCGGCTACCGTCTGCTCGTCGGGGCGGTCGTCGTGCTGGTGCTGCTCGTCGTCGTGCAGGCGGTGTTGTTCGTGTTCGTGGCCTTGGATGATTCCGACGGCCCCGACGGCTCTGCTGCTCCCTCCGACACGGGCCTGTCCTTTCCCCCCATCTCGGTGCCGTCACCTGAGGCAGGCGCCGACCAGAGCGCACAGGGGGCGCCAGAGCCAGCGGTGGTTGCGCCGGTGGACTCTGGGGATGGCCGGGAGCATTATGTCGTGTACACCGCCGATGGGGAGTTCTCCCCTGAGCGGCTGGAAGCGGGGGTCGGCGACACTGTGGTGTTCGTGAACGCGTCGCCGGTGGACTTCTGGCCGGCGTCGAACATCCATCCCACCCATGAGATATTGCCCGAGTTCGACGCCTTGGGGCCGGTCGCATCGGGCAGGGCGTGGAAGTTCGTGTTCGATGAAGCCGGTCAGTGGCAATATCACGACCACCTGAACCCTGCGGCGGGCGGCGTGGTGGTCGCAACCCAGGCCACGGGCGCCGAGGGGCAAGGCGGTGAGGCCGACACAGAGGCCGACACAGCCCGCCCGCCGGCTGACGGCGGATCAGCCCAGGGCTCAGATGAAGGGCCGCAGGGGAGCGTGGCGCCCCTGGAGATCGCGATGCCCGCTGTTGAGTTCGCCGCGCTGCCCGACGACGCGGTCGCCCGCTACTCGGGCATCTACACCGACGACGCCGAACTGAAGGGGTTCATGGAGCGGTTCGGACCCTCGAACACGTTCAGCGTCCTCAAGCAGATCGAGCTCGACACCAACGGCGATTGCCACCAGCGGGCGCACGAAGCCGGGCGCATTTCCTACGACATGTTCGGCCCCGCCTCGTTCGCGCTGGCCTCCCATGAGTGCCAGTCGGGCGGATTCCACGGCGCGACCGAGGCGCTGTTCGCGAGCCGGGGAACCGCCAATCTCGCCGACGACGTGGCCGCCTTGTGCTCAGACGCCCCCAACCCGTTCATCCGCCACCAGTGCCTGCACGGAATCGGGCACGGCATCATGGCATGGTCGAACTACGAACTGCACCAGTCGCTGGGGCTGTGCGACTCGGTCGCCGGCCGGTCAGATCAGCAGTCGTGCTACTCGGGGGTGTTCATGGAGAACGTGGTCGGCGGGCTCAGCGGGGCCATGGGCCACACCACCGAGTACCTCCGCCTTGACGACCCCGTCTACCCCTGCGATGTCGTGGACCCCCAACACCGGGCCGACTGCTACTTCTATCAGACCACCCACATGCTGGCGGTGTTCAACCAAGACCTCGCTGCGGTTGCCCGCCAATGCGCCCAGGCCCCGGCCGACTCGGTTCTTCACTGCTTCAACTCCTACGGGCGCGACGCCGCCAGCGTGGGCCGAAACGACCCCGCCACCGTCATTGGCTATTGCAGTTACGCAACAACGGTCGACCATAACGTGGCGTGTACCCAAGGCTCTGTCCAAAACGGCTTTTGGGAAAAACCCGGCGGGCCTCGGGCTGCGCAGTACTGCAAGCTGCTCGACAGCGACCCCCAAAGCCACCCCGCCAGCCGAGAAGCCTGCTATGAGACCATCATCACCAGGGCGCGAGACGTGTTCAGCACCGAACAGGAGTACGAGCAGTTCTGCGCCCTGCTCCCCGAAGAGCGCCGCAGCCAATGCCGCCTAGCCCTCAGCTTGTGACATGGGCGTTTAGTGTGGCTACTGTGTTGAGTCTGTGCAGGTGCGGGAGTATGGCTGTGCTGGTTTCAGCGGGGATGTCGGGCGCGGTAGCGGCGGTGTCTGCGTTGTCGATGCTCCCCTGAGTCTCTCCCCCCCCCCCCCCCCCCCCCCCCGCGCCCCCTCCCTCCCCCTCCCCCCCCCCCCCCTCCCTCGAGCTCTAGCTCTCTCAACGACCCGAGCGCGGGCTTCCCACCCGCGGCGCGCGCCCCGATAACTGCCCCAAGGAGTCGATAGCGCCATGGCCGCCGAATCCCGCCGTGCTGAGACGATGTTCACCGTGTTCGCCGCGCTTGTGGTGTCGGCGCTGGCGGCTGCGTCGGTGCTGGTGGGCGTGCCGGGTGTGACGGTGCCGCCGGCTGCGGCGTCGCATGGTCCGCTGGATCATCCGGGGAATTTGGATCCGACGTTCGGGATTGGCGGGAAGCTGTCGTCTGCGTTCAATACGTTGGAGAGTGAGGTGCATGGTTTGGCGGAGCAGCCCGACGGCAAGCTCGTGGCGGTGGGGTGGGTTCAAAGCGGAGTCGGCAATAGGGATTTCGCGTTGGCCCGCTACAACGCCGACGGCTCGCTGGACACCTCTTTCGGCACCGGCGGGCGGGTGGTGACCGACGTCGGCGGCGGAGCCACCGATGAGGCGCGGGCGGTGGCGATCCAGTCCGACGGCAAGATCGTGGTGGCTGGCTATGCGTCGGTGAGCGGCGGGAACGATTTCGCGTTGGCGCGTTACAACACTGACGGCAGTTTGCACAAAGGGTTCGGGAAGATCACCGGTAATACTCGTACTGGTTCGGCGACTTACGCTGTTAGTACTGCGAATGACATCGCGCACGCGGTGGCGATCCAGTCCGACGGCAAGATCGTGGCGGCGGGGCAGGCGGGCAACGGTTTCGGGGCGTTTCGGGTTCATAACGCGGGCGACCCTGACGGAGACGTGGCTGCTGATCCGACGGCGACTCCGCCCAAGCAGGCTTACACGGGTTTTGGTGGCAACGGTGGGGTGACCACAGATTTTGTTGCTGGCGTGGCTGCTGGGGCGCGTGCGTTGGCGGTTCAGAGTGACGGCAAGATCGTGTTGGCCGGCTTCGCGACCAGCAACAATGGCACTCCCGCCATTACGTCTGATGATCATAAGGATTTCGCGTTGGCGCGGTACACGTCGACGGGTGTGTTGGACACCGGGTTCGACACCGACGGCAAGCAGACGGCGTCTTTGGGCACTGGTGGTGATGACGAGGCGTTCGCGTTGGCGGTTCAATCCAACGGGAAGTATGTGTTGGCGGGGTCGCGGGATGGCAGCGGTGCGATAGCGCGCTTCAATTCTGGCGGTGCTTTGGACGGCGAGTTCGGGGAGCTCACAGCTACTCCCAACCAACATAAAGGTTTTCTTATCAGGTCGGGTGTCGCGGCGTTTCGTGGGGTGGTGTTGCAGAGTTCGGGAACGATAGTCGCGGGGGGTTATGACGAGGATCGGGCGGTGTTGGTTCGTTTCACCGCGAACGGCGGTTTATCTAATGGGTTCGGGGGGGTGAGCAGCGACCGGGTTGCTTTCCGTTTCTCCCCGTCTTTAGATGAGGCGTCGCGGGCGAATGCGTTGCTCCAGACCAATAGTGGCAAGCTGGTGGTTGGTGGTTACAGCAATAATGGTGTGTCCAACACGTTCGCGTTGGCTCGCATAAAGGCTGACGGCTCGAACGACGGCGGCTCGCGGGGGGGTTTCGGCATCCACGAGGCGGGCACGGTGACAACCGGGTTCGCTGCGGGGTTCGAGGCCGCGTACGGTGTGGCAGCCAGTGCTCGCGGTCATGTGGTGGTGGGTTATACCCATAACGGCACTGACGAAGATTTCTTGGTGGCGCGGTATCAGTTCAATGGTGATCTGGATCCCGATTTCGGCTCCGGCGGCAAGGTCGTCACCGATTTCGGCGGCGACGACCGAGCGTATGACGTGGCGGTCCAGTCCGACGGCAAGATCGTGGTGGTTGGATATGCGACGGTCAGTGGCAGCCGTGATGTGGCGATAGCGCGTTACAACACTGACGGCACCCTCGACACGGCTTTCGACACTGACGGCAAAGTGACCATAGGTACGAATGCTGGTTATGTCGAGCAGTCCCACGCGGTGGCTTTGCAGTCTGACGGCAAGATCGTGGTGGCTGGCCTGCGTTATGGGCAAGCGGCGACTGACCCTGATCGTCACAGCGACACGTTTGTGTGTCGCTTGGATGCTGACGGGTCGGTAGACGGTGCGGGGTCGACGCATAACTGTAGGTTTCAGGATTTGAGCCGCGCCCAGAAATATGACGAGGCGCTTGATGTGGCGATTGATTCTGCGGGCAGGATCGTCACCGTCGGGTACTCCACCAACAAAGGGTCCACGAACGAGAACGTGTTCGTGGTGTCGAGATGGACTACTGGTTTGGCGCCTGACGCGAGTTTTGGTGACAAGGTTGACAACAGCGGTGTGCTGGTCGGTACTGGTTCGGTGGTGACCCGTCTCGGGTTCACCGCAGGCAACGACAACGCGCGTGCGTTGGCGGTGGCGGTGCAGCCCGATGACAAGATCGTGGCGGCCGGTTACGCCGGTAATTTCACCGCGGTTGTGGCCCGTTTCACGACTGCGGGTGTGTTGGACACAACGTTCGACAGCAACGGCTGGGCAGAATTGTCGACCGCAGGGTTCGACAACACTTACAGAGATCTGGCGTTGCAGTCCGACGGCAGCGTCGTAGTAGTGGGTAGTTCCACCGACATTATCGAGAGCAACGACCAGAGTTACTGGCTGTTGGCGCGTTACAACTCCAGCGGGATGCTTGATTCGGGGTTCAGGACGGATGGTGTCGTTCGCACGAACCTCTCAGGTGGCCGCGACATCGCCCACGCAGTCGCTTTGTGGAGTGAACGCAATGTTGTGACCGGCGAGACCACCCTCAAGATTTCGGTGGCCGGCGAGGTGTCTCGCGCCTTCCCCGACTATGACGTGGCCGAAACGGACCGCACCGAGATCGGTTTGGCCCAGTATTTGGGGCATAGCGAGGTGTCGACCGACGCGTCTTTGAGCGCGTTGTCGGTGACGTCGAGCACTGATGGTTCCGCGTTCAACACGGACGTGGCGCTGTCGCCGTCGTTCGCTTCAGCCACCACGTCGTATGCGTTGGGGATCGGCGCTGAGGTGACCCATGTGAAGGTCACCCCGACGGTCAGCCATGCTGCTGCGACGGTGAGCGTGCAGCCAACCGGCGGCTCTGCGCAGGCGGTGACCAGCGGCGCGGCCAGCGCGGCGATCGCGGTCGCGTCGTTGCCGGCCAGTGTTGTGGTGACTGCTGAGGACGGCACTTCCATTCGCACTTACACGCTGGCGCTGCCGCCTGCGGCGGTGACGCTGAGCGCGGCGAACGCCAGCGTCGGGGAGGGGGCCGGTTCGGTGCAGGTGACCGCCACGCTGAACAGGCGCGCCCCCTCCGGCGGTGTGTCGGTGCCGCTGAGCGCCACGGGCACCGCCACCGCGGGTACCGATTACGTGCTGCCTGCTGCGATCATGATTCCGGCGGGCCAGTCGTCGGCCAGCGCGACGGTGGTGATCACCGACGACGAGGCGACCGAGGGCGACGAGACGATCGTGCTGACAGCGACGGTGTCGGGCTGGACGGTGACGGGTGTGACGGTGACGATCACCGATGACGATACCCCCGGGGTGACCCTGTCTAGGAGTTCGGTGTCGGTGTTCGAGGGGTCCACGGAGACGTACACGGTGAGGCTGAACACCCAGCCGACCGCGCAGGTGACGATCACGCCCACGAGCGGCACACCGGCGAAGGCGACGGTGTCGGGGGCGCTGGTGTTCACCACGTCGAATTGGAAGACCGCCCAGCCGGTGACTGTGACCGGCGTGGACATAGGCTCGTCCACGGTGACGCATGCGGTGGCGAGCTCTGACAGCGATTACGGCGGTGTTTCGGCGGGGTCGGTGGCGGTCACGGTGGTTGAGGTGTCGACTAAGTACTCGATCACGTCGGCTGCGACGGTGGCTGAGCAGGGTGCGGCGTTGTTGACGGTGACTTTGGGGCAGGCCGCGCCCGCGGGCGGGATCGCGTTCTCTGTGGCGTATGACTTTTCGGGCGGCGCTTCGCGCCTCGACCTCACCCGCGCCCCGGCGCGGGTGGCTGTGGATGAGGGTGAGACCACTGCGACGCTGAAGGTGGACATCGGGCACGATGAGGTGGTGGAGGAGGACGAGGTTTTCACGGTGACGGTTGCCGCCGACGCTGCGGCGCAGGCGGCGGGCTGGACCGCGGTCAGCGGCCAGGACACCGCGACGGTGACGATCGCCGACGACGACACCGCCACCGCGCAGGTCCGCTTCGCGACAGGGGGCCTCCCCGGAGGGCTGTATGCGCAGAACGCGCCGCGCGACATTGGCATCCTCAATGTGCCGGTGGTGCTCCACAACACCGCCAAGTCTGAGTTCACTATCGATGTGGAAGTGCTCGCGGAGAGCACCGCAGTCGAATACGCAGACGCGCAGAACCCCGGCGATTTCCGCATCCCCGACAAGACGGTGGCGTTCCGGGCCGGCTCTTCTGTGGCCTACCTGCGGGTGGTCATCACCGACTCCGCCGAAACCGCCACGAAGACCATCAAGTTGCGCATCGCCGACACCTCAGCCAACACCGACCTGGGCCGCTACTACACCCCCCACCCCCAGAAACGACTGGGCACCGTCAACATCATCTTGAGAGGACAAGGAGGCGCCGGCAACCCGCCCCCGCCGTCCCCGCCGCCGCCATCTGCTCCGCCGCCATCTGCTCCGCCGCCGTCGGCTCCGCCGCCGCCATCAGCTCCGCCGCCATCGGCACCGCCGCCATCAGCTCCGCCGCCGCCATCCGACACCGACACCGGCGACGCCGACACCGGCACTGACATCGACACCGGCGACGCCGACGAGGCGGGGGCGGCGCCCACCATCGAGAACATCCGAACTCGCGACCAGCTGATCGCCGACCAGGAGAACCTCCTCAACGCCTACCGCTGCATGTTCGACATCGACACCGAAGTCGTCCCCGGCGGCTGCGCAAACGGCCAACCCGCCCAAGCCCCAGCCCAGCCCCTCCAATTCGACGGCACCCCAACCCCACAAGAGATCCGAACCCGCGACCAGCTGATCGCCGACCAGGAGAACCTCCTCAACGCCTACCGCTGCATGTTCGACATCGACACCCAACTAGTCCCCCACGGCTGCACCAACGGCCAACCCAACCCGCCCCCGCCCCAAGACCCCCAAACCTGATCCTTGCCTTATGCCTAGTGCGGAACCCGCCCTGTCTGCTTTTCGTCTTCTGGGCGAGCGTGCCACCATAAGAGGGTGACCGAAGCTCAAAAACCCACGGTGGTCTATACCGATGGGGCCTGTCGGGGGAATCCCGGCCCGGGAGGTTGGGCCTGGGTGGTGCCCGGTGGTCAGTCGGCGTCGGGCGGGGCGCCGCAGACCACGAACAACCGCATGGAGCTGATGGGGGTGCTGGAAGCGCTTCGGTCGCTGGACGGACCGCTTGAGGTGTATTGCGATTCCACCTATGTGGTCAATTGCTTCAAGGATGGGTGGTGGGAGGGGTGGATTCGCCGAAAGTGGCGCACGTCCGAGGGCAAGGCGGTGTCCAATCAGGAACTGTGGAAGCAGATCATCGAGCAGGTTCAGGCCCGGCCCGTTGCATTCCGCTGGGTGAAGGGGCATTCCGGCGACCGATGGAACGACGAGGCCGATCGATTGGCAACGGAGGCTGCCGACCAGCAGGACGTAGTCGAAGAGCAGTCGCTGTTCTAGCGGCCCGAGGCCAGGAACTGCTCGAGCGCGGGGGCAAGGTCGGGGTTGCGGAACTCGAAGCCCGCGTCGGCCAGCGCGGCCGGATGGGCTCGGGTGCTGGAGAACAGCAGGCCGTCGGCCAATTCCCTGCCCAGCAGCAGCCGGGGGCCGAAGCGGGGGACCGACAGGGCCGCGGGGCGGCGCAGCACCGAGGCCAGCGCCCGAGTGAACTCTTTGTTGGTGGACGGGTTGGGGGCGCACAGGTTGACCGGTCCGGCGAGGCCGGACTCCAGCAAGAGGGCCAGGGCCCGCACCTCATCTTCGAGGGTGATCCACGGCCACCACTGCCGGCCATTGCCCAGCGGGCCGCCCAGGCCCAGCTTGAACAGGGGCAGCATTCGGGTGAGGAAGGGAGCATTGTCGGACACCACCAGCCCGGTGCGGGCCAGAGCCACCCGGATGCCGGCGCTGGATGCTGAAGCTGCGGCCTCCTCCCAGTCTGCGGTCAGGGTGGCCAAGAAACCGGTGCCGGGCCCCGACTGCTCGGTGAGAACCTCGTCTCCCCGGTCGCCGTAGAAGCCGACTGCCGAGCCGGCCACCAGCACTGAGGGCGGCGTCGCGGCCGCGCTCATGGCCTCGACCAACAGCTCGGTGGCGTCCACCCGGCTTAAGCGCAGCTCCCGCTTGCGGCGCTCGCTCCAGCGGCGGTCGCCGATCCCCGCGCCGGCCAGGTTCACCACCCCGTCGATGCCGTCGAAGGCGTCGTCGTCGATTTCGCCGGTGGCCGGATTCCAGTATCGGGTGTTGTCGGCGCGGGAGTCCTTGTTCCGCACTAGTCGGACCACCTGGTGGCCCGCAGATTCGAGGTGGCCGACCAGAGCCGTCCCGATCAGCCCCGATGCTCCGGCCACAGCAATTCTCATAGGACTCAGTGTACGGGCGCAGCGATCGCATCAGGCCCGCCTCGCTGTGTTGGTCGCGGTAGCGTTGTGCCATGTCTGAGCCCGAAGCAAGACCTCCCGTTGATCATCAGGGCACCGAGAGGGCAGAGCCAAGATCCCGGTCGTTCACCGATGTGCTCCGGCAGATCAACGCCCGGATGGTGTTGGGCGCGCTGGCCGCGGTGGCGTTGATCGTGTTCATCGCCCAGAACACCGATGAGACCCGGGTCAACTTCTTGGGGTGGGACTGGGACCTGCCGGTATTCCTGCTACTGCTCATCACCATCGTTCTTTCGGTGGTCTGCACCGAGATGGTCGGCTGGTACATGGGCCGTCGTCGCCGCAACCGCAGCCGCTGAAGCCATAGTGAGCACGCGCCGGTTGATTCTGTTGTCCTTGCTGTGCGGGGTGGCCATCTTGGTGGCGTTCGCCGTACAGGCTGTGCTCATCCTGCGTTGACCAACTCACCGGTAGGCTGAACCCCATGAGCAGCAGCCATGACGTGGTGGTAGTGGGCGGTGGCCCCGGCGGTTATGCCGCCGCGCTGTACGGTGCCGCCGCCGGCCTCGACGTCGCTCTGGTGGAGAAGCAGAAGCTGGGCGGGACCTGCCTGCATGTGGGCTGCATCCCGGCCAAAGAGCTGCTGGAGACGGCGTCGGTATACCGGACCGTGGTCCACGCCGATCAGTTCGGCATTGCTGCGGGTTCGCCCACGGTGGACATGGGAGCGGCCCAAGCCCGCAAGCAGAAGATCGTGGATCAGCTCCACAAGGGCGTGGGCAAGCTGCTGGAGGGCCGCAAGGTCACGGTGCTCGACGGGTGGGGCTCGCTCGGGCCTGACCGGACGGTGTCGGTGTCGGGCGGGGAATCGGGCGACGCGACTCTGACCGCCGACCATGTGATCTTGGCCACCGGGTCGGTGCCCCGGACTCTGCCCGGATTCGAGGTGGACGGCGAGCGGGTGCTGACCAGCGACGAGCTGCTGTCCATCACCGACCTGCCCGAGCGGGCGGCGATCATCGGCGGGGGGGCCATCGGTTTGGAGTTCGCCTCGATGCTGGCCGATCTGGGGACGAAGGTGACGGTGCTGGAGGCGCTGCCCCGAATCCTTTTGGGGGCCGACGACGACGTGGTGAAGATGCTCACCCGGGCGTTCAAGAAGCGCAAGATCGAGATTCGGACCGGAGTGGTGGTGAACGGCTGTCGCGACAACGGCGACAGTGTGGAGTTGGCCATCGAAGGCGCCGACCCCCTGGGCGTGGACGCGGTGGTGGTGTGCGTGGGCCGCCGTCCGTTCACCGACGGCCTGGGCCTGGATGCGGCCGGGGTGAAGGTGGACGATGGGGGCTATGTGGCCGTCGACGAGTTCTGCCAAACCTCTGCTGCCGGCGTGTATGCGGTGGGCGACGTGGTGAACACGCCGCAGCTGGCCCATGTGGCGTTCGCCGAGGCAATCATGGTGGTGAAGCACTTGCTGGGGGAATCACCCTCGCCTATGGACTACGCCAATGTTCCGTGGGCCATCTACTGCCACCCGGAGGTGGCCTTCGTGGGCCACACCGAGGCGTCGGCCCAAGAGGCCGGGTTCGATGTGGTTGCCTCGATGCACCGGTTCATCGGCAACGGACGGGCCATGATCGTGGGGGACACCGACGGTCTGGTCAAAGTGATCGCTGACCGCTGCGACGATGGGACCGCTGGGCGAATCCTCGGGGTCCACATGGTGGGACCATGGGTGACCGAGCAGCTGGGCCAGGGCTATCTGGCGGTGAATTGGGAGGCCACGGTGCCCGAGGTGGCCGAGTTCATCCAGCCCCACCCCACCATGAGCGAGCTGTTCGGCGAGACAGTGCTGTCGCTCACTGGCCGGGCCCTGCACTGAGCAGAGAGAAGTCAAATGAGGAGCGTTGATGTCTGAGGCGGAGGGGCGGAGAGAGCTTGGGAGGCTCGATGTCTGAGGTCAGGATGCCGCAGTTGGGCGAGACGGTGATGGAGGGGACCATTGTCCAGTGGTTTAAGCAGGTGGGCGAAGAGGTGGCCGAAGATGAGCCGCTCTTCGAGGTGTCCACCGACAAGGTGGATTCTGAGGTCCCTTCGCCCATGTCGGGGGTGCTGGTGGAGATCGTGGCCGCCGAGGGCGACACCGTGGAGGTGGGCGCGGTGATCGCCGTCTTGAGCGAGGACGGAGCTGGCGTAGGGTCAGCGCCTGCCCCCACGCCCGCTCCGGTAGAAGCGCCACCGCCTGCGCCTGAGCCGGCCCCTGCGCCGCCGCCCGCGCCGCCGCCTGCGCCCGAACCGGCCCTTGCGCCCGAACCGCAGGTGAGCGCCCCGGCCTCAGTCGGCGGCGGCGTTGTGTTGTCGCCGGTGGTGCGGAGGCTCATTGCCGAGAACGGGCTCG
>MKWU01006171.1_pt1 | contig 12383 bp, 13 predicted proteins | sample 809101 | NCBI WGS metagenome assembly MKWU01 (sample SAMN05860141, study PRJNA318959) | sponge metagenome | host: Aplysina aerophoba | place: Slovenia: Piran, Adriatic Sea, Gulf of Piran | collected 2013-05-07
GGCGATCTGCTTTGACCCACTCGGGATGCAGGGCCATCATCACTGAGGTCTCCATCTCGCCCGCGTGCCCCCAGCCATGAGGCCCCGCCTCCCTGATCTGGCCTAGCTCGTCGTAGGCAAACCAAGAGGTGCCATAGATTCTCGCGTCGGGGCACTTCTCCATCAGCCGCTGGAGGGAGACGTTCATATTGGGAACATTGCCGCCGTGGCCGTTGACGATGAGGATTTTGTCGAAGTCGGCGTGGACCATGCTGCTGACGGTATCGACGATCATGTTGATGTGGGTCTCTGATTGGGCTGTTATGGTGCCCTTAAACCGCAGGTGGTGCGGGGAATAGCCCAGCCACTGCGCCGGGAGACAGAGGACCTGATCGGGAATCTCCGCGTCGAGGCGATCGACGATAGCGGCGACCTCGGCCGTGTCCGTTATAAACGGCAGGTGCGGCCCGTGCTGCTCAAATGCCGCGATGGGATATACTACTACCGCGTCGTCTCTGGAGACCTGCTCTAGGTCGGGCCAAGTGAGTTCAGCTAGTTTCACGATGTGCTCCTCTATTAGCGGTTCCAGTGATTAGTGACCTGTCCCCGCACCGCGCCCGCGAGGCCAAGCCCCCATTCTTAATTCTTAATTCCTAATTCCTAATTAGTTCCCCCAGCGATCTGGATTGATGCCCGGCGCGTCGTGCTCCATGCCTTGGGGTTTGTGGACCTGTTTCCACTCCTTGCCGGTCGTGTTGCGGCTTTGGAGGAAAGGTTTGGCCACTGCGGGTGCATTTTTTACCCACTCTGGGTCCCAATCGTCCATCGGCTGAACCGGCCCCGCCCAAGCCGGACGGTAGCCGAACTGGATCAGTTCCCGAGGGGCCAAGTCCTTGTTGGGATGGGTGCCGTGGAAGAGGAGGGCGGGTATCATTACTATCGAGCCGGCCTTGGCGCAGAGCGTGATTTCCTGTGGGTGCGAGACGTAGCGCACGTACGGGTTGGCTTGGGCGTGGAACGAGAGATGAGAGCGCGGGATGAGCCGGAAGGGCGCGCGCTCGGGCGGCAGGTCGTCGAGGTAGTAGAGCACTCGCAAAAGGCGCGGCGAAGAGCCTTCGAAGCCAAAGATCGACGAGCCGAATGGCTGGCCGTCAGTGTGCATTGAAATGCCCGGCGAGCCGGACAGGGTGCGGGTAAAAAGCCCGTGCGTAAAGACGATGTCCGGCCCCATCAGCGCTTGGAGGAATTCCGCGATCGGCGGATAGCCGATCAGTTCGGCTACCAACCGGCTCATGCACTGGGGCTCGTGGTGGACGGTTTGGGCCTTGCTGTAGTCCTTGTGCGTCATCGGCAGGTCTTTTAGCTCGGCCTTTAGTTCGGCAATGTGCTCGGCGTCGAGCACATCCGGCATGAGCACGTAGCCTTCCATTTCGAGATGGCGGATCTGTTGGCTCAGGGAGAAAGCGGCGAAATTGGTCTCATCGACCGTCATAAAGCCGATTTCTTCTTTGGGATCAATTTTTACCGTGGTGGTCTCCATGCTGTCCTCCTTTGGGCGCCGGTAGGGGCAACTCCAAGAGTTGCCCCTACCGGCGCGATTCTCGCCACTTGGCGAGGGAAAAGTCGTCTGAATCGTACAGTGCGAAAATCTTGGCCTCCTTGTCCCGCACTTCTGCGGCCAATTCCAATACTTCCTCGGCGTGCTCCAGGGGAATGCGCACGCAGCCGTCGCCGTCGCCGAAGATCAGGTCCCCGGGCCGAATTCGCACGGACCCTACGGTAATTGGCGCGTTGACTCGCGTCGCGTTGAATACGCCGTGTCCTGGCACCGTCCCCCAGGCGAAGATCGGTAGCCCGACCCGGCGGATCCCCGCCAAGTCGCGCACCGTTCCATCGACAACGGCTCCCCCCGCGCCTAGCCGCTGATGCAGCCGCGCCATGCCGTCGCCAAAACTGGCCCCGCGTCCAGGACGCGAATCCACGTCCTTCATCACCGCGAATACGGGTCCTTCCGTGGCGTCGATTGCTTCGTAGTACCCTTCCCAAGGGACTGCTACGGAATCAGGGTCGTTGGTCGTTACTTCCGCGGTCACCGCATAGCCGATGACTGGTCCCAATTCCGGTAGCAGATAGTGGATTCGGTGGTCGGTGTACTCTTCGTTGGGTAGGCCGCACTTTAACACGATGGCGTTAAAAATCGTCGGCGAGTCGAATTCCTTAAAGGCTGCTAGTACTTCGGGTTTGACCATAAGGGGCTTGCTCCTTTGAAAAAATATGGGGCTGACAGTCTATGCGCATGGGCTTGTTGGGATGTAATTAAAGGGAATAGAGCATATTCGCACGGCGGCTGTCAATCCGCACTGCATGGCACTGACGCGTTGTCTTCTGCTCAAGACTGGATGGCGAGCCTGAGGTGCTACGCTTTCCCGTGCATCGGCCGTATGCCGAGGACCTCACTTACATGCCGCCGGGGTGTTCTGCTTCGCGAACATGAGGGTTTGGAGGGGTTAGCCCCTCTCCCTGATGGCTCATTGTATGAAGCAGCTTTAACTGTCAGCCCTCTCTCTCCAGCTTTCCGAGAATGCCAGAGATGCTGTGCTGAAGGGCTGTCCATCATATTTGCATGGCCACACTTGGCCTGATGCTTTCTGACCGTTTAATGTCAACTCAGCCTCTAGGGCTGGAATCATAACGACACTAACACCGTATTTTCTTTCGGGGAGCTGGGTTGGCTGGTCGTGTGCCATCAACAGTGGGTCAATCAGATTGCTCCAGGTAAGGGTGATTTCGTCAGCACCTGAGTGAACCTTCTGAGTCCAGCTGCCCGGTAAATCACCCTGTTGTGAAAACATGGCCTCTATGACAGTAATGTGGTTGCTGGCCGTTTCCGGGTTCAGCATTCCCTGAACGGTTGTTTGCAACCAGCTCACCATTGCTGGATTATCGGAGTAAATGCGCCATTGGTTGTCCGTCAGTTCACTCTTGATAAACAGAGCATGACCAGCACCTTTGGGTGAATAAGTAATTGTCCAGAGACTGGCATCGGTGGTTAGTGGTTCACCAGGTACATGGCTGAGGCGAATAAATGGGTTCTCACCGATCAAAATCAACTTCCCCGGTACGATTGGGGGAAATGCTGGCCCTGTCTCGCTGGACATATCAAGGCTTGAAGTAGTCATGAGCTTCGTTCCTTATGGTTTCTTGGTTACACTCGAATTTAAGCTGAATTTAGTATAGAATGTCGTCATGTAAATCAATGACGGAAAAAGGAAATTTACATGGCACGCAACCCGGTGCAATTCCAGAAAGGAATCAGCCTCGACCAGTTCCTCGCCCTCTACGGAATCGAAGACCAGAGTAGGGCAGACCCTACGCACGGTCATCTTCCTCATCGCCGGAAAACTCCACTTCAGAAAGTTCAACGCCCATGTCTGCTAACCCACTCGAAGTTCAAAAGAGCCAGAAATCACCAACGAACCTGATTCATGCCACCATCGGCTTGGACATCGGAACCATACATATACGAAGAATCATCCGATGCCAGAAAGAGTGCCACTTTCGCCATTTCTTCCGGTTGTCCAACTCGCTTAGCTGCGAGCCTTTCACTGAATGTTTCACGAACGGCCTCAATATGCCCAGTCGAGAGGCCTGAGTTTTCAAGCACTGGTGTGTAGATTGGTCCGGGGCTGAGCACATTGACCCTGATCCCCATGGGGGCTAAATCCGGTGTTAAAGAGCGGGCAAGGGAGCGAACAGCCGCCTTCGTTGAGTTGTACAGGGCATAATCTTGGGAACCCATTTCATGGACGCATGAGCAGACCAGTATGACCGAGGCACCTTTGCTGAGCAGTGGCATAGCATACTGAACTGCAAAGAAGGTGCCTTTCACATTCACATTAAATATATCGTCGAAAGTTGACTCCTCGGTTTTACCTAACACTGATGCCGGCACGATACCGGCACTCGTCATCAGTATATCGATGCGGCCATAAGTTTCCCGGATGACATCAAACGTGGATTTCAGGGATTTTAGGTCGCTAACGTCACCAACAACGGCCGTAGCATGACCACTGATTTGTGCCAGAGCCTTGTCAGCCTTCTCTTGGGAACGCGCCAGAATAACGACTGTCGCACCTTGCGCTGCAAACTCTTGCGCGGAAGCCAAGCCGATCCCACTGTTTCCGCCTGTAATGAATGCAACTTTAGTTGCCAGTTTTTGAGTCATGGATTACCCCTTTGCCGTGAGCTATGCTCGAATCTGGTGTACGGTTGAGTTAAGTTGTGCGGCGTATCTCTGCTGAAATTGGGTTGCCTATAAAAAATATGGGGCTGACAGTCTATGCGCATGGGCTTGTTGGGATGTAATTAAAGGGAATAGAGCATATTCGCACGGCGGCTGTCAATCCGCCTGCATCGACACTGGCGCGTTGGCCTCTGCCCGAGACTGGATTGACGCCTGCACAAGACCTATACTTTGCGCTGCCCTAACGACCACTCACTCAACCGGAGGCTCATCCCATGACTGCCGCGCCCGACTACACTTCAAAAGTCCCTTACTACACCTTCCCCGACACCTTGGCCGAACAGGAGGAGGCGCTGGCCACCAATCCGCTGATGCAGCGCATGCTCGCAGCGCGCCGCTCGTACGCCGCCGACTCGCATCGCCCCATCTACCACTACATCAACCCCGAAGCCAATCTCAACGACCCCAACGGACTGTGCTTCTGGCAGGGCCGCTACCATCTCTTTTACCAAGCCTATCCACCGGAAGATACCCGCCAGCACTGGGGCCACGCCATAAGCGACGATCTCGTCCACTGGCGCGACTTGCCGTACTGCATTTATCCCAACCCAGAGCGCTGCTGCTTTTCAGGAGCTGCGCTGGTCGAGGAAGACCGCGTCATTGCCATGTACCACGGCACTGAGGTCGGCAACATGGTCGCCACTTCTTCGGACCCGCTATTGCTCAACTGGGAAAAGGTCGCCAACAAGGCCGTGATACCCATCCGCCCTGACGTGCCCTACCGCGTCTTCGATCCCTGTATCTGGAAGCAGGGCGACGCGTACTACTCGCTGTCGGCGGGCACCAAGCCCGAAGGCCCGGCTGGCAAGCCCGTGCGCGCCAACTTCCTCTTCAGGTCGAGCGATCTCGAACACTGGGAGTATCTCCACCCCTTCGTGGAGGACGATGGGTACACGCTAGTCGGCGACGACGGAGCCTGCCCCTATTTCTGGCCGATTGGCGACCGCCACATCCTCCTCTTCTTCAGCCATAGAAGCGGCGGCCAGTACCTGCTCGGCGACTACGACACCGAGCGCGACAAATTCGTCGTGACCTACGGTGCCAAGTTCAACTTTGGCGCGGCCGCGCCCTCGGGCGTCCACGCCCCTTCGGCGACCCCCGACGGCCAAGGCGGCGTCTTGGTCATCTTCAACATGAACCCCGGCAAACCGACCAAGAACTGGAACCAGATTATGACCCTGCCCCGCCGGCTGACCGTGGTCGGCGACGACTTGGCCATGGAGCCGGCCGGCGACCTTGAGTCGCTGCGGAGGGATCACCAGCGCGTCGGCAAAACTACCCTCGCCGCCAACGAAGAGATCGTCCTCGATGCGGTCCGGGGCAACGCCGTGGAAATCGTCGCCGAAATCGATCCGCAAGACGCGCCTATGGTCGAACTCAACGTCCTGCGAGCGCCCGACAAGGAGGAGCACACGCGCATTGCCTTCTTCAAAAACCGGGGCTTCAGCAACCGCGTCTTTGGCAGCGACCACCACCAGAGCTTGATCTCGCTCGACACCTCGTATTCTTCTGTCGCGCCCGACGTCCTCTCCCGCGCCCCGGAGACCGCCCCAGTCATCCTCGCTCCGGGCGAGACGCTCAAGCTGCGGGTCTTTGTCGATAAGAGCGTCGTCGAAGTTTTTGCCAACGGCCAGCAATGCGTGGCCGCACGGGTCTATCCCGACCGCGCCGACAGCGTCGGGGTCTCGCTGCGCGCACAGGGCCGGAGCGCCGAGTTAGTCTCGCTCGACGCCTATCAGATGCAGGACATCTACGCGTAAAGGAGCACGCCATGAACGAAGAAGAAAAATTCGTCTTTGACTTAGAGGGCTATCTGGTCATTAAAGACGTCCTTAGCCCGCAGGAACTGGACGATCTCAACGCGCTGGTGGACCGGTACATCAACGGCTGGGACAACCACCCCCGCAACGACCTGAACAAGGTCAGTAGCTGGGGTCAAGCCACTAAAGACCTGATCGACCACCCCAAGATCCTGCCCTATTTGGTCGAACTCATCGGCCCCAAGGTCCGCATCGACCACGACTACGCCATTATCATGAATCGCGGCGACGCCCGGGGCGGTCTGCACGGCGGCCCGAGCCAAGATACCGACCACTGGTTCAGCTACCGCGACGGCCAGATGCGCAATGGCCTGAGCGTGGTGACCTTTTTTCTCGCCGATGCCAATGAGGGCGACGGCGGCTTTGCCTGTGTGCCGGGCAGCCACAAGACCAATTACCCCCGCAACCTGCCGCAAGATGTCAGGCGCTTTGAGCGCGACGCGCATTACGTGGTCCAACCGACAGCTAAAGCCGGGGATGCGCTGTTCTTTACCGAGGCCCTCATTCACGGCACCATGCCGTGGCGCTCCGAGCACCAGCGCCGCACCTTGCTCTATAAGTACAGCCCCGGCTACTCGACGTGGGCCAAGGAGTTTTACGACCTAGAAGAGTACGGCGAGCTGACCGAACGACAGAAGCGCATCATGGCCACCCCCTCGATCCACGAACACCCCGAGATCGTTTAACGCAAGGAGCACATTATGTCCGACTCATACATGCTAAGTGGAAAAAAAGCCTTCGTCACCGGCGGCAAGCGCCGCATCGGTCGCGGCATTGCCTTGGCTTTGGCCGAAGCTGGCTGCGACGTGGGGATCAACGACCTGCACGACGACGACGATGCCGGCAAAACTCTGGGCCTGATCCGCGCCATGGGCCGCGAGGCCGAGTTCTTCGCTGGCGATATTTCCGACAGCGCCCAAGTCGAGGCGATGTTCGCGGCCTTTCTCGAACGGTTTGGCCGCATAGATATCTTGGTCAACAATCCCTACGGTGGCACGGGCGAGCCCTTCCTCGAACTCAGCGAGGAGAATTGGGACCAAAATCTCGACGTGGGCCTCAAGGGATTTTTCCTGTGCTCGCAGCAAGCGGCGCGCGCCATGGTGGCGCAGGGCGACGGGGGGGCCATCGTCAGCACCTCCTCGGTACACGGGCGCCGGGCGTGGAAAAACGACACGGCCTACGGGGCCGCCAAAGCCGGCGTCTTGCGCCTGACCGAAAGCATGGCCGTTGACTTGGGCGAATACGGCATCCGCTGCAACGCCATCATGCCCGGATACATGGACACCGATCACGTCTTCAACGAACCGCCTCCGGCGTTGGGCATCCTTGGCGACCGACACCGTGACATAGTTCCCCTGCGCCGTCCGGGAACTCCCGAAGACATTGGCCGGGCCGTGGTCTTCCTCTGCTCGCCAGCCGCTGGCTGCATCACCGGGGCGTCCCTGCCGGTGGATGGGGGGCTTTTGGCCGCCTCGGCTGCTGGGTAGGATCATCGACGGAACGCGTCGGCCCACCCATGCCCAAATCGCTTTTCAGCATCAAGGGGCTGCTAACCGGCATCGCCCTTTCCCTAGCGGTGGGTCTGCTCGCGCCGTACGGGGTCGTATTCAACTACTATTGGGTCGGCTTCAATCCCTCTTCGCCGGGTGCGCTCTTTCTCTTTTTTGTCCTGACCTTTGCCGTCAATGGGTTCGTGGCTCTGCTCGGCCGCCACTTCACCCTGTCCAAAGCCGACCTGGTGCTGATTTACTGCATGTTGATGATGGCGGTAACGGTGCCGACTTGGGGCCTGATGTTCTTCCTCATTGGCACCATCGTCTATCCGTTCTACTACGCCACCCCAGAAAACAACTACGTCGAGCTGTTCTACGACTTTATCCCCGCGTGGATCGCGCCGCAGGACTTCGAGGCCATCAAGAATTACTACGAGGGCCTGCCGAAGGGCGAGTCCATCCCGTGGGGCGTCTGGGTGGAGCCGATGGCCTATTGGCTGGCGTTGATTGTGGCCATGAGCTTCATGCTGATCTGCATGAGCGCCATCCTCCACCGCCAGTGGTCGGAGCACGAGCGGCTGACCTATCCGATGGTTCAGCTACCGCAGAATATGATCGAGAAGGAAGCCCAGATGCGCGTAGCTCCTTTCTTTAAGGATCAGCGGATGTGGCTGGGGTTTGCCGTGCCCTGCATCCTGCTCAGCCTCAACGCCCTCAACCACTACTTCCCCATCGTGCCCGAATACAACCCTCGCGGCCGTTTTTCCTTCTTCAATCAGACCTTGCATCTGCCGGTTGCGCTCAACTTGGCTTGGGTCGGTTTCTTCTACTTGGTCAATCTCGAGATCACGTTCAGCATCTGGTTCTTCTACGTGTTCTCCAAGGTGGAAGAAGGGGTTTTCAAGACGCTCGGCATTGCCAGCACTGAGCGCCTGAGTGCGTACGAGTACTCGCAGCCAGCCGACCTGACCCATCAAGCCACCGGCGCGGTCATTGTGTTGGTGCTCTTTGGGCTGTGGAACGCCCGTCCCCATCTAAAAGAAGTGTGGCGCAAACTCTGGGACCCGCGCGGTGGCGTCGATGACAGCGAGGAGTTGCTCCGCTACCGCACGGCCTTGCTCGGCTTTTTGGGCAGCCTGCTCTTCGTCGCTGTTTGGCTCTGGCGCTCGGGGGTGCCGATTGCAGTGCTCCCGGTCTTGCTCGTCGTCAGCTTGCTGTTCTTCATCTTGGTCGCGCGCGTGGTAGCTACCGGCGGCGTGGCCACCGCTCGCAGCCCCATTGTGCCGGCGTACTTCATCATTTCGGGCTTGGGCACTTCGATCCTCGGGGCCAAGGGATTGGTCGCCCTCAACTTTACCTTTATTTGGCAGGGCGAATCGCGCACTTCGCCGATGGTTGCGTGCGCCAATGGCCTCAAACTCGCCGAGCTAATTCCCGGCCCCAAGACGCGGCTGTTTTGGGGCCTGATGCTGGCGCTGGTGTGCAGCCTGTTGGCCGCGGCCTACATGACCTTGAAACTGGCCTACACCCATGGAGCGATTAATCTGTCGCTGATCAATTGGGCCGGTGCCCACGGCTGGCCCTATATCGGCCCGACCATTCTCAACATGCCCGAGGCCGACATGCGCGGCTGGCTCTTCAAGGGGATCGGCGCGGCCGTGGAGGGCTTTTTAATGTGGGCGCAGCACCGGTGGTTTTGGTGGCCCTTTCACCCGATCGGCTTTGCTATTGCCGTGGGCTGGCTGACGAGTCAGATATGGTTTTCGGCGCTGATTGCTTGGCTGTTGAAACTGGTCATCCTGCGCTTTGGCGGCGTGCGTTTGTTTCAGAATGCCAAGCCGTTCTTTTTGGGGTTGATTTTGGGCGAGGTGTTCGTGTCGGGGGTATGGGGCGCGATCTATGCGTTGACTGCGGAAAAGGGGCGCTTGCTGACGAATATGTAAGTCAGATACTTTTTAAACTGAGAGAAGGAGAAATATCATGCCGATGTTCAGAAGTGAAGACCAGTACCCCGATTGGTGCGAGTTGGAGCACTTTGAGATCGTGCGGCTCAACGCAGGCGATGAACACTGCTTTGCGCGCCGTGGAGAGGTGGAGAAGCTGATTGTGGGAGGAGGGCGCTGTCGGTTGCGGGTGGGTGCTGAGGAGGTGGAAGCTGCCACGGGTGCCAATATAGATTTGGTCAGTGCGGGTTCGTTTGAAGTGTTGGAGGTAGAAGAGGCGGCTACGCTGGTGCGCTTTTGCGGACGCTGGGGGGCGGAGACGGGCGGCTCGGGCATCTTCAACATGGACAATAGCTCTAAGCCCGAGGACAAGGGCGATCCGGTCCCGTACGAGAAGTGGACCAATTTCGATAGCCATTTTCACGACTGCGACGAGTATTGGGTCATCTTGGAGGGTCAGGCTCGCGCTGTTTCCGAGGGCAAGACGTACGAAATGAAGCCGGGAGACTGCCTTGCCACGGGCATGGGGCATCATCACGATATGCCGTTGGTGCACGAGCCGGTGCGGGGGGTGTACTTTGAAACGACGCTAGAGGGCCAGAAGCGGCGGGGGCATTTGTGGGATCATGCCCACGGAGCGGCCGAACCCCAAGCCGAGCGGGTTTAGCAGGTCGCCCGCTCACCTTCAATTCCCAAGACCTGTCAGGCTTGGGTAGCTGACGCGAACGTCGCACCGGATAGCTGTTCTCCGATGGCCCGCTCCCGACGAGCTTGGGCAAGGGCATAGCTCGCCTGCATCCGCATCCAGTGCTCGGCGGTGCCCCAGCCGATGTGCTCCAATGCCAGTGCCATGTTTGCGGATACGCCCGCTTTGCCGTTCAGGAGGCGAGAAAGCGTCCCGCGTTCGCAGCCGAGGTGGACCGCCGTCTCGGTGACATTCCAGCCGACCTCTTCCATGCTTTCACGGATCAGTTCTCCTAGGTGCGGTGGGTTCAGCATGGGACCCACCCGTTCGCTATCGTTGTTGCCCATAGTCGCCGTTCCTTTCCAATCAGTGATAGTCGATTAGGTCCACATCTACGGCCTCGCCGTCCTCGAAGCGGAACACCACGCGCCAGTTGCCGGATACGCGCACACTCCACTTGCCCACCCGATCCCCCTTCAACGGATGCAGCCGGAAGCCTGGCGAGTCTGCGCTGCCGGGATGTGTTGCCTCTTGCAGCCGAAACAGGATGCGCCGAAGACGTGGTACTAGGCCCGCCGGCAGTCGTGCCGGGTCGTCCCGCTCGTGCAGTGCCCGCAGTCCCTTGTGCCTGATCTTCATGGACTCTGAATGTAGCGCGCAGCGTTACGCGCTGCAAGTAGGCGACAGCAACATCTTTCGAATGGGCGCGTACATCATTTACACCGATGGGCGCGAGGAACTAGTGCGCGGAGTTGACTTGATCGGCACGCCGCTCACTGCCTTCAGCCAGATCGCCGCGGCCGACGATCAGCCCGACGTGTTCAACGGCATCTGCGGCGCTGAGTCGGGAGGCGTGCCCGTATCCGCGCATCCCCCTCTTCGACAAGTGAAGAAAGAAGGGACTCCGAACGAGTTAGACGCCGGTGAAGGCTTTGGCCTTGTCGTCGGTCTTGGGTGGCCGCGTCGGGCGGGCGGCGCGCAGTTCGCCCCACAGGGCGATGGCGATACCTACGAGGATGATGCCGCCGCCGATGAGCTGGGCGGGCATGGGCACCTCGCCTAGGATGAGAGCGGCGAAGAGCACACCGGCTACTGGCGAGAAGGACGACGCCGTGGCAATGTCGGCGGGGCGCACGCGCTTGATGCCGGCAAACCACGCCAACTGACCGCAAGCCACTACAATCCCTCCGTACAGCAGCATCCAGCCCCACAGCAGCGGAGAAAAAATGTCGGCGAAGTGTGCAAGGCCAAAAATGTATAGGCCAATTCCGAGAAAGAAGAGCGCGCCGACGAGGTTGCGGAAGACGCTGAAGATGCCCAAGGGGATGGTCTGGAGTTGTTTGCGGCCGATCTCGGCACCGCAGACGAGGAGCACGGTAGCGGCGGCGGCAAAGATTTCACCATAGCCTACTCCGCCTTGCATCCGCGCTGCGGCCATGCTCTCTGGTGACGCGTCCATTTGCAGAATGAGGGTCGTGGCCACGCCGCCGAGGGCGCACAAGGCCCCCAGTACGGCAGTCCAGTTCGACTTTTCTCGATAGAGCAGCCAAGCCAGCAACAGGCCGAGGGGAATTTCTATGGTCTCGATCAGGACGATATTGGTGACGGAGGTGTGGGCGATGGCCGTAAACATCATGGCCGGGGCTATTGCGCCGGAGGTGAGGGCCAAGGCCGTCTGGATCAGCCATTGCCGACGCGATAGGGCGCGCAGGCTGGCGGGACGCCATTCCCGGTGATAGAGGGCGAACAGGGTTAGGGCCGCTACGAGATTGCCGGCGAAAAGCAGGTTGCAAAAGGAAATGGGATTGCTGCCGTCTATGAGGTTTGCTTCGCCGATTTCGACGAGGCGGGCTACCACCGAAGCGGCGGCAGCGAAGATCAATATGGCGATCCACAGGTATGTTCGTCCCCAGGTCATTAGGCTACCATTTAGTGTGTTTCATTGCGGCGTCGACCGCTTGCGTTTGAGCAGGCGTTGCAGACGGATTGTAGGTTAAAATACGTCTTGACAAAGAAGGCCCTTTCGGGCTAATTGATTACACTGTACCCTAAGTACACGACAGTAAAATGGGTTGATATTGTCGTGCGAGTTTAGGTTGATCTCGTGTTTGGTGTATGATCTGTGTGAGTTGGTCGAGTCCTCGACGAAACAGGCTTATG
>MKWU01006173.1_pt1 | contig 12378 bp, 7 predicted proteins | sample 809101 | NCBI WGS metagenome assembly MKWU01 (sample SAMN05860141, study PRJNA318959) | sponge metagenome | host: Aplysina aerophoba | place: Slovenia: Piran, Adriatic Sea, Gulf of Piran | collected 2013-05-07
ACCCGCCGGATGCTGCGATAGTGCTTTGTGTCGACGAGAAGAGCCAGACGCAGGCTCTGGAACGTACCCAACCGCTTTTGCCCATGGGGCTGGGATACGTGGAAGGCGTAACCCACAATTACGTCCGGCACGGCACCACGACGTTGTTTGCCGCCCTGGACATCGCCTCCGGCGAGATTATGGCGCAATGCAAGCGCAGGCACCGCCACCAGGAGTTCTTGCAGTTTCTCAACCACATCGATGATAACGTCCCGAAAGAACTCGATGTGCACTTGATCGTCGACAATTACTCTACACACAAGCACACCAGGGTAAAGCGATGGCTTGCGCAACGACCCAGATACCACATCCACTTTACCCCCACTTACGCATCCTGGCTCAACCAGGTCGAAATCTGGTTCAATATCATCACTCAGAAGGCCATCCGGCGGGGCTCCTTCAGGTCCGTGAAAGAACTCATCGAAAGAATCCAAACGTTCACCGACAACTACAACCAGACGTCAAAGCCTTTCGTCTGGACCGCCACCAATGCATCGATCCTGAACAAAATCGAACGATTATGTAAGTCTATTTCTGGGACGCAACACTAGTGACCACCGGGAAGCTCTACTCTTGGATATCACCCCTTTGTACTTTACGGGTCAGTCAAATGATAGCCCTAGAAAGGATAAGCATGGCCTAGTTCACAAACTGCGAGAAAAACTAGGGAAAGCAAGAGTGGAGGGCGAATAGTATCTCCCGTATCCATCCTCACCGAAGCCGAAGTCTTGCTGGCGGAGGGACCGCATGACCACCCTCACAGAAGCTGACGTTGAGCAGGCTGCTCTTGGTTGGCTTACCGGCCTCGGCTGGACTGTAGCCCACGGTCCGGACATCGCCCCCGATACACCCAACTCCGAGCGCGGCGACTACGTGCAAGTCGTACTGGAACAACGACAGCGGGATGCCCTCGCCGACCTGAACCCCAGCCTGCCCGCATCGACGCTTGACGACGCCAATCGCAAGCTCACCCAGCCCCAGGGCTCGACACTTGAAGCCCGCAACCGTGCCTTTCACCGGATGCTGGTCAATGGCGTGGACATCGAGTACCGGGACTCTGATGGTCGGGTGCGCGGAGACCAGGCACGAGTCGTCGACTTCGACAGCCCCGCCAACAACGCCTGGCTGGCCGTCAACCAGTTCACGGTCACCGAGGACCAAAACGAACGCCGTCCCGATGTCGTACTGTTCGTTAACGGTCTGCCCTTGGGCGTGATCGAGCTGAAGAACCCTGTCGACGAAGACGCCACCATCTGGACGGCGTGGCATCAGCTTCAGACCTACAAGGCTGAGTTGCCCACCCTGTTCTCCATGAACGAAGCGCTGGTGATCTCAGACGGGACCGAGGCCCGCGTTGGCACTTTAACCGCTGGACGGGAGTGGTTCAAGCCCTGGCGCACCGTCACCGGAGAGACGCTGGCCGACCCGCACATGACTGAGCTTCAGGTGATGCTGGAAGGCGTGTTCGAGCCAGGCAGGTTTCTGGCGCTCATACGCGACTTCATCGTGTTCGAGGACGACGGCAGCGGCGCCCTTGTCAAGAAGATGGCAGGCTATCATCAGTTTCACGCTGTAGGCGTTGCGGTGTATGAGACCCTGCGAGCAGCAAAGCTGCAACGAGCGGAGGCGCGGGTCGCTGAAAAACCTGGACGGTACGAAGCGGGGCGCCAGCCGGGTGGCAAGCCCGGTGACCGCCGCATCGGGGTGGTCTGGCATACCCAGGGTTCGGGAAAGAGCCTGACGATGACCCATTACGCCGGGGCCGTCATCCGGGAACCGGCGATGGAGAACCCGACCGTCGTCGTCCTCACCGACCGCAACGACCTGGACGACCAGCTCTTCGGTACCTTCTCCCGCTGCCAGGACCTGCTGCGCCAGCCGCCGACCCAGGCGGCGAGCCGGGCCGACCTGCGCGGCAAGCTGTCGGTGAACGCCGGAGGCGTGGTCTTCACTACCATCCAGAAGTTCTTCCCGGAGGAGAAGGGCGACACCCACCCCACCCTATCGGACAGGCGCAACATCGTCGTCATCGCCGACGAAGCCCATCGCAGCCAGTACGACTTCATCGACGGGTTCGCCCGGCACATGCGGGACGCGCTGCCGAACGCTTCGTTTGTCGGCTTTTCAGGGACGCCCATCGAGCTTCAGGACGCCAACACGCGGGCCGTTTTCGGGGACTACATCAGCATTTATGACATCCAGCGTTCCGTCGAGGACGGGGCCACGGTGCCCATTTACTACGAAAGCCGACTGGCTCAACTGACCCTCGATGAGCACGAGAAACCGAACATCAATCCGGAGTTCGAGGAGGCCACCGAGGGCGAGGAGGTGGAGCGAAGAGAGAGGCTCAAGACCAAATGGGCGCAGTTGGAGGCGGTGGTCGGCGCAGAGAACCGCGTGAAGCAGATCGCCGAGGACATCGTCGCCCACTTCGACCGGCGGCTGGAAGCCTTGGAAGGCAAGGCGATGGTCGTCTGCATGAGCCGCCGCATCTGCATTGAGCTCTACCGGGAGTTGGTTCGCCTGCGCCCCGACTGGCACGACGATGATGATGGCAAGGGAGCCATAAAGGTGGTGATGACCGGCTCGGCCTCCGATCCACTGGATTGGCAGCCGCAAATCAGGAACAAGGCCAGGCGGGAGGAGCTTGCCCAGCGATTCCGCGACCCCGGCGATCCGCTAAAGGTCGTGCTGGTAAGGGATATGTGGCTCACGGGTTTCGATGCGCCGAGCCTGCACACCATGTACGTGGACAAGCCGATGCGCGGACATGGCCTCATGCAGGCCATCGCCCGCGTCAATCGGGTGTTCGAGGACAAGCCCGGTGGTCTGGTTGTGGACTACCTGGGGTTGGCTCAAGACCTGAAACGGGCACTGGCAACCTACACGGAGAGCGGGGGAACTGGGAGCACGGCGCTGGACCAGGAGGAAGCGGTGGCGGTGATGCTGGAGAAGTACGACGTGTGCTGCGCCCTGTTCCACGGCTTCGACTGGTCCAAGTGGAGTACCGGTACCCCGCAGGAACGCTTGAGCCTGCTGCCGGCTGCCCAGGAGCATGTGCTGGCCCAGGAGGACGGCAAGGACCGCTGTCTGAACGCCGTGAGAGAGTTGTCACAGGCCTTCGCACTGGCCGTGCCGCATTCGGAGACCACACGCATCCGGGACGACGTTGGATTCTTCCAGACGGTGCGGGCGGCGCTGTCGAAACAGACGGCCAGAGAGGCGCGCTCCCAGGAAGAGTTGGACCTTGCCGTACGTCAGATCGTCTCCCGTGCGGTCGCGTCCGAAGGCGTGATGGACATCTTTGCCGCCGCGGGTCTGGACAAACCGGACATCTCCGTGCTCTCCGACGGATTCCTGGCCGAAGTGCGCGGGATGCCGCATCGCAACCTCGCAGTGGAGTTGTTGCAGAAGCTCCTGAAGGGGGAGGTGTCCACGAGGCGGCGGAAGAACGTGGTCCAGGCCCGATCCTTCTCCGAGATGCTGGAGCAAACCTTGAAGCGCTACCAGAATCGGGCGATAGAGGCGGCACAAGTCATCGAAGAACTGATAGAACTCGCTAAGGAAATGCGGGAGGCCAGCGCACGCGGCGAGCAGCTGGGATTATCCGATGACGAGTTGGCCTTCTACGACGCATTGGAGACCAACGACAGCGCGGTCCAGTTGCTCGGAGACGAGACGCTCCGCGACATCGCCCGCCAACTAGTCGAGACCGTTCAGAACAACGTCACCATCGACTGGACGCTCCGCGAGAACGTCCGCGCCAACCTCCGTCGCCTGGTCCGCCGCATCCTACGTAAGCACGGCTACCCGCCCGACAAGCAAGAGAAGGCTACGCAGACGGTTCTGGAACAGGCAGAGGTGTTGTCGGCGGATTGGGTTGCGTGAAGTTCAGCGCGTGGCAGGCTAATTGTCAGGATTCTTTCCGGCGGGACACGTTGCTGCCGAAGCTGGTATCGGAGGAGACCCGGATACTGGAAACGGGGGCAACCATGGGAGATGTGATTTAGTGTCAAACAGTGGGGATCAGCAACGAAGACGTTCAATCATAGAACTATCTTGTGAAGAGGCTCGAGCATTCCTCCTCAAAGGAGAAGAGTACTGTGGTCTTGACTTGCCCCGGTATTTTCAATTTACCAATCTACTCGAAGATGTTGTCAGGGCTCTTGAAGGAATAAATCTATCCGACTTTATGTGCCGAAAAAAGGCGCGGAATCTAGACAGAGTCAATCATGTTATATTCAACAACAAAGATGGGCGCTATGCCTGGCGTCGATTTGAGTTGATTCATCCTGCGTTGTATGTCTCGCTTGTTAATGAAATTACTATGCCTGATCATTGGGATTTGATTTGCAGTCGTTTCGAAAAATACGCTGATAATGCCAAAATAGAATGCTTGAGTTTGCCTGTCGAATCTATGACAAGTGAGAAAGACAAGGCTGAACTCGTAAACAAGTGGTGGCACGATGTCGAGCAAAAGTCAATTGAGCTTTCACTGGATTATGACTTAATGATTCAGACAGACATCAACGATTGCTACCCTACCATATACACCCATTCAATCGCATGGGCGCTCCATACGAAAGAATACGCAAAGGCTCATCGACGTGACATGAGCCTAATTGGAAATTTCATCGATAGTCACATTCAGGATATGAGGTATGGACAGACAAATGGCATACCTCAAGGTTCTGTATTAATGGACTTCATCGCAGAAATGGTGCTCGGGTACGCAGATACTGAACTGAAGTCCAAGATCAGTAACGAGATTAAACCGACGCCAGATTACCGGATCCTTCGCTATAGAGACGACTATCGAATTTTTGTCACAGACCGACAGCATGGTGAACAGATTCTGAAGTGTCTTACAGAAGTCTTGATCGAGTTGGGGTTAAAACTGAACCCCACTAAAACCGACATCAGCAGCGAAGTGATACGATCGTCAATTAAAGTTGACAAACTACACTGGTCGTTCAGAAAGCAGAGAGACCGAAATCTGCAGAAGAGACTGTTAATCATCCATGACCACAGCTTAGAACATCCCAACTCGGGAAGTTTAGTAGTTGCTTTGAACAAATACCGTAAACGACTTCTTAGGACGCAGAAGTATGAACGAACATTGTCTTTGATCAGTGTTATTGTTGATATCGCGTATAGGAATCCGAGAACATACGCTATTTCGTCTGCGATCTTGAGCGAACTGTTCCGACTTCTTGAGACAGATGCAGAGAAGCAGGACATCGTTGAGAAAGTCAGGGAGAAATTTCGTAAGTTGCCCAAAACAGGTCACATGGAAATATGGCTCCAGCGAATCAGTCATTCGTTCGCCCCCGACGCTGAGTTTGAGGAGCCTCTCTGCAGATTGGTAGGCAAAAAAACCACTCAGATATGGGACAATAGTTGGTTATCTTCACAGGACTTGAAAAAGGCGATTGATCCGCGTAAAATCGTTGATTGGAAATCACTTGAAGACATGCCCCCGAACATTACTGATGAAGAAGTCGAACTTTTCAGTTCGAGCTATGACCTATGATCACAGCTATGCAGGGACATTTTAGGCTTAATATCGATGGCCCATGGGGAGGATACCGCAATTCTGCTTAGGTTTACTTCCATCAAATCCGGTCAACGTAAGGTGGCGAAACAAGCGAGAGCTTCCCATGATCCGTGTTCCTATCGAACCCACTCTTCTTCGTTGGGCCCTAGAACGGGCTGGTAAGTCTGAAGAGGATCTGATAACTCGATTTAAGAAGCTCCCGGATTGGGAATCCGGCGCGACGCAACCCACACTTAATCAGTTGGAAGCGTTTGCACGGGCCGTCCATGTGCCAGTCGGTTACCTGTTCCTCTCCGAGCCTCCAGACGAACCGGTACCTATTCCCGACTTCCGCACCTTCGCGGGGCAGGCTATTTCTCGCCCAAGCCCGAATCTGCTGGACACAATCTACACGTGCCAGGACCGACAAGGTTGGTATCGGGAATTCGCCCGCGTCGACGGTCAGCCTGTGCGCACTTTCGTTGGCAGTGCCACAATCGACACGCCGGCAGAGGTCGTGGCAGGCGAGATGCAGGATTCGCTTGGATTCGATCTCTACTCACGTAGGAACTGTTCGACCTGGACTGATGCGTTACGGTTATTCATTCGGCGCGCTGATGATGTAGGCGTACTCTTGATGGTCAGCGGGGTCGTAATGAGTAACAACCACCGACAGCTCGATCCTATGGAGTTTCGTGGTTTCTGCCTTTCTGACCCCCTTGCGCCCCTGATTTTCGTCAACGGCGCAGACACCAAGGCAGCGCAGATATTCACGCTCGCTCACGAGCTTGCACATCTATGGCTTGGGGACACTGCGTTATCGAACGCTGGGGTCGAAACTTTGGACGGACGAAGTGAAGAGATCTGGTGCAACGCGGTGGCGGCCGAGTTCCTGGTCCCACTCGATGCTCTGCGCGCAAACCTACGCGACGGGGAATCGCTTGCAGACTCCTTACAGCGCTTGGCACGAATCTTCAAGGTCAGTACGCTAGTGGTCCTGCGACGGCTGTTCGATGTGGGCAGGCTGGACCGCACAACCTTCGATGCTGCCTGGAAAGAGGAAATCGAGCGCCTTCGCGCTATTGATAGAAGCAGCGGAGGCGGAGACTTCTACCGAAACACCCCGGTACGTGCGAGCCGGAGATTCGTCCGCGCGTTGGTAGTCAGCACGATCGAAGGTCAAACTCTGTATCGAGACGCTTTTCGAATGCTTGGAATTTCCAAGACTTCGACTTTCAACAATCTTGGGCGAGAAGTCGGGGTGATCGGTTGACCACCTACCTTCTCGATACGAACGTTTTCATTCAGGCCAAGAATCTGCACTATGGCTTCGACTTCTGTCCGGCATTCTGGCAATGGCTGGTTGAACAGAACGAAGCAGGTAGAGTTTCCAGCATAGAGAAAGTTGGTGACGAACTTCACGCGGGCGGTGACGAGCTTTCAACCTGGGCGAGAGAACGGGGCGAACGGTTTTTCTTGAGACCAGAGGGAGTAATTGTCCCTGCACTCAACCACGTTAGCGAGTGGGCGAGCAGTAGTGGCTATGATTCAGCGGCGGTCAATGCGTTTCTACAGATTGCTGACTATTGGTTAGTTGCTCACGCGTTAGCTGAGGATTGCACTGTGGTCACCCACGAGGTCCCAGCCGACACTACCCGGAAGATCAAGATTCCGAATGCCTGTATCGGCCTTGATCTACACTGTGTAAGCCCTTATGAGATGTTGCGGCGGGAGCAGGCTAGATTCGTCCTCGGATCCAGCAGGAATGATCGTAAGTTGTAGCCCGCCGATTAAAGGAGCATAGCCTCACCAAATACCCAAGAAACCATCCAGACCGACATTAATCGTGCCTTCGTGAGCACGTACATCGGTACGAAAGCGAGACTGACTCTGGACGGACCGGATAGCACTAGCGAGGTAGACTACCTGGGGCAAGGCCAAGTGGTTCAGGTTGGCGATACCCATTTACAGCACGACCGCTTCCGACGAAATGGCCGTCGGCGAGAGAGAGGAACATGACCTGCGACCGCCGGACAGCTGTAGGACTCAGAACGGCATTTATCCTAGCTTCAATCATCGCTATCTGTTATCTCAAACCTTCAGTCGTCCAGGCGAGCACAATCTCAGGCTCAGGGGAAAACCCTGCACGCCAGTCCGATACATCCCAGCCGACATCCGGTCTTACCGCTACCAACCAAAACCCTTTCTACCTTCGAGCCGGGATGAGTCTCAATCTGTCCTCGAAATCCAGGTTCGGGGACGCGGACTGCTTGAACACCTCTCCCGCGGCGCTCTACGGCTGTGGCAAGGGAAACGACGGCACCTCGCTGGGCACGCAGGGTGATTTCGGATCGGCAGCCGGTGTCGAAGTCGGCCTCGGCTTCTTGGTAGCGCCGAAACTGCGACTGGAAACGTCCATTGCCTACCGCCCTCGTTTTACCTTCGAAGGTAGCGCCAATTTTGTCCAGACCAGCGCGGACCAAACCGTAACGGCGGACCTGTGCTCCATGTCCGGCATGGTCTCCGCGTACATGGATCTTTCCTCGTACGGTCCATTTCGCCTGTTCGCGGGGAGCGGCGCCGGACTGCACTATGTGGATATCAGTAACTTCCGTATGACGTTTCCGAGTACGGAAACAGTCGTTCCAGACGGCCGGAACTTTGATTTCACCGTGATGCTGACGGCTGGCGTGGCTACGTCTCTTTCGGACAACATCACACTTGACCTTGCCTGGCGTTACGTGGACTGGGGGATCGCGGAGACCGGAAGGGCCACCGGCCAGGTCGTTTGGAAAGACGGCAGACGCGACCCGCTGGAGATTGACCTCGCCGAAACCAGGGCGATGCTCAGAGGGCAGGGATTCAGGGCGTCGTTGCGCTATGCGTTTTGAACTGGAAAAATCACGTGGAGTTCACCGCTTAAACGCGTACGGGGCGTGATACCTGGAAGCGACCGTTATTCTCTGTAAAGAGGACCGTTACCTTGACCAGAGTCGTTTGCTGGAACATTGCAGCGCGACAGCAACCATGGACCGAACTGCTGGAAATGGACGCGGACGTTGCGCTGTTACAGGAAGTGGGCGCCATTCCATCCAGTCTGCCGGCGGATGTAGAATTGGAACCTGGTGAGTTGAGCGACCCATGGAATCCGGACGCCTACAATCGCTGGCCGGCAGTCGCGAAGCTATCCGACCGTGTGCGGATGGAGTGGTTCAGGCGGATTTTTCCCTACAGTTCGACTTCTGAAGATACGATGGCCGTGAGTGGCATCGGTACAATCGCGGCTGCCCGGGTTATACCGCAAAGCAGTACGCCCTTCATCGCGATTTCGATGTACGCGCGATGGATCAGACCCCACGTTTCGACTAAAACATCGTGGACGGTGGGCAACTCTGACGTCTCGGCGCATCGTATCATATCGGATTTATCGCAATTTATAGGCCATCATAACCCGAGCAAGCATCGTATTCTCGCTGCAGGGGATCTCAACACATTCTACGGCGCCACGGATGACAACAAGTTGTGCATCGCGGACCGGGAACGCACAGTGTTTGATCGAATGAGCACGCTGGGGATGGAATTCATGGGGCCGCAACACCCCGACGGAGGAAGAGTCGCAGAACCAACTCCCCAGGGATTACCCAAGGATACAAGAAACGTCCCTACTTATTACACCGTGCAGGCAGGATCACCGGAAAAAGCTCAGAATCAACTCGATTACGTATTTGCTTCCCGTGGTTTCCATAACAGCCTACGCGTCCGAGCCCTGAACGAGCCGAAAGAGTGGGGTTCCAGCGACCACTGCCGCATATTGATCGAAATTGAATGACGGTCGTCCTACGCCACCCCCCATTCAACCTTCCCCCGCTCCCTCTCCCGTTCTTCACGGTACACCTTGGCAATCTCGAAATCCCTGCCCAGCCACAACGCATCCCGCTGCTCAGGTGCAAGCGCGTCGATCAAGTCAGCGGTCAGCACATCCTCGAAGTGAAACCGGTGGTCGTCGCAGCCGCCGGCGCGAAACAGCCAGTGGCTCATCAGCCGGGCATCCTTCGTAGTATTGAGCCCGGTCGCGTGGTAGATCCTTGAATCGCGTATGATGAGCTGGTCCGGCCGGACCTCGAGCGGGACCTCTCCAGGCAGTTCCACGTCCGCAAGGCCATCGACCCAGTATTCATCGGGATATCCCTGGTCGCGTCTACGTTGTTCCGCTTGCTCCTTGTACCCATTCGCGGAACCCAGGTGACTGCCGGGAATTACCCTCAAACAGCCGTTATCCACGGTTGATCCGGAGAAGTAGTGCATGAACTCGGTGTAGAGCATTTCACTGTCGCGATGCCACCAGAACGAATTGTTCGGCCCCAGTTCATTGATGCTGCCATTGCGAAGGAAGATATCGTCGTCGCCGGTCAGTTGCCGCGCCATTTCGAGGATTTCCGGATGGAGAATGATTCGCAGGAAAGGCAGGGAATGGTCGAGGGCGCACCAGTATGATCCGGGCATCTGCGGTGCGAGCCGGAAATGGTTTCGGCGCGTATCAATATCGTCTGATACGGGGTCGGCTGCCACGCGGTCTACCGCCCGCAGGCAAGCCTCCGTGTGGGCGGCAGGAAAGGGGCAGTCGACGATAACATACCCATCCCGGTGATAGGCATCGAGTTGCGAAGGCGTCAGCTTCACAGTAAAACTCCGTCCAATAGACTCTTACAGTCAACGGAACCGGTATTCAGCTATCCCTTAAATCTCGATTTCCAGCCCCTGCTTCAGTGCGTCACGCTTCTGTTCACCCAGGTCCCGTCCATTCAACGTGACCCTGCACACGTCATCAGCCAGGTGGCCAAACTTGAGCAGAATCGTTCGTCGCTCGGTATACGGTGAAACGAGATTACGCAGCGCGTTGGTTACGGTCAATGCGATGTGCCCGCGTGTCCATTCCTTCACTTCCGCGCTGGCGCCGTCGATGGCGACTGCTGTTTTCGCCCTTCCGTCTACCCACACATTACCAAAATGCCGCTCCAGGTAGGCCGTCGCAGCCAGGCCGCCGCCGGGACCCCAGTTTATGCCCGTCCAGCCGCCGCCCTCTCCCGAATGAACCTTGGGACCTCCGTGCATGAGGCTTTCCGGTGACAGGCCGATACCGGCTTCAACCTTCAACTGTTCGGCCATGGTAACACGGTAATCATTTATGCCGTTAGCATGGTTTTCTTCCATGTCCATGGCGGCGAAGGCAGCGCGGGATGCAGCCACGGCCCGCTCAAGGTATTCGATCTTGCCGGTCGAAATGTAGTAATCCACGTAGGTCGGAACCATCCGGCTTTGTCTGCCGTCGTTCCATTCCCCGTCGCAGTTCATCACGCCGAAACCCCCGAAGAGGTAGGCCTTCCCGTATCGGTTAGGCGCCCATACCTGCTGGTACAGGGAAAGCAGGCACATGCAGTACTCGCCCTGGTTTAACCATTGCCCATCCTCTGTGAGATTATACAGGGCCAGGAAGTGGTCCGCGGCCCATTGTATGGCCAGGGTATTGACCGGTGGAATGCCGTTGAGCGGATCGACCCAGTGCAATGGTCGCGGCGCGCAGGAATAGAAGAGTTCGAAGTCCTGGAACATGGTCCGCGGGACGATTTCCCTCTTCATGAACTCGCCGGCTTTCAAGGCGGCGCGTTCCATCTCCGGATCGCCGATGAGGCCCGCGGTCTTCACGAGCACCGCGCCTCCAATGGCCGTGGGCGCCGCTTCCTTCAACTGGGGTGAAGGATTGAGCTGGCCGTCGAAATAGGTTGGAATGGCGCCCGAGGGAAGCTGGGTGTCGACCAGGAACCGGCAGAAATCGATGATCCAGTTCAGCACATCGGGTCCGCGGTCCAGGTCGGGATACTGTTCATACCAGTAGAGCATCCACCAGGCGGTTACGCCCATGGACTGCAGGTCGTATCCATCCAATGGGTGCGCGGGCCAGGAAGTCCAGTACATGGCTCCTTCCCAGGATGCTGTATCTACATTGTATATACATGGAAAGGCCCCGTCCCGTCTTGGAGAGGAAAGGCGCAGATTGACCATGCCCTCGGCAATGGCCATAAGATCCCGGTCAGTCCATTTTCGCCCGTAGTGCAACATGCCGAAACCGGACTGGAAGTCGTTCTCCCAGGCGTGGTAGTTGACGCCCCGTCGCCACGAGTTCTCAATTCCGTAACCATCTTTACCAGGGAGGGTTACGCGTTTCGTCCAAAGTTTCAGTTCATGTTTGTAGGTATACCGCCTACCGTATTCCTCGAAAGGCATGACCTGGGGCCGGACGTCGTCCAGGTACCTGTTGCCGTATTTCGTCCACAGCAGTTCCGAGACCTGGCTCACGATCGACTCGGGACCTTCGGCAGTCCCGATGATCAAATCGAAGGCGTAGTTGATTTCCGTCTCCTCGATCGGCGCGGCTTCATCGAGCGCCGTGATCACGTGCCCGTCAGGCCTCCACCGGCAGATTCCGTAGGAGATTCTTGGGAGCCCATAGGTCTCACCGCTACCCGGATGATGCCATGCTCGAAGGTCGAGGGCGTGGGGCAGGGCTGGCTGTTCGTTCATTCGATCCAGATCGGGCACGATGGCCGCATACACACCGTGGGCCAGGACGATGACGCAGGGAGACCGAAAGAACCAGTCCCCGGCCACGTGTTCCTCGTTTTCGTGCAGTCCTGGCAGCCAGGCGAAGTCCAGAGGCAGCGCGTAACCCATCGCCCGGTTGTCGGGCATGAAATAGTAGTGGTTCATCAGGCGAGCAATCGGAACGCCAGGGTGGGTGAGCCGAT
>MKWU01006174.1_pt1 | contig 12378 bp, 14 predicted proteins | sample 809101 | NCBI WGS metagenome assembly MKWU01 (sample SAMN05860141, study PRJNA318959) | sponge metagenome | host: Aplysina aerophoba | place: Slovenia: Piran, Adriatic Sea, Gulf of Piran | collected 2013-05-07
CCCCGTGTGCGGGGGAGAGGGTTAGGGTGAGGGGGTCCGCGGGGTTGGACCAGCCATCGCGCAGTGCTCAGACCTCGTCGTGCACGTACGCCGTCGCGAGGAGCGTCGGCTCCGGGGTCAGCGGTTGGGTGCGGCGAGCGCCTCGGCGTCGTCGGAGTACCCCGCCGTCTCGCGGATGCGACGTTCCGGCGTCGGCGCCGGCGCCGGGGGTTGGGTGCGGCGAGCGCCCCGGCGCCGTCGATGTACCCGGCGGTCTCGCGGATGCGACGTTCCGTCGTCGGCGCGGGATCGCACAGGCCCAGGTAGAAGCACTCACCGTGGAGCTGGCTCTGCCGGGAGTAGTAGCGGCCCACCAGGGTCCTGACGGCTGGATCCTCGGACGCCAGCGCGTTCAGCGCCGCACTGGTAGCCGGTGAGTTCTCCGGCTCTACGCCGGTGCGGGTGAGGATCAGTGCGTTCGTTGCGAGGAGGGTGGCGCCCCAGGCCTTCTCGGCGGCGTCGCGGATATCGCCTGCGTCGAGGCGATCGAGGGCCGCCGCGTGCATCTCGTGCGCGTCGGCGAAGGTAGCTGCTGCCGCTGACTTGGCCTCGGCGTGCCTCCCGTTCGGTGCCTGACCGCCTCGATAGAGCCGCTCAGACCTCGTCGCGCATGTACGCCGTCGCGAGGGCGTCGGCGTACTCGTTCCAGCGTGCGCCGTTGTGCGCCGCGATCCACTCGATGCGCACGTGCGGGCGCTCCTGCGCGAGCGCGTAGGCGCGCTGTACGAGGTCCAGGTTCTTCACGGGGCCGGTGCGTCGCTTCCAGCCTCGCCGCGCCCAGCCCGCGGCCCACTCGTTGAGCGTCTGCACCACGAGCCGGCTGTCCGAATACACGGTCTCTGCCTCGTCAGGCTCGATCATTGCGAGGCCCGCGATCATCGCCTCGAACTCCATGCGGTTGTTGGTCGTGTCGCCGTCGTAGCCGTGCTGCTCGCCGACGACGCGCCCGTCGCGCACGCGCACGGCGCCCCAGCCGCCGGGGCCGGGGTTGCCGCTGCATGAGCCGTCGGTGAACACGCCGCTGGTGGGCCCCGAGCGGTAGCGCTCGAGCACCTCGGCGGTGGTCATCAGGCCGGTGTCGGGCATGGCGTGGCTCCCCGGTCGAGCGTAGCGCGCGAGAGGCCTGCTCGCCGCGCGCCTCACTCGCATTGCCGCCACTGACGCTCCTCGCCCGCGCCCGGCGTCCCTGTCGTGCGCTAGCGCAGGCTCACCCCGTTGTAGAGCATGACCGGGTCGCCCTCGAACACGTCGCTCTCGAGGTTGGCGACGGCGACGATGGGGCGGTCGGCGATGATGATCGCGCTGCCCACCCAGCCGTCGGGCAAGCGCCTGTCCTCCCACTGGCGGAACGTCGTCGGCCCATCTATCGCCATCGGCTGCGAGAGCAGGCCGTTGGGGAAGTGCTCGGAGAAGTACATCACACGCATCGACCCTGGCGAGCCGTCGAAGCTGAGCACCCGGAACCACGAGTTCCAGCCCACGGCGTCGCCCCACGGTCCGAAGTTCTTGTTCAGCACCGGCAGCACGACGTCACGCGCGGCCTCCTCGGCGGTGAACCCCCGGTAGTCGGCGAGCGCCCCGTTGTTCGAGAGTCGCTGCGCTACGATCGCGATCGGATGGTCGGCACGCACCCGCACCGAGCCGTAGAACACGTCCGGGAGTGCCACGTCGTCGGGAAGACAGCCTCCGGCCCCATCCAGTCGCTGATCGCATGTCAGCCCCGAAACCACGTCGACGCTGTGCTCGATCTCGATCTCGTTCCCGCTGTCGTCCCGGCCGGTGAAGAGCAGCTGCACCTCGTTCCGCACACCCGTGAGGCCGCTGAAGATGCGGAACCGGGTCGTCCACATCGTGCGGCCCTCGGTGGCGTTGCGGTCTACGAGCGGCAGCACGATCTCGTGGCTCAGCTCCAGGAAGTCGAACGCGCGGTACGTCGCGAGCCCCGGCCCCTCGCGCTGGCGTGTGTCCACCACGAGCGAGGGCAGTTGCTCCTCGGCGGGCACGCCCGCGGAGGTCCGCAGCGCGATCACCGCCGCCGAGCCGTCGAACCCCATCGGCACCGGCAGGTCGTGCTCGTCGCGGAGCAGCGTGCCGCGCGGCGCCACCAGCCAGCCGCCCGCCGAGCAGCCGGCAGTCCGTCCGGGCGGGTCGAGGGTGGGCCGGGCCGAGCCCTCGTTGAAGTACAGGATCTGGAAGCACGCCGCGTGCTCGTCGCTCAGGTTCACCACGGACAGCCGCGAGACGTACTCCGGGGTGTTCTGCACGATTGGCGCGTACTGCGCCGCGCTGCCGACGGTCAGGCGCAGCGAGTCGCCGGCGATCTGGAAGAAGCCGTCCTTGAACACGTCGCGCGCGAGCAGCGCCACGAACGGCTGGCTCACGGTCGCGACGGCCGAGCCGCGGTAGCCTGGCTCGAGCCCCTGGTAGCCCTGCTGGAAGAACGACCACCCGAACCCGGGCCGCAGCTCGTCGCACGCGTCGGTGCGCGGGCAGTAGTCGCGCGTGACGGCGCCGCCGTCGAGGTTGAAGAACTCGATCTCGATCTCGGCCGGGTGGCCGCCGACGTTCTGAATGCGCAGCCAGGAGTTCTCCTCGCCGAGGTCGACGCGCTGCGCCTCGCCCGGTCGCGCGCCGGCGAGCGTGGCGAACGCCACGAGCACGCCGAGCGCGACGAGGCCCGCGGCGCGGCGCGGCCGTAAGGAGCCGATCAGCCTGCGAATGTGGGGCGCGTAGAGGGAGGGCATCCGCGCAGTGCGGCCCTTTCCCCCCGCCAGACACCGCCGATCATACCCGGCTTGCCTCGACGCTGTCTCAGCGGCGGTGCTACGATCCCTCAGCGAGCGCGGTTTCCGCGCTCCCCCGGGGTGTAGCTCAGCTTGGCAGAGCGCGTCGTTCGGGACGACGAGGTCCGCAGTTCAAATCTGCGCACCCCGACCATTCCCGCATACCAGCGGACCGGCGAGCGCCTCGCAGGCAGCTCGCGGTTCGCTTCCCCGGCGAGGATCCCCGCCATGCATCCGTCCGGCTCGACTCGATGACCGCCCGGGACCGCCCTCGCATACTCGTCACCCGCGCCGAGGAGGTGATGGGCGAGCGCTTCGAGGACTACACCGACCGCCTGGTGGAGACGGGAGCCGAGCCCGTCGCCTATGACCAGGCGACGTGGGAGGACGACGCCACCCTGCCCGCGTATGACGGCGTCCTTGTCACCGCCGGCATCGACATCGACCCGACCCGCTACGGCGAGGAGCAGAGCGAGTACGTGCGCGAGGTCGAGCCGAGCCGCGACGACTTCGAGTCGGCGGTGCTCGCCGACGCGCTCGAGCGCGACGTGCCGGTGCTCGCGATCTGCCGGGGCCACCAGCTCTTCAACGTCTTCGCCGGCGGCTCGCTGCTCCAGCACATCCACGAGCGCGAACCACACCGTGCCCGCCGCGGCGAGGGCGACGCCATCGACTCCGGCTGGCACGACGTCACGGCCGAACCCGGCAGCCTGCTCCACTCGGTCTTCGGCGACCGCACGCTGCGGGTCAACTCGCGCCACCACCAGGCCGTGACGACCGACCGCGTGGCAGACGGCCTGAACGCCGTCGCCGCGACCCCGGACGGCGTCGTGGAGGCCCTCGAACGACCCGACCGCCGGTGGGCGATGTCGGTGCAGTGGCACCCCGAGCGCGATGAGGTCGCCGACGACCAGCGCCCGCTGTTCGAGGCGTTCGTCGAGGCGTGCCGTGAGGCGTCCGCTGACTGACCGTCCGATCGAGGGCGAGACCTTCGCGTACTTCGGCTACGGATCGAACCTGCTCCGCTCGCGCCTGCGCGAGAGCTGCCCCTCGGCCATCCTCGTCACCACCGCCCGCCTGCCGGGCTACCGGCTCGCCTTCACGCGCCGCAGCGCGCGGTGGGGCGGAGGCGTGGCCGACATCATCGAGGCGCCGGGCAGCGAGGTGTGGGGAGCCGTCTGGGACGTCCCGCTCGCCGAACGTGCAGCCCTCGACCGCCAGGAGGGCCTGCACCTCGACCCGCCCTACTACCGACGCATCGAGGTGGCCGTGACCACGCCCGACGGCGCCACCCTCGACTGCCTCGCCTACCAGGTCGCGACCCGCGAGGCGGCACACATCGCCCCCTCGGCTGCGTACCTCGGGACGATGCTGCGAGGGGCGGCGGAGGTGGGGCTGCCCGGGGGTATGTGGTCTGGATGGAGGGGGTGGCGGGCGGTAGACGGTCGGATGCAGACCCTTAACGAACGTATGGACTAGACTATCGATGCAGTTTCACTCTCGCGATGTCCGGTCGGTACTCGGATCCTGACCGTGCTACGCTGCATTCGGTACAGAGAGACATGGTTGAGATCGCTCATCATGACTTCGACAACGACGAAACCCATCGCCACACGGGACGCGCGCGAGTACATGCGCACCATCTCGTTGCGGATCGCCGCGTACGAGGCCCGTTACGAGATGTCGACCGACCAGATGCGGGACTTCGTACGGTCTGGTGCCCATCGCGAAACGGCTGAGATCGCCAAGTGGCTCCAGGACGCCAACATCGTGGCACACCTCGAGGGTCTCGGCGGAGAGAAAAACACGGATGGCTCCGCATCGACCGCTACCAGGCGATCCACGAAGGGGCGCTCGAGCGGCACGCATTCGTCGTAGCCGACGACACCACATTCACACGTCTGCGCGACGACGGGATCGTCTCGTACCTGCTCGAGGGCCTGATCCACTGCGCCGGTGGCATCGAGATTGATGTCACCAAGCTGCTCGCCGTGCGCGTCAGTCGACGCCTTGAACAGGTGCGCGGTCTGAGCTACCGCTACAACGCGCACGTGCGTGGCGGCTACAACATCCTGCGCTACGACAACGGACACATCGCAACTCCTGACGAGTTCCACCGCCACGCATTCGATCCCCTGACGGGGATCGAGCGATCGCGGACCACCTTCGATCGTGACCGCATGCCGACACTCATCGAGATGGTCAGCGAGGTGGAGCAGTTGGCACGAGATGCTGGACTTCTGGGGTCGGACTGATCGGTATGTAGGAGCCCCTGCTGCTAACATGTCTGTATCTCCCCGGAGCAACCCGAACGCTCCCCCAACCGCCCGAGGCACCCACTGGTTCAGGACACCTCCGACCGCATCCAGACCACCCGCATCGAAGACGAGATGCGGGACTCGTACCTCGACTACGCGATGTCGGTCATCGTCTCGCGTGCGTTGCCCGACGTGCGCGACGGCCTCAAGCCCGTGCAGCGGCGCATGCTCTTCGGGATGCAGGAGCTCGGCGTCGGGCCCAACACGGCGTTCAAGAAGACGGCGCGCATCGTCGGCGAGGTGATGGGCAAGTTCCATCCCCACGGCGACGCCCCCATCTACGACACCCTCGTCCGCCTCGCGCAGCCCTTCACGCTGCGCTACCCGCTCGTCACCGGCCAGGGCAACTTCGGCTCCATCGACGGCGACCCGCCCGCGCAGATGCGCTACACCGAGGCGCGTCTCGCGCCCATCGCCACCGAGATGCTGGCCGACCTCGACCGCAACACCGTCGACTTCCAGCCCAACTTCGACGACTCCGTCAACGAGCCGGTCGTGCTGCCGTCGCGGCTGCCGAACCTGCTCCTCAACGGCTCGACGGGTATCGCAGTCGGCATGGCGACCAGCGTGCCGCCGCACAACCTCAACGAGCTCTGCGACGCGCTGATCCTGCTCATCGACAACCCACAGGCGAGCGTCGAGGACCTCATGCAGCACGTGCGCGGCCCGGACTTCCCGACGCGCGGGCGCATCTTCGGCCAGGAGGCCATCCGCGAGGCCTACGCGACCGGCCGCGGCAAGATCACGATGCGCGGCGTCATGCACCACGAGGAGACCGCGAACGGCCGGCTCCAGATCATCATCGACGAGCTGCCGTACCAGGTGAACAAGTCCACGCTCATCCAGCGCATGGCCGACCTGGTCCGCGCCCGGCGCATCGAGGGCATCTCCGACCTCCGCGACGAGTCCGACCGCGACGGCATGCGGGTCGTCATCGAGCTGAGCCGGACGGGCTCAGCCGCGACCGTCGAGAACCAGCTGTTCCGGCTGACCGCGCTGCAGTCGACCTTCGCCGTGAACATGCTCGCGCTCGACGGCGGGCGGCCTCGCACGGTGAACCTGAAGGAGGCCCTGCAGGCCTTCATCGAGCACCGCCGCGAGGTCATCACGCGGCGCACCGAGTTCGACCTCGAGAAGGCGCGCGACCGCGCGCACATCCTCGATGGGCTGCTGAAGGCGATCGACCGCCTCGATGAGATCATCGCGGTCATCCGCAACTCCGCATCGGCGGACGCCGCGAAGACGGTGCTGATGGGCGGCGAGTTCGACTGGTCGTCCGTGGCCGGCTTCGCGGACCGCGCTCAGGACGTCGAAGCGTTCGACCTGTCCGAGCGACAGGCGCAGGCGGTGCTCGACATGCAGCTTCGCCGCCTCGCCGCGCTCGAGCAGCAGCGCATCGTGGACGAGCACACCGAGCTCATGGAGCAGATCGGGTACCTCGAGGACCTGCTCGCCAACCCGGAGAAGATCGACGCGCTGATCCAGAAGGACTGCCGCGAACTCAAGGCCGACTACGGCGACGAGCGGCGCACGCAGGTCTTCGCCCCGCCCGTCGACGAGATCTCAGATGAGGACCTCGTACCGCACCAGCAGGTAGTCGTCACCATCTCCGACCGCGGCTACATGAAGCGCGTCCCGCTCGAGACGTACAGGCTGCAGGGCCGCGGTGGCCGGGGGGTGACCGGCGCTCCCACCCGCGAGGAGGACGCGGTCAACCACCTCGTCGTCTGCGACACGCACGACTCCGTGTTGCTGTTCACCCAGCGCGGCCGCGTCTACTCGCTGAAGGGCTACGAGGTGCCCGAGGGCAAGCGCCAGGCGCGCGGCATCCCGGTCGTGAACCTCGTGGAGCTCGAAGAGGGCGACCTCGTGACCGCGATGGTCGTGGTCGCCGACTTCAGCCGCGACTCGATGGTCGTGGCTACGTCGCTTGGTGACGTGAAGCGCACGCCGCTCGACCAGTTCGAGTCAGTGCGGCGCGCGGGGCTCATCGCCATGAACCTCAAGGACGGCGACCAGCTGGTCGCGGCGAGGGCGGCCGGGGACGACGACACGGCGATCCTCGTCAGCAGCAACGGCCGGGCGATCCGCTTCCGCGTCGGCACGCTGCGGGTCGCGTCGCGTGCGTCGGGCGGCGTCCGCGGGATACGACTCCTCGAAGACGCCACGGTGATCGGGCTCGTCATCGACTGTGACGGCGAGGACCTGCTGGTCGTGTCGCAACTCGGCATCGGGAAGCGCACGGCGATCGAGGAGTACGCGACGAAGGGCCGTGGCGGCCAGGGTGTGTTGACGTTCCGCGTGACCGATCGCAGCGGCGCGCTCGCCGTGGCGCGCGCCATCCACGCGCACCAGGAAGTGATCCTCATCTCCCGCGAGGGCATCGTGATGCGCACCAGCGCGGAGGCGATTAGCCGACAGGGCCGCGGCACGCAGGGCGTCTCCGTGATGAACATCGAGGAAGGCGATGCCCTCGCCGCCATCGCCCAGATCGACCTCGACGACCCCGAGCCGCCGGCGCCTCAGCCCGAGCCGGATGACGAGCCTGAGACCGACGCGAGCGTCGACGCTCCCGAGGCGCCCGAGGTCGACGACTCGCTGCCGGCGCGCCGCCCCGGTGAGATCGGCGACGTGTCGGGGGATGAGCTGCGAGCCGCTATCGAGGCTGCTGTGCCGACCGATGCGTGGATGCCGCACGATGACGCGCTCCGCGCAATCGCGCGGCAGCTGCGGTTCGCGCGGCTGTGGGCGGGCATCCGGACAGCCCTCGACGGCGCGATCCACCGGGCGATCCGGGACGGCGTGGTCGAGGAGAACGACTCACAGGAGCTTCGCCGACCCGGCGCCTGACTCTCGAAGTAGAAGTCCCAGAGTGCAGTCGCACTACGGGCCCGCGCGCTGGATGGTGGTCTATCTCGGAGCCACTGGACCCCGCGACCGATGGCTCCATCTCAAGTGGATTCTGCGTCTTGCAGTCCCGCGGCTTCTTGTAGCAGCGCGCGCAACTGCGGGATCAATTCGGGTATGTTGCCGCTGATGATCTCCCAGACGATCTGCTCGCGGATGTTGCCGTAGCCGTGAACGATGCGATTGCGCGTGCCTGTGATGTTGGGCCAGGGAATCTCGGAGTGAGCCTGCTGGACAACGTCAGGGACGTTGTTGGCTGCCTCGCCGAGAACCGCGAGATTCCACAGTACCGCGTCGTACACGACCGGGGAGTGACCAAGTTCATCGCGGCCGAGGCCAGCGGTGTAGTCCTCGATACGCATGCAGCAATCGAGCATGTCGCGGACGTAGATGTCCCAGCGCCGCTCAGACATACACCGCGTCGGCCTCGATGTAGGGACGCAGTTCGCCTCGCACCTCGGCCTCGACCACCAGGTCGACGGACCGGCCGAAGAGGCCCTCAAGGTATTGCAGGAGCTCGCCGTAGCCACTCCAGCCGCGTGCGCCCGGAAGCGTGACGAGGATGTCGATGTCACTGGCGGGTTCGGCCTCACCGCGAACGATGGAGCCGAAGAGCGCCAGGTCGCCGACCCCGAAGCGTTCGGCGAGCACGGGCTTGTGCTCGTGCAGCAACGCTAACGCCTCGCTCCGACTCATCGCTTGCTCGACCATCCCGATCCTCCGGGGTGCGACTCCGTAGTGCACCTATCCTGCCATGACTGGGCCGCCGTCGGCGTTCATCTCGACGTGCGCGACGAGCCATCCGTAGAAGTGTCGGTCAGTTATACTTCTGTCTGGAGGTATGACCCTGCGCCATGTGGTCGGACCCAAGGGGCAAGTAGTGATTGCGAAGGATATCCGCGAACACTTCGGCGTCGGGCGTGGCTGGATCGCGCTACAGCGCATTGTCGACGACCACGTAGAGGTCCGCTTTCTGCCGCCCGAGCATCGCGGGTCGCTCAAGGGCAGCCTCGCCCCCTACATCGAGACCAGTGTCGCTCCGGAAGACTGGCCCGAAGCCCGCGAACGCGCCTGGGACGAGGCTGCCGCCGAGCGCGCGCACAGCCGAGCGTGAAGCGCCTCCTGCTCCGTGAGTGCACTCCTCGATACATCCGTGATCGTCCGCTACCTCACGGGTGATCCCCCGGACTCGGCCCAGGCGAGCGCGGAGATCATCGACGGGAAAAGGAGTTGCTGGTCACCGATATCGTCATCGCGGAGACGTATAGCCTCAGATTGGGGTGCTACCTGGATGGGTACCCCTGCCGCACAGCTGTTACCAAGGTCTGGATGCTGACCTTCGAGCAGGTCGTTAGCCATCACCTCGATGTCCCGGCGCGAGAGGCAGGCCGTTCGCTGTCCCTCGCCAAGCGTCCGGCGGGGCCGCGTACTACCGTGGTAGGATGGAAGCATGAGCGTAAACAAACTGAGCATCTCTCTCGACAGCGACCTCGCCGCTGCGGTCCGCGACTCGGCGCACCGTAACGGCCAGAGCCTCTCGGCATGGCTCGCCGCGGCGGCCGCTTCCCGCCTGCGACGCGAAGGGCTGCGGGAGTTCCTCGACGCGTGGGAAGACGAACACGGGCACTTCAGCACGGACGAGATCGAGCAGGCCAGAGCCGATCTCCGCTCCGCTCTTGAGGGCGTAGCGCGCTGAGCGCGCTCGTTCTGGACGCCGGCGCCTTGATCGCGGTCGACCGAGGTGACCAGGCCACAATCCTGCGTCTGCGCGCGGCGGCTCACGAGGACATGGACCTCCGCGCTCCCGCGGTCGTCGTGGCGCAAGCTTGGCGCAACAGCGACGGCCGTCAGGCGCGACTCGCCCGCTTCTTGCGCACCGTCGAGATCGTCGTCATTGATCTCGACCTTGCCCGCCGTGCCGGCGAGTTGCTTGGTCGCAGCGCAACCGCCGACGCGATCGATGCGATGGTTGTCCTCGTCGCGGAGGACGAGGATGCCATCCTCACCACGGACCCCGATGATATCGCCCGCCTCGCCGCAGCGGCGCGCATCCGCGCCGCTGTCATTGAGTGCTAGGAGCGGGCGATTCGGCGATCCGCACGGGCGCCGTCACGGCCGCCGCCCAGCCCGTATCGCACACACCCGGTCATCCATCGTCGAACGCTCGATGCGATGACGCTTCAGCCTGGCTCATCCCAGCCGGATCGCGCGCGGGTGTCAGCGAGGACAGGCTTCCTGAGCAAGGCGAACATCGACACCTTCCGCCTCGACAAGGGCGCTGTCCTGGAGGCTCTCCTGCTGGCGCGCCCGTCGAGTCGCGTCTCGTTCGGAGACGCACTGGTCTGGGCCGCCGCTCGCTCGCAACCCGGATTGACCGTCCACAGCTTCGATCGACGCTTCCCCGATGCGGGGATCACCGTGCGCCGGTCGGCTGGAGCGGGCGCGACGTAGGGTCGCGCTGGGGCGACTCGGTGAGCAGCCCTACACTTGGCGCATGACCCTCGACTCCATCGGTGAGTTCGGCCTGATCGACCGCATCGTGGCGCGCCTCGGCGATGCGGCGGCGCGTGACATCGTCGTGCCGCCGGGTGACGACGCGGCTGCGTGGGCCGTCGACGCAGGGCTCGCCGTCGCGAGCGTCGACACGCTCGCCGAGGGCACGCACTGGCGACGCGACACGATGTCGTTCGCCGATGTCGGCTGGCGCGCCGTCGCGACCTCGGTCTCCGACCTCGCGGCAATGGGCGCCGAGGCGGGCTACCTGCTGATCGCCGCCGAACTGGCCCCCGACGTTGAGCTCGACGACGTCGACGCGTTCAGCGAGGGGGTCGCAGAGGCGTGTCGGCACTACGGGGTGCGCGTCGCGGGCGGCAACGTCGCCGGGGCGGCCGCAACCAGCGTGAGCACCACCGCATTCGGCTCGGCCTCGACACTCGACGACGGGACGGCTGCCCTGCTCCGCCGCGACGCAGCGCGACCGGGAGACCTCGTCGCCGTGTCCGGCACGCCCGGCGCGGCAGCGGCCGGGCTCGCGCTGATCGAGGCGGGACGAGCCGCCGAGGAGGATGCGGGGCCGCTCGTTGGTGCGCATCGACGGCCGCCCGCACGGCTCGAGCTCGGGCGGGCGGCGGTGGCAGCCGGTGTGCGCTGCGCCATCGACATCTCGGACGGGCTGCTCCAGGACCTCGGCCACGTGGCGCGAGCGTCGGGCGTCGGCATCGAGTTGGATGCCGCCGCGCTGCCGCTGCACCCCGCGGCCACGGCGCTCCTCGACGCCGAGAACGCCCTCGAGCTCGCACTGCGTGGCGGCGAGGATTACGAACTGGCGCTCACCGCGCCCGCTGCTACGCTCGGCGCGCTGCCGCCGGCGGAGACGACCATCACCACGATAGGCCGCGTCGTGGCCGCGCATCCCGGCGAGGTGGTGGCGCTCGGCGGCGACGGCCGGCCGCTGGCACAACCGTCCGGCGGCTGGGACCAACTGCGCACCGCGCGAGGCTGACGAGACGCCCCGGAGGGCGAGCGTGCACACCGCGAACCGGATGCTGGTGACGACGAAAGGCGCCGCGCGGACGCGCGCCTTCGGCAGACGACTGGCGCGCCTCCTGCGCCCCGGTGACGTGGTGCTGCTGCAAGGGCCCCTCGGCGCGGGCAAGACCACGCTCGTGCAGGGCGTCGGCAGCGGCCTCGGTGTGCCGGGGCCCGTCGCGAGCCCGACCTTCGTGCTGCTCGCGCGCCACGACCTGCCCGAGGAGGACGTGCGACCCGAGCGCCCGCGCTCGCTCTACCACGCCGACCTCTACCGCCTCACCGACCTCGAAGAGGTACGCGAGCTCCAGCTCGCCGAGCAGTCGGCCGACGGCGCGCTGCTCATCGAGTGGCCGGAGCGCGGCCTCGAGGCGCTGCCCGAGGAGCACCTGCTCGTGGCGATCGAGCCGGACGCGAAGTCGCCCGACGAACGGCGCTTCACCATCGTCGCCATCGGCGAGCGCTACCACCGCATCGTGGACGGCCTCGGCGGGCGCGGATGACGGCCCCTCCCGGCCCGCAGCTCGTCATCGACAGCGCCTCGACCGACGCCGTGCTCGGTGTGGTCGATGGCGAGACGCTACGCGCCGAGCGGCGCTGGACCGTCGACACGAACTACTCGCGCGAGCTGCTTGCCGGCATCGACGCGGTGCTGCGCGACGCCGATGTGGCTCGCGACGACCTCGCCGCGGTCGTCGTCGACGCCGGACCGGGCGGGTACGGTGGGCTGCGCAGCGGCGTCGCCACCGCGCAGGGGCTGGCATTCGCCCTCGACGTGCCGCTGGCGGGGGTCTCGCGCCTTG
>MKWU01006175.1_pt1 | contig 12375 bp, 3 predicted proteins | sample 809101 | NCBI WGS metagenome assembly MKWU01 (sample SAMN05860141, study PRJNA318959) | sponge metagenome | host: Aplysina aerophoba | place: Slovenia: Piran, Adriatic Sea, Gulf of Piran | collected 2013-05-07
ACGACCAGCAGGCGTCGGGGGGCGCCGTGGTGTACTTCGCCTACGAGGTGAAGCCCGCCAACCGCGACGACGACGGCATCAGGGTCAAGAAGAGCTCGCTGAGGCTCAACGGCGGGGCCATCGCCGATTCCGACGGCAACCGCCCCCGACGCCACCCCCGCCCGCCTCGAGCACCCCGCCCTGCCCGCCCAGACCGGCCACAAGGTAGACGGCACCGCCGCAATAGCGGACGGCACCCCCGCAATCCCGCGCCAATCCCAGAGCAACAACCAAGGCCAGAATCAGCCCCCCGCCGCCGACCGAGCCGGCACGGTGACGTTCGACCCCGATACGCCGACGGTGGGCACGGCGCTCACCGCGACCCTCTCCGACCCCGACGGCAGCGTGAGCAGCCTCACTTGGGCGTGGGCGCGCTCCGACACCCGGGCCGGCAGCTTCACCGACATCTCCGAGGCCACCGCAGCGGCCTACACCCCGGTCGCAGGCGATGCCGGCAAGTGGCTGCGCGCCACCGCCTCCTACACCGACGGCCACGGCTCAGGCAAGACCGCCGCCGCCACAACCGCCGCCGCGGTGGCGGCTGCGCCGCCGACCGTGCCGCGGGACTGGGCGCTGATTCCCAAAGACGCCCAGGACAACCCGCTCGTCGCGCCCGGCGAGAAATTCCGGCTGCTGTTCGTCAGCTCGACCAAACAAGACGCGCAGTCCGCTGACATCGCCGATTACAACAGCCATGTCCAGACGGCGGCGGGAAACAACAGCGCCCTGGTGCCCTTCCAGACCGGGTTCCGCGCGTTGGCGTCAACCTCCACGGTCGATGCGCGGGACAACACCGAGACCACCTGGGCCGACGAGGACGGCAAGCGGGGCGTGCCCATCTACTGGCTGGGCGGCGCCCAAGTGGCCACCAGCTATATGGACCTTTACGACGGCAGATGGGGTTCCATCGTCCCGACGAGCGAGAGCGGAGCAGCGGTCGTAGGTACAACTTGGGTGTGGACAGGCTCAACGAACACGGGCGAGAAGCAGGCCCGCTCCTATCTTGGGGCAGCGACGGTACATGTTGGGGACCCAAGAAATCGGGAACGCTCTCTGTCAGCCTTTGCACAACCTGCTTCCACCGCAAGATTCTTTTACGGCCTCTCGCCGGTCATCACGGTTGCGGATCCGCCGAGGGTGTCGCTGGTTCTGACGCCCGCCTCCATCGCCGAGAGCGGCCCGGGCAATTCCACGACGGTGACGGCCACGCTGAACAAGGCGGTGACCGGCAAGACGACGGTTGCGGTGTCGGCGGCGGCGGGGACCGCCGGGGCGGGCGAGTTCACGGTCAGCGCCAACAAGACGCTCACGATCGCCGCCAACACCAAGACCAGCACCGGCACGGTGACCATCACCGCGGTGGACGACAAGGTGGACGAGGACGACGAGACGGTGACCGTGTCGGGCACGGTGACCGGAACACCCGCCGCTCCCGACGACGTGACCCTGACCATCATCGACGACGACGACCTGCCGGCGAAGCCGGGCGGCTTTAAAGCATTTCCTGGTGACGGGCAGGTGAAGCTGTCGTGGACCGATCCCGGCGATTCGACGATCACCAAGTGGCAGTACCGCCAGAAGGAGGGCACGGACCCCTTCGGAAGCTGGACCGACATCACGCCGAGCAGTGCGGACACCACCGCCCACATCGTCACCGGCTTGACGAACGGCACCGGATACTCCTTCGAGGTGCGCGCTGTGAACGACATCGGCGACGGCACAGCCGCCGACGAGGCGACCGCCACGCCCGCCGCGCCCATCGCGGTGACCACCGACTGGGCGCTGCTGCCGTCGGGGCTCGATGTGGGCGACACGTTCCGTCTGCTGTTCATCACCTCGACGCGGGACAACGCGGCGTCCGCCGACATCGACGTCTACAACAACAGGGTGCAGACACGGGCGGCGACAAACACCGACCTGAAGGGCGCCGGCGGAACCGCCTTCAGCGGCAGGTTCCGAGCCATCGGATCCACTCTTGCGGTGGACGCCCGCGACAACACCGCCACCTTCTACACCGAGGCCGACAAGGGCGCGCCGATCTTCTGGCTCAACGGCGCCAAGGTGGCCGACGACTACGAGGACTTCTATGACGGAAGCTGGGACTCGGTGGAGACCAAGGTGGAGTCGGGCGGCAATTCGGACCGCCTCCAGGCCCACATTCGAGCGTGGACGGGCTCTGACAGCGACGGAACGAAGAGGGACAATCATTGGCTGAACGCGGGAGACGTCGCCCTCGGCAGTATCGCCGTGGGCACGGCGTTAGACGCCGGCACCGACTCCAAGGGTGCGAGCCATCATCTGTACGGCCTGTCGCCGCTGCTGGTCGTTGCGGCTGCGCCGGCCCCCACGGCGCCGGCCGCTCAGAGCGTGGTGCACGACTGGGCGCACATCCCCTCCGGCGTCGAAGCCGGCGACGAGTTCCGTCTGCTGTTCATCACCTCCGAGCGCCTCAGCACGCGGGTCGCCGGGATAGACAGCTACAACGCCTCTGTCCAGAAGGCGGCGGCCACCAACACGGCTCTGGCGGGCTTCAGCGGCGAGTTCCGGGCGCTGGCCTCCACTGAGCACCGCGACGCCCGCGACAACACCGCCACCACCTTCGTGGACGCGGACGGCGAGCGGGGCGTGCCGATCTACTGGCTCGGCGGCGCCAAGGTGGCCGACGACTACAAGGATCTCTACGACGGCGATTGGGACTCCAGGGAGCGCAAGGTGGAGTCCGGCAGCGACTCGACGCGCCCCCAGAGAGACATTCGCGTGTGGACCGGCTCTGAGGACGACGGAACAAAACTCGCCGCCGAGCCTCTCGGCGGGGTGAGCGGGTTGGCTTCCGACGCCGTCAGGTTGGGCAAACTGTCCACCGGCGAAGAGATCGACTCCGGAACCAACGACCAAAACCATAACACCCACCATCTCTACGCCCTTTCGCCCGTCATCACCGCCCAGGAAGCCCCGCCCAAGGTGACGCTGGTGCTGTCGCCGGCCTCGATCGCCGAGACCGGCGGCTCGGCGACGGTGACCGCGGAGCTGAACAAGGCGGTGACCGGCGCGACGACGGTCGCGGTGTCGGCGGGCAAGGCAGGCGACACGGCGGCGGCGTCCGACTTCACGCTGAGCACCAACACCACGCTCACCATCGCCGCCAACACCACGACCAGCACCGGCACGGTGACCATCACCGCAGTGGGCGACAACGTGGACGAGGACGACGAGACGGTGACCGTGTCGGGCACGGTGACCGGAACGCCCGCCGCTCCCGACGACGTGACGCTGACCATCGCCGACGACGACACCCGCGGCGTCACCGTGTCGCAGACCGCCGCGCTGCCGCTGGACGAAGGCGCCACGGCCACCTACACGGTGGCGCTCGACTCGCAGCCCGCCGCCGACGTGACGGTCACCCCCGCCAGCGCCGACGCGACCAGCGTGACGGTCTCGGGCGCGCTGACCTTCACTTCGGCCAACTGGAGCACGGCCCAGACGGTGACCGTGACCGGCGTGGACGACACAGACAGCGACCACGAGACGGTGGCCGTCACCCACGCGGTGGCCGGCGCAGGCAGCGGATACGAGTCGGTGACCGCCGCCTCGGTGTCGGTGATCATGACCGACGACGACGCCTCCAACGCCGCGCCCGCCTTCACAGACGGCGCCAGCACCACCCGCGCAATCGCCGAGAACACCGCAGCCGACACGAATGTGGGCGCGGCGGTGGCGGCCACCGACGCCGACCAGGGCGACACGCTCGCCTACAGCCTCGGCGGCACCGACGCCTCGTCGTTCGCCATCGACGCCACCACCGGCCAGATCAAGACCAAAGCGGCGCTGGACTTCGAGGCCGCTTCGTCGTATTCGGTGACGGTGTCGGTGACCGACGGCACCGACTCCCACGACCGCGCCGAGGCGTCCCCCGTGATCGACGCCACCATCGCCGTCGCCATCGAGGTGACCGACGTGGACGAGCAGCCCGCCACGCCCGCCGCGCCGACGGTGGCGGCGACGCCGGGGTCGGCCGACAGTTTGAGCGTGTCGTGGACGGCGCCGGAGCGCAACGGCGGCCCGGCGATCACCGGCTACAGCCTGCAATACCGCGAGGGCGCCTCGGGGGCTTGGAGCGACCACAGCCACAGCGGCACGGCGACCACAGCCGCTATCGGCGGCCTCGAGGCGGGGACCTCCCATGAGGTGCGGGTGCGGGCGCTCAACGGCGAGACCGACAGCGACTGGTCGCCGGCGGGCAGCGGCACCACCGCGTTCGTCGTAGGCACCGACTGGTCGTCGCTGCCGTCGGGGCTCGAGGCGGGTGCCACGTTCCGCTTGTTGTTCATCACCTCGACGAGGGGCGACGCGCAGTCCACCGACATCGCCACCTACAACGACAGGGTGCAGGCGCGGGCGGCGACGAACACGAGCCTGGCGGGCTTCAGCAGCGAGTTCCGGGCGTTGGCTTCCACCGCTGGCGCCGCGGTGCGCGACAACACCGCCACGAACTTCGTCGACTCCGACGGCATGCGGGGCGTGCCCATCTACTGGCTGGGCGGCGCCAAGGTCGCCGACGACTACAAGGATCTCTACGACGGCAGTTGGGATTCCGTGGAGCGCAAGGTGGAGTCCGGCAACGACTCCGGACGCCGCCAGGGCGACATTCGCGTGTGGACCGGCTCGAATTCCGACGGGACGCCGAAGACAGACAACCTGCTCGGCGACAACCGGCCCATTATCGGCAGTCTGGGCCCGACCTCGGCGATAAGCAGCGGCCACGACACCAAGACCGGGAGCCATCACCTCTATGCCCTGTCGCCTTCGCTGTTCGTGGAGGCGGCCGAGCCGGAGGTGACGCTGGTGCTCACGCCGGGGAAGATCAGCGAGCATCTCGGCGTGGCCAGGGTTACGGCGACGCTGGCGAGCGCCAAGGACGCAGATGTGGTGGTCACGGTGTCGGCGGCCGCGAAGACGGGCAGTGCCTCGACCACCGCAGCCGACTTCGCCCAGACCGGCAGCAAGCTCACCATCTCAGCCGGCGAGCTCACCAGCACGGGCGTGGTGTCGATCGCGGCGCAGTCCGATTCCTCCTTCGACGACGAGCTGGTCACCGTGTCGGCCACGCTCGGCTCGGGAACGGCGCCGGCGCCGGTCACGCTGACCATCGTCGACGACGACTGGGACTGCGCCAACAGCGAGGCCATCAAGGCCGGCGACGAAGCCGGCCGCGCCGGCCGCGAGGTCGACTGCGAGATCCTGCTCGCCGCCCGCGACGTGCTCCGGGGCTCGGCCACGCTGGACTGGAGCCTGACCAAGCCGATGGGCAACTGGGACGGCACCCACACCAACTCGGTGACCGGCCGGTTGACCGGCCTGTCGGTGTTCGACATGGCCGGCAGCATCCCGGCGGTGCTGGGCGGGCTCACCGAGATGGATCGCCTATTCGTGACAACGGGCCCCGACAGGCTTCCGGGGGTGGTCGGCACGCTGCCCGCCGAGCTGGCCAACCTGTCGAATCTCGTGACCCTCAACCTGCGCGACCAGCGCCTGGAGGGCGCGATCCCCTCGGAGCTGGGCAGGCTGACGAACCTGGAGACCCTGAAACTGGAGGGCAACGGCTTCACCGGCGCGATCCCCTCGGAGCTGGGCAGCCTCACCGAGCTGACCGACCTGGATCTGAGCAACAACATGCTGACCGGCGCGATCCCCGCTGCGCTGGTGGGCAATTCCTCTGCCCAGACCGGCCTGTACAAGCTGACCGATCTCGACCTGTCCGGCAACCGGCTCACGGGCACGGTCGCCCTGACGGCGGCGCCCGACACGGTGTACGAGGCGAGCGGCGCCGCGGAGGTGACGGTCACCGCGCGGCTCGATGCGGCCTCCGCGTGGGCCAACGGCTTCGCCGATCAGGGCTCGACGGTGAAGGTGGCGGTGAGCGGCAGCGGCGACACCGGCGACCTGGTCGACTTCACCACCTCGGTGGGCGGCAGCGCGGCGTCGAGCTTCGACATCGCCATCGCCAAGGGCGCCGCTTCCAACACCGGCACGTTCACCCTGACGCCCACCCCCGATTCGCCCAGCGCGGTGGACGAGGACGACGAGACGGTCACGGTCACCCTGGCGGCCACACCGCCGGGCGGCCCGAACCCGAGTGTCGCCGCCCGCCCCACAGCCGGCCTGTCGCTGAGCACGTCGAGCCCGCCCACCATCACCCTCAGCGACGACAAGGCCCCGCCGGGCAAGCCCGGCGCGCCTTCGGTGTCGGCCCTCGATGCGAACCGGCTGTTCGTGACTTGGAGCGCGCCGTCGGGGGCGCCGGTGAGCTACGACGTGCAGTACAAGCTCAAGACCGCAACCGAGTGGGCCGACGGCCCCCAGGACGTGGTGCCCTATTCGTTCGCCCAGGGCGGCGCCACCGAGGTGCAGGCGCCCGAGGCGGTGATCGGCGCGCTGACCGCCGCCACGGCCTATGAGGTGCGGGTGCGCGCCACCAGCGCCACCGCCGACGGCCCGTGGTCGGAACCGACCGAGTTCAGCACGGCGCCGGCGGGCACGGCGGCCGCCGGGATCACCAGCGTGTCGGTGGTTGCCGACGATGCTCCGTTCGGGGCGGGCGGCCATATCGACGTCGATGTGGTGTTCAGCGGCGTCATCATTGTGACCGGCGGCAAGGCGGGCGCCGCCCCGTTCATGGTCATCGAGGTGGGCGGCGGCGACAAGCACGCCGCCTTGAACGACCAGAGCGACCAGCATCCCTGCGATGCCGACGCGAGCGAGATGTGCTCGAAGCGCACGTTCCGCTATTCGGTGGCGGGCGACGATCTCGACACCGACGGCGTGTCCATCGGGGCGAACGCGCTGCACCGCGACGGGGCCCTGTTCCGCAAGGGCGACTACACGGTCGACCTGAGCCATGCGCCGGTGGCCGCCGACAGCGGTCTGGCCGTGGACGGCACCCCGCCCGCCAAGCCGACGGGATTGACCGCGGCGGCCGGCGACGGGCAGGTCGCGCTGACCTGGGCAGCCCCCGACCCCGCTGATGCGACCATCGCCGAGTGGCAGTACCAGTACAAGGAGGGCACGGGCAGCTACGGCGCCTGGACCGACATCGCCGAAAGCGGCGCCACCACCACGTCGCACACCGTGACGGGCCTCACCAACGGCGAGTTGCACACGTTCAAGGTCCGTGCGGTGGACATCGGCGCCAACAATGCCGAGTCTGACGAGGCCGCCGCCACGCCGACGCTGTCGTGTGCGGGCACTGTGGCGACGCCGTCGGGTTCGTCGGCGGGTCTGGTCGCGGACTGCGAAGCGCTGCTGAAGGCCAGGGACGAGTTGGCGGGGTCGGGCTCGCTGGACTGGGCGACGACGACCGCTGTCGCCGATTGGGCTGGTGTGACGGTGGCCGGCGGTCGGGTGGCCGAGTTGGACCTGTCCGAGATGTCGCTGACGGGCACGATCCCCGCCGGTTTGGGCGGCTTGTCGGCGCTGGAGTATCTGGATTTGAGCGACAACGAGCTGACCGGCGCCATTCCCGCCGAGCTGGGCGAGCTGTCGGCGTTGTGGCGCCTGGATGTGAGCGGCAACGGTCTGACGGGGGAGATCCCGTCCGAGTTGGGCGAGCTGTCGGCGCTGGAGTATTTGGACTTGAGCGCCAATGCGCTCACCGGCAGCGTTCCCGCCGAGTTGGGCGATTTGTCGGCGTTGTGGGTGCTGTATCTGAACGACAACCTGCTCACCGGCGCGATTCCGGCGGAGTTGGCGACTGGTTTGGGGCCGAGGCTGGTCGACGGCGGCTGGGTGTTGTTGAGCGATCTGGATCTCAGCGGCAACAAGCTGACCGGGACGGTGACATTGAGCGTGTCGCCGTCGTCGCCGGTGTCTGAGGGCGGAGGCCCCAAGACGGTGAAGGTGACCGCGGCGCTCGACGCCGGCTCGGCGTGGGCTGTGGGCTATGGCCAGGACCGCGGTTCGGTCACAGTGAAGGTGGCCGGCGGCGGCGAGACGGGGGCGGTGGGCTTCGCCGCGGTGGCCGATTTCGACATCTCGTTACGAGGCGACGGCACCGGTGCCGGCGAGTTCACGCTGTCGCCGAGGGCGGACTCCGGCACGGTCGCTGAGACGGTGTCAGTCACCGCGGCCGGCACCGCGGCGATGGGCATCGCGCTGAGCACCGCGTCGGCGGCGACGGTGACGATCGCCGAGGGCGCCCCGACCAACTCCGACCCGCGTTTCGCGGCCCGGGTGGTCACGTCGAGCGTCGACGAGAACGCCGCTGCGGGCTCAGCGGTCGGCGCGGCGCTGTCAGCGGCCGATCCCGACAGCGACAAGGTGGAGTACCGCCTGCGCGTGTGCGGCGATCTGGGTTTCGCGGTCAGCAGTTGGCACGACTGCCACCACGCCGCGCTGTTCGACCTCGACACGGCCAGCGGCCAGCTCACGCTCAAGGCGCCGCTGAACTACGAGACCAGCAACCGGTCCTCCACCACTGAGCCCACCATGTACGTGCTGACCGTCGACGCCAGCGACAACAAAGACGCCGCCGGCGGCGCCGACACCGCGGTCGACGACACGATCATGGTGATGGTCGACGTGGTCGACGTCGACGAGCCCGGCACAGTCACGCTGAGCACCGCAGCCCCCGCCCGGGGCGCCGAGGTGGCCGCCTCGGTGTCCGACGCCGACTACGGGCCGAACCAGCTCACCACGATCCACAACATCGCCTACAAATGGGAGCGCCTCGACACAGCCGACGCCGCCAGCGGCATGACCATCGCCGGCGCCACCACCAGCGCCTACACCCCCACCGCCGCCGACGCCGGCAAATGGCTGCGGGTCACCGTGTCCTACAACGACAAGCACAGCCCCGACCCCGACAGCAAAACCACCGCCACTGTCACCACCCCCAACCCCGTCACCGGCCTGTGAACACAACGGCCGCAACGCGCTCACGCGGCCCGATGTTCGCCGGTTCAGTGCGCCGCAACGCTCAACGTGGCCTAGGGCGGCGGGTGGCGGGGTTGGCCGCGCTCGCAGTCGCGCTCACGCTGGCCCTGACCGGCTGCACCTCAGACAAGGGCGCGCCCGTACCGAACAGCTAGTGAGGCATCGGTCTGCTAGTGAGGCATCGGTCTGTTAGTGAGGTACCGTGTTGCTATGAGCAGCACGACATCGGCGTTGGGCCAAGCAGACTTCAATCCCTTTTCGCCGGGATTCGGCCAACTGCCCTCGATACTGGTAGGTCGAGATGACCTGCTGGCGAGTATCGGGACGGGGTTGGTCACTGGCCCGAGGGACGTGCGCTATACCAGCGTTTTGATGGGAGTGCGAGGGTCGGGCAAGACCGTTGCTGTAACCGAAATAGAGGATCGTGCAGCAACGGACGGCTGGCTGATCCTTTCCCTGGATGCCAGCAGTAGCGGCCTCTTGGAACGGATCCAAGACGAAGTGGGCGCACTGCCCGACAGATACCCTGATTTCGATTTGAGCAAGCTCGGCAACCCGAGGACGGTCGAGAGGACGAGATCCGTCAATCTGGGACCGCTCAAAGGGAGAGCGTCTGAGACGGAATCCCGCTCGGCCGGCAGGGAGATGGGACTGCGACGGCAGCTCACATATCTCGCCGAGCAGGCACGCAGGCACGACACATCTGTGCTCCTGACTGTGGATGAGCTGCATGCAGTCGACAGGGACGAGGGTCGGAGGCTTTCAAACGATCTGCAACACATCACCAAGCGCGGAGAGCTTCCCCTTGCTTTCATGGGGGCTGGCTTGTCGGAGATGAAATATACGGTGATGCAGGACAAGAAGATGACGTTTTTCCGAAGGTGTGAGGAATACGACATGCCCCCCTTGTCTGAAGCAGACGCGACCAAAGGACTGCTTCACCCGATACGAGATTCTGGCGGGGACATCACAAACGATGCGCTTCGTCAAGCCGTTGGGAGCGTTGGGGCTTCGCCCTTCAGATTGCAGCTGATAGGGCACATGGCGTGGACCATCGCGAACGCGCCCGAGAAGACCATTGACTCTGCTGCTGTCGGCGAGGCAGTGAGACTCGCACAAAAGAAATTCGATGAGAAGATATGTGAGCCAGCCTTCTATGACTTGTCCGAATCTGAACGACGTTACTTGAAAGGCCTTGTCGACTTGGGGGGAGAAGGCAGAATCAGTGACCTTGCACGCCAGTCCGGACATCATTACGACACTGCAAAGGGGATCAACAGAAGACTGGTGCAGTCGGGGTACTTGGATTGTGTCAACAACGTAGTCAGGTTGACGGAGTTGGTGCCCGAGCGGGTAATCATCCAAGAATCAGGCGGGCAGCATGACGATCCAGGCAGTCCAGCGCCAATTCATGCGACTCCTGCGTCGGCTGAGGCGGGTTCATCTTCCGCAAACGCCGCCCGTTGCAGGAAGTGGATGCCCCGCAAGAAGGCATATTGTGTATTGGCGAAGGATCACAGCGGAAACTGCCGTTCGCGCTAGCAACAGGGCGGCGGAATTGAACGCATCGTCCCAGGGGATCGGATCGCCGCGGTCGTAGTATCGGGCAGCTTCTAGCAGTGTCACCTCCGCGGCCCGGTCGCGAGGCCGCGGCCATGACCGCGGCCGACAGCAGCCCATAGCCACCGCAACCACCCCGCCCCCCCGATAATCGTGATGTTATCGACTGTGATCGAATAACCACGCGGTGTTATCGATTATGTATAGCAATCGCCTGTCTGAGGCTCCATAGTGGACAGAATGTCGCTTGGGACAAGCTTCGGCGCGGGTCGGCATCGCTATCGGGCCGGTGTCCGATTGATGGTGGCCTTGGTGGCGGCGTTGCTGTGGGTGTCGCCGGTCGACCCGGCCCTTGCCCAGAGCAGCTCCGAGTCAGGGCCCGAGATCGCCTCTGGCCCTGCCATAGTTTCGAGCCCGGCCGTCGGCGACGCCTACGGTGCGGGCGAGCAGATCACGGTCGCGTTTACCTTCAGCGAGGCGGTGGTCGTTGCCGGCAAGCCGCGCATCGGCGTCCTCGTCGGCGAGCAGCGGCGCTGGGCCAAGTACGACCAGCAGGCATCCGGGAGCGCCGTGCTGCACTTCGCCTACGAGGTGCAGTCCGCCGACCGCGACGACGACGGCATCAGGGTCAAGAAGAGCTCGCTGAGGCTCAACGGCGGGACCATCGCCGATTCCGACGGCAACCCCGCCAGCCGCGAGCACCCGGCCCTGCCCGCCCAGACCGGCCACAAGGTAAACGGCACCCCCCTCACCGAGGCCAGCCCCGACGGCGAAGGCGACGGCGATGGCGAAGGCGACGGCGAGCCCGAGCCCGCCCTCGTTCCCGGCGAGGCGCAAACCACCCCCAGCAACAGAGACCCCGTGTTCGTCGGCGCCAGCGCCGACCGCAGGATCGCCGAGAACGCGGCGGCCGGCACGAACGTGGGCGCGGCGGTGGCGGCCTCCGACCTCGACCAGGGCGACATGCTCACCTACACCTTGTCGGGGACCGGCGCCACTGATTTCACCGTGGACGGCAGTGGGCAGCTGAAGGTGTCGAGCTCGGCCAGCTTGGACTTCGAGACCACCCCGTCGTATGCGCTGACGCTGGCGGTGCGCGACAGCAAGGACGCCACCGGCGCGGCCGACACCGACGACGACGCCACCATCACAGTCAACGTCACCGTCACCAACGTGGAAGAGCCCGGCACGGTGAGCTTCGACTCCGAGACGCCCACGGTGGGCACCTCGCTCACCGCCTCGGTGGAGGATCCCGACGGCAGCGTGAGCAGCATCACCTGGGCGTGGGCGCGCTCCGACACCCAGGCCGGCACCTTCGCCGACATCACCGGCGCCACCACAGCCTCCTACACCCCGGTCGCAGGCGATGTCGGCAAGTGGCTGCGCGCCACCGCCTCCTACACCGACGGCCACGGCCCGAACAAGACCGCCGCCGCCACAACCGCCGCCGCGGTGGCGGCTGCGTCCACCGGTGGCACCGAAGTGTGGTCCGCGACGCTGACCGTGGGGGACCACGAGACGAGTTCCGCGTTCGGCTATTGCAGCCAGAAGATCAGCTTTACCCATGGGGGAAATCAATTACAAAAACCAACTCACTGCGGCTATGGCAGTGTGTCCGACGGTAATTCTGCAACCAGCGATGACGACAAGTTCACTTTGGACGGCACGGATTATCGCGTGAGAAGCATCAGGTTTTCTACCCGTCTCCACCTCACATTGGAGGCGCTTCGCGTTTCCGCGTGGGGTAGCGCTGTGAGGGTCCGGGCTGGATAGGGAGGGATCCCCCAGAATCGGAGGTGTCGAGACCCCGATTCGGGAGGATCCCCGTGGCTGTTGACCTTACGCGTG
>MKWU01006176.1_pt1 | contig 12375 bp, 6 predicted proteins | sample 809101 | NCBI WGS metagenome assembly MKWU01 (sample SAMN05860141, study PRJNA318959) | sponge metagenome | host: Aplysina aerophoba | place: Slovenia: Piran, Adriatic Sea, Gulf of Piran | collected 2013-05-07
TGGGGATCGTCGACACGATGATCGGCTTCCCCGCCAAGGACTTCGAGCACTACGAGTTCATCCGCAAGCAGCTCAAGGACCCCGAGTCCGCCGAGTTCGACTTCCCGGTGGAGTACATGTTCAAGGGTGTGCCCAAGGAGAAGTACGGCGCCGACGATCCCGTCGCGCTCACGTTGGGTGAGATGGATGCCTACGGCGTCGAGTGGGGTCTGATCGGATGCGAGGGCGAGGTCAACCGCAAGGCCCTGGCCGACCACCCCGACCGGTTCGTGGCGACCTGCCAGATCGACGCCAACGACATCATGGGAGCGGTCCGCAAGATCCGCCACTGCAAGGAGACCCACGACATCCGGGCGGTGGGCACCTTCCCGGCCGGGTGCTTCCCCCAGATCCCGATAGACGACGCCAAGTGGTACCCGGTGTACGCCGCCTGCTGCGACCTCGACATCCCCGTCTTCGTCTGCGCCGGCGTTCCCGGTCCCCGGCTGCCCATGGACTGCCAGCACGTGGAGCGCATCGACCGGGTGATGTACGACTTCCCGGAGCTGACGCTGGTCACCCGGCACGGCTGCGAGCCCTGGGAGGCCCTGGCCGTGAAGCTGATGCTGAAGTGGCCCGGCCTACACTACTCCACCTCGGCGTTCGCGCCCAAGCACTACCCGAAGGCCGTCATCGACTACGCCAACACCCGGGGCGCCGACAAGGTGATGTACGCCGGCTACTTCCCGATGGGCCTGTCGCTGCAGCGCATAATGACCGAGATGCCCAATGTCGGCTTCCGCGACGAAGTCTGGCCCAAGTTCCTGCGAGAGAACGCCGCCCGGATCCTCAAGCTCACCTAGCCCGGGCGGTGAGCAAGTCCCGAATCGCGCAATTCGCTATCACGAAACGCTAGGTCAGAGGCTTGTGGGTCGCGCCGCGCGACCCTGACGCGCCGAGCCCGGTGCCTGTGGGCCGGGAGGCCAAGCGCCTGTCGACCGGTGAGCGGGGCGGGATGTTGGCTCATGTGTCGGTGCGTCGTGAGGGCATTAGGGGCTGAGGCAGAGCCTCCGGATGGACCTCCATGTCCCTTGCGGTGTACGTCGACTCAGCGAACGGCGGCTCACTGCGCAGCAGCTGGACGTAGCGGGCGTCATACGCCTGTCTGACGCTTTCTTGCAGCCGTCTAGCCGCTTGCGCCAACTTGGAGTCACTGCTCTGCCCGGAGAGCACTTCAGAAGCCGTGTACTCGCACGAGGCAAGGGCGACCCTGTACATGTCCGCGGCGTAGTTCGGCGTGATCTGGGCCAAGATCGGGAGAGACTCCTCCTCGAAGACGTAGGTAGCAGCCGTGCGCCAAGGATTCAGGTCCTCGGGCTCGAGCGGCAAGATGAGATCCGTGACATGCACCGCCACAGGTATCGGGAGTGACGCAAGCAGCACGTCGATTCTGTGATCGTGCTTGGGTAGCTGGCGGACTACGCCAGCGGTTAGTGCCTTGATCGCGTTCTCTGTCGCCATGTGGGCAGCGCTGCAGACCTCGATCATTCTGTCGAAGCGAGCCTCATCCCATCGGTGGGCATTGTCGGCGAGCATGGCGACGGCCTCGTTCTCTCCAGGGCGGGCCGCCTCCGCCAGCCGGTCGATCTGAAAGCGCGCCGTTCCCAGTGCCTCGGCGGATCGCCGGTCAAGTCCTGTACTGTTCATCGCCGCTTCGACCCAGCGAGTTCTTCCGGTTTGCGGCTCGGTAGCCTCGGCCCTGGCTGTTCCTCGCGTCGGCTCGGAGGGTTCAGGCCGTTCACCTCGTAGGCCACACCTGCAATGGGAGGACCTCGGCGGATCGTCGCTATCGCGCTGGCCATATCCGCAGCCGAGACGGTCTCCAGCAGATCGCGCGCTTCCTGCACGGGGCCGAGGGCGGACTCGATGGAGCGAGCGGCGAATGCGCAGCACCCGATGGCGGTCTCAACCATGTCTGCGGCCAACGCAGGCGTCACCGACTCCAGTACTGCGCTCGGCAGCGAAGCGCCCGGCTTCTGTTCCCACGCGTCCACGCACCCGGCGGGAACCCGCAGGGCGGTTTCGAGCCCCGAGCGCTTGTCGGCAGGAATCTGATCGAGCGTCGCGACGAATCGCCCCCGACCCTGGCCACGCCTCGGTCGTTGCCGGATCACACCCTTCGTATAGGCCCGCAAGGCCGCGCTGGCAGCGCTGTGGGATCGCTCACACAACACTCGCATTCGGTCGTAGCGAGCGGTCTCAATCCTCACATCGTCACGTGCCCTCTCGGCATCGTGCTCGCCGCGGGTGCCCCGTGCGTACTCACACACGACACGCATGTGCCGCGTAGCAAGTCGCAGTTCCGCGACCGCTTCCTGTGTGTCATCGGCGGGCCGACCGATCGTCTTGTCCCAGTCGATGGGTCCCGCGACAGGAAGATCGAGCAGGACGCTGCAGGACTGCGCAATCTCCGCCTCCACCGTGGTCGCCAGTTTGGAGCGCACGGACCACTCGACGCGGTCTGTGATCAAGATGTCGCTCGCCCAGCCGCAAGCATCCTCAACGGCTTTGCGCGCCTGGGTCTCGATGTTGTGACGACTCCGGTAGTCGCCCAAGTCGTCGAACACAGCTACGAGGTCGATGTCCGATTCGAGGTTCGGGTTGCCTTGCGCGACCGATCCGAACAACAGCACCTGCCGAGCACCGATGGCCGACAGGGCGTCAGCGGCCCTGCGGGCGTCGGCCCGTGTGGGTACCGCAGTTCGTGTTCTCGCGATCCGCGGCACCCCGCCCGTTGTCGCGAGGCCCGGCGCGGGCAGAACGCTTCCTTGGTGCTCAACGTGTGACGAGAGCACTGCGGAAGTAACGGTGCGGCGATCCTGTTCTTCGCACTCTCTGAAGCGGACGAGGACCGCCTGGGCTGCTTGAGCAGGCGCTAGTTCTGCCAAGTAAGCGTCAAACAACGCCGCGGCAGCGTCGGGCAGCACGTCGAGATCGCCTGAGGGTTCAATCTCCCAGCACGCATAGCGGCTGGCGAGTACCAGTGCGGGCACAACCTCAAGGTTCTGTGCCCCGAGTACCGCTGTGGCGAGCATGTAGCTCAACGGGTGTCGCCGAATCGAGGGATCCACCGACGTTCCGAACCCAGTAGAGGCGGCCCTCAGCAGCCCGCACATGACTGAGACGTCTTCGGTGGCAGCGGCCTGACCAAGTCGTTCGGAGTACCATTGGAATGTCAAGGGCGGGTGATGCCAGTTCGCTGGACGGGCCAGGAAGTTGAATGCAGCCCGCCCGGTGCTGTCGGCGTCTGCGATGGCGGTGAGTTCATCCCACGTCAGAGGCACATCCGCGATGCCTTCCCGCAGCAGCGAAGCCTTGAGTTCAGCCAATTCCAGCGACAGGCTCGTGTCGGCGCGAGAGGTCAGCACCTCCCAGAGGGCATACGTGCCGAATGTGGGAATCCCTTCACTTCGGGCCCATCTGCGCAAGGCGATGTCGTCGCACCACAGAGCGCACTGACGGTTCGACGCGACCCGCAGCGAAGCATCCCACGGACTCAGATCTACGGCTTCTAGCTCTGCGGTCTCGTCGTCCCAACGCGCCGCGAGCCCTCCGCTGGGCACGCTGCGCCATCGTTGCAGGATGTCTGCTAGGCGAGCCACTTTCTCGCGATGATGCGCGCGGTGGTGGGGACGCAGCGATGTTGTTGGAAGTGTCGCGTGAGGGGGAGCAATTTTCCCGGGAGAATGCGGGTCCTGCCCCTGAGCGTCCGGCAGCCCCGGCCCGCCCGCCACCGGGTCGTTGAACGCTGAGCCAGCCACTGGAAGGCTCGCGCTGACAACCGCGCTGCGGGCGTCTGTGACCAGATCGTCTGCGATCAGCACGCGCTTGAAAGCTGCCGCGCTCTCGTCGATCGAGATCCCCGTATGGACCGCCAAGGCCGCGACGCTCGTGTCGGCCGCTACCACACCTCCCAAGGCACTCCTCGCAGCTTCGCGTTCGCGCTGACGTTCCTCGTCGTCAAGAGAGACCGCGGTCAGATGCCCCGCGGCCACCCCAACCAGCAGTTCGGCATAGGGCAGCATCCTCAGTCCCTGCAACATTCCATACGGTGCTTGGCCGAGCCGAACGAGGCCCAGTACCTGGAGTTGCTCGATCGAGGGCGTCGCAGTCATCGACTCCATCGTCTCGATGGCGTCTTCTGCCGTCGCGAACTCGAAGCGGCGCAGGATCTGGCCCTCGTCGAACCTGTCGAAGTGGCTATTGAACGCCGCTGCGAGGCGGGAGCGTTCTGTTTCGGTCATCTGTGTGTCGTCTGCTCTGAGCATGAGCGCCATGAGCGCGGCGGCGGCAACCTCTTCGTCATGGGCGAACTCGCTGGCGATGTCGAGGAGGCGCTCAGTACCAGACGCTGTCACTTCGGTTGACTGGTAGGCTTGGATGCACGACAGGGCAGTGTCCTTGTCGAACGGCTTCGCGTCGTGCTCGGCGATGACTCTCCAGGCTGCCAGCCTGTCGCCGCGGGAGAGTTGCGAGTGGACGATCGCCCATATCGCCATCGTCTCGTCGGGGAATTCCTCAAGGAGCTTCCGCGCGTGCTGTTCCATGGCCGGCCAGTCGCGGCGGCTCTGGACGATGTCGACTAGAGCGCACAACAACCGGCGCCTATCGCTGCGCGGCATGGGCCCGCCTAGCGCACGAAGCGCTAGAGCCTCGGCCTCTTGGAGTCTCTCGCGCTCTTTGAGAATCTCGACCGCGGCCAGGTGCAGCGACGCATCTCCGAGCCTCTCGACAGCCTGCGTGAGTGTGTCCACAGCGTCGTCGGTCTCGCCCAACCTGTGCTGGGCTCTCGCGAGGAGTTGGGCGTGCATGGACGTCGCGAGACCGTGGCGGGCCAACAACTCCACAGCCCCGCCGTAGTCCTCCCGGTGATAGGAGGCGACAGCCCGAATCAGCGCCTTGTGCTGATCCTCGGCTCCGTCGATTCGGTCCAATGCTGCCTCGTCCAACTCCCCAACGAGCGCGAGGCCATGCAACGCCATAAGGCGCCGGCTGTCGTCGGTGGCCTCATCGAGAGCCTTCCGCATCAACTCGGCCGCGTCGGGATCGCCCCTGCTTCGGGCCCGATAGGCCACCATCAACGCGCCCTCCGATGCGTCGATCAGGTTCCAGTCCAAGTCTTCGAGCTCATCGTGGCGATCAAGCATCAACAATGCATGCGCCCGATTGGTGACTACAGCTGCATCCGCCGCCTCCTCCTGGATGGCTTGTCCCTCGGGGCCGGGTGTTGCCAGGTCACACACCTTCTTGGGCTCGTCCAGCATCAGCAGCGCTTCCGTGGCTGCCGCAACCGCGGCAGCCGACGGTCCGCCCCAACGGCGGTACAGGTCCCTGGCCTTCAACCCAAGCTTGACGGCTGATTCCAACAGTCCCGACGGGGCGATTCCCGCGGATTGGCGCTGCTTGACTCGTTCGATGCAGAGCCGTGCCTGATGCAGGTACAGGCTGCCGCGATCAGGAAACCGTCGACTGGCATCCTCCAGTACCCGCCGCGTCTCATCGAGTTGACCGAGGTCGTGCAGAGCCTGCGCGAGCATCAGGAGGGCGTTCAGGGCGATGTCAGGATCCTGCGACTCGCACGCGTCCGAGTCGACGATGGCCGTGACAGCCGTCCGGGCATCGCCGGCGACCAAAGCGCGCGTGGCCTCATGCAGCGGATGGTCTGGCGCCGCTTCCCGCAGGAGCATCTCCGCGTGGTCGACGTTGCCGTCTAGCGCGGCCAAATGGGCGTCCTTGAGCCGGTACAGGTCGCCACGGGGCGAACCGAGGCGCACGGCCACGCGCCGCGCCGCGTCGCCCCCAGGCAGTTCGTGGCCGTTCAAGAACCCCGCTATCGCCTCCCAGGCGAGGTGCCCGGCCTCCATCAGCCATTCCGGCGGCTCCTCGACCTGATGAGCGAGCACACCCGGAACCAGCGAAGCAGGCTGCTCAAGCAGCCGCTGGACGCGTTCTGCAGCCTCTGGTGACGACTGCCGCAAACCTCTTAGGTGGGTGACACACGGCGGGGGCAGCCGGTCCGTCCTCTCATCGTCGGTTGCGTCGCGAGGCTCCTTCGGCGAGCGCGGCATCTGCATTTTCGCGACCAGACGCCCCGCAGCTTCGGCGTCAAGCGGGCCGCATCCATCCGCTACCCGGTCCCGAACGAGGCTCACCCCGAGCATCACCGCGGGTTCGTCGCTCCGCAGCCCTGCCAGAGCCATGCAGTCCTGCGCCTGCTGGCGGATGTCCAGTTCAGACTCCGTCTGCTTCCACCGAACCACAGCCAGGCAAGCAGCCAGTTCCTCGGGCCCGACGCCCAGATGCTGAGCCCAGCGATCCCGTTCGCGGCCAACCTTGGAGCGAGGCCCGGCGTCGAGCATCCGCCGTGTATCGATCCGGTGGTGCTTGAGATCCCGCAGCTTGCCCAGGAGCGGGTTCTTGCTGTCGAAGCCCCGGTTGGTCCAGAGTTCCAGCACGAACTGGTCGCTAGTCTTCTCCAGGTCTCTGAATGTGCTGTAGAAGCGCTGCAGACAGCTCTGCGAGGCGGGCGAATCGGCCTCAAGCAGCCAGTCGTCGTCAATGATCGCGCTGCCGTAGTTGGAACTCTTGGCCTGGATATAGAGATCCGGTCCGAAGTGCCTCCGCACCACGACATCGTCGAAAGCTCCGCCTTCTGGATCCTCCACCGAAACGCTCACGATCCGGGCCGGGTCGCTGAGCATCCTGGATACCCACAGCCACGCGATCGCGTGTTGGTAGTCATTGCCGCGCAGGATCGCAGCCTGCGGTGCGAGCTTCCGACGCGCATTCGCCGACATGTCACGAGGGTCGCTTGAGGCCACAGGCCGACGGTAGCGGGTCCCTATGACAACAGCGCGGAATCGTTCCCGAGGAGGGTGTCCCTGTCCTGTGGTCAAGCCGCCAGTCGTCTCTCGGGGCCCAGCTGACCACGCTGCAAGGGTGCCGGACCGCCTCTGCGAAGGCTTGGAGGCCGCGTCGTCAACCACAGCCGACAACACATCCTGCCCATGCCCGCTGACTGGCCCTGGGCCCACACCTGAACCCGAGCGCTCAACCACATACGCAACCTGCCCCAACTCATCTAAGCCACAGCCCCGGGACCCGCCGCCTCCCAGCACACACCCAAGCGCCACCAACCAGCCCACAGCCCCAACACGTTGCGACTCTTGCCGTTGTCGCGACTACTTATCCGGAGGCTTGGCGGAGGCTTGGCGGGCGCTCAGCGCGGTTCGGACCGGTCGACTCTGGGCCGATGCCGACATCGCAGCCGGCGACACGGTGAGGGGGCGGCGGGTTTGAGGTCTGCCAGACTGGCCGGATGATCACGTTCGACGATGTCCGGCGGCTGGGGATGCGACTGCCCGAGGTCACCGAGTCGACGTGGTACGGCACGCCGGGGCTGAAGGTTCGCAACAAGGGCTTCTGCCGCCTGTGGGGCGAGCGCGAGCACCGGCGGGACCAAGTGCATGACACCGAGGTGCTGGTGCTGTTCTGCGAACTGGAGATGAAGCCGGTGCTGCTGGAGAACCACCCCGGCGTGCTGTTCGCCGTGCCCCACTACGACGGCCACGGTGCGGTGCTCGTCCGACTCGCCGACGCCAACATCGACGACATCACCGACTGGCTCGAAGACAGCTACCGGCGGGTCGCTCCGTCCACGCTCATCCGCCGGCTCGACGGCTAGATGCGGCGGTCCTGGTCCTGCCAGTACTCGTCTCGCAGGAGGCGCTTGTAGAGCTTGCCTGTCTCGTCGCGGGGCAGTTCGGCGCGGAAGTCGACCGTGCGGGGGCACTTGACCGAGGCCAGGCCGGCCCGGCAGCAGTCGATCAATTCGCGCTCCAATGCGGAGGCGGCTCCGTCGCTGCCGGGCATCTCCATGGGCTGGACCACCGCCTTGGGCGCCTCGCCCAGGTCGTCGTCGGGCACACCGATCACGGCCACGTCCAGCACGGCCGGGTGCATGGTCAGCAGGTTCTCGGCCTCCTGGGGGTACACGTTCACCCCGCCGGAGATGATCATGTACGCCTTACGGTCGGTCAGGTACAGGAAGCCGTCTTCGTCCACCCGGCCGACATCACCGATGGTCGACCAGCCGTTGGGGAGGCGGGAGTCGCGGGTCTTGTCCTCGTCGAGGTGGTACTCGAAGGTGTTGCCCTCACCGAAGTACACCACGCCCTCGGTGCCGACGGGCACCTCCTCGCCGGTGGCCTCGTCCACGATGTGCACCTCGCCGCTGATCGGAACCCCCACCGTGCCCTCATGGGCCAGCCACTGGCCGCTGTCGCAGAAGGTGGCCCCGTTGCCCTCAGTGCCGGCGTAGTACTCGCTGATGATCGGCCCCAGCCACTCGATCATCCGGCGCTTGGCCTCCACCGGGCACGGCGCGGCCGCGTGCAGCACGCTGGTCAGCGACGACAGGTCGTAGCGCAGCCGCCGCTCGTCGGGCAGCTTCAGCATCCGCACGAACATGGTCGGCACCACCTGGGTGTGGGTCACCGAGTAGCGCTCGATCGCGGCCAGGAACTGCTCGGCGTCGAAGCGCTCCATGATCACCGCGGTGGAGCCGACGATGTGGTTGGCCATGGTGAAGCGCAGCGGCGCGCCGTGGTACAGGGGCGCGGGCGACAGGTACACCGACTCGTCGGACATGGCGATCAGCAGCACGCACATCATGGCCACCACCGACTGGGCCTCCTCGATGGGAACCGCCTCGTAGGCGCTGAGCACACCCTTGGGCCGCCCGGTGGTGCCGGAGCTGTAGAGCATGTCGGTCCCGGCGACGCGGCCCTCCAGCGGCTCCGGCGACGCGGCCGCCAGCGCCTGCTCGTAGCTGCCGTAGGCGTCGATGACGCCATCCATCATCAGCCTCAGCTCGACCCCGTCCGTCCGGTCGACGAGCTCGGCCGCCTGAACGGCCTTGTACTGCGACGTGATGAAGGCCCGAGCGCCGCTGTTGTCGACGATGTAGGCGATCTCGTCGGTGGTGAGGCGGCTGCTGATGGGCGTGTAGATCAGCCCGGCGTAATGGGCTCCCCACATCAACGGCAGGAAGTTGCGGTGGTTCTCGAGGCACCACGCCACATGGTCGCCGGGGGCCAGGCCGGCCTCGCGGAGCACCCGCGACACCCGGTTGGCTTCGGCGTCGAGTTGGGCGTAGGTGACGGTCTCGCCCGACCCGGCCATGATCACAGCCGGCTTGTCGGGATTGGCGGCGGCGTGGGCTCCCGGGTACATCGGCCCCGACGCTACCGCGCCGCCGTTCAGGCCGAGTAGCCGCCGTCGACCGCCAAGTGCTGGCCGGTGATGTAGCCGGCCCGGTCCGAGGCCAGGAAGCAGATCGCCTCGGCGATGTCGGTCGCAGAGCCGAAACTGCGCAACGGGATGTTGGCCCGGGCCGCGTCGAGGGCCCGCTCGTCGAGGTCGCCAGAGGCCATCAACCGCCGGGCCATGCCGTCGGCGAGCATCCCTGGCCCCACGCTGTTGGCCCGCACCCCGAAGCGGCCCTCCTCGACGGCCAATCCCCGAACCGTGGCCTCGACGGCCGCCTTGGGGACGGTGCTGAGGCCGTCGCGCACCGGGTGCCGTCCGGTGCCCGCGGTGGTGACCGCCACGATGCTGCCTCGGGCCGCGCGCAGGTGCGGCAGGGCGGCCTGGGCCACCGAGAAGAAGCCGGCGGCGTCAGCGGCGAGCTGGGCCCGCATCGCAGAGGGCTCGACGCGGCTCAGGTGCAGTTGCGGCACATCGGGGCCGGCCGCGTACACCAGCGTGTGCAGGCCACCGGCCGCCGCGGCGAGCTCAGCCACCGCCGCGGCCGAGGACTCGTCGTCGCTGAGGTCGGCAGCCGCGGTCCAGCTCCGCCTTCCAGATCGCCTCACCGCTGCGGCCGTGGCCTCCGCCGAGTCGGCGTTGCTGCGGTAGGTGATTGCCACGTCGCTGCCGCGGGCGGCCATCTCCGCCGCGATGACCGAACCGAGGCCGCCGCTGCCCCCTACTACCAGGGCAGCACCGGATCGGCCGGCGAAGTCGCCACTCAGATCAGCCGTGCGCATCGCCTGAGCCTGCCCCGTGGACGCGATCCGAGCAACCGCAGTCGCAGCCTCGACCGCTCCCCGGGGCAGCCGGCCCGGCCCGGGGAGTGCCTCACGAGGCGTCGCCGGCTCGCCTCTGTCCGAGGCTCGCAGGTGTCGCCTATCGGGTGGATACCACTCGTTGGGCTTTGCCGGCCGAGCGGGGCACCTCTCCCGGCTCGACCACGGTCACTTCCACGGACACGCCGATGTTTCCCTTGATGTGGTGGACCAGCGTCTCCGACAGCGCGCCGGCCGGGCGGTCCGAGGCCGGGTCTCGCTCGACCCGCACGGTGAGGGCCGCGAGGTTGGCGGAGCGGTCCACATGGATCTGGAAGTGCGGGCTGAGGCCGTCCACTTTGAGGATCTCGGCCTCCACCTGGGAGGGGAACACGTTCACGCCCCGCACGATCAACATGTCATCGGAGCGGCCGGTCACCCGCTGGATGCGCCGCATGGTGCGGGCCGTGGCCGGCAGCAGGCGGGTCAGGTCGCGGGTGCGGTAGCGGATCACCGGCTGGCCCCGCTTGGTGAGCGCGGTCAGCACCAGCTCCCCGAAGGAGCCCTCAGGAAGCACCTCGCCGGTTCCAGGGTCGATGACCTCGGGATAGAAGTGGTCCTCCCACAGCGTGGGGCCGTCCTTGGTCTCCACGCACTCCTGGGCCACGCCGGGGCCCATCACCTCCGACAGCCCGTAGATGTCCACCGCGTCCATGCCGAGGCGCTCCTCGATCTCGGACCGCAGCTCGTCGGTCCACGGCTCCGCCCCGAAGATCCCAACCTGCAGCGAGCACGACACCGGGTCCATCCCCCGCCGGACCATCTCGTCGATGAGGTTCAGACAGTACGACGGCGTCACCAGGATGATGCGCGGCTCGAAGTCGGCGATCAGCGTGACCTGGCGCTCGGTCTGGCCACCCGACACCGGCACCACCGTGCAACCCAGTCGCTCGGCCCCGTAGTGGGCGCCCAACCCGCCGGTGAACAGCCCATATCCGTAGGCCACATGGGCCACATCGCCCCGTCGGCCCCCGGCCGCGTAGATCGAGCGGGCCATCAGCCGCGCCCACACGTCGATGTCCTCGGCGGTGTAGCCCACCACCGTCGGCTTGCCGGTGGTTCCCGACGATGCGTGCACCCGCACCGCCTCGCGGCGCGGCACCGCGAACATTCCGAACGGGTAGTTGTCCCGCAGGTCCGCCTTCGACAGCAGCGGGAAACGGGACAGGTCCCCAAGGTCGACCAGATCGCCCGGAGCCACCCCGGCGGCGTCGAAGGACCGTCGGTAGTGCCCCACATTCGCATACCCGTACGCCACGATCTCGCGCAGCCGCGCCTGCTGCAAGCTGCGCAACTCGTCCACCGAGGCCCGCTCGATCGGCTCGTAACAGTCCATCTCGCCCGTGGTCGCCATGCCGTCTCCCTATGTGTCTACCAGTGACTCCGGCCTCCTCGGGATTCCGCCGGGTCGCCGGCCGCGGTCGAGCGTCGCCCGTCTACAGCCAGGGAGCCTGCTGGTGGTGGTCGGTCCGATGCTGGAAGGCCTCGCCCACGGCCGCGAGGGTTCGGTCGGCGAAGGGGCGTCCGATGATCTGGAAGCCGATCGGCATCCCGTCGGCCGCGAATCCTCCGGGAAGGGCGATCGCCGGCAGTCCGGCGGCGTTGACGGGGAACGTGAACTGCGTCGTCGCGGGGATCAGGGGAACACCGCCGAGATCGACCGCGCCGTGGGCGAGCACCTGGTTGGGATTGACGGGCGCGACGATCAAGTCGACGCCCTGGTCGTCGAACACGTCGAGGTAGGCGCGCTCGAAGGCCGTCCGCCTGGCTTGGGAGGCGGCCAGCGCGGTGCCCGGGATCGCAGCCCCGGATTCCATGATGGCTCGGGGCTCCTCTCCGATCAGCTCGTTGCTCGAGGCCCGCAGTTCCTCCAGCAGGGCGGCCGACTCGGCGAACACGATGGCGGCGCCCGCGTCGAAGTGCTCCGCGGTGTTGGGCACCCGCACCGTGCGCACGCCGCCCACGATGGGCCCGAGCACGTCGACGGCGCTGTCCATGACCGCTCGCACCTCGGGGTCGGTCTCGAAGCCGTCGAAGAAGCCGTCGTCGGGAACGCCCAGCACGAGCCCGGCCGGTCCCCGTGCAGCGCCGAGGGACATCTTGGAGGAGTACGGGTCCCGGTCGGAGAAGCCCGCGATGACGTCGAGCAGCACCGCGCAGTCGGCGGCGGTGCGGGCCATCGGGCCGACGGTGTCGTAGGTCCAGGAGA
>MKWU01006177.1_pt1 | contig 12374 bp, 8 predicted proteins | sample 809101 | NCBI WGS metagenome assembly MKWU01 (sample SAMN05860141, study PRJNA318959) | sponge metagenome | host: Aplysina aerophoba | place: Slovenia: Piran, Adriatic Sea, Gulf of Piran | collected 2013-05-07
GGCAGAACCGGTTATAGACGCGGTCTTTGACATTCAAGGATCATCCTGTCTGACCTCCAGACCTTCCGGACTTTCACTGCGGTGCTTTCGAGTATTGCCGCCTTCAATACGCCGGGAGCCCCGGTGCGTGCATCTCAGTTTCTTCCGCACCGGCACTGGCCATCAGGTAGTGAAGAGACCCTTGGCAACTCCAACTGCCCCGCAAATCAGCTTCCATGCAGGAAGTCTATTTCGACGCTTAATCCGTTCGCTCTCGCTACGGCCCTACTCTTCGCTCGCCCCCCGGGCTGATCAGACACAGGCGGCACAATGGCCTCCCGTCCCCCAGGACTTTTACTTCCGGGCTTCCAGGTCGATGGGTCGCCCCATGCGCCTGCCGGATATCACTTACGGCGCCAAACTGAGAATTGCGCCGGCGGGACTTTCACCCGCTAGTACCGCAGCTAGTCTCGCTGCACCTTCACTGCCGCCTTCATCCCATTCCGCCAGCACGGCAACACCTCGGCCGGCGACGATATCCGCTTCCGTGTCTTCCGGTGGTAGCGCCCCCCGGCCGCAAGCCACTGCTCCACCGGGTTCCGGAGACCCTCGTAGTCCACGCACGGTCTCCGGTACACCGAGCGCAGGAACGACAGGCACTGGTTGGCGGGCATCTCTCCGTGCCGCTCGGTGAGAAGCCGGAAGCGGCCCTCCACGTCCCGGCGGGTGATGGAATCGAGAGGGCGGGAGAGCCAGTCGCCGAGATACAGCGCCGCATACCGCCGGTAGCCCCGCCCGGTGCTCTCAGCCCAGCCGTGGCCGGACCTCATGTATTCCTCGCACGCCTCTGCGAGCCTCGGTAGCCCCCGCGCCTCCGCCCGCTCCCCAGCCGGGTCATCGCCCGCGGCCACACGCCCGAGAACCTCCTGCGCCCGCCGCCTTGCCTGATCCGGAGTGACCCGCCCAGCCCTGCCCACCACAACCCGCTTGTTCGGAGCCTTGCGCCCGCCGTTGCCGGCGCGGTAGTTTACAATGTAGGACTTGGCGCCCGAGGGATGCACGCGCACACCGAATCCGGTTAGCCTGTCGTCCCAGGCGATCCACGGCTTGTCCTGGGGCTCGAGAGCGTCTACGGTGCGCTTTGTCAGGGTGAGCTTGGCCTTCGCGGTGACTCTTGCTGAGTGTTTCAGAAAGCGTTCGTTCATGCGTCAACACCAGGGGAGAGGTCGGAGCGCACGGGAGTGCGGCGGCGACGGCGTCTGGCACGGCACGTTGCACCTCTAGGAGCGCGTGGCGGGACACGGCCATCACAGCACCGCTTACAACGCTCGCATGGAGGCTCGGAGGTGCAGGCTCCGGATCCATATAGTTGTTTTCGGCAGGATGAGTTAATCGGTGATGTCAGCCGTTCGTCCCCGCAGTTGCTTCATATCCAATTCCGCGACCTCATGCACGGCTACCTGCACCTCTCGTACTGTCGACATGCAGAGTTTGCCCGGAGCGGTCCAATCCGACATGCGAGTCATTCCAGCAAGGGTGCGGACGGCGTGAGAGGAATAGCTGCCAGTGGCGAATGATTCGGTGTTGTGGGGCGTGGACACCATGAACGCGCCGTGGGGGCTGCAATCCAGATTGAAACTTGTGGCATTGGCATGTCACTTCTTCAACGCGAACAAGACCGCGGAGAGCCATGCGGCCATTGGAAAGTCACTGTCGGCGGAGGGAACCCCAGGACCGCTCACCGTCCTCGACTTTCTCAAGTACTTGGAGATCAACAAGACCTTTTCCAAAACTCCGAACGCAATTCGCGTGGCGGAAATCGTCGAGCGGATGGCGTCTGCCGGGCTTCTGGTTTGTACCGGGCGGAGTAGCGGCTCCATCGCCGGGCTGGCGGACCACTATTTGTACATGCCGACGGTGTGGGAAGCGCGACGGGCGCTGTTCCGATTGGTTCCCGCGCTCGGGCCTGAGTATCTCTTCTGGCTGTGCGCGCCGGGTCTGGTGCACATCACCGGGAGGAACGAAAAGGGCAATGCGGTCGCAGGAACGGGACTCGTCCTCGACCCACATCACGTGCTCACTTGCCGGCATGTCGTATCGGACATGAAAGTCGACGGGACCCAGACGATTCAGGGCCGCGAGTACGCGGTCAATGACGACTCACTTTACATGCACACCGACATCGATGTGGCAGTAATGCGGGTGAACGGCCCGCCGTTGTCGCCGTTGGAAGGCGTTCTCTTTCAGGCCCCGGTCTTGGCACGGACCGTCTACACGTTGGGCTACCCCAAGCTCCCGGGGCTCAGGGAGGCGTCGGCAACGATGCAGCAGGAAGCGGTCACGCCCCTGGCAGGTGAAAAGCTGTTCCTCTACTCCGCGATCTCCAGACCGGGGAACAGTGGCGGACCGGTGATGTCGGACGACGGATATATGGTGGGTCTCTCGATCGTGGATGCAACGGGCCGATACGATTCCGACGATGCGTTCGCACCGCATTATGCTGGCATCCCTGCCCAGGTCGTGGTCGGGGCAGTGGAGGACTTCGGCCTGGGCATCGAGTTGCAGTTCGAGCAATACGAATGATGTCTGGCAAATCGGCGGGCGCAAGGGCGGGATTGAGTTCTACCGGGTCGAGGGGGCCAAGTTCCGCGTCGACGACCGCATCTTCTGGACCCGTAACGACGCGAGGCTCGGGCTGGTCATCAGCCGCACCGCCGAGGTCGCCGCAATCCGGGACGGGCGGGTGACGTTCCGCCTCAAGGACGGTCGAAAGCTGGAGCTGGATAACGCCAACCCGCAGCTCCGCCATCTCGACTACGCCGGGGCCTCGACCATGCACACGTTCCAGGGCGGTAGCGTCAACAACTTAGCCGCAGCGCTCGAAGGCATCGGTGAGATCTGGCGCGAGGCCCTGGACAGAGGGCTCGAGGCCAGCAAGGAACGCGGTTGGGTCGTTGCCTTCGCACTCCGAGCAACTACAGGACTAGTTTGCAACCGCCACACACTCTACGCTCCAACTCGACGGAAGTAAGGGGAATGACCATGAACGAGGCCTTTGTCGGCTTCGATTCGGCTTGGGGCGGCAGCAAGAACGGAGCGGTCGCGTGGGCGAGCTTCCGGGGGACCAGACTCCACGATCTCGGCGAGCCGAAACCTGCCAACTTCAAAGACGCCGCTTGTATCATCGAGACACTTCGAGCCGAACATAGTTACGTGCTGATTGCGCTGGACCAGCCGACGCTGGTTCCGAACGAAACGAAATCGAGGCCCGTTGAGCGGGTCGCCGCTTCCCTGATCTGCAGTCTGAAAAGCGCCATCCAATATACCAATCGGGGCAAGGAGAACTTGTTCGGCGCGCACGCCCCAATTTGGGAGTTTCTTGACCGACTTGGCGCTCGCGAGAATCCTTTGGCCGCACGCAAAACGGTTCATGGATTTTATCTCATCGAAGTCTATCCGGCGCTGGCCCTTCCTGCCCTGGAACACGCCATCATGGAGCGCAAGCGTGCGGCGCGCTACAACCCGAACAACCGGGAGAAATTCTCACTTGATGACTGGAAGCTGGCCACCGGCGCAGTGAAGCGCCACGCGGACACACTGGATGTCGCTCAACTGTCCCATTGGGCGAGTAGGCAAGCCGAGCTCCCCTGTCCAAAAAAATACCACCAGGACTGCCTAGACGCTGCGATTTGTCTGATCATCGCGCTCCAATGGCGACGGACAGCGCGCAACCGCCTCGCCGTGATTGGAGACGGAAGCACCGGTTACATGGTTACGGCGGTTTCGCCCGCCACCAGGAAGTTACTCGAGGGTGCCGCAAAGCGCGCGAATGTGCCGTTTGACGCGCCTTGGCCCTCCGATGCCGAACGAGAATGAGTTGGGACAAAGCCAGATAGATGCGGCGGAAGGAACAAACCGGGACGCACGCAGACCCCGAAAACATAATGACCCGCCATCACGGGCGGTGGGAGGCTGACAGCACGGACGACGACACACTCAACGCGGCGCATGTCAGGCTCCATCCGGCTGACGGATGCCCTCCGCGGGCGCAGTTGCGTTCATCAGCGCTTCGATGCGGTCGGCCACCCGCTGAGCGGGCTCGCGGAGTTGCTCGACGGTCCAGTCGGCGGCGTAGCCCTCGGTGATGTCGTCGTCGCGAGCGTGGTTCACCAGCCGTTTGGTCAACGGGCGCGGCAGCATCAGATCGCGTTCGGCCACGGTGATGAAAGCGTTTCGGAGCCCGCGGAACCAGAGGCGCGTACCCGCTGCCCTGCCGATGCCGGCATGGTAGCGGTGAAGGTTCTTGAGATGGCCGGTGACGCTCGCGGATGAGGGAAATACCCAGCCTTCGTCCCTGCCTCCCGCTTCGGCGCGGCGGCGCTCGAACACGGCGGCGAGTTGGCGCGTGAACGGAAGCTTCAGGGGCTCGCCGGCCTTGGTCTCCTCGACCCGCAGGATGCGGCGCTCCACGTCGATGCGCTCCCAACGGAGCGAGATCATCTCGCCCAGGCGCATGCCGGTATAGGCTCCAATTGTGAAGATGTCGCGGTGCGCGGACGGGAGCCCTGCCGCCTCCACCCCTGCGCGCCAGCGGGGCAGCACCCCGGCCGCGGAGGAGATGCGCCGGCGGCGCGTGCGGTTCAATCGCCCGCCACCGGCTATCCAGAGCTCCACCGGGTTCCGCAAGCCTTCGTGGTCGATGCTCGAGCGGCGGTAGATGCAGCGCAGCATGGAGATGGCCTGGTTGGCGGTGGCCCATCCGCGGCGCTCGGTGATGCGGTGGAAGCGAGCCTCGACGTCGCCCTGGGTCTCCGAAACACACCCTGAGGTTCATGCGGTACATCTCCACGGTGCGGGGCTTCCGCCTGGGGTTGACGCCGAGGTAGTCCTCGAATGCCCGCGCAAGGGTAGGCATGTCCTTGGCCGCGGCGCGCTCCTGGGCGGGGTCTTCGCCCGAAGCGACCTTTGCCGAGGAGTTCTTGGACCACGCGTCGGGCCTTGTCCGGAGTGATGCGGCCGAAGCGGCCGAGGGTGACGCGCTTGTTGGGGGCCTTTCGGCCTCCCTCTCCCGTGCGGTAGTTCACGACGAAGGTCTTGGCGCCAGAGGGCTGTACCCTAACGCCGAAGCCGGTGAGCTTGTCGTCCCAGGCGACTCAGGGCTTGTCCTCGGGCTCGAGAGCGTCTACGGCGCGTTGCAGGGTGAGACCGGCCTTGGCGGTGAGTTGCTGAGTGCTTCAGAAGGCACTCGTTCATGCGTTAACACCAAGGGAGAAGCCGGAGCGCACGGGAGCGCGGTGGCAACGGCGTCTGGCGCCGCATGTTGTGCATAACTAACGACATAATGGTGCTGTTGGCGCTCAGAACGAAACTCTGAGCATCGGGTCTGTCAATTGACAGGTGGATTTCCCGACCGTCCCCCGGTCGAACTCTCCGGCATCAGCTGGACACGAAACCGGCGATTGACCCCGGCCCAGCGGGGCGCTACGGTGACTTTCTCCGAGGCACCAAACTGACCTGAGGACATACGCGCGCTTGCAGGGACTGAGTATTGGTTGAATGGGGTTACATATCGATTACGGCTCAAGTGAGAATATTCCTAACATATTGATAAACAAGTCAAAAAAACGACCTCAACGCAGAAAAGACCCGCAGATTATGATGCGAATTAACCAGACACCACACTAGTATCCAGTACCGTTACCGTCACGACCCGCGCCGGCCAGCACCACCAGTGCGTCGAGCGCGACACCTCCCCGCCGTCGCAGGACCAAGGGATTGACGTCGATGGACTCGAGCCGGTCGCCCAGGTCGCAGGCGAGGCGCGACACCGCCATCAACGCCCTGACCAGCGCCTTCCGGTCCAACGCCGGCGCGCCCCGGTATCCGTCGATCAGCCGCGCGGCCTTGGTGCGCGCGATCAGGTCCTCGGCCGCGGCCTCGTCGAGAGTCGGCGCGGCAAAGGCGACGTCGCGGTAGAGATCCAGCGCTACTCCGCCCGAGCCGAACATCACCATCGTTCCCATCTCGGCATCGCGCGAGGCCCCGATGACCAGCTCCAGTCCCCCGTCCACCTGCTCGGCCACCAGCACGCCGTCGAGGGCGACACCCTTGGCCTTCCGCGCGACGTCACGCATGATCGTGCCATAGCCCTGGCGCACAGCGGCTACGGTCCCGTTGTTCAGCAGCACGCCGCCCGCGTCCGTTTTGTGCGTCAGCTCGGCACCGGCCGCCTTCAACACCACCGGGAATCCGATGTCGCGGGCTATCCGCGCCGCCTCGGCCGCGCTGCCGGCCAGCCGCTCCCTGGGCGTGCGGAGGCCATAGGCCCGGAGCAGCGCCTTGGAATCCACCTCCGACAATGGCGTCGGGCCGGTGGCGCCGCCGGGCTTGGCCAGCAGTCTCCGCACGGCCGCGGGCACGGCCGGCTTGGCCCGGCGCTTCGCCGCCGTCTTTCCCCGCAACCGCGCCGCATAGGAGATCACGGACCGCACCGTGCGCAGCGACTTGTCCGATTCCTGCAGGAACGCCACGTTGCGAAGACCGTCGCGCAGGTCGCGGGCGTAGTCGTTCAGGCCGTGCGAGATCATGGTGACGAAGGCGATGGGCTTCTTCGCCCGGGCCGCCAGCTCGTTCACCGCCCGCATGTTGGCTTCCTTGTTCCCGCCCTCGGGGGCCCGCAGCAGCTCCTCCTGCAGCAGCAGCGTGTCGATGCCGGGATCGTCCAGCAGAGTCTCGATACAGCGGATGTAGGTTTCGTGGCTGCTCAGGGCGCCAAAGCCGGAATCCAGCGGATTGCCGATGACCGTGCCGACGCCGAGCAGCTTCTCCAGGCGCCCGCGGGTCTTGACGGCGAGGGGCGGAAAGGACAGGCCGTTGTCTTCCGCCCGGTCCAGCAGCACGCCGCGCAGGCCGCCGGAGAAGGTCATGGCGCCCAGCCCGTCACCCTTGGGCAGCCGGGCATGCAGCAGGTACTCCGCCATCTCCACCACGTCGTCGAGGGTGGCGACGCGAACCGTGCCGTAGTCGCCGGCGATGGCGTCGAAGGCGGCAATGGACCCCGCAAGGCCGCCCGTATGGGCCATGGCCGCCGCCCGGCCGTTGTCCGAGGTGCCGAGCTTGACCACGATCACCGGCTTTCCGGCTTCCTTGGCCGCGGCGCACGCCGCCAGGAAGCGCTCCGGCTCGCGCACCGCCTCCAGGTAGGAAACGATCACCCGGATCTGCGGATCGCCGGCGAAGTACTCGATGTAGTCGGCGGTCTTGAGCCCGGCCTCGTTGCCGCTGGTGACGATGTAGCCCACGTCCATGCCGCGCTCTTCGAGCGTGCGTTTGAGCGCCATCACCAGACCACCGGACTGCCCGACGATGGCGACGGGGCCGGGTTCGGTGGGCTGCGGCCGGTTGTCGGTCATGGTGACGAACTTCTCGCGGCCGTTGAAGTTGCCGAGGCAGTTGGGCCCGGAAACCGCGATCCCGATTTCCGCGATGGCGGCCGAGAGCTGCCGGCCGCGCTCGATGGCAACCGGATCGGGCACCTCGCCGAAGCCGGACGAAACCACCGTGGCGCTGCGCGCCCCCGCGGCCGCGCCTTCGCGCAGGGTCGCCTCCACGAACGGCGCCGGCACGAACACCGCCAGATGGTCGGGCGGCTCGGGCAGTTCGTCGTAGCTCCGGTAACACCGCGTGTCCCAAACCTCCTCGCGCCTGGGGTTGAGCGGATAGACCGGGCCGTCAAAGCCGTAGCGGGCAAGATTGCGCGCGCAGCGTTGCGCCCAGTTCCCCGGCCTGTCGGTGGCGCCGACGATGACCACGTTGCGCGGGTTGAGCAGGGCCTCCACGTCGGGGCGGGGATTCGATGCCGGTGGCGATGGCTGGGGTTTCCGGGAGCTCATGTGCGTCGATAGGGTGTCGGCGGGTCAGTTGCCGTAGGCGGTGGCGCCGGTCTGGCGCGCCGTGTAGTAGAACAGGCTCGCGATCACGGTCATGACCGCCGTCCAGACCAGTCCCAGGGCGGCCAGCTCGGTGGACTGCCCGTTGTTCCAGAGATCGAACATCTCCACCGCCACCATCTGCGAATCCGGCCCCGCCAGGAGAATCGGCAGCGATAACACCCGCGCCGCCAGAAGGAATATGAAGAGCCAGCCGGACAACACGGCCGGCGCCAGCAGGGGCGCGATAATTCGCCGTAGCGTGGTCATGGGAGTGGCGCCGCACACCCCGGCGGCCTCTTCCAGCTCGTGGTGGATCTGCAGCATGCCGGCGTAGGAATAGCGCATGCCGTAGGGCAGGTAGCGGATCACGAAGGCGATGATCAGGATCCAGACGGTGCCGTAGATGGGTATGGGCACCTGGAGGTAGATCTGCATCACCGCCACCCCCAGCACGATGCCGGGAAAGATCAGCGGCATGGTGGCGAGCTGGTCGAGGATCCATGCCCCCGGCTTGCGGCGCGCCGCGAACCAGCCGGCTACCAGGGTGATGGCCATGGCGGCGGTGGCCGAGACCGCGGCCACGAACAGGGTGTTCCAGAGCAGCCCCAGATAGTAGTCCGCGTTCAGCACCGCCCGGTAGTTCTCGAGCGTCAGGAGGGAGAGCCCCCGCAGCCGCACCGGCTGGAAGAACGGCAGGAACGACGCCCACAGCAGCGCCAGCAGCGGCAGCACCAGGATGACGAAGAAATTGATCAGAATGACGGCAGTGGCGATGTGCCGGCCGCGGCCGAGGTCGAACATGCGGGCGCGGAACCCCTTGCCGGTCACGGTCTGGTAGCGGTCGGCGCTCTTGGACAGCCGGTTGTAGAAGGCCAGCAGGATGCCCACCATCACCAGCAGGAAGACCGAGAACGAGCTGGCGTGTCCGAAGTCCGGAGGCACCACGTCCGACAGGTCGAGATAGATGTCGGTGGTCAGGACGTTGATCTTCCCCGGCAGGCCCACCAGCGCCGGCACCTCGAACGCCTCGATGGCGCGGATGAAGACCAGCAGCGCCAGCGCCAGCACCGCGGGCATGGCCAGCTTGAGGGTGATGCGGCGGATCGTGTCCCACACGCTGGCGCCGCAGATGCGCGCGGCCTCCTCGTATTCCGGGTTGCTGGTGCGGAAGGTGGCCGAGAGCAGCAGGAACACCAGCGGCGACCAGAGAAACCCCTCCACCAGGATCATGCCGCTCATGGAGTAGACGTTGATCAACACCCCGTCGCTGCCGGTGACGAGGCGGTAGAGGTCGTTGATGGGCCCCGCCTTGCCGAGCAGGAAAAGCCACGCGCCCACGTAGAGAATGAACGGCGTTCCCAGGGAGATGATCGTCGTGAGATAGGCCAGCGCCTTGAAGGCGGCGTTGGTGCGCTCCACCACCCAGGCCAGCATGGCGCCGAACAGCAGCGCTACCACCGAGCTGCCGACCGCGAAGACCGTCGAGTTGAGACTGCTGGTGAACAGCCTGGGCTCCTGGATCAGCCGGTCGTAGTACTGGAGCGTCAACTCGCCCCGGGTGAAGTCGGCGTTGGTGGTGTAGAAGCTGCCCTGCACCAGGAACAGGATGGGCGGCAGCACCAGCAGGGCGATGACGATCCCCAGCAGGATGCCGGGAATTGCATACTCGGTCTGTCTGGATCTGAACCACCCTGGCATCTGGCCTGCCTCCGCCTCGGCGGCACGTGTGGGAGGCCCGCGACAGGCCACCCGCCCCCGGAGAAATACGGGATCGTCGAAGAGGGACGTGATGGGAGGGCGCCGTCGGCGGTGTCGCCGCGGCGCCCTCCCACAGTTCAAGGGCTGTTAGCGGAACAGGTCAGAGTGGATCTTTTTCCACTTCTTGAGCTCGCGATGCACCATCTTGAGCGGCATGACGTTGACCTTGTAGTTGCCTTCCTTGGGCTTGAGGGTGGGCACCAGGGCCGGGACGTCGGCGTGTGCCGGCAGGTAGTTGGCCTGCTGCAGCACCTTTTGGCCGTCCAGCGACAGCATGAACTCGATCAGGAGCTTGCCGGCGTTGGGATGGGGCGCCCCCTTGATGATGCCGATGGCCGCGATGTTGGCGGTCACCGGTTCCATCTTGATCCAGTCCACCGGCGCGCCCTTCCTGCCGCTGATGACCGTGTGGTGGTTGAAGATCTGGAGCGCGATGGGATACTCGCCGGCGATGGCCTGGTCGAGCACCTTGCGGGCGCTGGCGCTGACCGGGATGATCTCCTGCTTGGCCAGCTTCTTCAGGTAGGCCATGCCCTTCTCTTCACCCATGGTGATCAGCACGTTGCCGATGAAACCGGCCGCGCCCGATGTCGTGGACCTCGGACTCCAGGCCATCTTGCCCTTCCACTTGGGATCGAGCAGGTCCTCGAAGGTCTTGGGCGCGTCCGCCTTGGAAACCAGGCTGGTGTTGTAGCCCGGCGTCAGGTAGTAGAGGTGCGTCGCCGACCAGAAGCCTTCCGCGTCGCGAAACTCGGCCGGATACATGCCCGCGTTTTTCGGCGTCCACTTCTCAACCAGATTGGCATCCTTCAGGGCCTCCGCGTTAGAGGTGCCGTCGAACACGTCGCCCAGGATGCGGTTCGCCTTCCCCTCGCTCAGGATCTTGGTGGCCGTGCCGGACGAGTTGGCCCGCGAGTAGCGCACCTTGATGCCGGGATACTTCTTCTCGAACGCCGCCACGATGGGCCGCACCGCCTGCTTGACGATCAGCGTCGTATACCAGACCAGTTCGCCTTCCTTCTTGGCCTTCGCGTAAAGCTCGCTTTCATAATCGGCGAACGCCGCCGTCGCCGCCAACATGAACCCCAACCCCAGTGCAACCGCGCGTGGCAATGACCTCATGACGAATGCCTCCCTCATGGTGGTTTGGCCGTTCCTGACTTCTCTGTCCGAAAACCCGACTATGGGGCGTCATTACGTGGATGGGGGTGGATTGTCAATGGGAGTTCGTGGAGCCGAACGCGCAAAGAAAGGTGGCCTCCGCTAAAGAAACGGAGTATCCGAGGTGGCCGCTCTAAAGGAGAGGGGTGGGCCTACGACCGCGAAGTTGAAAGAGAGAGATTGCGGTCTAGTTTTCCGACACCAGCAGATAACCGCGATTTTCGACCGTGTCGAAGGTCCGCATGGCGGCGATCAGGTCGGCGGCACGGACCCACACCCACGGGGCACGGGCGGGGTTGACGTCCAGTACGAGGAACGAGTCCGAGTCGGCGTCGTATGCGCCGAGCGGGGAGATATGCCCGCCGCCCGGCTGGCCAAGCGCGCGGCGCTTGTAGTTGATCACCACGAAATTATCCGCCGTGGCGAGGTTGTCCGCGATCTCCCGGGTGATTTGGGCGGCGTCGGCCTGGTCGTCCACCACGCGGGTCGTGACCGCAAGGCCGTGGGCGCGGAATACTTGCGCGAGCTGACGAAGCTGGAGGCCAAAGTCGCGCTGCCGCTTACCGTCGATGACAAGCGGCTTGCCCAAGACTTCGAGGCGCGTCTTGGTCTTCGCGGTCAGTACGTTATGCGGTGTGTACTTGCGCAGAAAGGGGTTTGAGCCGGGGCGCATCCAGACGCGGTCCTCGGGCGTTAGCGAGTGGGTCGTGAGCGGCGCGCCCGGGTCACGCGGGCGGAGCGCATTCAAGACAATGGCGACGGATGTCGGACCGCAGAAGATCTTGTTGTCTTGACCGACAAAGTGGTTGCTGAGCGGGAAGAAGTCGACCTTGTGCGCCGAGCGGGCCAGCCGGGCCAGACTCGCCGGGGCGGTCCAGTTCACCAGAACGGGCGAGCCGGAAGTCTCCTGAGCGTGACCCGGGCTCGAGACGCCAATCATGCCTACGGCTACGACGAGGGCAAGCACCTGACATACGAGTTTCGGCATCATGTACGGTTCCCTTCCGTGAGCGATGTAGGCCCAAGATCCACCCGTTACACTACCCATGAAAATGCTCCCATGAAGGCCGCCACCGGTTCAACCCGCTACGACCTTGCCCGCCTGGTAGAGCCACCCTGGCATGGGACGCTCAAGCTCCCACAGTATTCTCATGGGGCGTTCCGCCTCATGACGAATGTACCGCGCACGACCGAGGCAGTGGTACGGAAGGGTTTCGCCCCTGCCGTCCTTCTTGCGTTCGCGTACGAACAGGACAACGTTCGTGCCGCGAGTCGGCTGTCCAACATACCGGCGTCCAGTGGGAGTGTCGAGCGATGTGCTGTTCTGCGACTCCCAGTGGAACAGCGTCGGGGAGATCGGGTAGTCCGCGTAGCGCGTCGTCGGGGAATAGTCCGCCTCCGACTTCTCCAGCGTGACGTGGTCTTGCCCGGGATTGGTGGACACCTGATAAGAGGCGATAATGGCCTTGGAGGTGACGACCATGAGTCGGACGAGACGGAGGTTTTCGAAGGAGTTCAAGCTCGAAACGGTGAAACTGGTCAAGG
>MKWU01006178.1_pt1 | contig 12370 bp, 12 predicted proteins | sample 809101 | NCBI WGS metagenome assembly MKWU01 (sample SAMN05860141, study PRJNA318959) | sponge metagenome | host: Aplysina aerophoba | place: Slovenia: Piran, Adriatic Sea, Gulf of Piran | collected 2013-05-07
CGACGGCGGCGATGCGATAGCCGGCCGAGGCGAGCCCGAGCGCGAGCGAGGCGCCGAGGCGCCCGCAGCCGACGACGCCGACGGCGAGCTCGCGCCGCCGCTCGGGCCCGATCCGGGCGCTCTCCACCACCTGCACCGCCTCCGCCACCCCGCGCCTCTCCCGGCCGATTCTAGCGGTACCGGGGCGGGGCTCCGGGGCCGCGGTCACCGCAGCGGGTGGCGCGCGCTCGCGGCCCTTCGTAGAGTCGGCGCGCTGAGGGCCGCGCGCCCGGGGGCAGGAGCGAGATGTCCGAGCGGCTGCTGGTGGGGATCGAGTTCACCGCGGACGAGCTGCGTCTCGCGCTCGCCGAGCCGGACGGCGCTCCCGTCGGGCAACCGGGCCGCTGGCGACTTCCCGAGCTCGCGGACGAGGAGTCCTGGGCCTGGGAGGTGGGCGGCCGCATCGCCACCGCGTTCGCCGAGGAGGGGAGCGGGCGCTCCGCGCTCGCGATCGCGATGGCGGCGCCCGGGACCGTCGATCCCGTCGCCGGGCGGCTGGTCGACGGCGGCCAGGACGGCTGGGAGGGACTCTCCGTCGTCGAGGCGCTGAGACGCCACATCGACGCGCCGGCCGCGGTCGATAGCCGGGCCAGCGCCGGGCTGCTCGGCGAGCGCGCCGACGGCGCCGCCCGCGGCGCCGAGAACGTGCTCTACCTGCTCCTGCGCGACCCGCCCGGCGCGGCGGTGCTCGCCGGGGGCCGTGCCCTTCGCGGCGCGCACGGACGGGCAGGGGCGATCCCGGCCGTCTCCGATCTCGACCCGGACGAGCGCCTCGGCGGCGAGGCGCTGGAGGAGGTCGCCGTGCCGCTCGCCGACGCCGCCGCCCTGCTCGACCCGGAGCTCGTCGTCGTCGACGCGCCGACGCGCCTGAGGGACCTGCTGATCCCGGTGCTGAAGCGGCTCACGGCGGACGTGGCTCCCGGGGCGCGCGTGGTGCCGGCGCTGCTCGGAGCCGACGCCCCGCTCCGGGGGGCGATCACGATGGCCGGAACCCTCGCCTACGAGTCGGCGCGCGAGGCGTGAGCGCCGGACCCCCGGGCGGCGGGCGTACGGACCGCATCCGGCTCGCGCTTCAGCCGGAGGAGGCGGGGACGCTGCTCGGTACCTGCGCCTGGGTCCTCGGGGCGCTGGAGATCCTGAAGGACCGCGGCCACGCCGTCGAGCGCGAAGACCTGCACGAACTCCACGACGAGCTGGCCCCGGCCGTGAACAGGCTCGCCGCCCAGGTCGGCGGAGCACGCGGCGCCCTCGGGGCGGACGAGGAGATCCAGGGCGCGATCGAGGCGGCCTTCGCGCGCGTGCGAGCCGCCTTCGAGAGCTGGATCGAGGTGACGGCCGCCGACACCATGGCCGCCGCGCTCGAGCAGCGCCTCGAGGAGATCGACGCGCAGGGAGGCGGTCCGGCCCGGCGCGGGGAGGCCGCGACGGAACCGGGAGCCGACGGGGGCTGAGCGCGGCGCCGGCTCGCCCGACGACGGGCCTGGGGCCGCCCGGGCAGCGCCCCGCGTCAGCGCGTGGAGTAGCGCGACGCGAGGGGGAACCGCCGGTCGCGGCCGAAGGCGCGAGCTGTGATCTTCACGCCGGGGGGAGCCTGGCGGCGCTTGTACTCGTTGCGGTCCACGAGCTCGACGACGCGGCGCGCCGCCGCCTCCTCGGGGCCGGCCTCCCCGCTCTCGGCGGGGGCGGGGGGGGGGGCGCCGGCGGCGCCGCGGCGCGCGGTCGCCTGGTCTTGCCCGGCCTCGACGATCTCGGCGAGCGAGAGGTGCCGCTCCACGTAGGCCTCGAGGATCGGATCGAGCACCTCGTAGGGCGGTAGCGAATCGGAATCGAGCTGGCCGGGACGGAGCTCGGCGGAGGGCGGCTTCTCGATGGAGCTCACCGGGATGACCGGGTGCTCCGAGCAGGCGTTCCGGTAGCGGGCGAGTTCGTAGACGAGAGTCTTCGGGACATCCTTGATCACGGCGAAGCCGCCGGCCATGTCTCCGTAGAGCGTGGCGTAGCCGCAGGCGTACTCCGACTTGTTGCCGGTGGCGAGGACCAGGGCGCCGCTCGAGTTCGAGAGGGCCATCACCAGCATCCCGCGGATCCGCGCCTGGATGTTCTCCTCGGCACTCCCCGCTCCGCCGCCGGCCAGCTCGCCGCGGAGCGCGTCGAGCGCGCCCGCGTGCACGGGCTCGATAGGGAGAACCGCAAGTTCGATGCCCAGGTTCGCGGCGAGGGCGCGCGCGTCGGCGACCGAGCCCTCCGAGGAATGGCGAGAGGGCAGCGCGACGCCGCGCACCTGCCCGGGCCCGAGCGCGTCGACGGCGACGGCGGCGACCAGCGCCGAGTCGATCCCGCCGGAGAGCGAGACGATCACCTCGCGGAAGCCGCACTTGCGGACGTAGTCGCGCGTCCCGACAACCAGCGCCCGGTAGCCCTCCTCGAGCGCCTGGGGAGGGTCGGCCGCCGGCCGCGGCCGGAGCGGCGGGAGCGGCGAGCCAGGGGCGTCGCTCACCCAGAGCGCGTCCGCCTGCGGCGGCCGCTCCGGGAGCGGGACGTCGACGAGCAGCAGGTCGGCGTCGAGCCACGCGCCGCGCGCGATCAGGCGGCCGGCGCCGTCGACGACGAGCGAGTGGCCGTCGAAGACCAGCTCATCCTGCCCGCCCACCTGGTTCACGTAGGCGACGGGGGAGCCGTGCGCGCGCGCGCGCTCCGTTGCGACGGCGAGCCGCTCCTCCGTCTTGCCCGCCCAGAACGGCGAGGCGTTGATGTTCACGATCAGCTGGGCGCCGGCCGCGCAGAGGGCGGCGGCCGGACCGTCCTCGTACCAGATGTCCTCGCACACGGTGAGCCCGACCTGTGCTCCGCCGATGACGAAGAGCGGCGCCTCCGCGCCGGGGACGAAGTACCGCTGCTCGTCGAAGACGCCGTAGTTGGGAAGCCGCTGCTTGCGGTAGCGCGCGACCACGCGGCCCCCGTACAGGAGCGCGGCGGCGTTGTAGAGCTCGCCCACCGCCGAGCCGAGCCGCGGCGAGTCCCCGGTATCGGGCGTGCCGACCACGAGCGGCGGCAGGCCGCGCGCGTCGGCGGCGAGCCGCACGAGCGCGCGCTCGGCGTCCGAGACGAAGGACGGGCGCAGCAGCAGATCCTCGGGCGGGTAGCCGGTGAGGGCGAGCTCGGGGGCGGCGACGACCTGCGCGCCGGCGGTCGCGGCCTCCCGCGCGGCGGCGAGCACGAGGCGCGCGTTGCCCTCGAGGTCGCCCACCGTCGTGTTGAGCTGCGCGAGCGCGAGCCGGAGCATCGGCGCCGGCATCTCCCGATCCCTCCGTCCCCCGCCGGCCGGACCGGCGCGATCAGGCTAGCAGTCGCGCCCGGCGGGCGCCGCCCCACGGGATCCGCGCTCGCCCCAGGCGAGCGCCCCGTGCACACTCGGAGCCGCCGCTGCCCGGACGCCCGGACCGCAGCGGCGAGGAGCGCTCGTGCAGCTGCATCTCGTCCCCGGCGCCATCGAGGCCGCGCATCCCGCGCACGTCAACCACACCGGCGACCTGTGGGGAGCCTGGAACGTCGACCCGCAGCTCCTGGTTCCGCTCGCGCTCGCGGCCGTCTGGTACGCGCGTGGCCTCTCACGCTGGCCCGAGCGTAGCCGCGAGCACCCCCGCTGGCGCTCCGCGCTCTTCTACGCCGGACTGCTGGTGCTGCTGCTGGCGATCGAATCGCCGCTCGACGCAGCCGCCGAGCACCATCTGACCTTCCACATGGTCCAGCACGAGCTGCTGGTGCTGATAGCGCCGTCCCTGATCCTGCTCGGCGCACCGACCACGCCGCTGCTGCGAGGCCTGCCGCGCGAGCTCCGGCTCGGCGTCGTCGGGGGCCTCGCGCGGCGCCGCGCGGTACGGCGGGGGGGGGGGCTGCTCCCACCCCACCTCCCCCCCCGGGGCCCCTTTCCCCCCCGCCCCTCGCCCTTGGCATTCTCCCCCCCCCCGCGTCGCGCCGGAGGCCTCTTCACCGCCGTCCTCTGGCTCTGGCATCTCGCCCCCGGCTGGTACGAGGCGGCGCTCACCAGCGAGTGGATCCACGAGCTCCAGCACGCCTCCTTCGTCGCGGTGGGCTTCCTGGTCTGGTGGAACCTGGTAGACCCGGCGCCGCTCCGGGCACGCCTCGGCTATCTCCCGCGGATCCTCTTCCTGCTCGCCATCGGCGTGCCCAAGCACATCCTCGGCGCCCTTCTCACCTTCGCCTCCGACCCCTTCTACGACTACTACGAGGGGCGCCAGCTGCTCGACATCTCGCTCGCCACCGACCAGCAGATCGGGGGGCTCATCATGTGGGCTCCGAGCCAGCTGCTGATGCTCGGGGTCGCGGCGGTGATCTTCGCCGTCTGGTACGGGAAGAGCGGCCAGGGACAACCCGATGAGCCGCCCGCGGCGCGCGCGCGCAGGCCGGGCGCCGGCAGCCGCGGGGACGCTAGCGGTTGATCACCGCCGGGTCGCCCCAGAAGAGGGCGAGCAGCGAGATCAGGATCGCCCCGGCGAGTACGAAGCCGAAGACGAAGAGCCGTGTGAGCAGCGCCTTCTCGAAACGCAGGTGCATGAAGTAGGCGACGACGATGACGAACTTGATGCCGGAGAGCACCATCAGGATCGGGATCAAGAGCACGCCCAGGCCCGGCGTGTAGGAGGCCGCCAGCTCGACGATCGTGATCACGGTCAGTAGCAGGCCGATCAGCACGTACTGACGCACCGTGGGGTGCGATCGCTCGTGCGACCCGGCCGCGTGTCCGCCCTCGGCGCTCATCGCGTCCTCCCGCCGTCCGCCCCGGCGTTCACGCCGGCACGAGGTAGACGACCGTGAAAATCACGATCCAGACGATGTCCACGAAGTGCCAGTAGAGACCGATCGTCTCCACGTGGAAGCCCGCTTCCGGACCGAGCCCCGTCCGGCGCATCGACGCGAGCAGCATCGAACCGAGCATCAGCACGCCGACCGTGACGTGCGCGCCGTGGAATCCGGTCAGCACGAAGAAGGAGGCGCCGAACTGGTTGGTGGCGAGGTTGAGCCCCTCCGCCCCGAACTCGTGGAACTCGAAGACCTGGAAGCCCAGGAAGATGATCCCGAGCAGCAGCGTCGCGAGCAGCCAGATCTTCATCATCTTCAGGCGCCCGTTCTGGGCTCCGTAGACCGCGAGCACCATCGCCACCGAGCTCATCAGCAGCACGAAGGTCGACGCGGAGGTGACCGGGATGTTGAGCACGCCCGCGTACTCGACGCCGTCGACGACGCGGTCGGTGGGGAACCATCCCGTGACCACGCCGTCGTGCATGTGAGCCTCGATGAAGCCCGGCGCCGGCAGCGGGATGTCGCCCTTGAAGACGAGGTAGGTGGCGATCAGCGAGCCGAAGAAGAGGCACTCCGAGGCGAGGAAGATCCACATCAGGACCTTGCGGCTGTCGATCCCCGTCGAGCTGTGCGGTGCCTCCGCAGCGTGCGCGGCCTGCGCCATCTCGCTCTCCCCCGCTCCCCTAGTGCCCGCCCGCAGCGGGCTCGGCGCCGGTCGGTTCGAGCGTCCAGCCCCAGATGCCGTAGATGACGACCACCGCGCCGAGCGCGACCAGCGCCAGGTGCGAGAGCGCCCCGATCCCGATCAGCGTGAAGCCCACGCCGATGAGCAGCGGATAGTAGGACGGCGGCGGCAGGTGTATGTGCTCGTGGGGATCCGGCTCCGGCGGCGCGATGCCGTGATCGCGGTCGTACCAGACCGGATCGCGCGCGCGCACGACGGGGACCACGTCGAAGTCGTGCTCGGGCGGCGGAGAACTCGTCGCCCACTCGAGCGTCGGCGCATCCCACGGGTTGTCGGGAGCGGACGGCTCCTCGCGCATCGACCGGAAGAAGTTCCAGAGGAAGACCGCCATGCCGGCCGCGATCGTGAACGCGCCCAGGGTGGCGACGAAGTTCCAGGTCTCCCAGCCGAGCCCGGCGTCGTAGGTGTAGATGCGCCGCGGCATCCCCGAGACGCCGAGGAAGTGCATGGGGAAGAAGGTGACGTTGAGCCCGATGAAGAACAGCCAGAAGTGCAGCTTCCCCATGCCCTCGGAGAGGAAGCGGCCGGTGAACTTCGGGAACCAGTAGTAGACGCCGGCGAAGATGCCCATGATCGCCCCGCCGAAGAGCACGTAGTGCAGGTGGGCGACGATGAAGTAAGTGTCCTGCTGCTGCGTGTCGATGGGCGGCGAGGCGTGCATCACGCCCGAGATGCCGCCGACGGTGAAGGTCGCGATGAAGCCGACCGCGAAGTACATCGCCGTCGTGAACCGGATGCTGCCGCCGTAGAGCGTCCCCAGCCAGTTGAAGATCTTGACGCCCGTCGGCACGGCGATCGTCATCGTCGTCGCGGAGAAGACGACGCGCGGCACGGGGCCGAGCCCCGTCGTGAACATGTGGTGGCTCCAGACAGCGAAGCCGAGGATGGCGATCGAGATCCCGGCGAAGACCACGGCGCCGTAGCCGAAGAGCGGCTTGCGCGAGAACGTCGGCAGCACCTCAGAGACGATCCCCATCGCCGGCAGGATCAGGACGTAGACCTCGGGGTGTCCGAAGATCCAGAAGATGTGCTGCCAGAGGACGGGGTCGCCGCCGCCATCGGGGATGAAGAAGTTGGTCGTGAAGTTGCGGTCGAAGTAGAGCTGGATGAGACCGACGGTGAGCACCGGGAGCGAGAGCACCAGCAGCCAGGCGACGATCATCGTCATCCAGACGAAGACGGGGAGGCGGAACATCGTCATCCCCGGCGCGCGCAGGTTGATGATGGTGACGATGAAGTTCAGCGAGGCGATCAGGGACGAGGTGCCGAGGATGATCAGCGACACCGTGTAGAAGTCCATCGAGCGGCCGGTCGAGTAGGTGTTCTCGGTGAGCGGCGCGTAGGCGAACCAGCCGGTGTCCGGCGCGCCGCCCAGCAGCCAGCTCGCATTCAGCATCAGGGCGCCCGAGAGGAAGATCCAGTAGGAGAGCGCGTTGAGCCGCGGGAAGGCGACGTCGCGCGCGCCGATCATCAGCGGCACCAGCCAGTTGAAGAAGGCCGCACCGAGCGGCATCACGCCCAGGAAGATCATCGTGAGCGCGTGCATGCTGAAGAGCGCGTTGAAGAGATCGGCGTCGACGACCTCGCCGTTGGGAACGGCGAGCTGGCTCCGGATCAGCAGCGCCTCGATGCCGGCGACGACGAAGAAGACCATCCCGGAGACGCCGTAGAGCGTCCCGATGCGCTTGTGGTCGACCGTCGTGAGCCAGGCCCAGATGCCGGAGGGCGCCTGAACGGCGGGCGCGGCCAGCGTGCCGGCGGCGGTCGCCATAGTCCCGTTCCTCCCTCAGCAGCCGGGCGCGCAGGCGCCGGCTCGACGGCGCGCCCGGCGCGCCCGGCGCGCCTCTACTGCAGCTCTCTCAGATACGCCACGAGCGCCGTGATCTGCTCGCTCGTGAGGTGCTCCCCCCACGCCGGCATCCCGTTCTCGCGCACCGTCACGCCCGGCTTGATGTCGTCGGGGTCCGAGATCCAGCGCTCGAGCTCTCGCTGCACGCGCTCGGGATCCTCCGAACTCGCGAAACCGTCGCGGATCCCGGCGAAGAGCGTGGACCGGGACGCGACGTGCGTCAGGTCGGGTCCGATCAGCCCGACGGCCGGCGTCCCCTTCACGGTGTGGCAGCCCACGCACGGCGTCACGCCCAGCGCCAGGATCGGGTTCTGGAAGAGCGCCGCTCCCTCCTGGGCCAGCTCGGAGAGCGTCTCGGCGGCGACCGGCGGAGCGAGCTGGGCCTCCACCCAGGCGTCGAAGTCTGCCTGCCCGTCGACGAAGACGCGGAAGCGCATGTTGGCGTGCGAGGTGCCGCAGAACTCCACGCACTGCCCCAGGTAGGCCTCATCCCTCGCCTCGTTCGGCGTGAAGATGACCGCGTTCTCGCGGCCCGGCACCATATCGACCTTGCCGACGAGCTGCGGGATCCAGAACGAGTGGATCACATCCTCGGAGCGCAGCGTCACGTAGACGGGGCGGTCGACCGGCACGTGCATCTCGTTCGCCGTCACGATCCCGAGATCGGGGTAGCGGAACTCGAACCACCACTGGTGACCGATCGCCTCCACGTGCACGGTGCCGGGAGGGAGGTCGTCCGGGTCGGGCTCGAGATCCACGATCGCGGTCGCCGTCGGGATGAAGATCGCCACCAGGATCACGACCGGGAGCAGGGTCCAGACGATCTCGAGCCGGGTGTTCCCGTGGAACTGCGACGCGACGCGGCCCGGGCGCTCCCGGAACCAGATGGAGAGGATGAGCGTCGCCCCCAGCACGCCCACGAAAACGACGGCGGCGAGCCAGAAGACGATGACGTAGACATTCTGCACTGTCTGCGTGGCGTCGGACTTCGGCTCGATGGTGGACAGCGGGTCGCTGCAGGCGGCGAGCACCAGTCCCGTAAGGAGTACCGCGGCGGCTAAGGGGAGGCGCCGCGTGTGCACGCGATCGAGGCGCACCACCACCTCCCGTCGGGCTCGCCGGCGCCCTGGCGCGGACATCCGCACGGCCGCGCGTACAGTCGCACCAGCCCGCGCATCGGTCAACTGCCCGCGACAGGCCCCGCCCGCCCGCGCGCGTTGATCGGCGGCGGACGGGACCGTAGCCTCTCTCTCGATGTACCACTCTCCGGCGGCGCTGATGACGCGGGTGGGGGCGGCGCGCCTCGTCCTCGGCTGCTTGGGCGTGGCGCTGGCGCTGCTGCTGGCCACGCTCGGCGTCGCCCTCTACCGGGGCGTCGGCGACTCCCCCCTCGGGGCGAGCGACGCCGCCTTCCGCCTCGCACCCGACTTCACCGCCGAGACCCTGGACGGGACGACGTTCCGGCTCGGGCAGCACGAGGGGAGCCCCCTCTTCCTCTACTTCTGGGCGTCGTGGTGCGCCCCCTGCGAGCGCGAAGCGCCGCTGATCGAGCGGCTCTGGCGCGAATACGAGGCGCGGGGCTACACCTTCGTCGCCGTGAACGTGATGGATAACCGCGACGACGCCGTCGCCTTCGCCCGCCGCCACGGCCTGAGCTTCCCCGTCGTGAGCGGGGGCGATGTCTATCTCGACTACGGCGTCGTCGCCCTGCCGGAGGCCTTCTTCGTGCTGCCGGGGCTCCGCCTCTCCGGCAAGTACATCGGAGAGCTGCGGGAGGAGGACTTCCGTGCGATGCTGGATGCTCTGGCGGAGGGGACCTGAGGATGCGCCGGCTGACTGACGGGCTCCGACCCCACCGCCTCTCCCGTCGCGGGCGGCTGGTCGCGCTCTTCCTCGTCACCACGATCGCGATCGGGACCCTCGCCGCCGTCGCAGCCTCCTCCTCTCTCTCCTACTACGTCACGCCGGAGGAGTTCGCCCAGGAGATCGACCCCGAGGGCGGCCGCTGGCGCGTCGGCGGGCGTGTCGTGCCGGGAACGATCGTCCAGACCGCGGGCCAGCCCATCGCCTTCGAGATCCAGGGCGAGCAGGGGGAGCGGATGGCGATCTCCTACGACGGTGTCGTCCCCGGGCTCTTCGGGCCGCGCACGTTCGTCGTCGTCGAGGGGGTGGCCGCGGGCGCGGCGCGCCTCGTCGCCTCCTCGGTCATCATCAAGCACGAGAACGAGTTCGTGACCGACGCGGCGGACACCGATGTCTTCGTCCCGGAGCGCTCCCCCTCGACCGGGTCGCCGTGAATCTCGCGGGGGCGCTGGGCGCCTCCGCACTCGTGGCGGCGCTCGCGGCAACCCTCTTCGCCCTCGGCGTCTCGACCTGGGGGGTCAGGCGGCGCCATCCGGGCGCCATCGCCGCCGGACGGCGGGCGCTCTACGCGACGGCGGCGCTGCTGACGCTGGCGATGGGGACGCTCGCCGCGGCGCTGCTCCGCGACGACTTCAGCCTTCTGTACGTCACCTCCGTCTCCTCCCGCGACATGGAGACGGCCTTCAAGTGGGCCGCCCTCTGGAGCGGGCAGCCCGGATCGCTCCTGCTCTGGACCTGGCTGATAGCGCTCTCGCTCGCCGGCGTCGCCCGCCACCTGCAGCGTGCGCTGCCGTGGGCGCGCGGCCACGCGCAGGCCGTGGCCGGGGCGGTGCTCGCGGCGTTCCTCGGCCCCCTCGTCTTCCTCGCCTCTCCGTTCGAGGTGGCGGCCGTGACGCCGCCGGACGGCGTCGGCCTCAACCCGCTCCTCGTGGACCGCGCGATGCTCATCCACCCGCCGATGCTCCTCGCCGGACTCACCTCGACCGTCGCGCCGTTCGCCATCGGCGCCGCGGCGCTGCTGGCCGGGCACGTCGACTCGAGCTGGGTCCGGGCGGCGAGACCCTGGGCCCTCGCCTCCTTCGTGGTGCTGGCGACCGGCAACGTGCTCGGCGGGTGGTGGGCCTACACGGTGCTGGGCTGGGGCGGCTACTGGGCGTGGGATCCCGTCGAGAACTCGGCGATACTCCCGCTGCTCCCGACCATCGCCCTCCTCCACGGCTTCGCCGTGCAGGAGCGGCGCGGGATGCTCCGGCTCTGGAACCTGGCGATGGCCGCGGCGGCCTTCTCGCTCGCGGTCTTCGGCACCTTCAACGTGAGAAGCGGCCTCGTCTCCTCCGTGCACTCCTTCGCGCAGTCCGAGATCGGACCCTACTTCCTGGGGCTCCTCGCCGTGGTGATCCTCGGGTCGGTGGCGCTCCTCGCCTGGCGCTCCCCGCGCCTCTCGGGGCCCCACGACTTCGAATCTCTGCTCTCCCGCGAGACCGGCCTCATCGTAAACAACTACCTGCTCACGGCCATCGCACTCGTGATCCTGGGGGGGACACTCTTCCCGGTCGCCTCGGAGCTCATCCGCGGCGTCCGCGTCACCGTCTCCGAACCCTTCTACGACCAGACGGTGGGGCCGCTGCTCGCGGCGCTGCTGCTCGTCGCCGCCGGTGGGGTCCTGCTGCCGTGGCGGCGCGGCGCGGCGCGGTCGCTGCGGCGCCGCTTCGCCGCCCCCGCCGTGGTCCTCGCGGGCTCAGCCGCCGTGCTCTGGACCGCCGGCGTCCGCGATCCCTTCGCCCTCGGTGGAATCGTCTGCGCGGCCACGCTCGCCTCCGTCACGCTGCGCGAGTACTGGCTCCGCGCGGGCCGCGCGCGGCGGGCGCGCGGCCGCGGCATCGCCTCGTGGCCGCTCGCCGTCGCCGCGCTCTTCCTCCGCGATCCGAGGCGCTACGGCGGCTACCTGGTCCATCTCGGGGCCGCGGTGATGGCGGTCGCCGTCGTCGCCTCGACGGCCTACCAGCAACAGGTGCGCGTCGCGATCGCGCCCGGCGAGTCGTTCGAAGCGGGGCGCTACACCCTGACCTACGAGCGCCTCGAGGGGCGGCCCGGTACCGCGAACGGCGTGGAGTCCGACGCCGTCGCCACCGTCACCGTGCGCGAGGGCGGCCGCCTCCTCGGCGAGATGCAGCCGGGCCGACGCTTCTTCACGAACTTCCCCGACCAGCCGATGGGAATCGTCGCCGTCCGCAGCACCTGGCGGGAGGACCTCTACCTCTTCATCCAGGGCTGGGACGAAGACCTCGTCGCCGAGTTCCAGGCCTTCGTCAATCCGCTCGTGATCTGGCTCTGGACCGGCGCCGGACTGCTCGTGGCGGGGGGGCTGCTCGCTTTCGGCTGGCAACGCCCGCCGCCCCGGGGGGCCGCCGCGGGTGCAGCCGGACACGCCTGACGCCCCCGTGACGGAGCGCAGCAGGGCGGATCGCGCCCGCAGGGCGTGGGGGCCGGTTCTCCTGCTCGCCGCCCTGCTCCTGCTGGCAGCGGAGCTTGCGGGAGGCCCGCCCCCCGCGGCGGCTCAGGAGGTCGACGCCGAGCAGCAACTCGCCATCGAGCGACAGCTGCTCTGCCCGCAGTGCGTGAACGAGCGGCTCGATCAGTGCGCCCGCGCCATCTGCGAGGACATGCGCGCCATCATCCGGGAGCAGCTCGCCGCCGGCACGCCTCCCGATCAGATCATCTTCTTCTTCCGCGCCCGCTACGGGGATCGCGTTCTCGCGCAGATCCCGCGGGAGGGCTTCAACCTGCTGCTCTTCGGCTGGGTGGCGGGATCGCTCGCGCTCGTCGCGCTCGGCGGCGGCCTCGCTCTCCGGCGGATGCGCCGCTCCGCTCGCCGGCACGCCGGCGCAGGGGAGGCCTAGCGTGGAGTGGGCGGTGCTCGCCCTGCTCGTGCTCGCGGCCGCCGCCTTCATCGCCCCGGCGCTGCGCGAGTCGGGCCGGGAGGGGCCCGGGCCGCAGGAGGCGGCCCGCCGGGCGCGTGAGGAGCGCCGACGGCTCCTGGAGCAGCTGCGCTC
>MKWU01006179.1_pt1 | contig 12365 bp, 11 predicted proteins | sample 809101 | NCBI WGS metagenome assembly MKWU01 (sample SAMN05860141, study PRJNA318959) | sponge metagenome | host: Aplysina aerophoba | place: Slovenia: Piran, Adriatic Sea, Gulf of Piran | collected 2013-05-07
GGCCGTGGGTTATTCGCTGGGCGGCAATGCCCTGTTGAAATACCTGGGAGAAGCGGACCGCGGGGGACAGGTTCATGCCGCGGCCGCCGTTTCCGTCCCCTATTCCCTGGCCGAAGGAGCGAAACAGCTCAAAACCGGGTTCTCCAGGGTATACCAACGCCGCCTGCTCGGCCTGTTGAAGCGGAAAATCACCGGCAAGTTCAGTGCGCGGAACTGCCCTTTTGACCTCGACGAGGTCTCGCAACTGAATGATTTTTTCCGCTTTGACGACAGGATTACCGCTCCCCTGCACGGTTTCGCCGGGGTTATGGACTATTACAACCGCAGCAGTTCGCTGCCGTTTTTAAAGTCCATTACCGTACCATCCCTGCTGCTACACGCCAGGGATGACCCATTCATGACCGAACACGTCATCCCTGAGGATGATGAACTGTCGGAATACGTACGACTGGAGCTTGCTGAGACCGGCGGACACATCGGATTTGTCAGCGGCAGGGTGCCGGGGTATGCTTCGTACTGGCTCGAACGAAGGATTATTGAGTTTTTTGATGGGTATTTATAAGGAATGGTTTTACTGGATTCCTGCATCCGCAGGAATGACGGGTATTCTTTCGGAATGATGAATAAAGGTTTTACTGAGCGACAATTTTTTCTGTTTATGGCCGTGGTTTGCCTGTTACTGCTGGGCTTCGGCTATTTCCTGCAATTCGTCCGGGGTCTGGACCCCTGCCCGCTGTGCATCCTGCAACGGGTCGCTTACCTGGGTGTCGGGGCCGTCTGCCTGGCGGGCTTTATTCACGGTTCTGCAAGCCGTATCTACAGTGCCCTGGCGCTGCTCTGTGCGCTGGCCGGCGCTGCTGTTGCGGCCCGGCAGGTATGGCTGCAACACCTGCCGCCGGACCTGGTGCCCGAATGCGGGCCGGGTCTTGATTTCATCATGCAGGCCTTTCCCTTGCTCGATGCGCTCAAGCTGATTTTTACGGGTTCCGGGGAGTGTGCCGAAACAGTATGGACCTTCCTGTCCCTGAGTATTGCCGAGTGGAGCCTGTTCTGGTTTGCCGCCTTTTCAGTTTTGTTGCTGTATCACTCTTTGAACGTCATTCCTGCGCAAGAATGACGGGTTAGCGGCCGAAGCCGCGGGGCATATTGCTCTCCAGCGTGCGCATCATATTCTCCATGCCGCCTTTCTTGCTCAGTTTTTTCATCATTTTCTGCATCCGGCTGAACTGTTTGAGCAGGCGGTTGACGTCCTGTATCTGCGTGCCTGAACCGGAGGCGATGCGTTTTTTCCTCGAACCGTTGATGACGGCCGGGAAGCGCCGCTCCCCGGGTGTCATGGAGTTGATGACCGCCACCATTTTGCCCATTTCCCGCTCCTGTCCGGCGAGGTTCGCGGGCATCTGCTGCATCCCCGGCATCTTGTCGAGGAGACCGCCCAGTCCGCCCATGCGCTGCATCTGCCGGACCTGGTCGCGATAATCATCCAGGTCGAATCCTCTCCCCTTTTTCAGCTTCCTGGCGATCTTTTTGGCCTTCTCCTGGTCCGTTTTCGACTCTACTTCCTCAATCAGGCTCAAGACGTCTCCCATCCCCAGTATCCGGGAGGCAATCCGGTCGGGATGGAACAGTGACAGTTCCGAGGTTTTCTCACCGGTGCCCAGGAACACGATGGGTTTCCCGGTCACGTGCCGGACCGACAGCGCCGCCCCGCCCCGCGCATCGCCGTCCACTTTCGTCAGTATGATCCCGGTCAGGTCCAGGGCATCGTTGAACGCCCGCGCCGCGTTTACCGCGTCCTGTCCCATCATGCTGTCTACCAGGAACAAGGTGTCGGACGGCTCCAGTGCGCCGTGGATGTGTTGAATCTCCGCCATCATTTCCTCGTCGATATGTAACCTGCCGGCGCTATCGACGATCAGGACGTCGGCAAACCGGGCCCTGGCGTGTTTCAGCGCCGCTTTCGCAATATCCACGGGTTTCTGCCGGCTGTCGGCCGGGAAATATTCCAGCCCGTTATCTTCGGCCAGCACCCGCAACTGTTCCAGCGCCGCAGGCCGGTAGATATCGCAACTGGCCACCACCACGGACTTGCCGTGCTGGTCCCGGCACCAGTTGCCCAGCTTCGCAACCGTGGTGGTCTTGCCCGCGCCCTGCAAGCCCGCCATCAGGATTACCGCCGGCGGCGCCACGCTCAAGTTCAGCGACGCCTGCTCATCCCCCATCAGGTGGATCAATTCGTCCTGCACGATTTTGACTACGGCCTGTCCGGGGCTGAGACTGGTTGCCACTTCGCGGCCCAGCGCCTTGCTTTCCACCCGCTCGATAAACGCCTTGACGACCGGCAAGGCCACGTCTGCCTCCAGCAAGGCCCTGCGCACGTCACGCATGGCGTCCGCGACGTTGTCTTCCGTGAGGCGCGCATGCCCTCTCAGTTGCCGGATGATACGGCTGAACCGTCCTGTTAGATTTTCAAACATGTTGTCCCCTATTGTTTATATCCGCAGATGACGCAGATTATATGTGATTAAATGGTATCGGTGGAAATACAGCAGGCAACCTGACATCAGTTTACAATTCGAGTAAACTCGTTTTATTAAAACCGTAAAGCGATGATGCGTATTACTATTATTAATTTTAAATCATCACCTGCGTGCATCTGCGACATCTGCGGATAAAATATATGGAAACAGGTCTTATCATCAGTATCGGCACAATCCTGCTCTATTTGCTGAGCGCCGGCTGGCTGGGCAACAGGATATTCCGGCTGCGCCTGACTACGGATGCATTTAACCATTCTATTGCCGCGCTCGCGGGCCTGGCGCTGTCGGGCCACGGCCTGGTCCTCTACCGGGAGATCCTGGTCCAGGCAGGTTTTAACCTGGGTTTTTACCATGCCCTCTCCCTTGTATGCTGGGTAATTGCCCTGCTTGCCGTGCTGACGGGTCTGTTCAGCGCCATGAGCAACCTGGTTGTCATTTTCTTCCCGGTTGCCGCGCTTGCGCTGTTACTGGAAATTGCCCTGCCAGTCGAAAATATCATCCCCGGCGGCATCGCCGCCGGCCTGAAGATACATATCCTGCTGTCGGTAGCCGCCTACAGCCTGCTTACGCTGGGCGCACTGCAGGCGCTGATCCTGGCTTTTGAGGAAACCCGGCTGCGCACGAAGCAACCCGTAAAAATCATGAATATCCTGCCTCCCATGCAAACCCTGGAAGAGTTGCTGGTGCAGGTATTGACTATCGGTTTTTTTCTCCTCAGCCTGAGTCTGGCCACGGGCCTGATGTTCATGCACGACATGCTGGGCCAGCATTTGTCCCATAAAGTAGTTCTATCCGTCCTGGCCTGGTTCATTTTTGCGGTTGTCCTCTGGGGCAGATGGGCCCGCGGCTGGCGCGGGCGCAAACTGATCCACTGGACCCTCGGCGGCTTTGCCTCCCTGCTGCTGGCGTATTTCGGGTCGAAACTGGTACTGGAACTTATTCTGCAGCGGGTTTGACGGATATTTGGGGTCAGAGTAAAAATAAATACTCAGGCAATGAAACTGGTAGACACCTGAATATTTTTACTCTGACCCCAACTCTCATGATCAGATCTCTGCACACCCCGACAGCATGTAACTCAGCTTGCTGGGGACAGAATTAATTCTGTCCCCGAATTTACACAGCAAATATCCCGCAGGAATGAACTTGCACGTAGCCACATAATAAGTAGACAATATCCGTCCACTTCAAACTGAGGCTCTACCCGTGGACGATGTTTCACTATACCTGTTGTCCGGCTTTCTTGTCCTGCTGATCTGCATAGCTGCGTTTTTTTCCGGTTCGGAAACCAGCATGATGGCGGTAAACCGCTACCGCCTGCGCCACCTGGCCAATGACGGGCACAAGGGCGCTGTCCTCACTTCCACCCTGCTGGAACATCCGGATCGCCTGCTGGGTCTGATCCTGTTCTGCAATAATATCGTCAACTTTTACGCGGCGTCCCTGGGTGTCGTCATCGCGGTCAGGCTGATGGGAGATATCGGTTACGCGCTCGGTCCGGTGATACTCACTTTTCTGTTCCTGGTTTTTGCCGAAGCGGCCCCCAAGACCGTGGCTGCCTTCCACCCGGAGCGGTACGCGTTCCCCGCGTCATACGTCCTGAAACCGCTGTCATTCATCTGCCACCCTTTCGTCTGGACGATCAACCGGCTGTCGAATAATCTGCTGGCATTGTTCAACTTCAAAATCGACGGCGTGGAGAATACCAGCCTGTCCCGTGATGAACTGAGGACCGCACTCACGGAAGCGGGCAAGTTACTCCCCGCCAGGCACCTGGATATGCTGATCGGCATTCTCGACCTGGAACAGGTGACGGTGGAAGACATCATGGTGCCCCGTGCGGAAATCACGGGACTGGATATCAACGATGACCTGACGGAAAACCTGAATTACGTCAGCCAGGGCTCCCATACCCGCCTGCCGCTGTTCCGCGACAACCTGGATGACATTATCGGCATCATTCACGTACGCAGCGTCATACGCCTGCTGAAGGACAGCAGCGAAATCACCCTGGAAGACCTGGAGGAGATCGCTGAAGAACCGCACTTCGTGCCGCTCAGCACGTCGCTGAACGTACAGTTGCTGAATTTTCAGCGGACCAAAAAGCGCCTGGGGTTCGTGGTTGACGAATACGGGACGATCCAGGGACTGGTCACCCTGGCCGACATCCTCGAAGAGATAGTCGGCGAGTTCACAACGGACCTGCAGACCTACAGTGCCGACATCACCAGGCAGGACGACGGTTCGTTCATCATCGACGGCAGCGCCACCCTGCGTGAGATTAACCGTGAACTGAAATGGGATTTGCCGGCCAGCGGGCCAAAAACCCTGAACGGTCTGATCCTGGAACAACTTGAGACCATGCCCGAGCCGGGGACGACCCTGAAGCTCGGCAATTTCACCCTGGAGATCACCCAGGTAACCGATAATGCGGTGAAATCAGTCAGGGTAAAGCTGATCGGCCGGTGACGCCGGGGACGGAATTTAATTCCGTCCCCCGCCGGCGCTTATGCCTTGACGCGCACAGTGACGATATCCGCATCGCTGTATTGCTGGTGGCGCACCGACGAGGCAAAGTGGCGCAGCAGGCGCAGTGAAATCTCGTGCTCGACCGCATCCTCGGAAGCCTGCCTGCCGAGCAGGGCGATACGGTCCTCGATATTACCCGTATCCGACGCAGCGATAAATTCCAGTTCCGCCATGCCGCTGTCTTCCCAGGCCACCAGCAGCAGGCGGCGCTTTTTCTCCGGCCCGGTTTTATCATCCAGTTGTGACAGTATCAGCAGTGTCTCCTCTGCAACCAGGGACAGGCGGTCGAGCGCGTCCGCGCTCCAGCCCTTGCCTTTGACGAATCCACTGAGAAATTCCCGGACCCTGTCCAGTGCACTCATATCCAGTTCCGTCTCTATCCGCCGCCGCTTCGGTCCCGTCAGGTTGATAAATACCGTCAGCAGGATCGCCGTCAGGCCGCCGGCCGTCATGCCGTTGCCAAGCATGTCTCTTAACCAGTCGTTCAGGTAGTCCGCGAACAACACGCCGTTCTGGAACCCCGCACCCACCCAGAAAGATACGCCCACCAGGACAGCCTTGCGGTAACCGACCCCATCCTGTATGACCACCTGCATACCCAGTACGAACAGAACCCCCAGGATCACCAGCAGGTAAGCAGCGATAACAGGGTCGGGTATTGCCAGAAACAGGCTGATCAGCTTGGGCAGAAACGCCATTACCAAAAACAGCAGGCCGACGCAGGCCCCGACACGCCGCGCCGCAACCCCGGTTATTTCCGTCAGCGCGATACTGGAAGAATAGGTGGTATTGGGCACGGTGCCTGCCAGCCCCGACAACAGGTTGCCCAGGCCGTCGGCGGCGACTGCCCCCTGCACCGTGCGGAAGTCGGTGGCGCGCGGCTTGCGCCACGCCACTTTCTGGATGGCGACCGCATCACCGATAGTCTCGATGGCGCCCACCAGCGTGACGAAGACGAAAGCGGGCAACAGCGTCCAGAAGACGGCATCAAACTCCAGGTGGAAACCCGGCCAACTGGCCGCATCGGGCAGACCGATCCAGGATGCCTCCAGCACCCGGTTAATGTCGTAGAGACCGAAGCCGGCGGCGACAAAACAGCCGATTAAAACCCCGATCATCGGCGCCCACAGACGCCACACCCCCGTGGCGCAAAATATCATTCCCAGGGTAATAACAAACGTTGTGATCGCGCTGGCAGGCGCGGCCACGGCCGGTATCCCTGCCGGCACCTGGGTCAGCATATCAAAGGCAATCGGCATGATGGTGACCGAGATCAGCATAATCACGGTACCGGCAACGGCCGGCGTGATAAGCCGCCGGAACAGGGCAAGGCGCTCCGAGAGGGCGAACTGAAACAGTGACGAGAGCACCACCAGGGTCGCGAGCAGCGCGGGACCGCCTTCCGCCAACGCTGTCACGGACACTGCGATAAACGCGCCGGACGTACCCATGAGCAAGGGGTATCCCGCGCCGATGCGGCCAACCCGGACCGCCTGTATCACCGTGGTGAACCCGCTCACCGCGAGTGCGGTGAAAACGGCCCACGTCAGGTAAGCCTCACTCTCGCCGGCAGCCCGGACGATGATGGCCGGGGTCAGTACGATGCCGCCGATAATGAGCGCAGCGTACTGGAATCCGAGGCCGAAAGTCAGGGTATGCGAGAGGCGTTCATCAGGCTCATAGCGGATATTCTGGTTGACCGGGGCTGTTTCAGTTTGCATTATGCAGATTCCGTATTTGTAATTTTGCCGGGAGTATGACAGTGTTGCCGCTACTGCAAAGACTGTGAAAGTTTAACACCTGGCGCTGGATTACAACAGCCGGAACAGCCTATGAATAAAACCAAGATCACCTTATTTACCGTTATCATCCTGTTGGTGGCCCTGTTTTTTGTCTTTGACCTGGGCCAGTATTTCAATTTGGAATACCTGAAGGAGAAGCAGGCCGCCATGGACGCCTATTATGAACGGGAACCGGTAACGACAACAGTCTCCTACTTTCTCCTGTACGTCATTATTACCGGCCTGTCCCTGCCCGGGGCGGCGATCCTTACCCTGGCTGCCGGCGCTATATTCGGTGTACTCTGGGGCACCATAGTCGTGTCGTTTGCTTCAACCATAGGGGCAACACTCGCATTCCTGTTCTCCCGCTACCTGTTCCGGGAAGCCATACAGGGACGTTTTGCCGACAAGCTGACTGCCATTAACAGGGGGATGGAAGAGGAAGGCGCGTTCTACCTGTTCACCCTGCGCCTGGTGCCGATATTCCCGTTCTTCATCATCAACCTGGTGATGGGCCTGACGACTATCAGGGTGTTGACCTTCTTCCTTGTCAGCCAGGTCGGGATGCTCGCCGGGACCATCGTCTACGTGAACGCCGGTACCCAGATCGCAAAAATTGAGCAACTCAAGGATATCCTGTCGCTCGAACTGATCCTGTCCTTTGCGTTACTCGGGATATTCCCGCTGCTCGCGAAGAAGACGGTGGATTACCTGAAAAAGCGCAGACTCCGCAAATAGTACAGATAAATTCATATGTATCCGCAGATTTACGCAGATGATCGCAGATAAAATAAATCATCTGCGGTAATCTGCGTCATCTGCGGATAAATCCTTACCTGTGTGACCTGAAAAATATGGCTGAATTTGATTATGACCTTTTTGTCATCGGCGCCGGCTCCGGCGGTGTGCGCGCGGCGCGCATGGCGGGCGGGTTCGGCGCGAAAGTCGCCATTGCCGAGGACCGCTATATGGGCGGCACCTGCGTCAATGTCGGTTGTATCCCGAAAAAGTTGTTTGTTTACGCATCGCATTTCGCCGAAGATTTTCATGATGCGGCGGGGTACGGCTGGCACGTCCCCGAACCTGTTTTTAAATGGGATGAACTCCTGAAGAATAAAAATAAAGAAATCAACAGATTAAATGGTATATATAAGAATTTACTGGAACGTAACGGAGTACGCGTGTTTGACGGCAGGGCCGAACTTGGCGGGCCGAATTCGGTTCTTATCAACGGTGAGAGCATCAGCGCGCAGCGGATACTGGTGGCAACAGGTGGCTGGCCGCATATTCCGGACATCCCCGGCAACCAACACATCATTTCATCCAACGAGGCCTTTTTCCTCGAAGCCCTGCCGAAAAGCGCGGTAATCGTCGGCGGCGGTTACATTGCAGTCGAATTTGCCGGTATATTTCTCGGTCTCGGCGTGGACACTACCCTGGTATATCGCGGCGACCTGTTCCTGCGGGGCTTCGATGGGGAAATGCGCGGGTTTCTTGCAGAACAGATGCGTCAGAAAGGGATCAACCTGCTGTTCAACACCCGGATAGACAGCATAGACAGGCAAAACGGCCGCTACCTGGTGAACTCCCCCGATACCGGGACTATAACAACCGACCTGGTCATGTATGCCACCGGCCGGCGGCCCAACACGAACGGCCTGGGGCTGGAAACGGCCGGGGTGGAACTCAACGGCAAAGGCGCCATCGTGGTCGATGCCAAATACCGCAGTTCAAACCCTTCCATCTACGCCATCGGCGACGTCACCGACCGGATGAACCTGACCCCCGTCGCCACCGCGGAGGGAACGGCACTGGCCAACAACCTCTATAACAACCAGTCAAGACGCGTCGATTACCGCGACATCCCCACCTGCATATTCAGCCAGCCCAACCTGGGCACCGTGGGCCTCACCGAGGAACAGGCCCGGCAGGAATATACAAACGTGGAAATCTACAAGTCCAGGTTCACCAACCTGAAGCACACCCTGACCGGCAACAGCGAGAAAACCCTCATGAAAATGATCGTTGACAGGGACACCGACCGGGTGCTGGGCGTCCACATGGCAGGCGCCGACGCCGGCGAGATTATCCAGGGCATCGGCATCGCCCTCAAGGCCGGAGCGACCAAGGCCGTCTTCGACGCCACCATCGGCATTCATCCGACCGCTGCAGAGGAATTTGTTACGATGCGGGAGCCGACTGAATAATATATCCGCAGATGACGCAGGTTAGCGCAGATGAAAAGTGTATATTCTGTACATCTCTTGAACTGTTATCAGAGACTTAATGATATGTACCGAGATGAAATTATTGAAAAAGTTTGGAAAAGCAGAGAGGCTTATACTGCCAGCCATAATCATGCTCTCACAAACTCTGAAAGCCTGCCGGTTCATTAGTACCCGGCTTCTTTCTGATGTCGGACTGCAAGGATAGTGGCTGTTTCACCGTCGAAGTGATACAAGGCGATATAGCCGCTGTTTCCAAAATCGATCAACCATTCCCGAAATGTCGGGGCCATATCTTCGAGCGGACGGCCAACTTGCGGTTGATGAGCCAGGATTTTTACACTACTCCGTATGGTCTTGATAGCACGGCGAGCAGCAGTTTTATCCTTCTGGGCCAAGAAACGATAAAGCCTCTGCACATCGGCCAGAGCAGACGGTGACCATATCAGACGTGGCACCTGGGAAATTCCGTGTCATCACCCTCTTCCAGTTTTGCCAACCAAGCATCAGCTTCCGCTTGGGTCAGATGCAGTTTATTCTCTTGGTACGCTTCCCAAGCGTGTAACGCATCCTGCGTAAAAGCTTCCCGCTTTTCCTCACGTTCAACGTAATCACGAATCGCTTCGCGCATAATCCAGTGCGCTGAACGATGTCTTACGCCAGCCAAGCGTCGAACACGGCATTTCAAATCTTCGTCAAGTTCTACGGATATCGCCATTTTGCCACCTATGATATTGAAAGATACTTTATCACAAATTATGTGTTGACAACACTTTAGTGCCGAAATATCAAGGTTTTTTGGAACCATAATCAGAATGTTCTATGACGACCATAATCCTCCTCATTTTTATGCTGAATATTCAGGTAATAATGCCGTATTTGATTTCCAGGATAATGTGCTCAAAGGCAGCCTTTCATCAAGAACGGGACCAAGCTTGTGCGCGAGTGGACTGATTTACATCTATCTGAATTGGAAGAAGACTGGAAACTGGCCAGGGAAAGTAAGAAAATCAAGAAAATTGAACCACTAAAGTAAGGGTAATGCCATGTGGAACATGAACGATGTTGTAAATATTACCTATAAGAGAGATTACGTATTTAATATTGAATTTGATGATGGCGTGGTCGGCGACGTCGATTTCCACGATTACCTCCATAAAGGGCCGATTTTTCTACCATTGAAGACAAAGGAATTTTTCAATAAGGCTTTTATAGAAGGTGGAACGATAACCTGGCCTAACGGGGCAGACGTAGCTCCTGAAACGCTGTATGAAATAATTGTTTCATCCCAGACTGCGGATCGCGATTAGGATACTCGCGGTCAGCTCACGGATTGATTTTTCAGGTAAAGATAATCTGTGCATTGTGAGGATTGCGTCCACGATCAATAAACAGATCAAGCAGGGTAGTAAGCATGTCCGGATGCAAGTCAGATTCCATGTATGCTTTATGCGAGGGTGCGTCTCACTGGATTTCCGCCCCTGCTTCCGCCGTATTACGGCATACTCGGCTGAATAATCAGATTGCCGCGATGGTTTGTACTTCTACCAGAAAGTCTTCATGAACCAACCGGTCAACTATCAACAAGGTATTGGGAGGGTAAACACGGTTCGGGAATAATTTTGGAAACTCTCTGAGTCTGAACTCCATGAATTCGGGAATCCACCGGGGATGCACCAGGTAGGTAGTAAACTGCACAACATTTGAAAAATCAGCTCCCGCAGAGTTCAACGCTGCTTCAATATTTGCAAACACCTGGGCACACTGCGCATCGAAGTCCAGCTTCCCGGTTATCTCTCCTTCCTTGTTTGCCGACAACATGCCCGCAATAAATAAAAATTCATTCGCTTTCACCCGCGTGACATGTGTGTATTGCCCGAGAGGTGCGCCGAGAGTATCCGGGTTATAGATTCTGATATCGGATGACATAATATCTATCTCCTGCGCGATTGGATTGATACCGTATCTGCGGATTAATTATTCTTTCTCAAAAAACGGGGAGTAGTCCCGGAAGAACTGCCGCAACGTGGCCGGCGCCCTGCCCGTGACCCGGGTATAGTTATCGGTGAGCAATGCGCCGCGGCCTTGTGCGGTCAGTTCGAACATCTCCGAGACGGTCTCCACGTACCAGTCGTCGGGGACCCAGTGCGCCAGCGATTGCTTGAATTCCTCTGCCGGAACGTCAACATAACTGATCTCCCTGCCCATCACTTCGGATAGCTGCAGCGCAATGTCGTGGAACGAGACCAGTTCGGGCCCCGTGATCTCGTAGGTTTCACCATCGTGACCTGAACCGGTCAATACATCCAGGATAAAGCGCGCCGCGTCCCGCACGTCGATAATGCCCACCTGCCCGTCACGCATCGGCATGTAGAACTTGTCCTCCGCCACGATAGTGCCGGTAATGTGCAGCATGTTCTGCATGAAGAAATTCGGACGTACCAGGGTATAGCCCAGGCCGGATTCCCGTATATATTGCTCGGCATCGCCGTGGTAACGCTTCAGCAGTGATGTTGAATTCGAATTCGCCCCGTTAGCCGACATTTTCACCAGGTGGTTGACTCCGGCTGCCCGCGCCGCGTCCACAAAGCCTTTTTCCAGGTCCAGTTGCTCCCTGGCGTTCGCCATCAGCAAGAATGCCTTGTCACAGCCCTGCAGTGCGTCCTCGACGGTAGCGGGGTTTCCCAGATCACCACAGACCACTTCAACGCCGGCGTTTTCCAGTGCGCCCGCCTTGGCGGGATCCCTGATCAATCCCCTGGCCTGAATGTCATATTCAGGAAGAAGTTTCAGTATTTCCGTACCGACTGCGCCGGTGAGTCCCGTGAATAAAATCATAACTCTGTGCTCTCTGTGTCCTCTGTGACAATATAAAAATCCGCGCTAATCTGCTTAATCTGCGGATTATCACTTATATCGCAGATTGTACCCTGATATAGTTTTACCGCATGAGGAAATTATTTTACCTGGCTGCGTTGCTCTGGCTTCCGGAAGCCCATGCGCAGTCCATGAACGTAGCGGTCGCTTCCAACCTGACCCATACAATTACCGAGATCAGCACGGCTTTTTTCCAGGATGAGGGGGAAAAGGTCAACCTGACTTTCGGTTCATCGGGGAATTTTGCCCGGCAGATCGTCCAAGGGGCGCCCTACCAGGTCTTCATATCCGCCGGTGAAAAATACGTTGACTTTATCCGCGACAACGGCTGGGAGATAAACGACTTCAAACCGCTGGTCCATGGCCGCCTCAGCCTGTACATCCCTGAAACGTCGAAACTCGAACAGCAGGCG
>MKWU01006180.1_pt1 | contig 12362 bp, 10 predicted proteins | sample 809101 | NCBI WGS metagenome assembly MKWU01 (sample SAMN05860141, study PRJNA318959) | sponge metagenome | host: Aplysina aerophoba | place: Slovenia: Piran, Adriatic Sea, Gulf of Piran | collected 2013-05-07
GCGCCCTCGGAATCGACACCGGACTCCGGCCGGAGCAACTCGCGGTTGAGGAGTTTGCGGAGTTGTCAAGGCGGACGTGCTGAGGGGTGGCGGCGCCGCGCGGGGGAATTGCGAGTTCCGCTGCGCTCTCGCGCCGCGGGTGCCGGCTGAAGCCGGCGTTCCAAGCCGTGTGTGCTGTGCGGGAGGGTGGCGTTCCGAGGGGTTGTGGGTGTGGGGGTGGGTGACGTGGTGTGGTTCCGCTGCGCTCTCGCGCCGCGGGTGCCGGCTGAAGCCGGCGTTCCAAGCCGTGTGGGCTGTACGGGAGGGTGGCGTTCCGAGGGGTTGTGGGTGTGGGGGTGGGTGACGTGGTGTGGTTCCGCTGCGCTTTCGCGCCGCGGGTGCCGGCTGAAGCCGGCGTTCCAAGCCGGGTGGGCTGTACCGGAGGGTGGCGTTCCAGCCGTGTGTGCTGTATCGGAGGGTGGCGTTCCGAGCCTTGGGGGCTGGTTCCGGCTGCGTGCTAGTCTCGCCGGGTCGCGAACAAACCCAAACAGAGAAGGAAAGAAGGCAAGGGAATGACTGCTGAACCGCGTCGCGTCATCATCGTCGGCAGCGGCCCCGCCGGCTACACGGCGGCGCTCTACGCCGCGCGTGCCGAACTCGAGCCGCTCCTCTTCTCGGGTTCGGGGATGGACCCCGACATCGGCCTGCCCGGCGGCCAACTGATGCTCACCACCGACGTCGAGAATTACCCGGGCTTCCCGGACGGCGTCACCGGCTACGAGATGATGGATCTCTTCCGCCGGCAGGCCGAGCGTTTCGGCACCGAGATCCATCAGCTCGACGTCACCGCGGTGGACTTCTCCTCGCGTCCGTTTGCGGTCACCGTCGGCGGGAAGACCCACCGCGCCGAAACCGTGATCATCGCCACCGGGGCCCGGGCTCGCTGGCTCGGGCTCCCCTCCGAAAAAGAGTTCCTGAACCGCGGGGTCTCGGCCTGCGCCACCTGTGACGGCGCGCTCTACCGCGGCAAGGAGATGGCCGTGGTCGGCGGGGGCGACACCGCCATGGAAGAGGCGCTCTTCCTCACCCGTTTCGCGACCACCGTGCACGTGATCCACCGCCGCGACGCGCTCCGGGCCTCGAAGATAATGGCCAAGCGGGCGCTCGACAACCCGAAGATCCGGTTCGTCTGGGACTCGGTCGTGGAAGAGGTGCTCGGGGACCAGGAAGGGGTAAACGAACTCCGGCTCTCGAACCTGAAGACCGGCGCGAAATCCCGGCTTCCGGTGGGGGCGCTCTTCATCGCGATCGGCCACGTGCCGAACACCGAAATCTTCGCCGGGAAGCTCGACCTCGACCCGCGCGGCTACATCCTGGTCACCCCCGGCGCCACCACGACTTCAGTGGAAGGGGTCTTCGCCAGCGGAGACGTCATGGATCCCACCTACCGGCAGGCGGTGACCGCCGCCGGGACCGGCTGCATGGCGGCGATCGCCTGCGAGCGCTGGCTCGCGGAGCAGGAGTCCGCCACTCCCGCCGAAACTGCGCAGGAGGTTCCTGCATGACCCGCTCGTTGTCTTCCCGGCTGGTGACCCTGGTCGCCGTGTCCGCCCTGATGTTCCTTCCGGCCGCCCTGCTGGCGGAGGAGCTGGCGCCGGCGAGCGTTCAACCGCGCGGCGTCCTCGATGAACCGGCTCCCGACCTGGAACTTCCGGACCTCGAGGGCAACATGGTTTCCCTCCGGTCGTTCCCCGGGAAGATCGTGGTGTTCGACTTCTGGGCGGTCTGGTGCGGCCCCTGCATCGACTCGATCCCCTTCTTCCAGGAAATCGAGGAGCGCTACGGCGACCAGGGCGTGGTCGTCGTCGGGATGCACGTGGACGACAACGTGCCGTCGACCGAGGAGATCCAGGGCTATCTGGACGACCGCGGGGCGAAGTACGTGAACCTGCTTTCCACGGTCGAGGCCGACGAGGCGTTCCGGATCTTCGCGATGCCGACGACCTACATCACCGACCGGGACGGCATCGTGCGGACGCGCCACATCGGATTCAACCCGGCCCGCACTCCCGACCGGCTGGAAAAGGAACTCCGGGACCTCCTCGGTCTCGAGTAAGTCCACCAGGGCTCCGCACCACCATCGGAGGGTCCGAACCTTGCCCGGACTGGCGGTCGTCGGCACCCAGTGGGGTGACGAGGGGAAGGGGAAGTTCGTCGACATTCTGGCGCCCCGCTTCCATACGGTGGTGCGGTTCGGCGGCGGCCACAACGCGGGCCACACGGTGGTCACCGGAGGCCGGGAGTTCATCCTGCACCTGCTCCCCTCCGCGGTGCTCCACCCGGGCGTCCGCTCCATCGTCGGAAACGGCTGCGTCGTCGACCCGCTCGCCTTCTTCGAGGAGGTGGAGATGCTGGAGGCGGCGGGACGGGACCCTTCACCGGATCTGCTTCTCTCCGACCGCGCGCAGATCATCCTTCCCGTGCACCGGGCGATCGAGGCGCGCGAAGAGACCCGGCTCGGAAAGCACCGGATCGGGACGACGCGCCGCGGCATCGGACCGGCGTATGCGGACAAGGCCGCCCGCCGGGGCGTCCGGCTCGGCGACCTGCGCCACCCGGACTATCGCGACGAGCGGCTCGCCCACCTGATCGCCGGGCACGGAGAGCTGCTGGGCTGGAGCGAGGGCCGGATCGAGAACGAGATCTCCGGCACGTGCGAACTGCTCGACCGCTTCGCGGCTCGGGTGCTGCCGCTCATCGCGGACACCTCGCTCATGATCCACGAGACCCTGGAGGCCGGGCACGGCGTGCTTTTCGAAGGGGCGCAGGCCACCCTGCTCGATCTCGATCACGGGACCTATCCCTTCGTCACGTCGTCCACGGCGGTGGCGGCGGGCGCCGCGGTGGGGGCCGGGGTCGGCCCGGGCGCCGTCGGGAGGGTGCTCGGGGTGTCGAAGGCGTACATGACCCGGGTGGGAGAGGGGCCGTTTCCGACGGAGATGGATCCCGAGCAGAACCGGACGATCCAGGAGAAGGGCAACGAGTTCGGGGCCACCACGCGCCGGCCGCGCCGCTGCGGCTGGTTCGATAGCGTGGTGCTCCGCTACGCGCGCCGGGTGAACGGGCTGGACGAACTGGCGATCACCAAACTGGATGTCCTCGACGGGCTGGAAGAGGTGCGGATCGGGGTCCGCTACCGTTTGGACGGGGACGCCGTGGAGGAGTTCCCGGGCGAGTTCGGCGCGCTGGCGCGCTGCGAGCCCGAATACCGGACGCTGCCGGGCTGGGACCGGCCGACCGCCGGGGCGACGCGGCTCGCGGATCTCCCCCGGGAGGCGCGGCAGTACCTGGATACGCTGGAGGAGCTTTCGGGGGTGCCGGTGACGCTGGTTTCGACGGGGCCCGACCGGGAGGCGTTCGTCCGGCGGAGGGAGACGCGGGTCCTGGGGGACTGAGGGGGCCTTTCCGCCTTTGCTGGAGGGCGGGGTGGACTGGTGCAGTTCCGGGGCCTGCGGCCGCGGTGCCGGCCTGAGGCCGGCAGTTCCTTCCTGGGTGGGCTGTCAAGGAGGGTGGGGTTGTCGGGTTTCGCGGTCCTCTCGGACCGCGATGCCGGCTGGAAGCCGGCGCTCCGAGGAGTTTCCGCTGTGAGGGAGGGTGCCGGCCCGGGGGCCGGGAGTCAGGCGGCGAAGAGTCGGATCAGGACGGCCGTGAGGGTCGCGACCAGCAGGGAGAGGCAGCCCCAGATGAGGCGGACCTCCCGCTTCAGCGCCGCGAGGTCGGCGGTGACGGTGGCGAGGTTTGCCTTGACCTCGGTCAGGTCGGCTTTGACCTCGGTCAGGTCGGCTTTGACCTCGGCTCTGACCTCCGCCAGGTCGGCCTTGAACTCGGCCCTGAGATCCCGGACCGCCCCTTGAAGCGCCGCCTGGAACTGCACGAGAAGCTGTGCGTTGGCGGTCTCCATCCGGGCCCCGAACACATCCATGTGCGTTTCGATCCGGGCGGCAACGCTCCGATCGGCCACGAACTCCATTTCCCGCGCTGCAGTATAGGCGGCCTCTTCGTCCACTCCAGCCTTCCGGAGGGCCCCGAACAGAGCGGTGGCGGACGACCTCACGGGCGCCTGCGACTGATCGGGATGGTTGGGCGTTGGGTCTTTCGTCACCGGGGCCCGAGTCCTGCGGGGGCGTTCGTGGCCGGTCTGGGGCATGCGTGGTTTCCTCCGTTCCGGCGCCGCTCGGGCGCCTTCAGGAGGAATAGACGTAAAACGCGCCTGAAATTTCCCGCTCCACCGTTCAATGTGGAAAAGTCGAAGTGAAGAGGGTGCGTGGGGTGGAGCTGTTCCGCGGCCCTCTCGGGCCGCGGGCGCCGGCCTGGAGGGCCAATACTGTTGCTTTAGCACCTCAAGCATTACTTGAAGTGCCCCAAAACGGGCCGCCACGCCGTCGAATCGCGGCGTTCTTTCGCCAAATGCAACAGTATTGGGCCTGGAGGGCGGCGTTCCAGGCCGTGTGGGCGGTACCGGAGGGTGGCGTTCCGGGCGGATTCTTCCTGCTAATATTCGCCACCCTTCTCGCTGGCCGGGCCGTTAGCTCAGTTGGCAGAGCGCTCGCCTTTTAAGCGAGATGTCGCAGGTTCGAAACCTGCACGGCCTACCCTTTCGGGTCCCCATCGTCTAGAGGACCAGGACGTCGCCCTTTCACGGCGAAAACACGGGTTCGAACCCCGTTGGGGACGCGGACCTTCCGGTGCCCTGGCCCCGGCAGGTTACGCACTCGGGACCGGTCCCCGGATCGGTTTTCCGGGGCCCGCGCTCCGGCCCGGCCCGTTCCCCGGCGGGAATTCGGGGCCATCCGAAACAGAGCTGAATCCGAGACCCGCCCGTGACGATTTTCCGGCCCGCCCGCACCGTCGCCGAGATCGCCGCCATCGAGGATGAGACCCGGCGGTTCTGGGAAGAGCGGGAGATCTTCGAGAAGAGCGTCGCGCGGCGCGCCGGCGGGGAACCCTGGGTCTGGCACGACGGCCCGCCCACCGCGAACGGGCGTCCCCACAACGGGCACGTCCTCACCCGCGTCTTCAAGGACGTCTTCCCGCGCTTCCACACCATGCGGGGGCGCTACGCCGAGCGGATCGCCGGCTGGGACACCCACGGCCTTCCCGTGGAAGTCGAGGTCGAGAAGGAACTCGGCATCCACGGCCGCGCCGGGATCGAGGAGTACGGCGTGGGTCCGTTCGTCGAGAAGTGCATGGCGAGCGTCTTCCGCTACATCCGCGACTGGGAGGAGATGACCTCGCGGATCGGGCACTGGGTGGACCTCGAGCACGCCTACGTCACCTACCGGCGCTCCTACGTGGAGAGCGTCTGGTGGGCGCTCGCCGAACTGCATCGGAAAGGGCTTCTCTACCGCGGCGAAAAGGTCGTGTGGTGGTGGGCGCAGGGCGGCACCGCCCTCTCCTCGGCCGAGGTCGGCCTCGGCTACCGCGAAGTGGACGACCCCGCGGTGTACGTGACGCTGCCGCTGGTGGACGATCCGGGCCTCTCGCTCGTCGTCTGGACCACCACTCCCTGGACACTTCCCTCGAACCTCTACTCGGCGGTGCGTCCCGGGACCGACTACGTGGAGGTCGAGGACACGCCCGAAGGGGGCGAATCGCGCCGGCTGGTGCTCGCCGCCGCGCTCCGGGAGGATCTTGCCGCGCGCCTCGGCCGACCCCTCCCGGTGCGCCGCACCTTCGCCGGCGAGGAACTCGTCGGGCGCCGCTACCGGCCCCCCTTCGACGACTTCTGGAAGCGGCACCAAGCCCTCGAAGGACACCTTCCGGGCGGGGGTTCGGTTCCGGCCTTCTGGCGCATCCTCGCCGCCGACTTCGTGGAACTCGACCAGGGCACCGGGCTCGTCCATGAAGCCCCGGCTTTCGGCGAGGTGGACCACGACCTCCACCGGAAGACGGTCTCCGGGTACACGAACGCCGACGAGATCCCGCTGCCCTGCGCCGTGGGCGCGGACGGCGCCTTCACCGCCGAGGTCCCCTGGCTCGAGGGCCAGTGGGTCAAGGAAGCGGACAAGACGATCGTGCGCCGCCTCCGGGAGGAAGGGCGGCTGCTCCACCACGAGACGATCCGCCACGAGTACCCCTTCTGCTGGCGGTCGGATCAGGACCCCCTCATCCAGTACGCGCGTCCGGCCTGGTTCATCCGCACCACGGCGCGGAAGGACGCGGCGCTCGGAAACAGCGGGGCGGTGAACTGGCTTCCCGAGCACATCAAGGAGGGCCGCTTCGGCGACTTCCTCCGGAACAACGTGGACTGGGCGCTCTCCCGCGAACGGTTCTGGGGCACCCCGTTGAACATCTGGATCAACGACGAGACGGGACGCCTGGAAGCGCCCGCCTCGGTGGCCGAAATCGAGGCGAAGAACCCGGACGCTTTTGCGGCCTTCCACCGGGCGCGGCGGGAACGGCCGGAACTCGATCCGGACCTCATGGTGCACAAGCCCTGGGTGGACGAGGTGACCTGGACCCGGCCGGGCGAGCCCGGGGTCTATCGCCGGGTCCCCGAGGTCATCGACTGCTGGTTCGACTCCGGCGCGATGCCGTTCGCGCAGTGGGGATTCCCGCACGCGAACCGGGACCGGTTCGAAAAGGCCTTCCCCGCCGACTACATCGTCGAGGCGGTGGACCAGACCCGGGGCTGGTTCTACTCGCTGCTGATGATCTCGACGCTGCTCTTCGACGAGGACACCTGCGGCCGCCTCGGCGTCCCGGCGCCAGACGGATCCCATCCGTACCGGTCGTGCCTGGTGCTCGGCCACGTCACCGACCCCAAGGGCCGGAAGGAGTCCAAGTCGCGCGGCAACTACACCCCCCCGGAGGAGACGCTCACCGAGGCCGGGGCCGACGCCTTCCGCTGGTTCTTCCTCGCCGCCGCCGCGCCCTGGGCCAACAAGCGCCACTCGCTCGCAAACGTGCGAGCCGCCGCCCGCGAGTTCCCGCTGAAGCTCCGGAACGTCTATTCCTTTTTCACGATCTACGCGGAGATCGACGGCTTCGACCCGCGCACCGACCGGGGACGTCCCGTCGGGGAGCGTCCCGCGCTCGACCGCTGGATCCTCTCCCACCTGGAGGAGACGACCGCCGAGGTCACCGCGGGACTCGAAGAGATCCGCGCCTACGACGCGGCCCGCTCGCTCGCCGCCTTCGCCGAATCGCTCTCCAACTGGTGGCTCCGGCGCAGCCGGCGCCGTTTCTGGGAAGCGGGGCGCGGTGCGGACAAGCTCGACGCCTACCGGACGCTCTACGACGCGCTGGTCCGCCTGTCGCAGATCGCCGCGCCCTTCGTGCCCTTCCTGGCCGAGGAGATCCACGGGAACCTGGTGGCGGGGCCGCTCGGGGACGGGGCTCCGGAGAGCGTCCACCTCACCGACTGGCCCGAGCGGGAGTTCCCGCTCGACGAGGGGCTCAACGAAGAGATGGCGGCGGTCCGCGAGATCGCTTCGCTCGGACTCCGGGTGCGGAAGGAGCACGAGATCCGGGTGCGGCAGCCGCTCGCCGCCGCGAGCGTCGCGGTCGCCGACGAAGGACTGCGGGCGCGGCTCGACCGCCACCGCGACCTGGTCGCCGACGAGCTGAACGTCGGCGAGGTCCGCTTCCGGGAAGATCCGGAAGCCGATCTGGAATTCGTGGTGAAGCCCAACTTCCGCCGGCTCGGCCCCCGTCTCGGCCGCCGGATGCCAGCGGCCCGGAAGGCGATCTTCGCGCTCGACGGGCGCGCTGTCCGGGATGCGCTGGCTGCCGGACCGCTCACGCTCGAACTGTCCGGAGACGCCGGCGGCGAAAGGGTGACAATCGGTGCGGAGGACCTCGCGATCGAGTCGCGCCCGCGGGAGGGACGCGCCACCGCGGGCAGCCCGCTCGCCACCGTGGCCCTCGACACCGTGCTGACCCCCGAACTCCTCGCCGAGGGCCGTTACCGCGAGCTGCTGAACCGGGTCCAGAACTTCCGGAAGGACCTCGACCTGCCCTACGTGGCGCGGATCCGCCTTGCGCTCGACGGGACCGGAGGGGAGGGATCGCTGCTCGCCGTGGCCCGGGAGCGCGAAGCCCATTTCCTGGAAGAGACGCTCGCGGTGGAACTCGCGGCCGGGGAGCTGCCCGGCGCCGAGCGGCGCGAGATCGAGGTTGAGGGTGAAACGGCTACCTTGTTCCTGGAGGTCATCGCCAGATGAATTGGGCCAGATGAATAGGGCCAGATGAACTGGAATACCCGCTACTCGGAGGCCGCCTCCCGGGTCGCCGACGCCGACGCGGTCGTCGGCATCCTGAAACTGGCCGAGCAGCCGGGGATCATCTCGCTCGCGGGGGGACTGCCTGATCCGCGCGTGTTCCAGATGGAGGAGACCCAGGACGCGATGGCCCGGGTCCTCCGGGATCACGGACCCGAGGCGCTCAACTACTCCCCGAACCCCGGGATCACCGAACTGCGCGAATACCTGGCCGGGCGGATGGCCCGCATGGAGCGCGTCGCTTGCAGTCCCGAGGAGATTCTCGTGTGCAGCGGGGGTCTGGAGGGAATCCGCCACTGCTTCAACGCGCTCACGAATCCGGGCGACCCGGTGCTCTTCGAGGATCCGACCTATATGGTCGCGCTCCAGGTCTGCCGGGAACTGGCCGGGGTCCCGATCGGGGTCTGCAGCGACGATGCCGGGCTGAACCCGGACGCGCTCGACGAAACGGCGGGGCGGCTCGCCCGGGAAGGCCGCCGCGCCCGGGTGCTCTACGTGGGCCCGAGTTTCCAGAATCCGACGGGACGCACCTGGACTCTCAAACGGCGCCGCGAGGTGCTCGAAGTCGCGGAACGGCACGATCTGGCGGTGGTCGAGGACCACGCCTACGGCGAACTCCGCTACGAGGGGGAGTGGCTGCCGCCGCTCAAGTCGCTCGCGCCCGAGCGGGTGATCCTCGTCCACACGTTCTCGAAGATCTTCGGCCCGGGTCTGCGCCTCGGCTGGGTGGTGGCGGACCGGGACCTCATCAAGCGCCTCGGCCTCCTCAAGCTCGGCACCGATCAGTGCTCCGGCGCCCTCGCCCAGCGCCTGGCGCTCGCTTACGGCACGTCGGGCGGCCTCGACGCCCAGGTGGATCGGGCGCAGGATCTCTACCGGAAGAAGCGGGACGCCATGATCGACGCCCTTGCCGATTTCCCGTGCCGGTCGCCGTGGTTGCAGCCGGACGGCGGGTTCTTCCTGTGGAGCGAGGTGGACTGCGACAGCGAGAAGCTGCTGCTCCTCGCCATCGAGCGGCACGGCGTCGCCTTCGTGGCGGGGAACTGTTTCTTCGCCGATCCGACTTCGGCCGTGGCCCGCGGTTCGCTACGGCTGTCCTACAGCTACGTCGCCGAGGACCTCATTCCCGAAGCCGTCCACCGCCTGGGGCAGGCGCTCAGGGAGTGCCTCAGTTCCTGATTTGCCCCGCCTCTTCGTAGTCTCCGGCCCGTCGGGAGTCGGCAAGTCCACGATTCTGCGGAAGCTGGTCCCCCGGGTGCCGGGCCTGTCGTTCGCGGTCTCCCACACCACGCGCCCCAAACGCGCCGGCGAGAGGGACGGCCGGGACTACCACTTCGTCACCGACGAGGAGTTCGACCGACTGGTGAAAGAAGGCGCCTTCGTGGAATGGGCGCGGGTCCACCTCCATCGCTACGGCACGAGCAAGGAGGCCCTCCGCGCCGGCGGAACGGATGACCTCCTCATAGAGGTGGATGTGCAAGGAGCCGACGCGCTCCGCGAACAGGTTCCGGAGGCGGTGACCATTTTCATCAAGCCGCCGGCCTTCGAGGACCTCGAGACACGGCTCACCGGCCGGGGCCGCGAGTCGGGTCCGGAGGTGGAAAAGCGCCTCGAGACCGCGACCGGGGAGATGCGCCGCGCGGCGTCCTACGACCACCGCATCACGAACGACCGGGTCGAGGACACCGTGGAGCGGCTGCAGGAGCTGGTCGAGCGGGTCCGGGAGTAGGGCGCGGAGCGGCTCGGAACACCACCCTCCGGTGATCCGAAAATGGCTTGGAACGCCGGGTTCCCGAGCTACGAGGAATGGATGCCGGCCGGCGCCGTCTTCCATCCCTCGCGCTCAAGGGGTCTCCGCAGAGCTATCGCTCTGCTCCGGCTTCAGCCGGCACCGGCGGCCGCAAGGCCGCGAAACAGCACCCCCCCCCCCCCCCCCCAGCCAAGACCCCTCGAAACCACACCCTCCGGCGCAGCCCCCCCGGCTTGGAACGCCGGCTTCAGCCGGCACCCGCGGCCGCAAGGCCGCGGAACACCACCGCCCCATCTCCGGGGCTAACGCCCTGCTCTCTCCTTTGCAGAGGACCACGGCCAATCCTCCGGTCGCTCACACAACCCGGCCTTCACGGGGTTGTTCTCGATGTAGAGGATGGCCCGCGACAAGTGCGCGTCGTCCCGAATTCGCCGATCGTGATATTCCGGCATCCAGAACCTCCCGGTCCGTCCGAGGATCGCGTTCGCTTTCCGGGCGGTAGAGCCCTTCCAGCTCCTGACGACGTCGGCCAAGGGGAAACCGTGTCTCTGTTTGATCAGCACGTGCACGTGGTTCGGCATGACGCACCACGCCAATAGCTGGTACCACTCCCCGTCGAATCTCGCCAGGGCGTCACGAACCGTCGCGGCGATCTCTGCTCGCCCCAAATGGCATTCGCCACGCCCGGCGTCTTCGTAGCGTGCGACGCGCCGCTGGAGTTCCTCATGGCGGGCCCGGTCGGTACGCCATTGGCGCGCCATGAGGATTTCCTCCCGCCAGGAATTGATGACGCCCCGGGGCACGCTGTCGGCCAGGCGAAAGGTGATTCCCTGGACGACGCGCGCCGCGTCAAAGTGCGGGAGGTAGCTCCGCGAGTACACCGAGCGGTGTTCGGCCCGGCCGGAGTGACCGTCTGACCTGGCCGACGGCTGGGACCGGGGCCAGCGGCGACGCACCGGGGCCGGAACTCTCGGCCGCCGCCATCGGGATGGCCGAGCCCGTTCAGTCATCGGGACCTGTGTCCGGCGGCCCCGTCGGCTGGACGGCCCGCAGCAACATCCTCCGCCGATGATCCTGTCCGGCCAGAAACATGGCAAGCACCCGCATCACCTGAGCGCCTTCGGCGATCTCGAAGTACAGAATCGCTCCCTCGCTTGCCAGGCTGCGGACACCCGGAGGGAGACGGGGATCACTGGCTCCGCGGTGGGGGAAGTCCCACGGGGACAGAACGGTTTCCTCGATGCGATGCAGCCGGGCGGCAGTCCGTCAGTGAAATCGAAGCCTTGACGGTCATGGGCGGCGCCATGGAAGAATGCTACTGAGTAGCACCGGATCCTGGACGACTCTTCCGGGGGTGCTGCAAGGATGGGCGGCACGGCGCCATTCCGCTGCGCTCTCGCGCAGCGGGTGCCGGCTGAAGCCGGCGTTCCAAGCCGTTTGGGCCGTGCGGGAGGGTGAGGTTTCGAGGGGTCTTGGCTGTGGGGGGGGTTGGGGCGGTGCTGTTCCGCGGGCCTGGGGGCGGCGGGGGCGGGGGGAGGCGGGGGGCCCCAGCCGCGGGGGGTCGGGGGGGTGAGGTGTCGAGGGGTCTTGGCTGTGGGGGAGGTTGGGGCGGTGCTGTTCCGCGGCCTTGCGGCCGCGGGTGCCGGCTGAAGCCGGCGTTCCAAGCCGTGTGGGTTGTGGGGGAGGGTGAGGTTTCGAGGGGTTTTGGCTGTGGGGGAGGTTGGGGTGGTTCTGTTCCGCGGCCTTGCGGCCGTGGGTGCCGGCTGAAGCCGGCGTTCCAAGCCGTGTGGGCCGTGCGGGAGGGTGAGGTTTCGAGGGGTGTCAAGCGACATCTAAAACTGGGCCACTTGGCGACACTTAAAACTGGGCCACCCCCCCGGGTTGCGCAGGTTCATGTGGTGGCCTCGTTCGCTTTGGCACCGGGGGAGCTGGGCCCGCTGGTGAAGCCCTTGAAGAGGCCACTGCGGCGCTTCTCGCGGAGTCGGTAGCTCTCGCCACGGATGGTGACTACGTGGCTGTGGTGAATTAGCCGATCCAGGATGGCGGTGGCGACGACGGCATCTCCGAAGACACTCCCCCACTCTCCGACGGGCCGGTTGGAGGTCAACAGGAAGCCGCCGCGTTCGTAACGCCGGTTGACGAGTTGGAAGAACAGGTGGGCGGCATCGACCTCGAGCGGCAGATAGCCGAGTTCGTCCACTGATCAGGAGCTTCGGCTTCGTGAAGAGCGTGAGTTGCTCGTCGAGGCGACCGCTCAGGTGAGCCTTGGCCAGGTTCGCTACCAGGGCCGCCGCGGTGGTGAACAACACCGTGTAGCCCGACAGGATCGCGCCGCGCCCCACCGCGACCGC
>MKWU01006181.1_pt1 | contig 12360 bp, 22 predicted proteins | sample 809101 | NCBI WGS metagenome assembly MKWU01 (sample SAMN05860141, study PRJNA318959) | sponge metagenome | host: Aplysina aerophoba | place: Slovenia: Piran, Adriatic Sea, Gulf of Piran | collected 2013-05-07
GGCGGATCCACAAGCGCTGCATGGCGACGGTGGGCCAGGTCGGGAACGCCGACCACAGTCTGCGTTCGCTCGGAAAGGCGGGCGCGACCCGCTGGCAGGGACGCCGCCCCAAGGTACGGGGCGTGGCCATGAACCCGGTGGACCACCCGCTGGGCGGTGGCGAAGGCAAGGCTTCCGGGGGGCGTCCTCCCGTGACCCCGTGGGGCAAGCCGGAGGGGGCCAAGACACGGAAGCGAAAGAAGGAATCGAACAAGTTCATCGTCCGCGGCCGGAAGCGCGGCAAGGCGACGCGCTGAGCGCGGACTACGAGGAGACTGGGCAAGGGCAATGTCACGAAGTGTGAAGAAGGGCCCGTTCATCGATGAGAAGCTGCTCCGCAAGGTGGAGTCGATGAACTCGCGCAACGAGAGGACGGTGATCCGCACCTGGGCCCGGGCGTCCACGATCTCGCCCGAGTTCGTCGGTCACACTGTCGCGGTCCACAACGGGAACAAGTTCATCCCCGTCTACATCACCGAGAACATGGTCGGCCACAAGCTCGGCGAGTTCTCCCCCACCCGCCTCTTCCGCGGGCACGGGGGCAAACTGGCCGACAAGCGGTCGAAGAGGTAGGGGGCCGGCAATGGAAGCGCGCGCGATCGCCCGGCACATCCGGATGAGCCCGAGGAAGGTCCGTCTGGTCATCGACCAGATCCGGGGCCGGTCCGTAAACGAGGCCATCTCCGTGCTCACGTTCTCGAAGAAGGCGGCGGCGGTGCCGGTGAGCAAAACCCTCCTGTCGGCCATTGCCAACGCGCAGGACCTGGCGGACCGGGACGGAGATTCAGTGGACGTGGACGAACTGGTGGTTACCCGAGCCTTCGTCGACGAGGGTCCCACGCTGAAGCGGTGGCGCGCGCGCGCCATGGGGCGTGCATCTCCCCGCCGGCGCAGGACAAGCCATATCACGGTCGAAGTGACAGCGAAGGAGAATTAGCGGATGGGTCAGAAAACCCACCCACGCGGTTTCAGGCTGGGCATCGTAGCGGACTGGCGTTCCAGATGGTACGCCGAGCGCGACTTCCCGAAGCTGCTCAAGGAGGACCACACGATCCGGACGTACCTGCACCGGCGGCTCCATCACGCGGCCATTGCCAAGGTGGAGATCGCGCGCAAGCCGTCCAAGCTGGTCGTCACGGTGCACACCGGGCGCCCCGGAGTCGTGATCGGCAAGCGGGGCGCGGAGGTGGACAAGCTGCGCGACGAGCTAGCGGTGCTGACCAACAGCGAGGTTTCCGTGAACGTGGAGGAGATCAAGCGTCCGGAGCTGAGCGCGCGTCTGGTGGCGGACAACGTCGCCCACCAGATCCGGCAGCGCATCTCCTTCCGCAGGGCGATGAAGAAGGCCGTGCAGTCCGCCATGCGCGCGGGCGCGGAGGGGATCCGCATCCAGTGCGCCGGCAGGCTGGGCGGGGCCGAAATCGCCCGCACCGAAGGCTACAGCGAGGGCCGCGTGCCTCTTCACACGCTGCGCGCGGACATTGACTACTCGCAAGTCGTGGCGGCGACGACCTACGGGGTCATCGGCGTGAAATGCTGGGTCTTCAAAGGCGAAGTGATCGAGGACCGGTTCGGCCGCACCTATTCGGCAGGGCCTTCCAAGGTGGCGAGGAGCTGAGATGCTTGCACCCAAGCGCGTACGGCGCAGAAAGACCCACAAGGGGAAGATGCGCGGAAAGGCCTACCGGGGGAGCAGGGTTTCCTTCGGCGAGTACGGTCTTCAGGCCACGGAGGCGAGCTGGATCACGAACCGGCAGATCGAATCCGCCCGTGTGGCCATCACCCGTCACGTGAAGAGAGGCGGCAAGGTCTGGATCCGCATCTTCCCGGACAAGCCGGTCACGAAGAAGCCGGCCGAGACCCGCATGGGCAAGGGCAAGGGCAACCCAGAGGAGTGGGTGGCCGTGGTCAAGCCGGGGCGGATCATGTTCGAGCTGGAGGGCGTCCCGGTCGAGACCGCGCGGCGGGCGATGGAGCTGGCGTCGTTCAAGCTGCCGGTCAAGACCCGCTTCGTCGTCCGGGAGACCCAACTGTGAACCAATCGACCCCTGGAGCGACGTCGTGAAGGCTGATGAGATTCGCGAACTGGAAAGCGTGGAGCTGGGGCACCGGCTCGGGGAACTGAAGATGGAGCAGTTCCGCCTCCGCTTCCGGAGCGCCACGATGCAATTGGAAAATCCGAAATTGCTGCGAGAAATCCGGCGCGAGATCGCCCGGATCAAGACCATACTGCACGAGCGGCGGAGCGCGGAAGATGAGTGAGAACAGCGTGCGGAACCGGCGCAAGGTGCGTACCGGCGTGGTGGTGGGCGACCGGGGCGACAAGACGGTCACAGTCCTGGTCGAGCGCCGCCTGGCCCATCCCCTCTACGGGAAGCAGATCAAGCGCTCGAAGAAGTATCACGCCCACGACGAGTCGAACGAGTGCCGGGTCGGAGACACCGTCTCCATCATGGAAACCCGGCCGCTCTCGAAGACCAAGCGTTGGCGTGTCGTTGAACTCCTGGAACGGCCGGCCTGACGGCCTGGCGCGAAGGACTGGATGAGCTCAGATGATCCAACAGGAATCGATGCTGAAGATCGCCGACAACACCGGCGCCAAGCGGGCGCTCTGCATCCGCGTGCTGGGGGGTTCGAGGCGGCGCTACGCGCGGATCGGCGACCGGGTCATCGTCACGATCAAGGACGCCGTGCCCAACGCCCCGGTGAAGAAGGGCGAGGTCATGGAGGCCGTGGTCGTGCGCACGGCCAAGGAGATGCGGCGGCGTGACGGCACGTACATCCGCTTCGACGACAATGCCGCCGTGCTGATCAACCAGCAGAACGAGCCGAGGGGAACCCGAATCTTCGGTCCCGTCGGGCGCGAACTGCGCGAGAAGCGGTACATGAGGATCGTGTCCCTGGCTCCGGAGGTGCTATAGCGATGGGCAAGGCCACTACCAGGATCGTAAGGGGAGACCGCGTCCGGGTGATTCGCGGCAACCACCGCGACGCCGAGGGTGCCGTGCTCAGGGTTCTGCACGGTTCGGGCCGCGTGGTGATCCAGGGCGTGAACATGCGCAAGCGTCACGTCCGGCCGACCCAGGCGAACCCGGAGGGGGGCATCGTCACCTCCGAGGCGCCGATCCACCTCTCGAACGTCATGCTTGTCGATCCGGCGGGCGGCGAGGCCAGCCGCATCCGGATGCGGGTCGAGCCCGACGGCTTCAAGGAAAGGATCGCCGTGAAGAGCGGCAACCCGGTGCCTAAGCCGGGTTGATGAAGCGGAGACGCTGAAGAAACCATGGAACCACGACTACAGACTCATTACCGGGAGGTCGCGCGGCCCGCGCTGCAGGAGCAGTTCGGCTTCGCCAACCCGCATCAGATTCCGCAGGTCGTCAAGGTGACGCTCAACGTGGGCGTCGGCGAGGCCAGCCGGGATCGCAAGCTCATCGACTCGGTCGCCGAGGAACTGGCGGTGATCGCGGGGCAGAAGCCGGTCATTACGCGGGCCCGGAAGTCGATCTCGAACTTCCGTCTGCGCGAAGGAATGCCGGTGGGCGCCTCCGTCACGCTGCGGCGCGGGGGGATGTGGGAGTTCCTCGACCGCTTCGTGTCGATCGCGGTCCCCCGCATCCGGGACTTCCGCGGCCTCAACACCCGTTCCTTCGATGGCCGCGGCAACTACACCGTCGGCATCCGGGAGCAGATCATCTTCCCCGAGGTCGACTACGACCGCGTCAAGCAAATCCACGGAATGGACATCTCGGTGGTGACCTCGACCAACAAGGACGACCAGGCGTATGCTCTGCTCCGGCAACTGGGCTTCCCGTTCCGCGGCGAGATTCCCGTGATCATCGAGGGCGCCCGCGCCTGAGTGAGGAGACGAACACGCATCATGATGACCGATCCCATCGCCGACATGCTCACCCGCATCCGCAACGCCGGGAGCGCCGGGCACCGGTGGGCCGACGTGCCCCTTTCGAAGCTGAAGGTGCAATTGGCGCGCATTCTGAAGGAGAACGCCTTCGTCCACGACTACAAGGTTCTGAACGACGGCCGCCACGGGCTCGTCCGGGTCTACCTCAAGTACCACGAGGGGCGGCCGGTGATCCGCCGCATCGCCCGCATTTCACGCCCCGGACGGCGGCGGTACGTGGGCGTCGACGACATCCCCAGGGTGAGAAACGGTCTGGGGATCGCGGTGCTGTCCACGTCGCGCGGCCTGCTCTCCGACCGCGCCGCGCGCGCGGCCAACGTAGGCGGCGAAGTCCTCGCCGAGGTCTGGTAGGAGGTCCCATGTCACGTATTGGCAAGCAGCCGGTGACGATCCCCGCGGGGGTCACGGTCACCCTCGACGGTCAGCAGGTGGCGGCCAGGGGTCCCAAGGGAGAACTCGAGCTGGAGGTGCGCGACCCGATCACCGTCAACTGGGACGGGAAGCCCGGCGGGACACTCGTGGTCAGGCGGCCGACCGACCAGCAACAGCACCGCGCGCTGCACGGCCTGACTCGCGCCCTGGTGGCGAACATCGTCCAGGGGGTCAGCGAGGGTTTCACCAAGACGCTGGAGATCGTGGGAGTGGGGTACCGCGCCGAAGCCAAGGGCAAGGGACTGCAGCTCAGGCTCGGATTCTCGCACATGATCGACTATCCGGCGCCGGAGGGGATCACTCTCGAGACGCCGAACCCGACGACCATCGTCGTCAGTGGGGCGGACAAGCAGCAGGTGGGCCACACCGCCGCCGTGATCCGGTCGTTCCGTCCGCCGGAGCCGTACAAGGGCAAGGGTGTGAGGTACCAGGGAGAATACGTCCGGCGCAAGGCCGGCAAGACAGCCGGAAAGTGACGGTCGATAGACGATGATCAAGGCAAGCAAGCTGAGGAAGAGCCGCCGGCTCCAGCGCCGCCGCCGGCACACCCGCATCCGCAAGAAGGTGCACGGCACCGGCGACAGGCCCCGGCTGGCGGTGTACCGGTCGCTCCGCAACATCGAGGGACAGGTGATCGACGACGACCGGCGGCACACGCTGGTGGGGCTTTCCACCCTGGCGCCGGAGTTGCGCGACGCCGCTCCCAATGGGGAAGACGGAAAGATCGGGGCGGCACGCGCGGCCGGTCGGCTCCTGGCCGAGAAGGCGCGCGAGCGCGGCGTTACGCGCGTGGTGTTCGACCGCGGTGGGTATCGCTATCACGGCCGGGTAAGGGCCTTCGCCGAAGGCGCCCGTGAAGGAGGACTGATCTTCTGATGGCCAGAGACAAGAAGAGACCGCCCCGCGAGGGCGCCGAGCAGGTCGAGAACCTCATCCACATCAACCGGGTGGCGAAGGTTGTGAAGGGTGGCCGCCGCTTCTCCTTCACCGCGCTTGTCGCCGTAGGCAGCCAGTCGGGCCGGGTGGGGATAGCCCACGCAAAGGCCAACGAGGTCGCCGAGGCCATTCGCAAGGCATTCGAGCAGGCGCGGCGGGAAATGGTCAACGTGCCGATCGTGAACGGCACCATCCCGCACGACACCATCGGCCGCTGGGGCGCGGGGCGAGTGATGCTGCGCCCGGCCGCTCCCGGGACCGGGGTGATCGCGGGAGGGCCCGTGCGGGCCGTGCTGGAAGCTGCGGGATACACCGACGTGCTGACCAAGAGCCTGGGGACGAACAACCCCATCAACGTGGTGCGCGCCACCCTGACCGGACTGGAAAGCCTGGACACGGCGTACGACGTCGCGGCGCGCAGAGGCGTGTCGCTGCAGGAGCTGGGAGTGGCGAATCATGGCTAGCAAGATCAGGATCAAGCAGGTTCGGAGCGCGGTCGGGCGCCAGAAGATCCAGCGCCGCACCCTGGTCGCCCTCGGAATCCGTAGACACCAGCAGTCCGTAGTGCACGAGGACACGCCCGCCATCCGCGGGATGATCGCCAGGATCGACTATCTGCTAGAGGTCACGGAGGTGGATTGAACGATGATTGAACTGCACAATCTCCGTCCCGAGGGAGGATCCCGCCGGGCGCGCAAGCGTGTTGGCCGGGGGCCCGGTTCCGGGAAGGGAAAGACGTCCGGAAGGGGTGAGAAGGGGCAGAACTCGCGCTCGGGCGGCGGCGTACCGGCGTGGTTCGAAGGCGGACAGATGCCGTTGCAGCGCCGCATTCCCAAGCGCGGCTTCGCGAACCGCAACCGCGTCGAATACCAGGTGGTGAACGTCCGCGACCTGCACATCGTGGGTGAAAAAGCCACGCCGGAGGCGCTCCGGGGGGCCGGGCTGATCCGGTCGCTGCGGACGCCGGTAAAGATCCTCGGCAACGGCGACATCAATACCGCGGTCGACTGCGAGGTGCACGCCGCGAGCGCCGCTGCCCGCGCCAAGATCGAGGGCGCGGGGGGCTCGGTGACGCTGTTGCCCCTGCGTGGCGCGGAAGGGGAATAGGCAGCGTCCATGGCCAACCCGATCCCGGCCCTCTTCCGGGCTCCGGAGCTCAAGGACAAGATCCTCTTCACGCTCCTCATGATGCTGATCTACCGGCTCGGATCGCACATCACCGTGCCGGGGGTGGACGTGGTGACGCTGCAGGCCAACGCCGGCCAGTACTCGAACACCTTCCTCGGCGTCTACGACCTGTTCGTCGGCGGGAACGTCAGCCGGGCCACGATCTTCGCCCTGGGTATCATGCCCTACATCTCGGCGAGCATCATGTTCCAGCTGCTGAGCGCCGTGTTCCCCACGGTCCAGAAGCTGCAGCGGGAAGGCGAGCAGGGTCGCAAGAAGCTCACCCAGTGGACCCGTTATACGACCGTGCTCCTGTGCGCGGTCCAGGCATTCGGGTATTCGTCCTTCCTGCAGACCCTGGGTGCCGTCAATTCCCCGGGAATGGGCTTCGTCTTCACCACCGTGATCGTCCTGACCGTCGGCGGCGTCTTCATCATGTGGATGGGGGAGCAGATCACGGAACGGGGCGTGGGCAACGGCATGTCGCTGATGATCCTGTTTTCCATCATCCAGAGCTTCCCCGCGACGGCGGGCGGGATCTGGGAGTCGATTCAGAACGAGCAGATGAGCCTGTTCGGCCTGATCCTCCTGGTGCTGATGATGGTGGCCATCACGGCCGGCGTAGTGGCGATGACCATGGCCGCGCGCAAGATCCCCATCCAGATTCCGCGCAAGGTCGTGGGACGGGGCCGCATCCGCGAGGGACAGAAGAGCCACATCCCGCTCCGGATCAACTCCGCGGGCGTGATGCCGATCATCTTCGCGCTCTCCTTCATGGCGGTTCCCGGCACGCTCGCCGCGTTCAGTTCGGTCGGCGTCGTTCAGGACCTGGCGAACATCTTCCAGCCGCAGACCCTGCTGTACTACTTCACCTATGCGGCGCTGATCATCTTCTTCACCTACTTCTACACGGCGATCATCTTCAATCCCGTCGACCTGGCCGAAAACCTGAAGAAGCAGGGCGCCTTCATCCCCGGGGTGAAACCCGGTGCGCGCACCGCCCAGTACATCGACCGGATCCTCACGCGCGTTACCCTGCCCGGATCGGTCTACCTCGCAGTCATCGCGCTGATCCCGTCCTGGATGCTCAGCTATACCGGCAACCAGAGCCTGATGTTCGGCGGGACGAGCCTGCTGATCGTGGTCGGGGTGGGCCTCGACACCGTGCAGCAGGCCCAGCAGCACCTCCTGCTGCGCCACTACGACGGCTTCATGAAGAAGGGCCGGGTGAAGATGCGCGGCCGGCAGCGCTACATGTAGGGTGGCAAGGGAAACCGCAGGCAGGATCGTCGTACTCCTGGGGGCGCCGGGGGTCGGGAAGGGAACGCAGGGAGTCCGTCTCGGACGGGAACTGGGGTGGGCGCACGTCTCTACGGGGGACCTGTTGCGGGCCGCCCTGAGGGACGGCACTTCCCTGGGGCTCGAGGCGCGCAAGTACATGGACGCAGGCGAACTCGTGCCCGACGGGGTCATGATCGATCTGGTGCGGGAGCATCTGGTGGGACTCGAACCCGGGAGAGGGGTGGTCTTCGACGGATTCCCGCGCACCGTGCAGCAGGCCGAAGCGCTCGACCGGGCGCTCGCCCGGGAGGGACGTGCGGTCGGCGCCGTCGCTCTCCTCGATGCCCCCGAAGCGGTGCTCTTCAAGCGCATCTCGGGAAGGCGTTCGTCCCCCGGGGGGCGGGTATACAACGTCTACTTCGACCCGCCGCGCCGCGACGGGTTTTGTGACGACACCGGGGAGCCGCTGATCCACCGCGCGGACGACCAGCCGGAAACCGTGCGCACCCGGCTCGCCGTCTACCAGGAGGTCACGGCCCCGCTCATCGGCCACTACGATGCGCCGGGACTGCTGGTGCGGGTCGACGCCGAGGGCGACATCGACCAGGTCTACGCCGCGCTCCAGGCGGCGGTGGCCGAGGCGCATCCCGCGGCGGACGCCGCCGCCCCGGGCTCCTGACGTCGCGATGCCCGGGAAGAGGACCGCGGCGGTCCACCTCAAGTCGAGGGCCGAGATCGAGGCCATCGGGCGGTCCGGCGCGATCATCGCGGCGCTCTTCGCGGAGCTGCAGCCGCGAGTCGCGCCGGGCGTCACCACGGCCGAACTCAACCGCTTTGCCGACACCTTCGTCCGTTCGCACAAGGGGGCGGTGCCGGCCTTCAAGGGACTGTACGGCTTCCCCGGAAGCGCCTGCATCAGCATCAACGAGGAGGTGGTCCACGGGATTCCCTCCCGGCGCACCCTGAAGGACGGGGATATCGTGTCCATCGACGTGGGTGTGAAGCAGGGGGGATGGTGCGCCGACTCCGCCTTCACCTTCCCGGTGGGGGAGATCGGTGCCGATGCCGCGCACATCATGAAGGTGACGCGGGAAGCGCTGCGCGCGGCGGTGGCGGCCGCACGCCCCGGCCACCATGTGGGCGACATCGGCGCCGCCGTGGTGGACACCGTGAACGGCACCGGTCTCGCGATCATCCGCGACCTCGTGGGGCACGGCGTCGGCCGCGCCATCCACGAGGAGCCCCAGGTGTCGAACATCGGCCGGCGCGGCTTCGGCGTCCCGCTGCGCGAGGGCATGGTCCTCGCGATCGAGCCCATGCTCGCGATGGGGACCGAACGGATCGCCACGCTGGAGGACCGCTGGACCGTCATCACCGCCGACCGTGCGCTCTCCGCCCACTTCGAGCACACCGTGGCGGTCACCGCGGACGGTCCCAGGGTGCTGACCGGCGGCGGAATCTGGGACGAACCGGAATGGCGCCCGGAGCCCGCGGCGCTTCCCCATGAAATGCGGATACGTTAGCTTAATATGCTGTGCCCTATTCGGAGGTCCGGGGGAGTCCCGGACCCGGAAAACCGACCGGGAGGTCAGATCTCGTGAAAGTGCGTACGAGTGTGAAGCCGATGTGTGAGTACTGCCGCGTCATCCGCCGCAAGGGCGTCGTGCGGGTGATTTGCAGCCGGAATCCGAGACACAAGCAGCGCCAGGGCTGAGGAGACGGGTATGGCACGCATCGCCGGCATCGACCTTCCCAGGGGCAAGCGCATCGAGGTGGCACTCACCTACCTCTACGGCGTGGGCACCACGCGGTCGAAGCGCATCCTGGAGGCTACGGGGATTGATCCGGATCGCCGCACCCACGAACTGACCGACGAGGACGCGAGCCTTCTGCGCCGCGAGATCGAGGTCAACCACAAGGTGGAAGGAGCGCTTCGCACCGAGGTGTCCATGAACATCAAGCGACTCATGGACATCGGCTGCTACCGCGGCCTGCGCCACCGGCGGGGGCTGCCCGTGAGGGGCCAGCGCACCCACACCAACGCCCGCACCAAGAAGGGCCCGCGGCGCGCCATCGCGGGCAAGAAGAAGGCTCCCAAGAAGTAGAACGAGGCATCATCGGAGACCCGTAACGCGCGGATCGGACCCCGGAGGCCGTAGCACGGAGGAAGGTGTCGTTTGGCAAAATCCAGATCGACAAGACCCAGGAAAACCAAGAAGATCGTCGCCGCGGACGGCATTGCCCACATCAAGGCAACGTTCAACAACACGCTTATCACGATCGCCGACCAGGCCGGCAACGTCCTGGTATGGTCGTCGGCGGGGACCGCCGGCTTCAAGGGATCGAAGAAGTCCACCCCGTTCGCGGCCACCATGGCCGCCGAGCAGGCGGGACGCGAGGCCCATGCGATGGGGGTGCGCAACCTGGTGGTGCGCGTTCAGGGCCCGGGTTCGGGCCGGGAGTCGGCCATCCAGGCGCTCGCTTCGGCCGGCCTCAACATTCAGTCGATCCACGATGTGACACCACTACCGCACAACGGGTGCCGGCCACCCAAGAAACGCCGCGTCTGACGGAAGAAGAACCCAGCAATGGCACGATACACAGGTCCGGTTTGCAAACGCTGCCGCAGAGAGGGACAGAAACTCTTCCTCAAGGGCACGAAATGCTACACGGAGAAATGCCCGGTCGAGAGGCGCCAGTACCCGCCGGGACAGCACGGTCCCGCGTCGGTTCGCCGCCGCAAGCAGTCGGATTATGCCGTCCAGCTGCGCGAGAAGCAGAAGGTCAAGCGGATCTACGGACTTCACGAGAAGCAGTTCCGCAACCTCTTCGAATACGCGGCCGGCCGACCCGGCGTGACCGGCGAGAACCTCATCATCGCGCTTGAGAGCCGGCTGGACAACGTCGTGTTCCGCATGGGCCTCACGACCAGCCGGCGCCAGGCGAGGCAGCTCGTGCGGCACCGCCACGTCGAAGTCAACGGCGGGGTCGTCAACATTCCGAGTTACCGGCTCTCGGCCGGGGATGAAGTCGCACTGCGGCCCGGTTCCCGCGAGTTGGAGCTGGTGGACGTGAGCCTCGGCGCCCGGTCCCGCCCCCAGCTCCTCGAGTGGCTGGCGCTCGACGAGAAGAAGCGAGTCGGGAGGGTGGTCAGGCAGCCCACCCGGGGCGACATACCGCTGGCGGCGCAGGAGCAGCTGATCGTCGAACTCTATTCCAAGTAGTCCGGAAGGCGGGGGGGCGCGTGTGCCGCCGCCGACTCCCGAACGGATGCAACCAGATGCAGGGGGACAAACGAGGTGAATTCGGAGAATCTTGAGAATCTGGAGATCGATCTTTCCGGTTTGGTGCTTCCGGAGCGCATCGAGATCACCAGCATGGCGGAAGACGGCCGGTCCGCCGACTTCGTCATGGAGCCGCTGGAACGCGGGTTCGGACATACGCTCGGCAATTCGGTCCGCCGGGTGCTTCTTTCGTCGCTTCCGGGAGCCGCTGTGCGGGCATTCCGGATCAGCGGCGTCGTGCACGAGCACCAGACCATCTCGTCCGTGGTCGAGGACGTCCACCAGGTCATCCAGAACCTGAAGTCGATCGTCCTGAGCATGGACGATGACGTGGACGCCGCAGTCCTCGACATTCGCGCCGAGAAGGCGGGGCCGGTCAAGGCTGCCCGGATCCGGGGACCGGCTTCGGTGACGGTCCACAACCCCGACCACCACATCCTGACCCTCGAAGACGACCTGGAGGTCAACCTCGAGCTCTACGTCAACAAGGGCCGCGGCTACGTGCTGGCCGACCAGCAGGAGCCGCCCGAGGATGCGCCCGTGGATCTGGTGCGGATCGACGCCATCTACAATCCGGTGCTCCGTGCGAGCTTCAAGGTCGAGGAGACGCGAGTAGGGCAGCGCACCGACTTCGACCGGCTCATGCTGCACGTGGAAACAAACGGCGCAGTGGATCCCGACAGCGCGGTGAAGTATTCGGCCGAGCTCGTGCGCAGGCACCTCGCCTACATGTTCTACTTCCACGAGGGCGGTCCGCCCCGGGAGGACGAGCCCGAGCCGGATCCGGTGCCGGAGAAGATGGCCGAGCTGTTCGAAACCCCAATCAACGACCTCGCGGAGTTGAGCGTCAGGTCCCGTAACTCCCTCCAGAGGGAGTCGATCGAGAACCTGGGCGAGCTGGTCGGCCGCACGGAGGAAGAAATGCTCGCGATCGAGAACTTTGGCCAGAAGTCGCTGAGCGAAATCTACGGATTCCTCCGCGAACACGGCCTCCGCTTCGGCATGAAGACGGTGTGGGGCGGAGACGGCCGCCTCTACTGGGCCGAAGAGGCCGCGCGCGCCGGAGCGGACTGCTAGGCCCGGCGCGAAGGGATACCGGAGAAAAGGGGATACCGGAGAATGCGTCACAGAAAGAAGGGCAGAAACCTCTCGCGGTCGCCAAGTCACCGGCGGGCGCTCCTGCGCAACATGGCCACCTCTCTCTTCCGTCACGAACGGATCCGGACCACCACGGCCCGGGCCAAGGAACTGCGCCCCTACGCGGAACGGCTGGTTACGCTGGCCCGCCGCGGGGATCTC
>MKWU01006183.1_pt1 | contig 12357 bp, 14 predicted proteins | sample 809101 | NCBI WGS metagenome assembly MKWU01 (sample SAMN05860141, study PRJNA318959) | sponge metagenome | host: Aplysina aerophoba | place: Slovenia: Piran, Adriatic Sea, Gulf of Piran | collected 2013-05-07
TCGGTCGCGAGCAGGCGCGCCTCCGTCGCGAGGCCGCTGGTGGCGTCGCCCATCAGTCGAGCATGCTCACGATGGTGATGATCGCCCCGGTGCCCGCGAGGATGCCGAACCCCTGCACCCACAGCGCGCGCACGAAGCGCGCCTCGAACGCGGCGAGGTCGGCCCTGAGTTCGAGCAGGCCCTGCTCCAGGCTCGCCTCGGTCGCGGCCAGTTGGGCTTGCAGGCTTGCCTCGGTCGCGAGCAGGCGCGCCTCCGTCGCGAGGCCGCTGGTGGCGTCGCCCATCAGTCGAGCATGCTCACGATGGTGATGATCGCCCCGGTGCCCGCGAGGATGCCGAACCCCTGCACCCACAGCGCTCGGTACATGTCTGCACGCAGCTTGAGCGTGTCCTCGCGCAGGCGTGCCTCGGTCGCGGCCAGCTTGGCTAGCAGGCTTGCCTCAGTCGCCGCCAGCTTGGCTTGCAGGCTTGCCTCGGTCGCGAGCAGGCGCGCCTCCGTCGCGAGGCCGCTGGTGGCGTCGCCCACCATGTCGGCGACGCCGTTGGCGGCGCGTTCCTCGAGCCCGGCGTCGGTGAGCCTGCGGGCAGCGCGTTCCGTATCGAAGGCCATCGGCCGCTCCTCTCGGGCGGCGGTGGTGGGGTGGCGGCGTACGGCGTCAGTGTAGCGGCGGAACCGTTGCCTGTCGCGGGACGAATGTAATACGCGAAGCTTCTGCGCGGGGGGTCTTGCAGGAAGGCGCGCCATCGTGAACGATATCTAGCGAGTGGCGGGGTCGACCGCGGCGCGCACCGCGTCGTTGGGCTGCGACTGAAGGACTCCCCGCATGACTTCGAACCGCCCTGGTCCCCTCGACCGACTGTTCCCGCCGGGCCAGCCCATCGCGCGCTGGGCCACGCTCGGCATCGCCGCCGGCGTGCTCGTCGGCATCCTCGTCGCGGTCGTCGTCGCCTCCTCGGGTGGGGACGGCGGCGAGGGCGACGTGGTGATCACGCCGGTGACGCCCGCGCCCACCGAGGCGCCCGCCGTCGCGACGGCGACCGCGACCCCGCCGCCACCGGATCCGACGCCCGCCGCGACGGCGACTCCGCCGACCCCGTCCACGCCCACCCCGACTCCCACGGCCACGCCCGCACCCGACGACGGCGACGAGCAGACCTCGACGCCCCCGGAGCCGGCGGTGCCGACGGTCGGCAGCCTCTCCGAGCTGAATCGCCGCTTCGGCGAGGCGCCGGACGCGACACTGGGGCGGCTGCGCATCCCCGTGCTCGGCGTCGACGCGCCGCTGGGGCAGCGCTACGTGAGCGCCGCGATGCCGAACCCGACGGGCCCCGGTGACGTCGTGTGGTACGACTTCTCGGAGTGGGACGGCCTCGGCGGCGTGCCCGGCGGCGGCGCGAACGCGGTGTTCTCCGGCCACGTCGACTACAACTTCCCGATCTCGTGGGCGGAGGCGTACTACCGCGGCGAGGGCGTGTTCTACGACCTGCAACTGCTCTCGCCCGGCGACGTGATCGAGGTGGAGGTCGGCGGCAAGGTGCTCCAGTACGCCGTCATGTGGACGCGCCAGGTCAAGGCCGACGACTCCGACAACGTCTGGCTGCCGATCCTCACCGGCGACGTCGCGAAGGACAGCATCACGCTCATCACCTGCGGCGGCGACTTCGACACCGCCACCAAGACCTACGCCGACCGCTTCATCGTGCGGGCGGAGCGCGTCTAGGCGCGCCCGGCGGCGCCTCGCGGCCCCGCACGCACCACCCGCTGCCCATGCTGCGCAGGCTCGTCTATCGCTTCTACGAGGGGCGGCTGGAAGCCGAGGTGCGCCGCGGCGCGATCCCGCACCACGTCGGCGTGCTCCCGGACGGCAACCGCCGGTTCGCGCGCACCTCGGGCCTCGCGGACATCGGCGCGGGCCACCGCGACGGCGCGGACAACATCGAGCGCCTCATCGACTGGTGCGACGAGCTCGGCATCCCGGTCATCACGGTGTGGGTGCTGTCGACCGACAACATGCACCGCCCCGCGGCCGAGCTCGACGCCATCTTCGAGATCGTCGAGTCGCGCGTGGAGGCGCTGGCCGAGCAGCAACGCCACGCGGCGCTCCCGCGCCGCATCCGCGCCGTCGGCCGCCGCGACGTGCTCCCCGCCTCTACCGTCGAGGCCATCGAACGCGTCGAGCGCGCGACGGCGGGCAACGCCGCCGGCGACCTCATCGTCGCCGTCGGCTACGGCGGCCGCGACGAGATCGTCGACGCGGTGCGCCGCATGATCGACGACCACGCGGAGCGCGGCGCCTCCCTCGACGACGTCGCACGCGACCTCGACGCCGACGAGCTGGGGCGCTACCTGTACGCGCCGGACATCCCGGACCCGGACCTCGTGATCCGCACGTCGGGGGAGCTGCGGCTGTCGGGGTTCATGCTGTGGCAGAGCGCGTTCAGCGAGTACTACTTCTGCGACGCGTACTGGCCCGCGTTCCGCCGCATCGACTTCCTGCGCGCGATCCGCTCCTACGGCCAGCGCCAGCGCCGCCGCGGCCGCTGACCTCTCGAGGGCTCCTCGGCGGACCGCCTCGCCGCCGGCGTCAGGGCGAGGCCGGGCCGTCGCTCGTAGCGAGCAGGGGCGTGTTGGCGGGCACGCCGTCGGGGTAGAGCTCGCGGAACGCGCGGTTCACGAGGTCGGGCGCCCCGACGATGTAGGACACGAAGTCGCCGTTCCGCGTGGTGTAGAGGGCCTTGATGCGTCGGCCCTCGGCGCACAGCACCAGCTCCTCGACGCTCCCCCCCGCGTAGGTGAGGAGGCTGACGCCGACGTCGACGGCGCCGCGCAGGCATGACGCCTCGGGCCCGCGCGTGATCGACACGCGGTAGACGCGCTCGCGCGTCCCGTCCGTCGAGGTCACGGTCACCGTGACCTCGACTCCATCCCCGATCGTCACGTGGTGCCCGCTGGTGAGGGCATCTGCGCTGGCGGACGCGATGTCCACCCGCGTCCCGGGTTGCGCGGCGTGGGGGTCGACGGTCGTCTGCGTAACCCCCGCCGGAGCGACGGCCGCGTACTCCGTCCTGGCGGGCGAGAACTCGCCGATGTCGATGTCGCTGAGCGTGAGCGAGGCGAGGCGTGCGTCTGTCGCGTCCGGCATGTTGTAGCTGTAGATGTGGCCGTCGCTCCCGTCCGCGACGTACATCACGCCGCCATCGGACCAGATGCCGCGCGGGCTGTTGTTACTCGCCTGCGAGAGGCTGAGCTCCCCGAAGTCCTCCTCCTCGACGCGCTCGAGCCGAGTCGTCCTGGAGTTCCGCGGCGCGGGCAGGCGGTAGGCGAAGAGGCGCTTGGCCCCATCGTCGGAGACCCAGACCGTCACACCGTCGGACCAGATCCCGCGCGGGGCGTCGTTCGCGAAGTTGAGTCGGTACTCGCCCAACAGATCGCCACTCGAGAGGTCGTACGCGAAGAGCGCGGCGCCCTCCGCGTCCACAACCCACATGACCGTGTCGTCGGACCACAGACCGTACGCGTCGCCGTTCCGCGCGTCGAGGACGATGTCGCGGTGCTCGGCCCGCTCCCCGCTCGAGAGGTCGTAGGCGTAGAGGCGGTCCCGGTCGGCGTTGGAGATCCAGGCCGTCTCGCGGTCGGACGCGAGGCCGCGCGGCGCGCGGTTGCGCTCATCGAGATCGAACTCCAGCCGCTCCCTCCGCTCGCCGCTCACGAGGTCATAGGCATAGACGCCGGCGTCGGAGTTCGGCCCGGCCTCGGTGATCCAGAAGGTCGTGCCGTCGGACCACAGTCCCGTGGGCCACGTGTTGTGGGCGTCGAGCTCGCCGAGATCGGACTCGACGGTCCACTCGAAGTCGACGCTGCTGGCGGGACGTGACGGCCCGCGCGATCGGGATCGCTCGGTGACCGTGATCGTCACGCCGATGCTCGCTGTGGCGCCCGAGGGGTCGGTCGCGGTCACCGTGGCTCGGTAGATGCGTTGCTCGGCAGGATCGAGCACCGTGCCCGATCTCAGTCGGAGCTGGCCCGTGTACTCGTCGATGTCGAACGACCGGGCCGTGCGCTCGGAGAGCCGGTACGTCACCGGGTCGCCATCCTGATCGGTCGCGGCGACCGGCGGGCCGACCCTGGTGCGCGCGGTCGCGCGGCGCTCGATGAATCGGACGGTCGTCCTGGTGGGGAACGCGGGTGCGTGGTTCATGGTGGGGGTGGACGCCGATCCGTCGGCCGAGGGCTCCTCGTTGACGTCGGTCACGGATACGGTCACGCGGCGTCTCCCGGGGAGTTCGCCTCCATCCTCAGCGAGGACCGTGACCTCGTAGCGGTTGTTCCCGTTCGCATCGGCCGGACTCTCGAAGTCGGGCGCCTCGCGGAAGCGCAACTCACCGTTCGTGATGGTGAAGAGATGGCGGTCGCTGCCTGCAAGCGACCACGACGCGGCGTCGGCTTCCGGGTCGTCGTAGGTGTAGGTCCCCACCAGCGTGCCTGAGCCCTCCTCGACGCGGACGCCGACCGGGCCGTAGACATCGGGCGGCTCATTCAGGTCGCTGACGGTGACGCTCACGGCGAGAAAGCCCGCCGCGGACCCATCGGATGCGCGGACACCGACGTGATACACGTTGTCCGCGTTGTCGTCGGTCGGGTGTTCGTAGTCGGGCGGCGCGATGAATGAGAGGTCGCCCGCCCGGTTGATGGAGAAGTGCTCGCTGTCGGCGCCGGACAGTGACCACGCCACACTCGACGCCCACGGGGCGGCATACGTCGCCACCGTCGTCGTGGCGTTCTCGGTGTACCCGGGCGTGCTGTTCCCGGACACACGCAGCAGTTCGTCCTCGTCGTCCACGATCACGCGCACGATCGCCGCGGCCCTTCCCAGACCGGCGTCGCTGCGTGTGTGGAGGATCACGGTCCAGATGTCCTGGGCGTCGTCGTCGCTCTCTGTGACGACCGTCGCCAGCTGTGGCACGTTCCAGTTCCGGGTGGTGAACGTCATCTGGTTCGGCTCGACTCGGACCGCTCCCAGGCGCCAGACCAACAACTCGACCGTGACGTCGCCCGATGGCTGCGATGGAAGCCGCACGGTGTACCGATCGCGCTGCCCCTCGGCTATCCGCAAGGAGCCGGGGTTCACGACTACGCCCTCCGCGACGCGCGGCCCCCTGGGGACGGTGGAGAGGTTTTGCACGCTCTGTGCGGGGAAGAGCGGAACGGGGTTCCCGTCAGCGTCGACGAAGAGGGCTCGGAGGTTGCGGGCGAAGAGCGTGTCGGAAGCAACGCTCACAGCCTGGCCGGCCGCAATGGGGGGCGCGGTGACCCGGATCGTGAGTTCTCTGCCCGACAGCGTCGCGCCGGACAGGAGGTCTTCGCGCCCATCGATCTTCACGCTCAGGGCGCCGCGGATGATATCCAGCAGCAGGACGTTGTGCTGATCGCTGATCAGCGTCACGTCGGGGTTGACGGTGACGGCCTCGCTGAACGTGACGATGATGTTCTCGCCGCGGGTGTCGGTTCGTGCGCTCATGAAGACGGGAGCGGCGCTGTCGGCCTCCTGGGCGCGCGCCTGCTGCGCCGCGAACGCGATCACGCCGAGCGCAACCAGCGCACCGAACATCGCGAGGAACCGGGACACTGGTACCCCTCAGCCGGCCACGCCGCGCTGCGCGGCTGTCGGTCTGCGAGCAGAGGTGACGCAGCGGCTCGGATCCGGCCGTCGGCGAGTCAGGTCGGTGTACCCCGGCGTCATGATGATGATGATCTCCACCTTCCGGCGCTCACTCTATACCTCGATATCGCGTGACCAAAATGTCACGCGCCCTGCCGTGCCCGTCCCATCGGTCCGCGCCTGTTCCGGCTCGCCGAGTCGTTCGAGGGGCGCGAGCGCCCGCCCTCCAGAGTCCGGTGAGTTCCCGAGGTTTCTCGCAACGCGCGACGTGCACATCCGGGAGCGGGGTGAGACGATATATCGCGAGATACGCAGGGGACGAAGAGGGCCGCACCCGGCCTGCTCCCTGCATCCGGATGCGGCTCCCGCTTCGTACCGAATACGGAGGGGGCCCGATGACTACCCGGACCACCATCCCGCTCCGACTCGCCGCAGCGTTCGTACTGCTCTCGCTTGCCGCGTTCGCCTGCACCAGCGACCCGGCCCCGGCCGGTGAGCTCGAGGTCACCTCGGGCCGCAGCCCCAACGCCGCCGTCAGCGGCACGGTCACCTACCGCGAACGGCTCGCGCTCACCGAGGGCGCGACGCTCATCGTCGAGCTGCGCGACGTCTCGTACCAGGACGCCTCGGCGCCGCTCATCGCGCGTCAGACCATCGCCAACCCGGGCCAGGTCCCGATCCGCTTCGAGGTCGGTTACCACCGCGACGACATCGACGACCGCAATGTCTACGGCGTCAGCGCGCGCATCATCGAGTCCGACGGCCGTCTCGCCTTCACCAACGACACGGCCTACGACGTGATCACGCGCGGCAACCCTCGCAGCGTCGACATGCTGCTCGTGCTGGTCGAGCCGCCGCCCGGGTCCGTCGATGAGGGCACGGACTGGCGGCAGTGGGTGGAGACGCCCGCGCAGATCGTGCTGGCGAGCCTCCTGGCGCACGAGCCGGAGCACCCGCTGCGCATCGCCTACTACCAGTCGACGGTCGAGAACTGCGCGCGCCCCGGCGACGAGGGCTGGGAGATCGTGGGCGCCCAGATCCACGCGTGGGTGACGCTGATGCAGCCGCCACCCACCCAGTGGGGCATCGACTGCAACGCGGAGCGCGTCGAGCTCGACACGATCATGGTCCTCGGCCCGTCGCTGGTGAGCGGGCTGATGTACGAGGTCGTGGTCAACGACGTGGTGGCTGCCGCCTTCACGCTCCCGGACCCCGCTTTAGGCCATAGCGCGATCGCGTCGTCGCCCGTGGAACACGCCGAGGTCGCTCAACGCGCGGGGTCGCCGGCCGCGTACGACCTGCAGGTGGTGTCCGGCCTGCCGAAGGGCAGCAGCTGCTCGCAGTTCAACGGCTACGAGATCGTGCGGCGCGATCCGCACCGCATCGAGGTCCTCGTGACCCACCACGAGAACGTCGAACCGGACGTCGCCTGCACGGCCGACTTCCCCATCATCGAGACAACCGTGCCGCTCGGGTCGGACTTCGAGCCCGGCGAGGAGTACACGGTGACGGTCAACTCGGACGTGACGGTGTCGTTCGTCGCCGGCGAGTGAGTATAGGGCGCGCCCGTACGCCACGGTCACCGCGCGGTGCGCGGCTGCGCGAGCTGCTCGCGCTCCGTTGCGAGTTCCGGACCGTGGCGCCGGGCTTGGGGACCGACCGTCGGAAGCAACTGGCCTGGACGGCGGGGCGATTCCTGGCGGCATCGGCGCGCGGCCCATCCCAGTTTCCGGTCACGAGCCTGTGCGCCGATTGGCGATTATCCACTTGACGCAGCGTCACGCCCGGAGCGGGACGGGGCCAGCGATGCGCCCCGGAGTGCTCAATCCGCCCAGGCCGATGCACTCGCAATCGTCGCTTGCCCTGCGGCAGGTAGACAGTCGCCGCCATCAACGGGTAACTGCGAGCCGCAAGTCGAGGGTCTCCAGCACTCGGAACAGCGTCTCGAGGCGCGGATTCCCATCGCTGGACAGCGCCCGGTACAACGACTGTCGCCCGACTCCGCTCGCCTCGGCGATGGCAGTCATACCCCGGGCGCGGGCGACGTCACCGATCGCCTTGGCGAAGAACGCAGGGTCCTGCTCCTCCAGGGCAACGTTCAGGTACTCGACCATCGCCTCATCGCTGTCGAGGAAGTCGACCACGTCGAACTGCTTGAGACTCATCACCTAACCCTCCTCCAGTTGAACTGCCATCTGCTGAGCGCGCCGGATGTCGCGCTGCTGGCTCCCCTTGGTACCGCCGCAGAGCACCGCCACGATCGTCGCGCGACGGATCGTGTAGTAGACACGGTAGCCTGCACCGGCATGAATCCGGAGTTCGCTGACGCCGCCTGCCACGCTTCGGTGGTCGCCGAAGTTGCCGTCTTCGATGCGACGCAGGCGCGCCACGATCGCGGCTCGGGCGCGTTGATCGCGGAGTCCTCTCAGCCATCGTTCGAAGACCCCGGTGTACCGGACATCCACGCAACGAGTGTCGCATATACGAGACACCCGTTCAATCCCGCGGATCGCAGCACAATAGGTGTTACCGAAAGTTGACGGTCCCTGAGGGGCATGCGCAGGGACCGCCGCTGCAGACTTGGCGCTCTGCGCCACGTAGACAATCGCCCTATGCTGCGCCACGTCGCCGCCGGCACACCGGCGGCGGAGCACACAGGGGGAAGCGATGCCCGTTCCAGACAACGTCGAGGCTACCGTCCGCGCGCTCCTCGACGTCGCCGGCCTGCCCGTCAGCGACGAGGAGTTCGAGTCGCTCGTGGAGGCCTATCCGACGCTTCGTGAGGCCACGGACAGGCTCTACCTCGAGGAGGTCCGCTACGAGGAGCCCGCGCTGATCTTCACGCCGGTCGCTCCGGAGCGGGAGTAGCACGATGCCGTCACCACGAACGATCGCATCGGCCGCCGACGCACTCCGCAGCGGCGAGGCCACCAGCGTCGACCTCACCGGCGAGGCCCTCGAACGGATCGGAGCGCTGGATGAGCGCCTCGGCGCGTTCATCGCGGTCAACGAGGCGGGCGCGATGGAGCAGGCCGCGCAGGCCGACGCCGACTTCGCCGCCGGCGTCGACCGAGGACCGCTGCAGGGCATCCCCTTCGGCATCAAGGACATCCTCGCCACGCACGACCAGCCGACGACCGCCAACTCGCTCATCCTCGACCCCGCCTGGGGCGATGGCTACGACGCCGTGGTCACCGAGCGTGTGCGCGCGGCCGGCGCCGTGGTCATGGGCAAACTCGTGCTCTCCGAGTTCGCCCTCGGCACACCGGACGAGGAGAAGCCGTTCCCGATCCCGAGGAACCCGTGGCGCCTCGACCGCACGCCCGGAGGCTCGTCGTCGGGCACGGGCATCGCCGTATCCACCGGCATGGTGCTCGGCGGCCTCGGGACCGACACCGGCGGCTCCGTCCGCTTCCCGGCGGCGTACTGCGGGCACACGGGTCTCAAGGTGACGTACGGCCGCGTCCCGAAGTGGGGCTGCGTCCCGCTCGGCTACAGCCTCGACTCGATCGGCCCGATGGCGCGCACGGCCTACGACTGCGGTGCGATCCTGAACGTCATCGCCGGCCACGACCCACGCGACCCCACCGCCTCCGACCAGCCGACCGAGGACTACCTCGACGGCGTCGACGCGGGTGTGGCCGGGCTGCGGATCGGCGTGCCGCGCGCCTACTTCTTCGACCATGAGGACCTGGACTCCGAGGTGCGGACGGCTGCGGAGGCGGTCGTCGACACGCTGGCGGACCTCGGCGCGGAGGTCGTCGAGGTCGACCTGCCGCACTCGGACGTGGCGAAGGAGGCCAACACGCTGACGATGCTCGCCGAGGCGTTCGCCTACCACCGCCTCGACATGGGCAGCGAGCGCTGGACGGAGTACGGGCGCGGCGCCCGCACGATGATCGGGCGCGCTGCGCTCTACTCAGCAGCCGACTACATCCAGGCGCAGCGCTTCCGCAGCTGGTACGCGAAGCAGGCCGCACGCGTGATGGCCGGCGTCGACGTCCTCGTCACGCCCATGACGCCCGAACCGGCCGCCGCGTACCCGCCCGACATCGACTTCACGCGGCGCATGGCGATGCCCAGCTACGCGGGGCCCTTCAACCTGCTCGGCTACCCGGCGCTCGCGCTGCCCTCGGGCTTCTCGTCCGAGCTCGGCCTGCCGCTCTCGGCGCAGATCGTCGGCGCCCCGTTCGCCGAGGCGCTGCTCGTGCGCGCCGGCCACGCGTACCAGCAGGTCACGGACTGGCACCTGCGAGTCCCGCCCGAGGACGTGCCGGGCGGTGCGGACGATTGAGGCGCTGACGTCTCCGGGGTACGCACCCGGCCGTTCATTGTGATGTGGGCGACTCGCGACGGCCGGGGTGCCTCGGCAGGAGGTTGGGATGGCGGAGAGGGTGGGATTCGAACCCACGAGAGGGGGATACCCTCTACCCGCTTTCCAGGCGAGCCCGTTCAGCCGCTCCGGCACCTCTCCGCGTGACGCCTGTCGCGTCGTAGGCCTGTCGCGCGCCCCTCGGCGGGGCGCTTCGGTCGATGGATACGAGGCTGGCGGAGAGGGTGGGATTCGAACCCACGAGGCTTTCGCCTACTGCTTTTCGAGAGCAGCACCTTAAACCACTCGGACACCTCTCCACAGCCAGTATAGGCAGGGTCTTCGACGCCGAGCTATGCGTCGTCGGGGTCGTCGCGCCCCATGCGCTCGCGGTACTCCGACTCCAGTTCCGCCTGAGCCTGGTCCGCGGCACGACGCGACTCGATGATGCCCTCGCGCACCTTCTCGCGCGCCGAGCGCAGGTCGTCGGCGACGCTCGCGGCGAGGGGCCCGAACGGGGCCGGCAGGTCGAGCAGGTCGCGGCTGTCGCGCTGGAGGAGTGCGCGGAAGCCCGCGTAGGCGCCCGCCGCCACCATCCCCATGAACGCCAGCGCCGCGAGGTCGCCCCGCCGCGACGCACGCTCGGCGCGCTGGCGCGCGGCGAGGTGGATCGCGGCGGCCTCGATCGCGTCGTCGAGTTCGACGGCGGAGCCGATGACCTCGGACACCTGGTACGAGCGGCCCTGTGATCTCGGGCGACGGCGTCGGCGGAACGGCATGCCTAGCCTCCCGGCCGCCCTCGACGGGCGCGCGCGCCGACCATGCTCTCGAGGCCGCGACGCACGCCGCGCGCGACGGCGACGGCGCGGATCACGGGCGAGACGGCGTTGTCGGTGACGAACTCGACGCCTGTGCGGGCGGTGCGCACCATCTCGCGCGCCTCGCCGACCATCTCGCGCGCGTCCCCGGCCATGTCGCGCGCATTGGTCGCGACGGGGCGTACCGACTCGTTGAAGACGTCGCCGCTCGCGTCGGAGGCCGCCCGCAGCGCGAACAGCACCGCGAGCAGCACGACGATCCCGACGAAGAAGAAGAGCACCCCGAGCAGCCCGTACATGATGATCACGCCGTCGCGGATCTGCTCGGTGGTGATGTCGAAGTAGAGGATGCCGTACACGCCGGCGGCCGCCGCGAGGACGAACAGGATCAGCAAGACGACGACGTATCGCACCGTGCTGCCGTCCTCGCCGTTGCGTGCGCTGGTCGCAATGTCGCGGGGACGACCGTGTCACACCCCGCCGAGTCATCGTAGCCGCGCGGGTATTGGCGAACAACGAAAACGCGGCCCGTCACTCCGCAACGTGCACACGATGTGACCACAGTCGACGCGCAGTCGAGGTCGGGCCGAGTGCGAGGATCGCGCGACGGGTCGTGAGGCGCTACATGCCCGGCGAGGCCACAGCAGACGATGCCGCTCGCACCATGAAGGCGGCCGAGTTCAAGCCGAAGTGCCCGGCGCTCATGGACGAACTGCTGTCCGAACTCGCTACATCCGGCAGGCGTACAATCAGTCGATGCCGACGATCCTGAGAGAGGGGCCGTACCGGTTCTACTTCGTATCGGCCGATCGTGACGAGCCGCCTCACATACATGTGCGGCGTGACGACGGGCTCGCGAAGTTCTGGCTGACACCGGAGGTGGTCTTGCAAGGCAGCAGCAACTTCGGGAGGTCCGAGGTCCGGCGCATCCAGGCGATCGTCGAGGACCACCAGGCCATGTTCGTGCGGAGGTGGGATGGCTACTTCAACCGTTGAGCTAGAGGTGCCCGGAGCCACGGCCCTGGCTGTCACCGAGGACACACTCACCGCCGATCTGGCCGACGGCCGGACGATCTCCGTGCCCCTTGCCTGGTACCCGCGGCTGGTCCACGCGACTCCCGAGGAGCGCGGCCGGTGGGAGCTGCACGCCGCCGGCCAGCACATCCACTGGCCCGACCTCGACGAGGACCTGAGCGTCGAGGGACTGCTCGCGGGCCGCCCCTCGGGGGAGGGCCGAGAGTCATTCGGGCGCTGGCTCGAAGCGAAGCGCGCCGGCCGTCCTCTGACACTCGACGCCCTCTTCGCCGCCGCCGAGGACTAGAGCGCCTCGCGCGCCCCTCGCTCGATCACGCCGCCGCCCACCACCTCGTCGCCGTCGCCCGGCGTCGCGCGGTAGAGCACCACGGCCTGCCCGGGTGCGGCCGCCCGCACCGGGCGTTCGAGGGCGAGCCGGAAGCCGTCCTTGGAGCGCTCGAGGAGCCGGGCCGGGACGGACTCGCCGTGGTAGCGGGCGCGCGCGAGCAGTGGCTCGCCCGGCTCGGGCGGCTCGCCGACCCAGCTCGGCGCTG
>MKWU01006185.1_pt1 | contig 12355 bp, 14 predicted proteins | sample 809101 | NCBI WGS metagenome assembly MKWU01 (sample SAMN05860141, study PRJNA318959) | sponge metagenome | host: Aplysina aerophoba | place: Slovenia: Piran, Adriatic Sea, Gulf of Piran | collected 2013-05-07
AATTTTATAAAAATAGGACACAACCTAGTACAATGTAATAAATAACTTACTCAACTAAAATTAAAGGAAAATAAATAAATAAATAAAAGTAAATAAGGAAGGAAATGGGAAGATTAATAATAGTAACAACACAATAATGGGATGACGCCGGATGGATGCACGGTAAGGTCAGTAGTGCAGCATAGAATCCTAGCAAAGTGCCCTTCTCCCTGTTGAGGGGGGACTGGTGGTGCTGGATGGGCTCCAGCATGCAGCGGGTCTGGGTGTGGTTGTGGGTGTCAATCATCATGGTCTTCGATAGATCCACTCGATGGTTCAAGGAGAACAGATGCTCAGCAAGAGCAGAGGATCCTAGGTCAGAGCCCGGCAGTGTTCACGAAGACAATGGTCCAAGGACGTACCAATTTGGCCAATGTAGCTGCGGGGGCATTCAGCACATGGGATGCTGTACACCACACCTTTCCTGCGATTGGCTGGTACTGGGTCCTAGGGGTGCACAAGTTCCTGCCTCAGGGTCCTGAAGGGACAGAAGGTAACCTGGATGGCTAGGAGGGCCAAGACCCTACGGGTGGATTCGGACAGTCCACTGATGTAAGGGAGAGTCACAGTGTCCTCATCACAGCTCGTTTGTGGGATGCAGAGTGGTGGGAGTGAAAGCACAGATACTGATCTGTGTGAGTGGCCTTACGGTACACAGAGGTGCTGATGGAGCCATCTTCTTCTCTGTTCAGGAGGATGTCAAGGAAGAGGAGCTGACCGTCAGACTCCTTCTCTATTGTGACTCTATGTAATGGTCGATACTTTTCAGATGGTCATGGAAGGAGTCAACCAGGTTAGAGGGGAGTGTTGTGCACGTGTCATCGACGTATCTCCTCCTAAACCGTGGTGGTGTATGGAAGGTAGATAGTTCCTTCTGCTCCATGTCCTCTATAAGCAGGATTGCGACCACTACTAACACGGGTGACCCCATTGCCGTGCCGTGGATCTGCCAGTATACTTTGCCTTCGAAGGCCAGGTAGGTGGCCTCCAGACAGAGTTGGAGAAGGGAGCAGATGTCATCCACAGTGAGGCTGGTTCTGTCTGGAAGAGATGGGTCATTCATCAAACGGTCACGGGTAACCTGGATGGCTCGGGAGGTTGGTACACGGGTGAAAAGAGACACGACATCGAAAGACACTAACACTTCCGAGTCAGACACATTCTGGGTGGTAATGAACTGAGCAAATTGCTGTGAGTTCCTCACGTGGGAGTCAGAAAGGCCGACAATTGGTGACAGCAAGGAGGCAAGAAACTTGGACAGTGCATACGTGGGTGAGGACACAAAGGATACAATTGGGCGGAGAGGGACATCAGGCTTGTGGACCTTGGGCAACCCATAGAGACGTGGGACACCAGCTGCAGAGCTACGAAGGTGGTAGTAGGTCTTGCTAGAAAGGCGGCCTTCTCTTTGTAGTCTCAGCAAAACACTGTTCATCCTGTTCTCTAAGGAGGTGGTTGGGTCCTTTGCCATGGGCTGGTAGGTGTCTCGGTCTCCTAGCATCGTCAACATCTTGGCACTGTAGTCCTTACGGTCCATCACCACTGTTGCTCTTCCCTTGTCAGCCGGGAGAATGACGATGTCATCATCCTTAGCCAGCTCCTTCACTGCCCTAGCTTCCTGTGGATGGATGTTTGTGGGAGGCAGCTTGGCATGACTAAGGGCATTGATGACACCAACTCTGGCTTTGGCGGCCTCCCCCTCAGTGACGTTGGACTGTGTGATGGCAGCCTCCACAGTAGCCACAATGTGGGCCTTAGGGATGAACTTAGGAGTTGGAGCAAAGTTCAGACCCCTGGACAGAACCTGTAGCTGAGGTGTGGTAAGCTGCTTTGAGGAGAGGTTCACCACATGCCGTTCGTCGGGCTTCCTTTGTGAGCTCTGCTTCGACACTAACGTGTCGAACTTCTTCTTCTGCCTCTCCTTAGCCGCGCGTGCCACCTTCTCCTGTACTTGTCCCTTATGCTCCTCAATGATCGCAAGTCGCTGCTGGCCGACGACGAACTCCAACTGGCGTTTCTGAAAAAAGAGATCTGTTTCTAGTCTACGTAACTTACCATAGCACTGCTGAACGCGCGCCGACAGGAACTGCCGGCTTGCCCTCGCCGCTACGCGATGGCCCTCCTGGGTGGAAACTAAGGGTTTCACGGCGAGGCTGCGCGGCGTCAACCCGTACCGACGGCATCTGTGGTTGAACGCAATGTGCTGACGAAGGCGGCTCTCTTTACTCGCTGAATTAACGTAATGCCTCACGGACTGCAGTGCCTGCACGCCGTATTCCTCTCGAACAATACGATATAGACCTGAGTGGCTAGGAAGACTCATATCAGCATGTACCTACGAGGATCCCAGAAGTATTGGCTTGTGTGTAGTGTACTGTGGTGTAGCTTGTAATGTCTTTCTGGCTGTGAACAGGCTATGAACATGCCAGAGATTCTTTAAGGCAACTACGCTCACTCCCCTTTTTACTACATCACAGGTAAAAGCTATGTAGCAAGATAATACGGTTTAGGATTTATAATGTTTCTGACGCAGAATGCAACACACACACAATTTGGATTTCAGGCAATTCCTGCCGTGCCACGGTAACACAACGACGACTTCAGTGGTCTGCTTTACTGGATAGTTTTCTTCACCACTGTAGGGTGCACTGACCTTTAATGGACATAACTATATGAGTAGAAGGTTACACATGTGAGGACTGTATCATAGTTATATAGGTCATTCACCAACATCAATCTTTATACAGTGTTGCACCCCCTGTGCATTGGTGTCATTACAATGCGAGACAAGCTAGAGGAAAAACTCAAATGTCCGAAGAAGTTGTGGAAGTCAATGAAGAAGATATATTTTGGTCACTGGTAAAAGGAATGTGAATGGAAGTGTATGACGAAGATGGCAACATTAGGACTGGTGAAGAAGCTTTTGTGTGATTTGCTTGAGGTGTGTTGGGAGTATGGCATGGTTCCTCCAGTGTGGAGAGGGAGTCTGACTATTCCTTTTCCAAAGAGGCAGTCAAGGTGTACATGCGACACAAATGCTGACAGAGGGATATCTCCGACGTCAACAGTGAGCAAAGTGCTATGTATAATTCTGAATGCTAGGTTATTGGACTAGGAGTTGGCTGAAGAAGCAGGACTCATTGCAGAAGGTCAAGGTGGATTTTGCAAGCAGAGGGTGTGCAGAGATCTTGACACTGGTGCTTCTGGGACAAACAGAGATAGCGAAAGCGAACAAGGGTATGCTGGTGGCATTGATTGACTTTGCTAAAGCTTATGACAAGGTGGAGTGGCGCAGAATGTGGGGATGCTTAGAAGAGCTCAGAATAAAGGGTAGGCTTTTGAGGTTAAAGGATATATACCATGACAATGTATGTCAAGTGGAGGTACATGACAAGTTGAGTATGGAATTTGATGTTAACACTGGATTGGGGCAGGGTTGTGTACCTTGCTATTTTCCCTGTACATCAATGATGTGACAACAATGTCAAAATGGCTACCTACAATATGCAGCGGTGGCATGTTACTTGAATTTAATGCTAATACCGTTATAGCGTCTCGCCAGTAAAGCACCCTGTTCAGGACTTAGTACTGTTTGGATTGCACCGTTCAGTCTCATGAACTTCCTTTGGAAAGGTTTGCTTCTGCAACAGCAATAGCTATGGTTCACTTAGGATTTGCATCATTTGATCTGTAAACCGGCCTATGGACTGTGCAAGGTCTGCATAGTCCTAGCTACAACACAGTTATAGCTAGTTAGTGCCAAATCCTGAAGTGTTGTAAGCAACCGTAAATTAGCATACCATAATAAGCAACCATATCATGCTTACATCCATAGTCCCCCCTCTCTCTGCACCTTCTTGCGTGGCTCATTCATGTACGTATGCACTAGTATCTCTGTACTATATGTAATTCTTCTACTCACAGACTATTTTTGCACTCTTTATTGACCTCAGTTTTGTACATACCAATATATATAATTGTATATGTCTTTCTTTTGCTTGTGGTGGTACATTGGACCACATAGTGTCATAGAACCTGTTGGTACGGTGCCCTCTATTTTGATTGATTGACTGATATGAATGACTCTTACTTACAGTGTATTCTTTGGAACCTATTGCAGAGAAAATGTATGGCGTACACATAAAAGTGTTTGGCTACAAGGGTAAACTGGATGACCGTTGTATACTGATCATGAATCACCGTTGCCACTTGGACTGGTTCTTTCTCTGGGGCTTTGTGGCCAAGCTGGGCAATCTGTCCATTTGGAAGACTGTGATGAAGAGGGAACTCCGCTCCATACCTGTCTTTGGTATGACCTGTCCACTGTATGGACTTGTGCATGACTACTCATTGTGCATGCATACAATGCTCAGCCCGTACTGGGTGTATTGAGCACCTCCTTTTATGTATATGTCATTTTCTCTGAAAAGCTAGTATTTTGTGCCTGACTACCAGTTGTCTCACTCTTCCACGTAGGCTGGTGTGTACAAGGCTGTCAGCACATCTTCATGCATCGCAAGTGGGAGGAGGATAAGGAGGAAATGTCCACCAAACTCCACTTTTTCAATGCCATCAACTATCCTGTGCAGCTGCTGCTCTTTCCAGGTGGAGGGGACCTTACAGAGAGGTCCAAGGCTAAGAGTGATGTGTTTGCAGAAAACAATGGCCTCCCTAAGTATGACTATGTGCTTCACCCCCACACCAGAGGATTTGTGTTTGCAGTAGCAACACTAAAGAAATCAAGACTGGACTCCGTTGTGGACATCACTGTGGGCTACCCTGATCAGTTTCCTCCCACTGAGGCTCACTTCTTCCTCGGTACTATACCAAGAGAGGTCCACTACTATGTGGAGCGGTTTGCAGTAGCCGATCTGCCCAATACAGAAACGGGCCTGGCAGAATGGTGCAGAGAGCGGTGGAAGGTTAAAGAAGAGCGACTGAAGTACTTCTACCAACACAGGCATTTTCCGCATACGGAACCTCCAATCAACTACAATAGTGACACCATGAACATCAGCAACGGCCACAGTGCCTCCAACGGAGCTGCCAGCATGCTACCCAGAACTGCCAACTCGGGATACTTTGGATCTTATGCTTCTTTAAGCATGTTCTATGCATCAGCAGTGCAGGCCCTAGTCTTCGTCTCCAACTGCTACATGCTCTACTACCACTTTCATTTCACGCTCCTCCTCTGTTTGGTGGGCATCACTTGGAATTTGTACCATACCCACTGGGGACAAGGACTCGACAGGTATGAGATTGGAGTCCATCAAGCGGCTATTGACAGAGCAAAGAATGTCCAGTCGCCTATCATTTCTGCTTAGCAAGCGTAACAGTTCTATAGCTAGGGTGTAGCTAGCTAGTAAGCTATAGCCACTTTCCATGTACAGTATATTTGTAACAGCTGTTACAGCTGTTACATAACAGCTGTAGTTATGTTACTTGCACTGTTTTTGTGTAAACAGCTATTTCAGCAGTGCTCACTAGCTACTCTTTGTACATAATTATGTTGAAAAATTGTCCATGATTCTTGCATAGTATAGAACAGACACTGATAGTGAAAGCTCGTCATTTGGCTGTAGTAGCTATAGCTATAGTGTAGTTTCCCTATCCATTCCAGTAGCAAATTATACCGTGGATTATCCAACAAACTAATCTGTGAATCATTACATTTTTATAGGTCTAGCATAAATATAGATGTAGACAATCCAAGTTGTCAAGTTGCCAAAGTGAGCAGCTGGCGAAACTAGGGGAGTGAATGTATAATTGCAGGGTTTTACTCGATTATACAATGGCTGACCGAGCAGCAGCGGCAAATGGTGGCGCGCCCCAGCAGCAGCGAGGCACCTCGTGGTGGACGTTCCTCAGGTCCTTTGCAATACAAGTGGCCATTTTTTACTTCATCTCGAGCTTTTTCCGCGGCCAGAAGCAACCAGTTGACCAGGACGGTCAGGCAGTAGCGCCCAGTATCAATCTCTTCCGCTTCGGTCAGAAAGTGGTAAGGATGCTCGGGACGTGTGTTGTCCATTCCCTGGTATGCGATGGATTCTTGTGGGCTTGAATCGTATAGGTGGCAAAGACACTGCTCTGTCTGTCCTTCCTTCTTGAATGTTGCCCATATGCTTCACCAATACAGTTGCCATCAAGATGTACTTAGGCAAGCACAATGCGTACTCTATACTGAATTACCTGCAAGCGCGCTGAACCGCGACAGTTCTTTCTTGCTGCAGTAGAGAAGCAACTTACTGTGGGGGTGTGAAATGTTGTTAGTTTCTATTTTGTGGACTGTGCATGCAGACTGCAGGCGGGTTTGTGAACTGTGGACGGAGTGCTCACAGCGTATGCGGATGGTGGACGGTGTGCAATCAGAGTATGCGGCCAGCTCCTGCTTGCGAGACTAGAAGTAAAGATGGACGTTCTGTAGTAGCATGGTCCCATTATGGCAGATGGACAGACATCGAACAGTGTTTAGACAGAACCGAAGCAAGTGGACGACTATTGAAATTGTACACCATGGTTCACCAGGCGCACATGCGTGATCCGACCGGCCGTCCACATTTTATATAGACGTAATTTGCGTCCAATCGTCCGCTTAGGTTAGGTGGTTATATGAGCACTGATTGCCTCCCTATCCTTTGTGACGGTATATACTCCTTCCCATCACACTGAAGGACTTGCTGGTATACCTAAGTGAGCAGGACATGCTTGACCGAACAGAGATGTCTCAACTGGTGTGGCAGCTGGAGGAGGTGACCTATGGGACCTGGGAGGAGGGGCCAAATGGTGACAGCACATGGAGTAAAACCCTCCAACTTCATGTACCCGAGGTATGACCACCTGAGATGCTGTGTGAGCATGTTTGCACACTGGAACCAGGAGTGTGACTACAAATATCTTTGCTAGGGATAACAAAACAAAGAGTACTATGCCTGCATAGAGAGTGCTAACGCACTCTAAGATAGCCACTCAAAAAAATTAGATTCAGTTTCAAGACCTGCTAATACAAGCACTCCATTTCAGATGAGTTTTGAGGAGGAGTGAGCTTGTTTGTTTAGTGCAGGTCAGTGCAGGTGCACTAAGAGTTCCAACAATTTGTCTTTAATAGCATTGGGATGGACAACAAGATTATTGAGCTCAAAACACAGCAGTCACTGCATTAGGTTGCAAAGGTTTTGATTTGTTGATCTTCGTCTGCTGTGTCTAATCATTTATTTCACATCTATGAGTATAAACGTTTAGTACAAAATGGTGTGGCTGCTGTGTTTCAAGCTCATTAATCTTGTTGCCCATTATACTTCGCACAGCAATGAACCCCTATAATAACGTTGTAATAAATAAAAAGTACAAAACATTCCTAAGTTTCTAATGGGTAAATAGGGGCTACACAACTTCTATTGCGATTTCACACCCACTGAGCCATTTTGTTATGAATATCATTATGGCTAAAACTGGCTCAACCACCAAAGTAAATTCCTCCAAATGACATATTTTCAGCAATCTGCCAAAATATCTTCCCACCAAAATTTCCGGCCATACGGTACATAATGTTGATGTTGAGGTGATGTAACTGTACTGGAATTTTCATTGTAAAGTACAGGCAAAGTATTGCACTCAGTAACTTCACATTGGTGGCCGTTATCTTGGCTCTCGTGAGGGAGAAAAGCCACAAAGGACCTCAGTAAGTCGCACAAGTCGCCATTTTTTGTTGTTCTGAATATCACGCTGTGTTCATTGGATGTCAACATCAGCCCACTACTGCCTTGGACAAGGGATAGGAGCGACGCTATCCTTGGAAAACGCATCCGTATCGTTTGCAGCGTGCCCACCTCTACTGCAGCGTGTTCAGTCTGTGGCTTATCGACTTACAATCTTCGCAGCTCTGCCGAGAACAATGGACTGGAGTAACACCAAGCTTGGTGAGGGCGTTAAACGTCTATTCTAAAGTTTACAAGCTGTGTTTTACGTAGGAAAGCTTAGTATGCACTGAAAACGTATACAGTAGGTGACTGCTTTGAGAGTGGTATCTGCCAAATCCCGCAGAGGGGTAGAATTCCATACAGATGCACACAGCACCAGATTTCTTGGGAACGACTACCATCCCCGCACACCAGGGAGTTGGCTCTTTGACTGGGGAGATGACTCCAAGTGACTGCATGCGCGAGAGTTCCTCACTTTCCGTTGAAGAGGCCATGGCACATTCCTTGGGGTGTTTAGGGCAAATGGTTGTGCCTCAGGCTTCAGGCAGATCTCGTAGGGCTCACCTTTTAGGGTGCCAAGGCCAGTGAACAGTGTGGGAACTGTTCTGGAATGGACTGTGTAACTGCATTCACATGCTTGAGTACTTGTAGGGCCTGAATTGCAGGGAAGCTTAGCAGGTTTTGCTTAACATTCCTCACCACAAATATGGATTGTGTGCATTCTGTGCCCTTGTACACTAACCTTACTGTGGCTCCACCTATGACCTCCAATGGAATGTTGTCTGGGCCATGGAGCTTCTTAGTTGGACGATGCAGTTGATGCAATCTGATGGATTTGGTGATGTTGTTGGAGCTGACAGTGACTTCTGCTCTGGTGTCAATTTTGAATGACACGTCATGTCCTTTCACATTGATGTGGCAAGTCCAGGCATGGCCTTAGTCAGAATCAATTGTGTTCAGGTATGCCACATCGTCCATGTCATCCAAGTCTGTAGTAGATGGCGGTTCACCAACTACGTCGACTGTCTTGGTGAAACACTGGGACCTGACATGGGCTTTCTTCTTGCATCTGTGGCACTCGACTAGGTTAGCAGGACCATGCTGCCGTGAATGGGGTCCCTTCCCACATTGTGTGCATTTGCCCTTAGATTGTGCTAGATGGTCATTGGTTTAGGCTCCTGCTCTCCCAGCTGACCTGTGGAGTTGCCCTTTCCCCCTCCTGAGGAAGGCAATGGAGGAATCCTCTGAGGGAGGACAGGACTTGTGAAGTAGACCTTGCTGCTCTTTAACGGCTTCCCGCTGGCGACTGAGCATTTTCGCCTTTTCCAGGGTTAAATTCGGATCCATTTGAAGCCGCTGGGATAGCGCTAGGTCGCGAAGACCCACAACTAGACGGTCGCGAACCATTTGGTTCTTGAACGCTCCGTATTCGCAGTCTTCCACCAGTTGGTAGAGGCTAGTAATGCAGATTCACCATCCTTCTGACACCGGGAGTTGAAGCAGGCTTGTTCAAAGATCATGTTCTTCAGGGGCATAGGAGCCCTTAGAGGAGTGGTCCGGCTGGTTAAGAGAAGTGAAATTTTTTAAAAAGCTCATTAATATTCGTGATTATCGATTTATTTCCAAGCAATTTTGGTCTCACCTAGTCTCACCTGAACTATTTTTGCGTGCATGCATGCATAATTTCAAACCACGATTTCTCTTTTTGAGTGTGGCAAGTACTGAAACACTGAGTAAAGAAATGCAAGTGTATTATTATCCCTATAAAGTTCTATAGGCTCATTTAGTGGTGGGGGCTGAATTAGTGATCACATTATCATTTACAGCCATCTTTACAAATCTTTATCTGAGAATGTGCCAAAAACAGACATTCGATGCTTAGTGCTGACAAACATGTTTGCCAACTCTACAACTGAAGGCTGGTCAGTCTTTTCTTTGTGAATATGGAGCATCATGACTGCATTCAGTCGCTTCTGCTCCATTGTTGAACGCAGATAAGTTTTCAACCTGCGCATGGCAGAGAAGGAACGCTCACTTATGGCATTGGTGGCAGGAGTTACCATGATTATCTTGAGGAGTATCACCACTTCGGAGATGACACGCTCTGCAGGAGAAAAACCTCTTTGGTAGGCCCCAACATCCCGAAGAAGCAGGTTTTCTTGGCCCTTGAATTGTGCTGCAAGTGATGTCAGCTGTAATGACAAACGATCGTGGTCGAAGTCGTCTCTAAAGAAGTCTCACTGGCAAATTCATTGCTGGCATCTTCCCCTCTTACGGTCTTCATCAGGTCTGCTTGCTTGTATACTTCATAGCTTGGTTGGTCAAAACGATCTTTGATGGTAGAGACTGCAGAGTCCTGGACCTCGAAGTAAATCTGTCTGTAGTGAGCTTCCACCGTTACAGGGAAGTGTGCTGACCCATCACCTGTTTCAAACTATTATGGCACTTTCTGACGACGAGGAAGGCTGGGCTCTGTGACATGAGCTGCAGCTGCCTTCTTCTGTACCAAATCCCAGCAGAGGCTGAAACTATCATCTGTGCGCAGTTTGGCAATAGTCGTGGCTGTCAGTGATGCTATACACTGTCCTTCAGCTGCAGAGATGGTACTGCTTTGGAGAGCAGCTGAAAGGTTGTCACCATGGCTGAGAGCCAACTCAGTGACACTGATGTTGAAGAAGTAGTTGAATGACTCCATCTGGGCTTGCAACACCAATCACATGGGCTCTAACATCAGGATCAACGTGGCCCTCCAGCATGATATCCCAGAGCTCTTGCAATACAGAAAAATTGTTCTGTACACTCTGTAGGCTTTTCGCTCGAACGGTCCAGCGTGTGGGACAGAGTACCCTAAAACCGAAGGTGTCTGGAGACAGCTCTGCCTTGAGTTTATCAAAAATGACATTGCGGTTAGGTGAAAACTTTCAGTAGCTTGCTGATCTCATGGGTCACGTTCATGACATCTCTGGTCAGCTTGCACTGCTGGATGGTATCACACATTGCCAAATTCAGGGAATTGTCGTAACAATGGGTGTACAATGCTCTGGCATCCATTCTGAGGATCTGTGCTGCAACACCTTTCCTGAAGCCAGCCACATTTGCAGCACCGTCATAGCACTGTCCCCTACAGTGGCTCCACTGAAGGTTCATCCAAATTAGGCAATCTTTTAGAGCTTGCACAATGGTGTCAGCGGAGATATCAGCTATCTGATAAAGACCAACAAAGTCCTCGTGGACCTCAAGGTCAGTACCAACCCAACGGAAACAGATCACCAACTGCTCGTGGTTGGATATGTCTGTGCATTCGTCTGCCATGATGGTAAATGCATTTGACGAGTGAAGATTGTTGGCAATGGACCGCAAAATGCTCAATGGCATCAACTGCAACATTTCAGATTGTTGGCAATGGACCGCAGAATGCTCAATGGCATCGGCTGCAACATTTCATTCTGGATTTCGGACCATAAATTGAAGTGATGGAAAAGCGTTGTCCTTTTAGTTGGGGGCTATCATCAAGTAAGATTACCAAAGCTACTGTCTAGTTGCTGGTTTAGAAAATCTGTTTCCTGAGCGAAAATTGGTCCGGCCAAAGCCGGAACGGCCGGACTGCCTGCTACGCCTATGTAACCTTGCCAACTTTGAAAAATGAGTCGAACTTGGTGATGACGGAGGCATACGTCTGCTTCTCTTCGGCCGTGATGTCTGTGGATGAAAGAACGTCCTCCGCTGTCTCTCCCATACAGTAGAGGAGCGTGAAAACTTGCTGACTGTCACCTTTGCTCGAAAGTCCGGAGGCTTGGCAGAACTGTTCGAATCTCCACTTCCAGCGTGGCCACTCGTCGGGCGACTGAAAATTGAAGAGTGATGGGGGCTGCAACTTCACGCTAGCCATGATGTTTAACCACTTCTGACACCATGTAGTGTTCTTGTAGATCGGGTTTGCTGTAAGTCACTTCTCAGAATGAACACAGACTGAATTATTCAATACAGTACAATGATAACCGCATGCAGAACGAAGTCTATTGTTACAAAGAAACCTTAATATTACTAGTAAGCAATCAACACAACTATACATGGTAAGTCACTAACAGCATAGTAATCTGTTTATGAGCACACTACAGGGGCGGCAGCCCCACGAGTTTTTTAACTGGAAATACATACTTGTTCTCCTGGGGCCTTTCCCTGTGGTGCCCTGCAGCACTCCAACCGGCTATTTCTAAACTCCACCAGTGCATGAGGTGCCCCCTTCACATCCGTCAGAAGTGCTGCATTGTAGTTCTTTCTTCTGCCAAACTTTCTATAGCCTGTGTTATGTATGTGCAGTCTATGGTTGCTTATTGTCGCAGGCCGCCACCACCATCTTGTTGCCTTTCAATCCATAAGGTCACCTATGGGTTGAGTTACCTTGCATTTCCAGGTACACCATCTGCATGAAGTAACTAACCTCACAGTCTTGTGCTCGTATTGGACTAATTCTCACTCACAAAAATTCCTTTTAAAAAATAAGGCATGCAGTAAAGGCCTGAGTGGCTAGGTAGGGACATAGTACGATTTTCGGGAACACTAGCCAAGTCACTTTGATAAATCAAACGTTTCGGCAGCACTACGGCTGCCTTCATCAG
>MKWU01006188.1_pt1 | contig 12353 bp, 11 predicted proteins | sample 809101 | NCBI WGS metagenome assembly MKWU01 (sample SAMN05860141, study PRJNA318959) | sponge metagenome | host: Aplysina aerophoba | place: Slovenia: Piran, Adriatic Sea, Gulf of Piran | collected 2013-05-07
GGTGGCGACCTGGATGCCGTCCGCGCCCGCCCGCGCCACCGTCCCCGGCGTCCCCGGCCCGGATGCCGCGTCCGCCGCCACCGGCCTCGCCCCATGCACCTTGACGCGTTTGCCCTGCCAGTAGCTGAAGGCCGAGGGCCAGGGCGTAAAGGCCCGGATCCGCCGCTCGATCTCCCGTGCCGGCCGGGCCCAGTCGATCAGACCGTCCTCCTTCGTGAGCATGGGAGCGAAGGTGACCGCCTCCGGGTCCTGCGGGCGCGGCGTGAGCGCGCCCTGTTTCACACCCGCGACGGTCTCCATCAGGAGCCGCGCGCCGACAGGGACGAGCCGGGCCTCCAGGGAGGTCATGGTCTCGTCGGGCTCCATGGGCACCTCTTCCGCCAGCAGCACCGGACCCGCGTCCATTTCCGCCACGAGTTGCATGGTGGTCACGCCGGTGACCGCCTCCCCTTGCAGGATGGCCCACTGCATGGGCGCCGCGCCGCGATACCTGGGCAACAGGGAATAGTGGACGTTGACACATCCCAGGGGGGGCAGGTCGAGGATCGCCTGGGGCAGGATGCGCCCGTAGGCCACCACCACCACCAGGTCCGGATGCCAGCCGCCAAGCTGCTCCAGCAACTCGGGATCCTTCATCTTCCGGGGCGTCAGGACGGGTATTCCGGCCCGGTCCGCCACCCGCCGGACCGGCGAAGGCGCGGTGGCCTGGCCTCGCCCGGACGGGCGGTCGGGCTGGGTCAACACCCCCACCACCTCGTCGGGACCTCCGAGCAGGGTTTCCAGCGAAGCCGCCGCCGGAACCGGCGTCCCCATGAAGACGATACGCATGAATGTACTGGCGGGGATCAGATGACGAGGCCGCGGCTCTCCTGCGGCTCCTTGCCCGTGCGGATGGATTTCTTGAGCTTGCGGACGTAGATGTCGCGTTTGAGCCGGCTGATGCGGTCGATGAAGAGCTTGCCGTCGAGATGGTCGATCTCGTGCTGCAAGGCCACGGCCAGCAGTCCGTCCGCCTCGATCTCCACTTCCTCGCCGTCCTCGTCGTAGCCGGACACCGCCACCCGCTCGGCCCGCTTCACCTCGGCGGTGAAGTCGACGACGCTCAGGCAACCTTCCTCGTAGACCACCTCGCCCTCGGCCTCGAGGATGACCGGGTTGGCCAGCTTGATGGCGCTGGGGCCGGGATTCTCGTGGTCGAGGTCCAGGACGATGATACGCCGGGATACGCCCACCTGCGGCGCCGCCAAACCGACGCCCGGCGCCGCGTACATGGTCTCCAGCATGTTCTGCATGAGCTCGGCGGTCTCGCCGGTGATGGCTTCCACCGGCCGGGCCGGCACCCGCAGCGCCGGATCGGGAAACTTGAGAATGTTGAGAATCATGTTGGTTCTGGCTTGGTTCTGTTTTGGGTCTGCCTTGGGGTCCGAGTACGATTTTCGTATGGTTTTATAACATGTTGTACGGATCCACATCAACGTGGAGCCGGGTCGCCCTGCCCTTGGGCACAAGCGCCACCGCCCTCCGGGCCAGGGCCAGGAGCGCCGGCCGGCTCCGTCCCTTGAGCAGGATCTGCCAGCGGTAGCGGTTGCGCAACTTGGCGATGGGCGACGGCGCCGGGCCGAGTATTTCCAGCGGGGCCGGGAGCTTCTCCCGCCGGAGCGCGCGTGCCAGGTCGCGCGCTCCGGCTGCCACCTTGTCCTCGTCGGCGCCGTCGAGCCGCACGTGCACGAGGTGCTGGAACGGCGGGTAGCCGAGCTCGCGGCGGAACCCGGTCTCGGTGGCGAAGAACGACGGGTAGTCGTGGATCTGGGCATGGTCGAAACAATAGTGTCCGGGCACCAGCGTCTGGACGATGACACGGCCGGGCTGCCGGGCGCGGCCGGCGCGGCCGGCCACCTGGCTGATGATCTGAAACGTCTTTTCCGCCGCCCGGAAGTCGGGGAGGTTCAGCGAGGAGTCGGCCAGCACCACCCCCACCAGGGTGACGCCGCCCACGTCGTGTCCCTTGGCGATCATCTGGGTGCCCACCAGGACATCGAGCTCTCCCTTCTCCCAGGACCGGAAGATCCGCTCCTGGGCGCCCCGGGCGCTGGTGGTGTCCCGGTCCATGCGTCCGATGCGGGCCTTGGGCAGCAGCCGCCTCAGCTCGTGCTCGATCCGTTCGGTGCCGAAACCCACCTCGGTAAGGGACAGATTGCCGCATTCGGGGCAGGCCTCCGCCTTGCGTTGGCGGAAACCGCAGTGGTGGCAGAAGGTGCTGTTGCGCCCGAGATGGAAGGTGAGGCTGATGCTGCAGCGCGGACACCGGAACACAAAACCGCAAGACCAGCACTGAAGGAACGAGGCGAACCCGCGCCGGTTGAGGAAGATCAGGCTCTGGTGGCCCAGCTCAAGGTTCTCTTTCAGAGCGCTCAGAAGGGGCGGGGAAAAGAGCCCGTCCGCCGCCGTTTGCCCGGGCCGGGTCTTGAGGTCGACGATTTCCACCCGAGGCATGGGGCGGGCCTCCACCCGCTCGGTGAGCTCGAGCATGCGGTACCGGCCGCTGCGGGCGTTTTGATAGCTCTCCACCGACGGCGTGGCCGAGCCCAGGATCACCGGGCACCCGACGATACGGCCGCGCACCACCGCCAGATCGCGTCCGTGGTAGCGGACGCCTTCCTCCTGCTTGTAGCTGTAGTCGTGCTCCTCATCCACCACGATGAGGCCCAACTTCCGGACAGGGGCGAAGACGGCGGAGCGGGCGCCCGCCACCACCTTCACCGCGCCGTGGGCGATGCGCCACCAGTGGCGCCACCTTTCCGCCGGAGTGAGGCCGCTGTGGAGCACCGCCACGTCGCCCGGGAAACGCCCCTCAAGCCGGTCCAGCAACTGCGGGGTCAGGGCTATCTCCGGAACCAGGATCAGGCTCTGCCGTCCCTGCCGGCGCACTTGCTCCATGGCCTGGAGGTACACCTCGGTCTTGCCGCTGCCGGTGACGCCGTGCAGCAGCACGGTCTCGAAGCCGCCCTGACGCAGGCGCTGGTCCATGGACCGGAGCACCTGTTCCTGCTCCCCGGTGAGCACGGGGGCACCACCGGGGGCCGCCCCGGCGGTCTTTTCCGGCCGGGGCTGCCGTTTGCGCCTGGCCTCCCGCACGTGGCCCCGGAGCCGGTCCTCCAGGGTCACCGCCCCGGCGGTCGCCAGCCGATCGAGGACCGCCTTGACGCCCCGGCGCGGAAACAGGCGACTCAGCGCCGCCGGCGTCGTGGGCCCGCGCCGGCTCACCGCATCCAGCACCTCGCGGTCCAGCGTTCCGTGCAGCGCTTCCGGTTCCCGGGCGAACGCCACTACCAACCGGCTTTCGGTACGCAAAAGCGGCGGCAGCGCGGCGGCCAGCACCTCGCCCAGGGAGGCGACGTAGTAGTCCGCCGCCCAGCGGCACAGCTTCAGGAACGCATCATCGAGGAGCACCTCGTCGTCAAGCACCTCGGCGACCGCCTTCACTCCCGCCACCGGCGATTCCCGCTGGAATCCCACCACCACCCCGGTCACCCGCCGCCGGCTCAGCGGCACCAGGACCCGCATGCCCACCTCCAGGCGCCCGTCCAGCGCATCCGGCACGGCATAGGTCAACGGCTCCTGAAGCGGCGCCGGCACCGCCACCAGGACGAATCTCGGGTTCGTCTTCATCTTCCCGGATTATTGATGAGACGCCGTCAGAATGCCACGTCTTTGACGGGATTGGTGGTTCCCGTTCTTGCGGGAATGGCGCAGAACGTGCGGGAACGACCAAGGAGACGCGGGCGGAGATCAAGAAATGGCGGATTCAGTGGGCTGGCCCCGGTTTTGCATTCAACCTACCCATGTTTCCACCCATGTCTCCATCCATGTTTCGCCTCTTTCCCTTTCGGCGTGCGCGAAGCTGGTTCGCCATCGACGTGGGTTCCAGCTCCATCAAGGTGGCGGAAGTTCGCGACGCTCGCGGCGGCCCCGGAGTCTTGCGCATCGGAGTGCTCCCGGTGCCGGTGGGAGCAATGGAGAACGGGTTCGTGCGACGGACCGAGGTGCTCGGCAACGCGATCCGGGAGTTCGCCGGCCCGACGCACGGAAAACCGCGTCGGGCGGTGGTCTCGATCCCCGGCCGGGGCGTGATCATCAAGCGGCTTCAACTCCCGGGCGGGAACATCGGACAGCTCGACCAGGTCATCGAGTTCGAGGCGATGGACGCCATTCCCGAAGATCTGGACAACGTCAACATCGACTACCACGTTGTCGGACCCTCGCAAGACGGCACTGGACTGGAGGTTCTGTTGATCGCCGCCAGGAAGACCCTGGTGGAGAACTACGTCGATCTCCTGGAGGCCGCCGGCATGGTTCCGGCCATCGTGGAAGTGGACCATTTCGCCCTCCGGTCCGGTATCGGCCGGCTTGGGCACGACAGCGCCGGCGTGCTGGTCCACGCGGGCGCGTGCTCCACGACGATCCACATTTCCGCGGACGGCTCGCCCGGCTATACCACCGACCTGCCGGTGGGCGGAGAGCAGTTCACCGAGAGTCTGGCGGAGAGTCTGCACGTTTCCCGGGACGAGGCCGAAGCCATCAAGTGCGGCGGGCCGTCTCCGGACGTTGACGGCCTCCTGAAATCCCTGTGCGACGAGTTCGCATCCAAGGTCGGCCGCGGTCTCAGCCTCTTCGGCACGCTGGGCGGCGAAACCGATGGGCGCCGGGTTTCCCTGAGCGGCGGCAGCGCCCTTCTGCCCGGTCTCGGCCCGAGCCTGGCCCGCGTCCTCGAGGCGGAGGTCCGGGTCCACGGACCCGTTTTCGACGGCTGCATGGCGCCCGGGAGCATTGAAGCGGGACCGGCGTTCGCGGTGATCGCCGGTCTGGTCACAAGGAGCCCATTCGAGTAGGGGCATCGCGTCCAGGCGATACGAAGGGAACCTCTTGAGGACAGGCGCCGTAACCATGTTCCAGCCATGATTCGCATCAATCTCCTGCAGACCCGGGAAACCCGGGCGCTGCGGCGCAAGCATCGGACGGTCATGGCCGGCGTCGCCGCGCTCTGCCTTGCCGGCATGGCCCTGGCCGCGGTCAACATCGCGCAATGGCGGCGGCAGGGCGCGCTCGAGTCCGGCCTGGCCGAGCGGCGGCGAGTCGCCGTCGGGCTGCGCCTCGAGACCGCGGCTGTCAAGGAACTGGAAGAGCGCGTCCGGCGGCAACGACAGCAGGACCACGCCACCAAGGCAGGGCTCCAGCACCGGACCCGGCACCCGCGGGTCCTGCGGGGCCTCTCGGCCGCCGCACCGGAGCCTTTATGGCTGACGCGCTACGCCGAGTCGCAAGGCACGACGATCCTGGAGGGCCGCGCTACCGACGACGAGTCCATTGCGCGGTTCCTCCGAAGCCTGTCCCGGGTCTTCGAGAGCCGGCGGCTCGTCGACGCCGGCTCGGCAAACGGCGAGGAGAACCTCCGGCGTTTCGTCATCCACGCGGAACCGGGGCCGCCGCCAAATCCCGTTCCACCCGGGGGAAGCGGCCCGGGAGGAACGGCTGATCCGGTGATGCCGTGATACCGTACTACCTCGATGTCCTGCTCGAACGCCCGCTCCCCCAGCGAATCCTTCTCATCGGGGCGATGGTCCTGTTGTTGGCGGGGCTCGACTATGCCCTCGTGTACCGCCACCAGGCCGGACGTATCGAACGGGTCGCGGACGAGCTCAAGCTCGCCGGCCTCGCCGAGGCTCGACTGCGCGCGGGACTGGCCCGACTGCCCCAACTCCGCCAGGAGCTCGCGGCGCTGCAACGCGAGCTGCACTCGAGGCTTCCCCGCCGGTCCGGGGCGTCGACTCCGTTGGAGGACATCTCCGCCCGCGCGGCCATGGCCGGGCTCGAAGTGGTCCGTTTCCAACCCGGTGTCCGTCGCGACGAGGAGCATTTTGCCGAGATCCCGGTGGAGGTGGAGTTCGGGGGAACCTTCCACGAGCTGCTGAGATTCTTCGAGCTCTCGACCGGACCGCACGAGCTCGTGAACGTGACGGAGCTGACGATCGACGCGCTGCCCGCGGAGGACACGCTCCGCATCAGGATGGAGATCGCGACGCTGAGTGTCGTGTCCCCCGGACCTGTCGATGAAGAGGCGCAAGCACTCCTGTCGCCGGCCGAGCCGGTGGACACCACAGCGCAGGACGGCGCGGGTCGGACGGACACCACACGGAGACGGACCCTGACCCCCGCCCTGGCATCGGCGGGCGTCGGCGCTGAACCGCCGGCCCGGGACCCGTTCCAACCCTACCGGGCTCCCGACCCGCCGAAGCCGGACCGACAGCCCGCACCGGACGGGCCGGTGAGTACCGACGAGCCGCACCCCGTTCAGCGGTTCCAGGCCGCCGGCATCGTCTGGGAGAGCCACGCCGCGGTGGCGCTGGTGAGGGATGCCGAAGGTTTCGGACACGTGGTCCAGCCCGGCGCGAGACTCGGCCGCCACGGCTACCAGGTCAAGACCATCACCCCATGCGCGGTGGTCATGGAAACGACCGGCAACCATCCGGACCCTCACGAGACCCGCCTCAAACTACCGCGATGCGGCGCCTTCGAGGGCGGCCGGCATCCTCGTGCGAGTCCTGTATTTCCGTAGCGCTGAACGGCGCCGCGGCCGGCGGCGGTCAGTCCAGCGACCTCCAGGCTATCAGGCGGACCCGGTCCTGGGGGGTGGCGCCGCCGGGGTCGTATTCCAGCAGGGCTTCGAGGGCGGCCCTTGCATTGGACCGCGGGCAGGGGTCGGCGGCCGGGTAGCAGGCGGAGGATCGCAGCCGCAGTCTGGCCGGCGTGGCGCCGGTCACGGGAATGGCAACGACGGTGTAGCTGCCGCCGTGGAACCTCTGTCCGCTGAAGAGCGTGGTGTGGGTCGCAATGGCGGAGAAGTCGCGGTCGCCGTCCTCATCCGAAACCTCGTGCCGGCCGTGGACGAGTCCGGCCTCGGCGATGTGGAACACCGCCACGCTCTTGTAGTAGGCGCGGGCGATCCGGAGATCGGTCACCGCCGCGGTCATGCTGGTGGCGCCGACCACCGCCAGGACCGCGATCAGCATGAGCACCGACGGGAGCACCACACCTTCCTCGCCCCTGATGAGCGCCCTCCGGCGCCGGGCCGCCGGCGATGTATCCTGCCTTTTCATCCCACTGGGGGAAGATCGGCGGATAAGGGAGATCCCTTAGCTTGTTCCGTACACCGGGTCCGCTCCCACCCGGCTTGCCCGCCTCAGAACTTCTCGACCCAGGGTCTCAGCTCGATGTGCGATGCCCAGGCGCTCCGGTGTTGGCGGTGAAGCTGCAGATAGGTCTCCGCGATGCTGTCCGGGCTCAGCCACGTGTCCGCGCCGCGACCGGCGTCGCGCCGGGGCGAATCGATGCCGCCGTCAATGACGATCTGCGCCACGTGGATGTTCTGCGGCTGGAGTTCCCGGGCCATGCTCTGGGTCAGCCCGCTCAAGCCGAACTTGCCCATGGCGAAGGACGCGGAGTTGGCGTAGCCCTTGACGCTCGCCGAGGCGCCGGTGAACAGGATGGTCCCGCCGCCGGTGCGGAGCATGCTGGCGGCGGCGGCCTGTCCCACCAGGAAACCGCCGTAACAGGTCACCATGATGGCGTCCCGGACGGCGCCGGCATCGAGCTCGACAAGCGGTCCGCGCACGCGGCCGCTGGCGTTGTAGACGACCACACCGGGATCTCCGAGGTCCCGCGAGACCCGCGCGAACAGGTCGTTCACGTCCTCGGGGACAACGGCATCACACCGGTAAGCGCGGCAGCCGGTGCTTTCCGACAACGCCTCGAGCTTGTCCGGGTTGCGAGCCGCGATGGCTGCCTTCATGCCTTCCCGGGTAAACAGCCGCACGAGCGAAGCGCTCAGTCCCGGGCCGCCTCCCACCACCACTGCTACTTCCTGATCCGCCATGATCTCCCTCCTTCACGATCTCTGTATATGAACTTCGTCGTAGTGTCGTGTCCCGCTGGTCTTTGTTGCCGTCGGCTGCGTTGCTCTTCCTCGCGTGGTGCCCGCCACTGGGGGGCGACCGCGGGTCGCCCCTACAAGTCATCGCGCCGTGCCGAAAGCAATAATCCTGCGCAACTCATCGCAGGTATTTGCGGGACACGACACGAAGCCGCCGCCGCTCAGTCATACAGCAGCGCCCTGTCGCGTCCGGCGTCGTAGAGCTCGGTGCCGGCGCAGGCGATCCGCGCCACCTCGTCGGGCGTCACGCCGCCGTCAATGGCTTGCCTCACGGCCGCGCTCCCGGTCAAGAGGTCGATGGCCGGGACGTCGGCCCGGAACTCGTAGGGCTCCGTTCTCCAGGCAAACGATTCGGGCCACAGCTCATGCGCCGCCACCAGCACGGCCAGACCGCTGCGGTAGGGCTCGAAGGCTCGCCGGTCGGTAACGTGCAACTGCAGCGCGCCGCAGCGCTCCCCCTTGAACTTGTGGAACGCCGGCTCGATGACGCAGGGGCGGAAGAGCACCCCCGGCAGGTCATGGCGGCGGAGTTCCCGGGCCAGGCGATCGCCGTCGATGAACGGGGCACCGAAGAGCTCGAAGGGGCGGGTGGTGCCCCGACCTTCGGAAAGGTTGGTGCCCTCGAGCAGGCACATGCCCGGATAGACCAGCGCCGTCTCCGGCGTCGGCATGTTGGGCGACGGCATCACCCAAGGCAGCCGGCATTCGTCATAGTAGGCGTCCCGGGACCACCCCTCGCACGCCACCACGTCCAGCTCGCACCCGATGTCGAACGTCTCGTTGTACAACCGGGCCAGCTCGCCCAGGGTCATTCCGTGGCGTTGAGGCACCGGATAGAGGCCGCAGAAGTTCTCCAGACCCGCGTCCAGGCCGCCCCCCTCCACCGCCGTGCCGCCGATGGGGTTGGGCCGGTCCAGGACCACGACCTTGACCCGCGAAGCCCTGGCCGCGCGCATGCACAGGGCCATGGTGGCGGCGTAGGTGTAGTAGCGCGCGCCCACGTCCTGGATGTCGAACAGCAGCACGTCGACACCGGAAAGCTGTTCCGGGGTAGGTGACAGGGACTCGAAGGTGGTGCCGTAGAGGCTCGCCGCCGGCAGCCCCGTGCCCGGGTCGGTGCCGCCCGCCACGGACACCATGTCCTGGGCCGATCCCCGGAGCCCGTGCTCGGGTCCGAACAGGCAACGCAGGTCCACGTCCGGATGCCGGTGCAGCAGGTCGGCGGCGTGGGCCAGCCGGCGATCCACCGTAGTGGGGTTGGCCACCAACCCCACCCGCGACGCACCAAGCCAGGGGCGCGGATTGTCGAGAAGCCTTTCCAGTCCGGTGCGCACCCGGTCATTCTAGCCGAGCCCGCCGGGAAAGGACACGGATACCAGTGTGCGTTGCTCTTCCTCGCGTGGTGCCCGCCGCTGGGGGGCGACCGCAGGTCGCCCCTACAAGTCATCGCGCCTTGCCGACAACCAGAAACCCTGCGCATCTTGGTAGAGTATTACGTGGGACAGGACACTAGCCGGCCCGGCTGTAGACCAGCAACAGGGTGCCGACGAAGGTGAAGGCGACGCCGACGCACACTCGCAGGTTCACGGTCTCCACGTCGCGCAGGAAGATCGCCGTGAGGACCACGGTCAGCACCGGATTGGTGCTGATGAGCGGTTCGACGATGACGATGTCGCCGGTGGAGAGGGCGTAGAAGTTGGCCAGCATCCCGGTGGTGTTGCAGATCCCCGCGGCCACGAACCACCAGAATACCGAACGGGACATGGGCAGCACCTTGCGCGGGCCGCCCTGCCCGTACACCATCGCGATGGCCAGCACCAGTCCGGTGGTGGCGTTCACGCACGACGCCATGAGCGGCAGGTTGTCGATGAAGAAGCCCAGCTTCCGGACGCTGGCGGAGAAGGAGAATGACAACGCCCCCAGTAGCGGGAAGATCAGGTCCCGGCGGCGCCAATCGGCCCTTTGCTCGTGGGTTTGCGAGATGACGACGACCCCGCAGATGATCAACACGGTGCCGAAAAACGCGCCCAGGGTCCAGTGCTCCCCGACCAGGATCACGGCCAGGATCGAGGCGAACATGGGCGTCGTGCTCACCACCGGGATGGACCGCGCCACACCCAGCCGGTCGATGGAGACATAGACCAGCCAGCGGCCCAGCCCGGACGCGAACAGGCCGCCTACGGCGAAATACCAGATGGCGTGGGTCCAGAAGACGGCAAGCGGCAGGGTCACCGCCACCATGGACCAGAGGGCCACCGCCGAGATCAGGATGGAGATCGCGAACCCCGCCAGCGGATTGGACTGGGCCAGGCCGCGGCGGATCAGGATGTGGGAGACCGCGAAGTTGAGCGACGCGATGAGGGCGTAGAAGATGCTCATTGGAGCGGGATGCGTGGACGGGATGCGGACGGCTTCGCCACTCGCATCCGCCGGCCGGGGCCGGCCGTGTCACCGGTTCCCGACTTCGTGGCGCCGGACGGACAGAGGCGGACCGTTGGCCGGGACACCTACTGTCCCGCCTCGTACCAGCGCGCGACGCGGATCTTGATGGCCCCGACGGGACAGTCCCATTCGCAGATGAAGCAGCCCTGGCAGTCTTCCTCGTACATGGCGAACGGGTAGCCGTCCTTGCCTATCCGGATCACGTCTGTCGGGCAGGCGTCGTCGCACGCCGTGCAGGAGATGCATGCTTGCTTGGAAATCTCGACCTTCGGAAGATGCAGTTCTTCAGCCATGACAGCCTCTAATCCCCCGCTTCCACCGCCTGCCCGGCGACCTTGAAGAAAGGGTGCATGGCCTTCCCGGCCCTGGGCCGGTAGTGCACGTAGAATTCGTCGCGCGGGATGGCCTCGTCCCAGATCTTCAGCGCGCCGTTCTCGATGATCGACTTGCTCAACACCAGCCACTTCTCGTTGTCGGTCTCGGGATGGTCGCGGTTGATCACCGAGCCGCGGCTTTCCTGCCGGTGCAGCAGGTAGTCCAGTACCGCGGTCAGCGCCTCGATGGAGTTCCGCAACCCCAGCACCTTCACCAGGTCGTGGGGGTCCCTGGCCATGACGTTGTCATAGGTGTCCAGGATGTCCATGAGCCCGCGCCGCACCCGGGTGATCTTCTCGTCGCTGAGGATGACTCCCAGCTCGTGCAGCAGGTCCGCGGCCTTGCCGTGGACCTCGTTGAAGTCGGTCCCTTCCGGCTTGAGGTACTGCGTGGTGCTCTTGGACAGCGACTCCACCTGCTGCCCGACGGCGCCCTTGAGGTCCGCGTTCCGGGCGTAGTCGGCGGCGTGCAACCCGGCCCACCAGCCCAGCACCATGCACCAGGAGAGGTTGAGGTTGGGCGAGATGTTCATGCCGTCACTGCTGGCGCCGGCCGCGAACAGGCCCGGCAGCGAGGTCCTGCAATCGTCGTCCACCACCGCGCCGCCGCCGTGGCTGGAGCCGTAGGTGGCCGCCAGCACCGGCAGATACGGGACCCGCTCCTTGCTGATCTCGTACCCGGCCGCCTCGAAGGTGTTCATGATGATGGGGATGACCTCGTACAGCAGCCGGATGTTCTCCGGCGGGAGCTTGGTGCAGTCCAGGTACACCGGTCCGTTGCCTTCCAGCATCTCCAGCGCCACCGCCTGTCCCAGGGACAGCCGCCGGGTGAACTCGGCCTCGGATTCCGAGAACCGTTTCATCACGTCCTCGCCCCGGCTGTTGAAGTAGCTGGTGCCCATGGTGGTGAAGTGCTCGATGCCTGGGGCGCACATGAACTCCATGGTCTGGAGGTACTTGCTGCCCACCGCCATGTTGCCCATCACCGCGCCCGCACGGATCTGCATGGCGACGCCGTCGCTGGTGATGTTGAGGGGCATGCCGGCGAACCACTGCCCCGGCCTCTTGTAGCCGAAGTTGAAGCCGCCGGCGCACATCACCACGGATTTGGCCTCGCACACGTGGACCTCGCGCTCGCGCCCGGAGACCCCGAGGGCGCCCACTACCTGGCCGCCGGTGGGATGCCTGCCGTCCGAGGTCAGCAGGTCCGTCACCGAAACCCGGTTGAGCACCCGGACGCCGTCGCGCAGCGCCACTCCCCGGATCACCTTCATCATCGCCGTGCCGCCGCCCACCAGCCCCGCTGCCAGGCCGCCGCTGGCCGCCGCCCCGGAGCCGCCCTTGCCGCGCCAGAGCTCGCCGCCCTCCTTGACGAACCTCACGCCCCAGCCGTCCAGGATCTTGAGCACGTCGTAGGTGGCGTGGATGGCCTCGATGGCCTTGGTCTGGTTGGTGAGCACGCCGCGGCCGCCGAGGTGGAGCATGATGTCGTCGCCGGGCATGTAGGTGATGTAGGCCCCCGACGCCAGCGCCGCGCAGCCGCTCCGCCC
>MKWU01006189.1_pt1 | contig 12352 bp, 11 predicted proteins | sample 809101 | NCBI WGS metagenome assembly MKWU01 (sample SAMN05860141, study PRJNA318959) | sponge metagenome | host: Aplysina aerophoba | place: Slovenia: Piran, Adriatic Sea, Gulf of Piran | collected 2013-05-07
GCATGCATGTATTCGCTGAAGATCGTACCTAAGTGTCCTACGATATAAAGTTGTTCGATTTATTCCTTGCTTCGTAATCGTCGGTTGAATGCAAGTGTTCCGTTTTACCCCGCGTTCCGTTTTACCCGCTTTACCCTATCTGCTTCCCTTGGACTAGGTGTGCACCGTAACAGTCAACTTCATGAAGTTGGCTGTTACGGTGCACCTAGACCTGCCATTTGCCTTCTTTCGTGCGAGTTGTTGTCCATCTACAGCATCTTTGATGAAACTTGGGCACACGTTATACACATTGAACTGCTTAATTAGCATAGGAATAAATCAACACTATATATCTAGTGTATAGTATCAACAATGAATAGTGTGCAACAATGCATGTGGCAAGACAAAGTGAAATATATATTATTATTATTATTATTATTATTATTATTATTATTATTATTATTATTATTATTATTATACATATTTGAGTGCACACGTGCAGCGTATATATTGATCTGCTTGACGCACTACTGTGAGGCTTTATAGGTTTCAATACCCGTGCAGAGTGCCAATCGTACATTCATAGCATGCCCATTTACTTTCAGAGTGTGAGGGTGTTTGAACTTTTATGCACGGCAACATATGCCTCGGGCCATTGGTGTGACCAGCCTATACTAGGGCCAGACCCGTGTGAAAAAAAACAGCTTTAGATAGTATAAGTGTTACGTTAACTATTGCATCCACTTTTTCAGTGCTTTAATAATTATTTGGATATCATTAATCTTGTCATATTCCATATTCCATTTGTTAAAAGTGAAAATATGGACCATAGTTGCAAGTTGAAACTCTAACAATGATCTTTTGGGATGACCTGACCCTCTACATCAGTGCCATTCTTCTTGCATGGCAGGCTTGCCCACATCGCCCATCAAACTCTGGCTACACCACTGCTTTGAGCCCCATGCCAACATGATTACCAGTTCTACTAGGTAGTCAGCAGAAGTATGGAATGTTATGACTAGCCACATGCGGTTCAGTTGCACTATTGCAGGATTATGGAGACCTGCTGAGCAAGAATGATACTTAATCTTGGCATTTTGGCAGTATACCATTAAATGCAACCATGCAGGCAGTCTGACCACGATTCACTGTATGTTCTTCCAGAGTGTCTCTCACTACTCCTAGTTACTGTACCAATGGGCAGTAGTTTCAATACCGTATACATATGACCATAGCCTATAGCTATGCCTTCTTCATCTGTTCTACCAACTATACACGTACACCACAAAAAGATTTACTCTACATATGTTATGCCTTCATGTATAATCATGTATATAATGCTCAATATGTGTTAGAGGGTGAGGCATGCACCCATAAACCTTTATGCACGGCAACATATGCCTCGTGACAGTATCAACAGCTTTTAAGCAACTTATACAAACACCTGAATCCATAAATGTGGTCAAGCACAAAGGACATCAACCCTCCTCAAGACTACACCAATTGCATATTCTGTCTTGCTATGCCCCCACATATGGATGTGATCAAGAGTTGAAAGATGTCTTCTATAATGACCTACAGCAAGAAATGTCAGAAATTCCATCACATGAAACCTATGTTGTCCTTGAAGACTTCAATGGGCATGTGGGATCCTGTCTTGACAGTGAAGACATCGGTGACATTGAAGGTGAAAATGGCCAACACAGAAATGTACTGGGGCCACATGGACATGGAGAGCTCAATGAAGCAGGAAAGGAACTGCTATCCTTCCTTTCCATAAATGAGGCAACAGCCTGCAATACCTGGATCAAAGAAGTGGCATTGCATTCACTATGCAATAATGAACCAGTCGCAGCGTAGGAAATGCCTGGATGTATCTGTCATACGTGGAGCCCAATGCAACACTGACCATCAAATGTTGTGGGTGAAGGTGTATGTGGGGTGGGCGAGACGACACCACAGACTTTAATACCAACTACCACAAAAGGTGTGATGTCTCCGAACTGAAAGACCAAGCAGCAGGCAGTCATAGGAGAACAACAGCCAGAGATCACTTTCAGCAGATGGTTGGGGAGAAGCTGAACCAGCTCTAGGAGAAGGCTGACTCTATAGACAAGAAGTGGACATCAGTAAAATCAGCAGTATGCTTCACTGCTACGGCGCTCCTTCGACAGCAGCCCTTCGACGGCACTCCGACGACTGTGATTCAACGACAGAGCCTTGATGGTACCACTGTAGTTAGCTAAATTCTCAGTTCTTCTTGCATTTGGTAGCTAGCTACGTATATAGGTCTTGGCCATATACAAATAACATCATCCCAGGAATATGTAGCCGAAGCAAGCTGTCTGGCAGTTTGGCTTGGGCAAACCACAGTACATGCAATTTTTCTGTACCTTATTTGTGCACAATGGTCCCCCTAGGTTCCTTGCGTGCCAGAGAGCGCAAGCCTCTCCTCTTGGGCATTAAACCACCTTTTTACACACAACAACGTGTCTGGAATCTCGCATTCGTCATCCGTAAGAGTGGAAATCTGTGCGGCGCTCTTCCGCCTACGGTACCCCCTTATGACACTCCCCGTGCGGAGCCTGTAATAAGGCCGAGTTTCGCATCCATCGCAGATGCGCTGCGGGAGCGAACAAAGGATGATGGCTCTACAAAATATATATCCCGTCCCAACCAAACAGTTCCCAAACTAGCCCCAGTTTATCCTGCGTGTAAGGTGTGATAGTGAGCAATATTGATTAATCCCAAGGTGTCTCACTGCTAATTCAGACTGTGGTATATAACGGATAACCTACAGTGATATCCCACGTTTACCATGGCAACGGGATATATATATATAGATATATATATTAGTAATATTACAATTGTGACATAATAATGAACATAAGCTTATACACTCATACCAGGAGCGCATAATGAGTAAAAATGAAAGGGATGCGAGCAGGAAGTGCCCACACCAATAACTGGACTTGTACAGTGCCAATTGCAATATATATGCTATAGTATATATGTAGTTGTACGTCAATCATCACCTTTTCATTCTAGCCCTGCCTTTAACTCATCTGCATGGCACCCCTCATGCATTGAGCATGGTCCTCCACCTGGCATGGTGGTCCTCCACTTGCTGCACACAATTATGCTGTTGGACAATCTATGGTGTTATACACCATGAAAGTCACACAAGGGACAGCCATTTTTACAGTTCTTGTATGCAGACCAAGAAGTATTTTAGGAACTATAGCAATGTCACTGTACCACAAGCACATGTGGTATACTGGTATACTTTACATTACTGTGTCTATATATATATGTAGCAATTTGATGTACTGTATATCACTGCACATTCTACTCAGATCATTACATGAGAAAACACCACATAACCTACTGTACGTAGAGGTTAGTCTGCTGTAATTGTACCATCACAGTTTGGCCCTGGTGTCTTCTTTCTCTGCCATGTCCTTGTGCCTGGTTCCAACCACTGTTGTGTCGGTGAACTCCTGCCACCAGTGGGGACGATCCATGGAGTGTGGGGAACTCAGAACAGACTGGAAGAGGTTCTTGTAGATCTGCAGTGGGACTGAGGAGGAGGGGCAGGGAAGAAGGGGGGGAGGGGTAGTCATAGCAGTCATTATGTACAGTAGGATACAAAAACAGGCCTTTAACACAACTATGCTATCACACTGTGGGAGGCAGCAGGTTGAACACACTGTGGGAGGCATGGATTGTAAGAGACACAAAAAAGCATAACCTCTTTACTGGTCATCTGTGCTGCCTCACCTCTCCGTTCTCCCTGCCTATAGCAGATTGAAGGATGGCATCAGGAGGAGCCAGGACATCAGCAATGGCCACGGCATCATCTTTGATCTGCACACAGACGAGAGGGAGGGAGAGGTGGGCAGGACTGTAGTGCCTCGCCACTCACCTTGTCATACCTCCCCACAGAGTACCAAGATCCCGTCTTTCACCCTCTGCCCAAATTCACCATGACAGAAGCCACCTGTGTGGAGCGCAACATAGATTATTATAAAATAATATATAAACAAGTATTCGAGTTAAAAATTGCTGCCCCAACTCGGGCTCATTGCTCTAGGTCCCAGTTGCTGTTTGGTGAAGTATTAGTTAGCTCCAATGGCGAATAACACGTGACATTAATGTTGTCAGAGCAACAATGTGTGCAAATTAAGTGAGCAAGATACGCATACAGCTTCACACAGGCATGGACACACACAGACAGACTGTGCACACATTTTCTTTCCTTATGGATATACCTCCTCTTTTGGACCTGTACTATACTAAACAATCCTTTCTATATAGTCATGTCCATACGATATCATACATCTAGCTAGCTATATACATTGTGTGTGTGTGTGATTTATAACACAACAATACTGTCATTGTATGTACTTACATAATTTCTTTACAAAATCGTTGCATTGTGCTTATAGACAAGAATTTTAACACATACACAGTTTGCTGGGACACACAGGCACAGTAGCAGGCTGAACGGGTTTTGTTCATGTACGTATTTACAAACAGCACACCATTGCTGGAGATTCAGTTTCAATGCATGTTACGCTAGAAACAGCTGGCTAACCTTAAGAATAAACGATTTAGTACCCTCACAAGCTAGGCGTTACTCCTGTCAGTTGTTAGTGTCAGTGCTGTGATTACCCTGCTTCAGAAAGTCACACTGAAGACACAATGATATGGCACATTTACCAAATTAGAGTCGTTCCTGACCCCTGTCTGAGACAGTAGTGTGGATGCAACTGGTGTGGACTTCAATGAACAGAAAGTGGTGGTCCATGAGGACAAATGGTGAACTGTGGGACTTTCTGGCCAGTGCATATAGCAGTAAACAAGGGAACTAACTGTTATTATCTGTGGCTAGACACAATGTATGGGTGTCCACCACAGGAATTGTTTGTGCCAGAACACCAGTGGAACAAACATGAATCAAACAAAGAACTTGAGAACCAACCAACCTGATTAGGGTCACAGTTCATCAACTGTTAATCAGGTTGTGGTTATGGTGTTATCACAGGAGATCTAATTAAGGAGGCTCAGACAGGGTTCCAAAGCTGTGCAAGTATATAGTGTGTAACATATATAATACATAATATGGGTAGTTATACTCCTGATTCCACTGAATGCCGTGGCAATAATAGTGTGGCTCAGGCTTTATGTACACTAGTGTCCACCACCACCAAGGTTCTTCCTAGGTAGTTCTCAGTATGTCAGCCCATTGCTGTTTACATGATATGTCAGCCATTTGCAGTTTAATAATAAGGGCTTTGCCCAAGTGTTTACTTGAATCAATCAATCAATCAGTCAATCAGTCAAAGCATATACAGCTCTACTCCAATGCTGGAGGTCACTGGAAATACCTTAATTAAGTTTATACAGAAAAGAAGTAGTATTATAATAGCTGGTTTACATCATGCTACATTAATACACATTAGATAGTTCACTAATTCATTTTCAGATTGTCAGTCCATCTTCTTCTTGGTCTTCCCCTTAGCGCCTTTCTTGGCACATTGACTGCAAGCACTTCCATTACCATCCTGTCCTCTGTTATATCATCTACGTTCCTCGCCCACTTTGTCTGCTTCTTCACTCTGGATAGCACAACTGCCACCTGACCCTAGTCTTGATCCAACCCCTCACTTCTCACTCATACAGTAGGGTACACCTTATATTGGTATTTATCACTCAAAGCTTTGATGATTTAATTAATTCTTTATGTTTCATTACGTCTTCTCTCCAGGCATCGATCACTTTGGAAGCTGCACCAATTCTAACCAACCTAACATTAGGTCATCCTCAAACAGGTGCAACTGCATCGCTCCCACTTTTATCTCGACCCCACCATTGAACTCCTGCTTTGCTTCTCTTACCATGTTGTCCATAAGGTTGCTGAATAGCCATTGTGACATAGTGCATCCTTGTCTCACTCCTTGCCCTTCCTTTTGAGTACTGACTGTCACATGCTTTACCATTTTTACAGAGTGACTTCACCGCTCTCATCAGTGCACCATTCACACCATATATCCTCAACACTTTCTACAGGAACTCTCTATCTACCCTGTCACACGTGCACATGCTTTCACCAAATAACAAACCATCAGCATCCTCTTGTTCTTTTTGCTAATATATCCTAACTACCTGACAATGAACAGCTGGTCTACACAGCTTCGTCCTTCCCGAAATACTCCCTGCTCTTCCAGTGCTTTCAGTGATTGCCCTTATCCTCTTTTCCAACACACTAGCATGTACTGTACCTTACCAGGTATGTATGCTCAACAGGCTAATGTCATGGCAGTTCTTGCATTGGGCTTTGCTTACTTTCTTATGAATTAGAAGAATCACGGCTTTCTGCCAGTCCATTGGAACATTTCCACTCCTCCATGTCAGGGTTATAGTCAATCAGTAATGTTAGCTTGAATCCCTAAAAAAGAGGAATTATGAACTTCTAGCTAAACGTCCACTGCCAATTAGTGTACACATGTAGTTTTATGAGAACCACACCATCCCTTCTCTAGTGTGTGTGACCTTGTTCGACACCTCTGCTGCTAACCAGACCAAGATGATGAAGTGCGTGCTAACAAACACACAGCTATGTAAACAGGACATGCAATGTATACCCTAGTGCTGAACAGAGGTCCACGAAAGTGTGCATATGGGTATACTAGATGTGAAGCTCTCACAAGTACAAGCACCATTGTATGCAGCGCCTGTACCATGAGTCACTGTGATCACAGTCCAAGACACAACAGAAACCACAGAGGTCACTGGAAGCACAACATGTAAACCCAGGTCCTGGGAGGCTATAAAAGGGGCAGATGGATGCAGGGGAGCATCAACGTGTTTGTGGAGTAATCAAAGGATCTCAACTCAGAGTATGAAGAGCAGTTTCCTTGCAACTCTGGCACTAGTTTCAGGTGCCCTGCTACTAACTGGTAAGGCAAGGGTATCATCGTCACCATATACATATATACACCTGTATTATATAGGGAGTAAAAAGGTTTTCTGCCAGGTTTTATGCTATCATAAAACACAACTGCAATATTTTGAGACAGTGGCTAAACTCTCCAAGTGGTTTATTGCTCACTAGGGATATACTTGCACTCAGTTGTTAGCTAGGAGCAATTGCTACCGCAACTATAAGCAATCCAACTGTTAGTGTTTGTGTCAGGAAGTGCAGATGTCACCAGCGAATGGTTGTGTTCCATGCTAATATTGAAACTTGTATACAGAAGCTGCAAGTATTTGCCTAACTTCATGCATATGTGTCAGTGGGGGCGTAACATGTATCACGTATAACGTGTATCATACTGACTTAGCTAAAAATGCTGCCAGATGTAGGGATGGTGAAGTTCGTATCCAATGTGCCTTAAAGCTGAATAAAGTTGACCTGGGTTGTTAGAAAGTCATGGCATACCCCTCCTTGTTCCCTATATATACTTTTTCCACTGGTTGTTTTTTCCATGCAGTTATTTCACCAGGGGGACCATTCCTATGTACATCTCTACTGGTTTATGCAAATATCAATACCTTGTTTGGAAATCATTATCTCCATCTGGCGTACACTAAATACGAAGTGGGCAACTGCACACAACTCTGCCAATCCAGCTCTTAAAATGAGCCACTACCTGATGCAAGCCCAAATGTGCCACTTACCTTGTTTCTACGTACCTATGCCACATTGTCCCACATAACATGGCAATCCTACTGCATTGCCTGGATAAGCAATGTTCTAAGCTGAAAGTATATATACCGTGGCAACTGCTGTTCACAGCCAGTTGTAATATATAAATGACATCATATACGTGACTGCATCGCATGTTTCTCTAAGTGGGTTGAAAACTGCGCATTTCTGTGCTTATATTATGTCCATAATCCTCAGCATTAGTGAGCTACAGCGTCGGTGGAAGAACAATTAGAAGAAGAAAAAGACGAAATACAAAAACTGTCATGGACATTTCTTTGCGCTAGTGCATTTTTGCTTGGAAGAGAGGGTATCATTGTCTTCTGTATAGTGCACAATTTCTCCACGGTTTTTCAATTCGCCCATTTTTGCTCTGTAGAATGCTAGTGTTGATTTTCCTTGTATTACAGTATACAAACCACCACCACCATCCCTACATAGATACTGTGTTGTCTCATATCCCACAATCCACCAAGCTTGCTACTAATCCACTTGTCCATCCACTCCCTCTCTCTGTTCTACTATCACATAGCTGCCAGCCCCATCACACCACGACAAGCCCGCCAAAGTGGTGATGACACTGACAGTGGGTGTGGCCAGACACCTGCAGGCCGTGATGGCCGGGACGGACTGCCTGGACCACCTGGACCCCAGGGACTAGCAGGTACTGCAACTGACCACTAGCACTGCACCTCTGTGCAATGCACTACAAGTGCAAGCACTACAGGATGACACCCATAGCGATACTTATTTCACTGAAGCAAAGGCCTAGTTGAAAACCCTGAAGATGGAGGAGAGACAGTGTCATTGAAATTATACATAAATTATTGCATGGCAATAATCACTGGATATTATGCCTACTGGCCAATGTCGTAAATTCATCAATGCCCAGGGGACCAAAGTCCTATTTACTGCATCTAGAGATTGCCTCTCCAGTCATGCAACAACAGATTGAAAAGCCACAGACAGTTGTTTCAGCCTTATTGGCCTCATCAGGGTGGAGTACTGATGGTAAGAGCTGGAGGACTGGCTGCTTCTTTATCCACCCCAAATAAATACCTTTGATTCAAGAAATGCAGATAGAGGCTACCAGTCAACGACAGGACTAAACGCTGTGTAGGCAAGATGGGAAATTGTTGAATGGGTAAGTGGTCATGGGTTGATGTAAATAGGAATTTGGTCATCAATCAATCATATTGCCCTCGGCCAGTTGGCGTAACATTCAGTGAATCTTAGGAGGGGTAAGAGCAGGAAATGCCCACGCAAATAAATCTATTTGAAATACGTTCCCACGCTAGACGTGTTTTCTTTTTAGAACTACTGCACCTTCAGCCTATTGGGCAGGAGTGGTCGCCTGGCATTGAAGTGATTCTGTGAGTGCAAAATCATCTCTATAGCTACATAAATGAACAACCGAGTCGCTTTGTATGGAGAAGATGTTTGATCGCAAAGGTTGAGCGACTCACGTCTTGGAAGGCTGGCTCGCCCAGCACATCTAATGCAGAATAAACATAGCACACTAATCCTTGTCAAGTTTGTCAGGTGCACATTGCCATGGAAAGGCTGCAAATACAGCAGAATCGTCTAAGTGGCAGTGTAAACCATCATTATATAGCGTCGTGCCAAACACAATGGCGCAACCCGTAACAAAAACCACATGGTCGAGAGCAATGTCACGTGAATGGATATATGCTCGAGTGCCTTCTAGAGCAAGCAAAATGGCCGACTGGTGTGCCAATACGACTGCCACTCGAATTCTGTATGTACGCGAATAGGCTGTCTTACAAAAAACACTTTTAAATCAAGCGATTGCAGCGCTGAGGCGTTCCGTAGGTCTTCCTGGCTGATTCATTACTGTTTGGAAAAATTGAACCGGACAAACACACACACACCAACTACTGTAACCCTGCGGTGCATGCGTGCCAAAGGTTAATGAGCGAGAAAGATATCTTGCATCTGATGAACTATAGGGTGGTGCTGTAAGATTAATGGTACTTGGAAGCAATTAGCCCTGCCAGTCTTCTGAATGCAACGGTTGCCGAGGACCCCATCTCTCACTGGTCGACAGAATCAGAGGAGTAAAGTTGCCATGCTCAACCTCAAGAATACTTTGCTCGTATGCTCACCATTTCTCTTGCTCATGTCTCCTGTAACATGCTTTTGTGATGGACTTGTTGTTAGATGGAGCCTGCGAATTAAACACACGAGCATCAAAGAATGCACTTCTCTTGCTCTTGTCCCAGAGGTTCTGTGCCTTAATATCCAGTCTTGCTCCATCCTTAACATTTGTGGATCATTGATCATTAAACTCGATTGCCAATCCAGGAGCATCTATGATTTGGTGCAACGTACGTATTGCGCAGCTCTTCGACATGCTAGTCTGGAGGTATAATGATGCCTCAAACAGTCCTGCAACACCCACAATTTGCAAACCTTGATTTGGACCACTTAGGTGTATTGCTGCCATTCTTGGTTCTACAACTCTCTCCTCTTCCGGGCTCTGTGGTAAGAGTCGTCCCGTCAGCGTAAATGTCTTCAATGCATGTTTACTACGCCATTTTAGAAACTTGCTGTTACAGGTGAGTATACACGATTGCACACTCTTACTTACGTACTCTCGGTCTGAGATAGAGCAGAAGCGAAACCGAAGAAGCCACATTAGCTAGTTAGCAGCGAAAAATGTATAACAGGAGTTCTAGAGGAGGTGATGAATCCGAGATTGCCAGGTCCTTGTGGACTGTGCTGTGCAGCAGCTGTAAATAGGTCTGCAACTGCAATTGATGTCTTGAGAAGTGTAGCTAGCATTCGGGAATGCAGGGCACCTGTGATGAATTCATTATCAGAAAACAATTCGTTCCCTCATTTCCCTGCAAACTGATCTGCTCAGCTACAACAGTTCTAAAAATAGCAACATGTCTAGCGTTAGAAAATATTCCAAATGCAATTACTTGCATGGGCGCTTCCCGTTCTTACCCCTTCCTTTTTTTAATCATTATGCGCCCCTGGAGTAACATTACAACTATCATACAGCTATCTTGAACCATTAACTTATTCTGATGTTCCTACATATTGTAATTGACTTTATGACTAGATTTTTGTTTACCCATTATTCATATCACAGACACATGTCAATTACGTATATACACGTCACCAACGTGTATATAAACTGTAGAGGCACTTTGTATTGCCATCACTGACACAAGTAGGTGGATAAATACGTCTGGAATTCTGTGAAAGTCTGGCTAGTGTTAATGAACTGAAACCATGCTGGATTTATCAATGGACCCAGTATAGACAATATTTGAATGATAATACCTAACGTTTTGACAACCATACGGTTGTCTTCGTCAGTGGTTTGTACAAAATAGAAGGTAAAGAAAGACTACAATGGCACTAATAGTGACAGCAGGTGAGGTGACAGGTGATTACCCGGCCAATCAGGACTGTTCAAACACCACTCTGAGTCAGCTACTGAGAGAGAAGTAACTATATGGTATGTCCATGGGACATAATATGGCATGGAAGACTACTGCCTAAGTATTCTGTCCAATACCCCATTCAAAAACCCATCAACTGTACATTAGGATTGGCACTGCATGCATGGTGCCAATGTAACTGACATCATGCTCGTTTCATTGCAAACCACATAAGTAACTTGGATCTAGACAAACCATGAGGCACTGGTGCATACCTCCTCCTGTCTCTACAGGTGTCCCAGGTACTCCAGGCACCAATGGGAGGGACGGCAGGGATGGGGAGCCAGGCACTGAGGGAGCTCAGGGACCACCTGGTCCGTCTGGTCCAACTGGTGCACCTGGCCTCAATGGAGGTGGGCTGACCTACGTCCGCTGGGGGAGGACCAACTGCCCCACAGTGCAGGGGACAGAGCTGGTCTACGATGGACTCACAGCAGGGAGCTGGCTTCAACACACTGGGGGAGGGGCTAACTACATCTGTGCAGTGAAGGACGCAAAGTACTATTCAGGGGCCACCACAGCAAACAGAGGATGGGCAAGCCTCTTTGCAGCAGAGTATCGAATAGCGGGTGACCAGGCTTTAGGCCAATTGGATTTTGAGAACATTCCCTGTGCAGTGTGCGAGGTCTCCACTCGTTCAAAGCACCTCATGGTCCCTGGGACGTACCAGTGCCCCTCAGGGTGGACACAGGAGTACAGCGGTTGGCTCATGTCTGAGGGCCATAGTCACAAAGGACGCACCATGTTTGTGTGTCTGGACAAAGACCCTGAGGCTATTCCTGGACACCAGCACCACACTAATAGTGTTTCCATGTACCACGTGGAGGCAGAATGTGCTGTAGGACTGCCGTGTGGTCCCTATGACAACCGTAAAGAACTCTCCTGTGTGGTGTGCACCAAGTAGACTATTCAAACTACACCATATATTGTCTGAGGGAGACTAGGTTTAGTGAACACACACCAGTTGAATTAGGTTCATATGTTTGCATTGTTTCTTTGAGAATAGTGAACCTCAATGACATTTGCATGGAGGCAAAGTATAGTTATAATAATATTATATATTTAAGTGACAAACAGCATACAGAGTGCAGGGGCTGCTCAGCCAAACAAAAGGCTTATTGGTCACTGTATATAGTAAAAAATGTGAATTATGAGTTTCACAAGCTGCTTGTAAAAAATGATACAG
>MKWU01006190.1_pt1 | contig 12351 bp, 12 predicted proteins | sample 809101 | NCBI WGS metagenome assembly MKWU01 (sample SAMN05860141, study PRJNA318959) | sponge metagenome | host: Aplysina aerophoba | place: Slovenia: Piran, Adriatic Sea, Gulf of Piran | collected 2013-05-07
ATCGGCGAGACCGGCCTGGATTTCCACTACGACAACAGCCCCAGGCCGCAGCAGGAGGCGAGTTTTCGCCAGCACATCGCGGCGGCGCGGCAGACCGGGCGGCCGCTGATCGTGCACACGCGCTCTGCGGACGAGGACACCTGCCGAATCCTGCGCGAGGAGGCGGGGAAGGGGGCCTTCCCCGGCGTCATTCACTGCTTCAGCGCAGGCCCGGCGGTCGCCGAGACGGCGCTTGAGATCGGCCTTCACGTTTCGTTCTCGGGGATTCTCACCTTCAAAAAGGCCGAGGAGGTGCGTGCCGTCGCCCGCGACGTGCCGGCGGAGCGCCTGCTGGTGGAGACCGATGCGCCCTATCTCGCGCCGGTGCCCCATCGCGGCCGGCGCAACGAGCCCGCGCACGTGGTGCATACCGCAGCCCGACTCGCCGAGATCAAGGGGCTGGACGAGGCCGTACTGGCCCGCGCGACGACGGAAAACTTCTTCAGGCTCTTCTCCAAGGCAACGCCTCAACCCGCTGAATTGACATGAAGGTTAGGGTACTCGGCTGCGGCACGTCGAGCGGGGTCCCGGTGATCGGTTGCGACTGCGCCGTATGCCGCTCGTCCGACCCTCGCAACCGCCGGCGCCGGGTCTCGGTGCTGGTTGAATCCGACGACACGCGGCTGCTGATCGACACGCCGCCGGACCTGCACGCGCAACTGGTCGATGCGGAGGTCGCGCACCTGGATGCCGTGCTCTACACCCACGGCCATGCCGATCATGTGCATGGCATCGACGACCTGCGCTCGATCAACTTTCATACCGGCCGGGAGCTCGACGCCTATGGCTCCGCCGCCACGCTCGCGGCCATAAAGGGCCGTTTTGCCTACGCTTTCGAGCCCATGGGCACGCGCGGATGGGCCAAGCCCAGCCTGAACCCGGTCCCGATCGAGGGTCCCTTCGATGCGGCCGGCGTCGAGGTGACGCCCTTTCCGCAGGAGCACGGGCGCAGCATCACCACCGGCTACCGGATCGGCGCCATGGCGTACTCGACCGACGTGAAGGTGCTGCCGGAGGAGGCCTTCGCCGCGCTGGAGGGCGTCAAGCTCTGGGTCGTCGATTGCCTGGGCTACCGCGAGCATCCCACGCATGCGCACCTCGACATCACGTTGGAGTGGATCGCGCGGGTGAGGCCGGCGCTTGCGGTGCTGACGCACATGTCGCACCAGTTCGACTACGAGACGTTGAACGCGGCACTGCCGGCCGGCGTTGTGCCGGGGCACGACGGGCTCGTGATCGACACGGATGGGCTCTGATGCGCCGCTCAAGCCATTGTGGCGACAGACACTCTGCGATCCGCCCATTATTTTCCATAATATATCTTATGCGAATTAACTCTCAAGGCAGCCAGGCGGACCGGGCGGCTCACCGGGCGCCGTGCGCGGGTCTGTCCGGCCCCCGGCACACCCCCTCTCTTCCATCCGCGTGCGAAACGGAAATGGAACGATGAGCGACTCACCGCCGCCGCGTCACGAGGACAACGACGACGCGCCGGGTACGCGGGCTGCCGGCATCGACCGGCTGCTCGACGTAATGGCGCGGCTGCGCAATCCGGATGGCGGCTGCCCGTGGGACCTCGAGCAGAGCTTCGAGACCATCGCGCCCTACACCATCGAGGAAGCCTACGAGGTCGCCGAGGCCATCCGGCAGGACGACCGCGCGGCGCTCCGCGACGAGCTCGGCGACCTGCTGCTGCAGGTGGTCTTCCACGCGCAAATGGCGCGGGAGGACGGCAGCTTCGACTTCGACGAGGTCGCGCGCGGCATCGCGGACAAGATGATCCGCCGCCACCCCAACGTCTTCGGCGACGACGAATCCGACGCGCGGCACTCGGCGCCGGCGCAGATGCGGTCCTGGGAGGCCCAGAAGGCCGCCGAACGCGAGGCCAAGGCCGAGGCCGAGGGGCGCCGGCCCAGCGTGCTGGACGGGGTGGCGCTGGCCCTCCCTGCCCTGCTCCGCGCCGAAAAGCTCCAAAAACGCGCGGCCCGCGTCGGCTTCGACTGGCCGGGGCCCGAGCCGGTCTTCGCCAAAGTGCTGGAAGAAGTGGACGAGCTGCGCGAGGCCACGGCGTCGTCGTCGGGCCGGTCTGCGGCGGGACGCGACCGGGCGGCGGTGGCCGAGGAGGTCGGCGACCTGCTGTTCGCCTGCGTCAACCTCGGCCGCCACCTGGGCGTGGAGCCCGAGGCTGCGCTCCGCGCCGCCAACGCCAAGTTCACCGCGCGCTTCCACCATGTCGAGGCGGCGCTGGCGGAGTCAGGCCGCGACGCCCCGGACGTCGGCCTCGCCGAGCTGGACCGGCTGTGGGAGGAAGCGAAGCGGGCGGAACGGACGCCATCGACCAAGCCGACGCGGGGCGAATAGCACCGTTTCATCGCCCTCTGCCCGCCCGTTCCCGCCCCGGATGGCGGAGCGGGTCAGTGTCCGGCGCTTAATGGGCTTGCGTCCTGTCAACTTGGCTATCGCGCCGCCGGATGGGTGCCGTTCCCTCCACTCCAATCATTCACCCACTTCGTCATGCCCGGACTCGTTCCGGGCATCTCTCTCAACCAACTCCGTTTGAGAGTGAGTTGCTGAATGGATGGCCGGAACAAGTCCGGCCATGACGTGCAGGGGATGTTGCTCGCCCGAGGCGCTAAGTACCTTCGGCCCCTTGGTGCTTATTAACGAGATAAGCTGCGAAGGAGGCGCAGGCACCGTACATGAACAAGGCATCGTCTACGTCCACGTCTGCGGCGTCCCGCTCAATCAAGGCATGACGAACTCCTTGTTCGTCGTTTGTATAACCGTACAGACGATCAAATGCTTCTCTAAGCGCGGGGTGGTGCAATAGCCCTGCCCGTTCCAACGATTTGAGGGCCGGTCCAAGCGTCTTGTTCGCCTCGGGATCGATAACGCGAGCAACCGATTCCACGGCATGGATGCTTTCTCGGATCGAATCGGCATAGCGACCTGCGTTGAGGTGCTCAACGGCCTGACGCAAATGGGTCGCGGCGCCGGGCGCGACGGCGCTTTGTTCGACCGTCTCCACCGCCTGCCTTGTCGCCTCTCCTTGCTCCCGGCTGGCACAGGGAACGAAGTAATGGGGAGGTTGAGACGTCTGCAATCGATACGCTGCACTATGAGTTTCAAAGAGATTCTCTATTCTTTTGGCAAGGGAGCTACTCGCAATCGGATCATTCACTAATGTCTCAAGAAAATCCAGCAAGTGATTAAATGGGTCGCCAATACAGACTTTTTCGAAGTAATGCATAACCTTAACATAGCCAGTTGCGACTGCACTTTCGGAAATTTGTTCCACTTTTCCGCATATGCGCTCTATAGATTCTTTGTCTGGGTCATCAAAATACGGTTCGAATTCACCACCGTAACATCTGCTCAGAAAAAATCTTCGGACTGTATTCCAGATTTCCCTTCTCAAATCAGCAGAAATCTCCTCCAGATCCATCGGTTCCGGGAGCGGCTTGTAGCCGTAACGCTGCGAGAACGTGAGGTGACCCGGTGGGTCGTCGTGATCGTTCGTCATTGATTGTCAGCCTCGACCAACATTTTGCAGAAAAAGCAAGTCTCCTGAGTGCGTCCCCTCTCTGCACCTAGGTGCGGAGATGTTCAGGATGAGATGGAGAAGTGTTTGCCCGTATCACAACCAAACCGCAAGTGCCGCCGCGGTTCGTCATAGTGCTTTGATGAACACAAAGTTCTTGCCTGCAAATTCTATGCGCCGAGACCCCGCGAGCGAACATGACTCTTTAGCGCGCTCGGCGCGAGCGACCCCCGGGACCATGGTGCGGTGCACGGCGCGGCGTGGGCGCGGCAGGATTGGGGCATGTGGAGCGACAGCACACCGGGGGCGGCGGGCGAGAGTTCGGGTGGCGCCGGCGACCGCCTTACCGCGCGCATTCATGGCCTGGTCGACCTGCAGCGGGAGATCGGTGACCAGGCGGCGGAATGGGCGGAGAGGCGGGAACCCCGAGCCGAGGAATATACCGCGCGCCTCGTCGTCGAGAGCATGCGCTCGCTCTTGCTGCTCAAGGCCGCCGAGCTCACCGAGCGGGACGAGCCGCCTTCGATAGACGAGGTCGCGCATCTTGCCCTCGCGCTCCACCGCATCGAAGCCGCCAACAGGCACCGCCTCGCGCGCGATCAGGCAACGGCCGAGACTGCTGCCCCTCAGGCCCCGCGCGAGTATCCTTCCACGGAGGAAATGAGGGCCCTCCTCGGCCCGGCGATCAAGGAGGCGTTCCACCCCGAACGCCTGGGCTCGAAGCCATGAGAGCCCTGGCCGGATGCCCCCTCGCCTGCCGAGCCCGACGCCGTCCAGCCGGAGCCGCCGTGGGACCCGAGCGCCGGGCATTCCGCCCCGGATGAGCCCGTGGCGCAAGGCGAGGAAGAGGTACGGGAGGCGCGTGACGGGTCGATCCTGGCCGGTCAGCGCGAGGCGGAGGACAGGGACCGCGCGCCTGAGCGGCACGATATGGGCCACGTGCGCGGAGCGCACGATGACGTCCACGCGCGCAAAGCGCGCGATGCGGACGACGTCCCGCATATCGCGCGCCCCAGCCGCTGGTTCTGGGGCGGCGAATTGTGGCCACCGGAGATCCCCCTCGACCCCTCGCGATGGTGAGGCCGGCGTAACGTCCGCCCCGGCCGGACTTGCCCGGACTCGTTCCGGGTATCCGGCCATCCACGTGTTTACCCGGCGTCAGCGTGGTCGGACGCTCGTCGCAAGGGCGGTTGCTACCCACAGTCGGCGCGATCGCCGTCGAAGCGGCTATCCGGGTTGGCCGCCGCGTCCGTTAGGGACCTCACTGAATCTAATTTAATCTCATGAATTCTCACTTTGTTCCGGCGAATCCCGCATTGAAATTGATTCGCTGTCCCGCGAAACGCCACAGGGGAGATCCGCGAAGGGGGCGCCGGCAAAGAAGAAGGGGGCGCAAGGCCCCCTCCCCGTCTCTCGGTATTGGATGGCGCGGGCTTACATTCCCATGCCACCCATTCCGCCCATGCCACCCATTCCGCCCATCCCGGGCATGCCGCCGCCGCCGCCCGGCGGCATCGGCGGTGGCGCCTCGGGAATCTCCGTAACGCCGGCCTCGGTCGCGATCAGCAAGCCGGCGATAGAAGCGGCGTCCTGCAAGGCGGAGCGGACGACCTTCGCCGGATCCAGGATGCCGGCTTCGATCATGTCGCAGTAGCGGCCCTCCTGGGCGTCATAGCCCTTGCTTGGGCTGCGCCCCTCGAGCAGCGTGCCCACCACGAGCGAGCCGTCTGCGCCGGAATTCTCCGCAATATGGCGCGCGGGCGAGCGAATTGCCTTCCGCACGATGGCGATCCCGCGGTCCTGGTCGGCATTGGCGCCCTTCAGCTTGTCGAGCTTGCGCGACGCCGCGAGCAGCGCCACGCCACCGCCGGGGACGATCCCCTCCTCCACCGCCGCGCGTGTTGCGCGCATGGCGTCGTCGACCAGCTCCTTCTTCTCCTTGACCTCGATCTCGCTATCGCCGCCGACCTTGAGAATAGCGACACCGCCGACCAGCTTGGCGAGCCGCTCCTCGAAGCGCTCCTGGTCGTATTCGGAATCGGTGGTCTCGATCTGCATGCGAAGCTGCTTGCAGCGCTCCTCGATGGCCTTCTTGGTGCCGCCACCGCCGACGATCACGGTCTCGTCCTTGCTCATCTCGACCCGCTTGGCGGTGCCCAGCTGATCGAGCGTGATATTCTCAAGCTTGACGCCCACCTCCTCGCTGACCACCAAGCCGCCGGTGAGAATGGCGATATCCTCGAGCATGGCCTTGCGCCGGTCGCCGAAGGCCGGCGCCTTGGCCGCGGCGGCCTGGAGGCCGCCGCGCAGCCGGTTGACCACCAGGGTCGCCAGCGCCTCGCCCTCCACGTCCTCGGAGATGATTGCGAGCGGCCTGCCAGTCTGGCCCACCTTGTCCAAAATCGGCAGCAGCCCCTGCATGCTGGTGAGCTTGGCCTGGTGCACCAGGACGTAGGCGTCGTCGAGCTCGACCGTCATGCGCTCCGCATTGGTGACGAAATAGGGCGAGACATAGCCCTTGTCGAAATTCATGCCTTCGACGACATCGAGCTCGGTGTCGATTCCGGCCGCTTCCTCGATAGTGATGACGCCGCGATTGCCTACCTCTTCCATAGCCTGCGAGATCATTTCGCCCACTTGAGGGTCGTTGTTGGCGGCCACGGTCGCCACCTGCGCGATCTCCTCGCGGGTCTTCACCCGCTTGGAGCGCTTGCCGATCTCATCCACCACCGCGTCGACGGCCATGTCGATGCCGCGGCGCACGTCCATCGGGTTCATGCCGGCCGCGACCGCCTTGGCGCCTTCGCGCACCAGCGCGCGGGCGAGAATGGTCGCGGTGGTGGTGCCGTCACCGGCATCCTTCTCGGTGCGGGAGGCGGCTTCGCGGACAAGCCGGACGCCGAGGTCCTGCAGCCGGTCCTCGAGCTCGATCTCCTTGGCGACCGTGATGCCGTCCTTGGTAATTCGCCCATCGCCGCCCGCCGTCTGATAGAGCACCGTGCGGCCCTTGGGGCCGAGTGTGACCGATACGGCCTCGGTGAGGATATCGACACCCTCGAGAAGGCGCTCTCGGGCCTCCTCCGCCAGATGAATTTCTTTCTTGGCCATCGCCGAACGCTCCAGTTTCGATGTCTACGACAACGGGTGCCGCGTTACTCGATTACGCCCATGATGTCGGACTCCTTCATGATCAACAGCTCCTCGCCGTCGACCTTGACCTCGGTGCCCGACCACTTGCCGAACAGGATGCGGTCGCCCGCCTCGACATCGAGGGGATTGAGCTTGCCGTCCTCCCCGCGCTCGCCCGGGCCGGCGGCGACGACCTCGCCCTCCTGCGGTTTCTCCTGGGCGGTGTCGGGAATGATGATGCCGCCCGCCGTCTTCATGTCCTGCTCGATCCGCCGCACCAGCACGCGATCGTGCAAAGGCCTGATATTCATGCCGCCCTCCGAGACGTGACTAATGTCCACTGCTGTCAGTGCTCCGCGACCAGCGCTTGTTAGCGCTCTCACGAGGCGAGTGCTAACGCTTAATAGGGAGACGGCGCCGCGGTGTCAACCGCGAGGCGCCCCAATGACCGGTCGCGCTCTTCGGTGGCAGTTGCCTAAACGTTCCCTGTTTAGTCTGCTTCGAAAACCGGCATCCGCGACGGCTTCAGAGGGACCGACAGACGCTCGCTATGCTGGATCGCCGGCCATCCGAGCCCGCTCCTTCTACTCGGCAGGCCACGGTTCACTAGAGACGAAAAACGTAGCGCAATCACTATCTTATGACAGAATAATGCTATTATACATTTCGTAAAATCAGCGCCGAACAAGTGTGGCTGAGGCCAAGCTCAGTGGGATGCGAGCGAGACGCCAGGGCGTCGCTCGAGCCGCCCGGCATCCGCCGGGGTGAGCCCCACCCTAAGACGAGCCTTGCCATCGTCGTCGGCATGCTCCAGGACCTCGCCGTGGCGGTAGAGCCAGGCGAGAGTCGCGCCGTCGGCGTAGGGCACGCGCACCTCGACGACGCGTCGCGACGCCGTCAGCCGGGCGTCGATGGCGCCGATCAGGTCATTGATCCCTTCGCCGGTGAGCGCCGATACGGCGACCATGCGTGGGTGATCGGGACGGCCGTCGGCGCCATTGCCCCCTGCCCTCCCCAGTCCGACGAGGCAGGCGCGCTGGCGGGCATCGAGCAGATCGAGCTTGTTGAGCACCTCGACGACGTCGGTCGCGAGGCGATCTTCGAGCCCGAGCTCGGTCAGCACTCGCATTACGTCCGCGCGCTGCTCGGCACTGTCCGCATGGGCGCAGTCGCGGACGTGCACGATGAGGTCGGCGGCGACCACCTCCTCCAGAGTCGCGCGGAACGCCGCCACCAGGTCGTGCGGCAGGTCGGAGACGAAGCCCACGGTGTCGGACAGGATGACGCGTTGGCCGGAGGGCAGCACGACTCCGCGCATAGTTGGATCGAGGGTCGCGAAGAGTTGGTCGCGGGCCACTGCCGAGGCACCGGTCAGCCGGTTGAAGAGCGTCGTCTTGCCAGCGTTGGTGTAGCCAACCAGGGCGATCACCGGATACGGAACCCGCTGGCGGGCGGCGCGGTGCAGGCCCCGGGTGCGCTTGACCCCGTCCAGCGCGCGCTCCAGCCGGTCGATGCGGACACGAATCTGGCGCCGGTCGGCCTCGATCTGGGTCTCGCCCGGCCCGCCCACGAAGCCGAAGCCGCCGCGCTGGCGTTCCAGGTGGGTCCAGGATCGCACCAGGCGGCTGCGCTGGTAGCGGAGGGCGGCGAGCTCGACCTGGAGCCGGCCTTCCCGGGTGCGCGCCCGCGCTGCGAAGATCTCGAGAATGAGCGCGGTGCGGTCGATCACCTTGCAGTGCCAGGCGCTTTCGAGATTGCGCTGCTGCACCGGGGTGAGCGCGCCGTCCACGACGACCAGGCCCAGGCCGTGCGCGGCCACCGCCTCCGCCACCGCCTCCACCCGTCCGGGGCCGAACAGGGTGGCGGGCCGCGGCTTCTGCACGGGCACCACCTCCGCACACACGACTTCAAGGTCGATGGCGCGGGCGAGGCTCTCCGCCTCGATCAGGCTACTCTCGGGCTCTCGCGCGCGCTCGCACGCGTGCCGGGCCGCTGGGGGGCGAGCCAGCGCCGGATGCAAGACGCAGGTGCGCGGTGGCGAATTAGCATGGCGCGAGACGCTTACGCTCGCCACTTACGTATCGTCCTCCTCTGCCGGCCCAGTTCCCTGTTCGAACAACTGGATCGGCTGAACCGGCATCACCGTCGAAATCGCATGCTTGTAGACGAGCTGCGAATGATCGTCGCGTTTGAGCAGGACGCAGAAATTATCGAACCAGGTGATGATTCCCTGGAGCTTGACGCCGTTCACGAGAAAGATCGTGACGGGCATCTTTCCCTTGCGCACATGATTGAGGAAGACGTCCTGGAGACTATGGGATCCCTTGCCAGTCATGCGTTCTTCTATCCTAGCCTGCCCCCGCCTGCCAGGGGACCGGGCGCCGGGCACACCCATGCAAGCGTGCCATCGTTGACTATATGGTGATTCCGTGCTCCCGCAAGAAACCATGTAGCTCCACGTGGTCGGCAACCTGATGATCGGGCACGCGCGGGCAGTCGCCGTCGCGGGGCGGATCGGTGCTGACGATTACCGCGGCGCAGCCCGCATTGCGAGCGCAGGTCACATCGATGCCCGTATCGCCGATATACCACACGTCCGGGCCGGGAGAGATTTCGGCACCATCGAGAGCCAAGATCACGGCCTCCGGCGCGGGCTTGTCCACCGGACCGTCACCGGCGCCGACGATGCGCCCGAAATAGCTGCTCCAGCCCAGCTCTGCCGCCTCCTCCCGGACCAGGTCTCCCTGCTTGCTGCTGACCACCCCGAGCGGCAAACCATCGCGGTGGAGGGCGGCGAGCGTCGCCGAGGCGCCTGCGAGCGGCGTCAGCTGGTGCAGGTGGTGCGCCCGATAATGCCGGTAGAACAGGTGTTCGGCGCGCACGGCGTCGGTTCCGAAGAGGTCGGGAAACGAATCCCGCATGGAGCGCCGCACCCATACCTTGGTCTGATTGAAGCTCCAGGGTTTGCGATCCAGGTCGAGAAAGGTCCGCCGCAGGCTCTCGTGGATGATCTCCCAGCTCTGGACCAGAGTATTGTCCCAGTCGAACAGGACGGCGCGTGGCCTTCTCACCGGTTGGTGCGCCCGCCGCGGCAATAGTTGAGGTAGAGATCGCGCAGCCGCAATGTCACCGGCCCCGGCTCTCCGGTTCCGACCGCTTGGCCATCAATGCGAACGATGGTGCGGACGAAGGACGTCGTGCTGGTGAGAAACGCCTCCGGCGCGGCTTGGGCCTCGGCCAGCGTGAACGATCGCTCGTCTACCTGGATTCCCGCCTCGCGAGCCAGCCGGATCACGGTCTGACGGGTGATGCCGCCGAGGATGTTGGATTCGAGATCGCGTGTGACCACGCGGCCAGCGTGGTCGACGATCCAGGCGTTGGTAGAGGACCCTTCGGTGACCCGGCCCTGCGGGTCGACAAACCAGGCCTCGTAGGCTCCTTGCTCCCGCGCCTCCTGCTTGGCCAGCACGTTGGGCAGCAGCGAGACCGACTTCACGTCGCAGCGGCCCCAGCGGCCGTCCGCAATCGAGACCACCTCAGCGCCGCGGTCAGCCTCCGCCGTCTCGGGCCATTGGACCGGGCGTGCGGTGAGGACTACGGCGCCCTCCGCGTCCTCCGGGAAGGGGTGGTCCCGCGCCGCCGCGCCGCGCGTGACCTGCAGATAGACCATGCCGTCGCGCACCCGATTGCGGCGCAATACTTCGCGGGTCACCAGCTTGAGCGCGCCGCGCGGGATGGGCAGGTCCATTCTGAGTTCCCGGAGCGAGCGTTCCAGCCGATCCAGGTGCGGCTCCTCGTCGATCACGCGGCCGGCGAAGACCGCAGCGACCTCGTAGACCCCATCCGAGAACTGGTATCCGCGATCCTCGACATGGACGTGCGCCAGGTCGTGGCGCATGTAACGGCCGTTCACATAGGCGATGCGGGACATGCGGGGCTCCGGTCAGAAGAATTCCAGGGACACGGCGAACATCTGCTCGATCTTCTTGACCGCGCGGGCCGCCGCCAGCATCACCACCCGATCGTGCTCCTCGACGACCGTATGCGGCCGCGGAATAATGACCTCGTTGCCGCGCACGATCGCGCCGACGATGATCCCGGTGGGCAGCTTGGTCTCGGCGAGCGGCTGGCCGACGATGGGCGAAGTTCCGAGAGCCTCAGCCTCGATGATTTCGGCGGCGCCGTCGCGAATCGACTGCACCGCCAAAATGCGACCGCGCCGGATGCGCTGAAGGATCGTGGAGACCGTCGATTCTCTGGGGCTCACGGCAATGTCGACGCCGAGACTGCCCATCAGCGGCCCGTAGCTGGAATTGTTGACCAGAGAGATCGCAGTTCCGCAGCCGGCACGCTTCGCCAGCAGCGCTGCCAGAATGTTCACCTCGTCGTCATTGGAGACCGCGATCACCGCCTGGGCCAGTCCGATATTGATCTCGATGAAGATTTCGGGGTCCAGCGCGTCGCCACCGATGACGGTGGCACGGGAGAGCCGCTCCGCCAGGTAGCGCGCGCGCTCCGGGACCAACTCGACGATCTTCACGTCGAGCCCCGGATGACTCTCCTCCAGCTCTTGCGTCAGGAAATAGCCGATGTTGCCGCCGCCGATGATGACCACTCGATGCGCCTCGGGCTCTTCGTGCCCGAAGACGGTCATGCCACGCGCGACGTGTTCCGAGTCCACGGCGAAGTAGACTTCGTCACCAATGAGCATCTGGTCGTCGCCGCTCGGCACGATGAGGCGCGAATCCCTGCTGATCGCAAGCACCATGATGTTGAGGTCGGGGAAGAGTTCTGTGAGCTGGCGGAGCGGTGTGTTGATGATGGGGCAGCCTTCGTCGCAGCGCACGGCGATCACGCGCAGGCGCCCGCCGCCGAAAGGCAGCATGTCCAGCGCACCCGGCACTTGAAGCCGACGCTCGATGGCGCGGGCAACCTCGATTTCGGGCGAGATAATCAGGTCGATCGGCATATGGTCGCGGCTGAAGAGCTCGGCCCAGGCCGGGTTCAGGTAGCTCTGTTGCCGCACCCGCGCGATTTTCTCTGGCACGTCGAAGAGCGAATGAGCGACCTGGCAGGCCACCATGTTGACCTCGTCGGAGTGAGTCACGGCGACGATCATCTCGGCGGTCTTGGCACCCGCTTCCTCAAGCACGTCGGGGAGCGAAGCGTTACCGACGATCGCGCGCGCGTCCACGGTGTCGGAGAGGCGCTGCACGACTGCCCGGTCGCTGTCGATCACGGTCACGTCGTTCGCTTCATTGGCGAGTTGCCGCGCGATACTGGCACCGACCTGGCCGGCGCCGCAGACGATGATCTTCATGGGCCGTTCAGCTTGTCGGTGCCGGTCGAGGCGGAGTCTGCGCCGCCCTTGCCGTCTGTACCGTTGCCGTCGTGCTCATGGTTCAGAACGCCGAGCGAGCGCAGCTTGCGATGCAGCGCCGAACGCTCCATTCCGACAAACTGGGCGGTGCGTGAGATGTTGCCCCCAAATCGCCGCACCTGGGCATAGAGATAGTTGCGCTCAAACTGCCGTCGGGCATCGCGCAGCGACAGCATCATCAGGTCGGCTGGACCGGGGAGCGCCTGCGAATCAGAAGGCGGCGGCCCCAGTGCCGTCTGAATCATGTCGGCACCGATTGGCC
>MKWU01006192.1_pt1 | contig 12350 bp, 13 predicted proteins | sample 809101 | NCBI WGS metagenome assembly MKWU01 (sample SAMN05860141, study PRJNA318959) | sponge metagenome | host: Aplysina aerophoba | place: Slovenia: Piran, Adriatic Sea, Gulf of Piran | collected 2013-05-07
ACATCTGTACGTCTTCTCCTCCCCCCATCTAGATGTCCCAGACCGGTTCCCAACCCCCTCGATGCAGAGACCACGGCAGGGTAGTGGAGTCAGCCAGTCCTTGGCTCAAGCCAGTGCTGGTGGAAGCATGGACAAGCCCCCACACAGCCGACCGGCGGCACGGGAACCATCAGTCGATGCTACTGCCAGCTCCACCCACCACCCCCAGACTCTCCATCGCTCCAGGAAACACAAGCGCACACAGGACTGTGCAGTGGTGGTAGCCTGGCTGGAGAGCCTGCACGATATGGGCAACTTCCCGATCAAGCAGCTGAGCCAGTCTCTCCATGGACTGATGCCCCCACCTCCTGTCTCGTCGTCTGTTGCAGCTCAGCTCCGCACATCGGACAAGGCATTGCATTTGGGGAGACCATATCTACCGGTCATATTTGTGTACCCTCTACCCTCTGGCTTGTACCGCATTCATACATGGATCCCAGCTGCCAGGTTCGCACTGGGCGTGGTGCATGGGACTGTCACCTTGTGTTGGTTTGTTTATCTTGGGTTTTGTGACATGTAAACAGGTGCCCTTGTAGCCTGATGGTTCACCTTCTCGCATGCCAGTGGCACCTGCTCTGAAACACAGTTGGGGTGATTCAGCATTTTGGAAGCACTGTGCTCTTTCCTTGTGTGAGCTGTGCTGCAGTGGGTGTGTGGGTCGTTTGCTCGGCAGTGTGGGCTTCATTGGATGTAGAGGTGTATGCCGAAACTTTGTAACATAATCTGAAAATAAATCGTGCTGAAAACCATTTGTTGAGAGTGAATCAGTTTGGCAGTCAGAACACGTGACATAGCAGTGTTGTGTACTTGTGCCCTCCGTTATACGCAGCGTACGTACATGCACTAAAAGTGATTGATTGTGCTTCATTTGTCACAAAGGTTTTGGGAATATCTTATTCAGATCTTCTGCTGTGTGAAGAAGTGTGTGGCCACACACAGATCCTCCCCATTCCACCTTAGCATGCACACAGTATGAGATTAATGTTGAGTGTAGAGTGTTGCTTTCCTTCCAGGCACTGCTTCATTGGGCCCCTTCTGGACGGGATGGTTGTCTGTAAGCGTGTGCTGCCTTCTCTGGTGAGACAGACAGTGACCAACATTTGTACCGCTTATCGTATGGATGCCGAAGAGTGAGTGGGTTGTTTGAATGTCGCAATAGGGTGAAATGGACAATGTAGAGTTACGCACCTGGGTCACTTATAACAGTAATTGAAAGTAGGAACTTGTCTTTTTGTGTGTTTAGTGTATAGAAAATATAATGAATTGGGTGGTGTGAGGGCAATGGGGCTGTTAGGTACTTATCAGAGCATGGGGTAGACTATAGGGATAGACTTATACGGAGTATTGAAACTGTCGGAGTGAAATCTAGATTTTTATAGTACAGTATTTTCATAGCTCTCCTGGTAGTGGGTAGTGTGAAGTAAAGTTGTCCTTCACGTGGGAGGGGGGGTTAGGGGAAAGAGGAGTAGGAAGAAAGGAGGGGGCTAGGGTTGATGGGAGGGAATGATGGGGGTGAGAGAGACAGGAACTTAGACGTGTATTCACTTTTGCACCTTAGTTTGTCTGAAAGGTGGCATGTTGCACACACCAACCTGAAACTAGTTCTGTACATCCTGTGTCCTGACTGCTATTGGCTGCACACTAGATCCTCACCAGGCTCTCTTCAGCTGTTTGTTTCTCCACTCATGTCTCATGTCCTTCCTTCTTGTGCAATCCCTAGTTACAAGCCTCCAACAGCACTGCGACGACAGAAGATTGAAGAGATTGCTGGAGAATACGCCAGGAGTTTGTCTGCATGGGAATTCTATACAGAAGTGTTTGCAGCATCGAACAATGCAACACACAGCGATTGACACACACTGTGTTTGGATGTTTACTGTGAGGTGTCACAGGTGTGTGTGTGTGACCTCTGCTATGTGGCATGAAGTCGGATCGTGATCCATGGAATAGGGGAATACCCGAACAGCCCCTTGCGGTTTGCGTCGTCTATATTATAGCGAGTAGCGCACACAATAGGTCAAAATTTCAAGCGGTTGAAGACTTGGTGTCTTGCTTAGTTGCGAATTGTAACGATCTTCATTCCCGCGCCTACTTAAATGTCCTTCCTGAGTGGTAAGCGAAGCGACTTTACTGTCGCATCGCGTGGCCTTCGCCCAACTGGTGTTGTTAGCAGCGCTGTCCCAGGTCCCATTACCGCAGAACGCGTGGTGGACCCGGAACGCTTGGATTCAGGAATCTCCGTCGACCTGGTGAGGGACAAGTTTGACAGAGCAACCGTAGACGTCATGGACGACTATCCTTCGACCACGCCGACGGAAGAAGACGCTCACACAGACTTTGTTTGCTCGGAAGAGACGCTTAAGTACCCAGAAGAAGAAGGTCGAGTTGACAGCGGATTTCACAGCGGACAAGGACTGGCAGATTTTGTCCTTCCTACAGAGATACAAGCTTTTGTTCCAAACAACGAAGGAGACCAGTAAGTGCCTTGCTCTGGGTTCCTTTGCAGCATGCTGTCCTTTCAGAAGGAGGTCACCTCTGTCCTTTTCTTCCTGTAGCATTCTTCACTTGGCTGTGGCTCAGACCCACTTTGCAGCCTTGCGTTGGTCTTTTGCCGTAATTGACTCACAGCCTATCTTGAGAAATTGCGTGAACGACCAAAACGACCTTGGACAGGTATGTGTGCAAGTAAAACTGTATTGAATCCTAACCCTACTTCACCAGGTGGTTCCCCTGCCATTCCCTTTGCACCCCAGACCCCACTTCACATTGCAGTCCACACAAATGAACCAGCTATCGTTAAGGACCTTGTCTCTCGTGGTGCACAACTGGATCTTGTAGATCGCCATGGCAACACACCCATCCATGTGGCATGCCGCAAAGGCCTAGTGAAGGTCCTGGATGTGTTTTCCTCAGTAGCCCCTCTCCGGCGCATCAGAGCAGCTGCAGAACTGAGAAATGTACAAGGTGAGGCAGATCCCATCACGCTAGCCAGTTTGAAAGTTAGATGGGTGATGTAATCCTTTTGACCTTCTGTGCTTGTCTGCTGTTACACAGGATTGTCCTGCCCTCACCTCGGAGTGATGAGCACAGAGAAAGGGGTAGCTCAGTGGCTGCACAGTGTAGGAGTGGACATGAATATGCAGGTGGGCTATGTGCTTGATGATATTACAGCAACCACAACAAGACTATGAATAGTATTAGCCGTAATGAGGGGATCTCCCTAACCACCATCCCATGTCGACAATTTATCACCTGCACATCTGATAACACTCAGTCCCTTATATGTTGAACCTGATATCTACTGCTGGTTTCCCTCAGGAGTCTGGTAGTGGCCGAACAGCTCTTCACTTTGCCATAGAGAGTGGGACTCTCCCTATGGCTACATGTCTTGTCACTGAGTGTGAGGTAGAAGTGGATGTACCGACATACTCAGGCTACACCCCACTCCACATGGCTGCTGGAGGAGACAAGAAGGAACTTGTCGCTTATCTCATTGCTATGGGAGCAGATCCTTATATGCAAACAGATGAGGAGGAGATGCCTGAAGACCTCACACAAGACGGCGAAGTGAGTGGGGTGAGCGATGCAGAGATGGGTTGAGCAAAATGCATGTTAATGTGTGTACTGTGTGTGTGAAGTGATAGAAACAAATGGACTGACTGTCAATGGCCTTTCTCTCTTGTAGGTGACAGACATTTTGCACAAAGTGAAGAGTACATGCTGGTTAAATGGGAATTAAGCGGCACACTCTTGCTATGACAACCCTGCCTAGCAGCTGTTAGCCTGCTGTCGCCTTGTTGAAACAGAGGCTGTTACTACTATTGATTTTATTGAAGCAACTTGTTGTGTTCATGTGTAATTGTTTCAAAGCAAGACAGACACTAGTGCCTTTATCATGTATTTTAATGCTGTCAAGTTTTATCGGATACACGCATATACGTATATATATATATACACAAGTTCTATCTGTGTGCATTGTGTTTTGTTGATGCCATACATCTGTATTCATCTATAAGGATTCCAGTGGACTATGGACATTCATGTACGTATGAGGACGAATTCAATAACAGCTAATTAGGGAATGTGTGTGGGAAGGGGGCGGGTTAGTGGGAGGAAGAATGCATTGGCTACCTAAGCTTCCTAATTGTAGACTGTATGTGTTTACCTTTCATATCCACAGTGGGGCTGCACTGGGAATACCAGTACTTACCCTCATGCTGCAGATTCCTATGTTGCCCCTTGTTTAGGTTGAGCCTGCTCCTATGTTGGTGCACATTGGGGTCAGCCAGCTTAGGCATGCCCATTCCAACACCTGCAGAGTACACACACACACACACACACACACACACACACACACACACACACACACAATATGTGTATGTATGTAGTTGAGGTTTGGGTATTTTAGTAAAACATTGAAATCACTTATTCAGTGCCCTGCACAATAGCAAGGCCACAAAGGGAGGTCCCCCACAGGAGTCCCTCTCTGGTAAGGTGGGCGCTACACACAGCAGTAGTAGGTACATATCCGTTAGTCAACAACAGTTGCACTATGTACTACGTAGGTTACAGCCACACACACACTGACTGCCTGTTCAGCTAAGGCAGAGTGGGCGTGCATGCTGTGTGTGCACACACTGGTGCAGTGTGGCCCACAGGTGTAGCTGACAAGGCATGCACACACATAGGTAGGACATTTCATATGCTGAGCCCTGCCACATACCCTGTGTCCAGTTACTATGGTTACTTGTGCAAGCTTGCAGAACTATGGATGTGACAGACACACGGACCACACCATATACGTACTCCACATTTGTCACATTCTGTGCACACAACATCTGTGAATTAATACTGCTAGCCTACATAATTATACTGTGTGGGTTTCCCACTATGCATATGACATACGTAGATACACATACACCCTATGCAACACATCCCCACAAATGCTACAGGAATTTACAAATGTGTGTACTGCGTGAACTCCTAATTTTGCTATGCGCTCTCCTGAACTTTGCCCCGATGACAGACTGTAAGTGGTCAATTTCACCTCATTTGTAAGGCTTGCCTGAGGTCACAGTTCAGAGGTCAGTGGCCCTGGCAACAACTTGGACTGATGTACCAGTGTACGTAGGTGCCTATAAATAATGTGCAATCTTCATTCATAACACATTCAGGTTGTTCAACATGTCACTTGTGTGGACATGTATCTTCACCACATAGGTGCGTGGGACTCATGCATTCGTTCATTAGCATATTCGATTATGTCTCTCTTTGAATAGACCTATCAGTCATCATATCCATTAAGTATCACCCCAATGGAGGTATCTCTGATACGCCTACAAATCCCTATCATGAATCTTTGCTTTGAATCACTGAAGCAGGGATTCAACTGTCTAAAGCGTAAAACTTCCCCTTGGGGATTACGGATAGTTCATTTCAATTCAATTCAATTCAAAGGCTACAACACTGCAAGTCATCAATTAAGCCTCCAGTGGAATCATCACTGGTCATTTTCCCACTTCTTGCTGGACTGCTTTGGTCACCACAAAGGACCGGCTCAAGATGGTGTAGGAATACAGCCCAGCGTTCAAGTGGTCACACACACCAGGAGACGTTTCATCCTCCTCATATCTAGAGACAGTTCAAAAGCATGGAAACAGTACAATCTGAAAGCAATTCTCAGCAGTTCCTCCAAGGTTGCAGCAACAAGACACAGTATTGTGCATTTTGTATATCACCACACATACGACTTGCATGGGTTTACAACCAAATCTGCCTTACTTTAGTTTATTGGTAAAAAATCGAACAGAGGCATCACTTTCTGCAAAAGAAGGCATATGATGTATGAAATGACTCAGAGGCCATCCAGCCTTTTCCTAAGTGCCCCTATGCTCCTATAGTGTGCGTACTACAACCCACACACGGCGCAGTCTAAGCATTGCATGTGCCAACAACATAAAAAAGGAGCTGATCCCGGAAGCAAGCCAACACATCTGTTAAACCATGATGTGAGGTCAGTCACCTTTAAACACAGTCAAGACCACCTTTCTCATCTTTGCTCTGGGAAAGCAACATAACATGGTTGCATGAAATCGAAAGAAGCAAACAAGAGAAAGCCCACCACCCTGCTGGTACATAGGACCACATGCTGAGCTGCTGCCACACTGTGAAACTGAAGACACACATCTCTATGTCCATGAGGTACGTACCTGGCTGCCAATAGTTCCAGAGTTTGCATCAAGAACTTCCCCAGTCCTTTCCTCCTGACTTCCTCAGATAGATGGATCTCGTAGCTTAGAATGGGAAGATGGGACAATAAAGGCATTATCTCCCCAAAAGAAGTGAAAGCAGGTCAACAGAATAGGAAGACAAACGTGTTCTCCCAGGGTGGATAAGTCCCCTATCTGTACCTCTCAATAGCCACAATTGCAACACGTGACAGAAGGGTTCATTGTGACAATGAATACATGTGGGAGTCAAGTTCTAGCAGAAATCTTACATGACGTAAGCAGTGGGACAGGACAGTACCAAAGAACTAGATCATACATCAGTCAGCCCGTGAATCCACCATGCACTGTGTTGGATTACACCATTTGTGACCTCCAACGAAGACGTGCGTAATATATGAATAGACTCATTTGGAGAAGCTTCAACTCAACTCCAGCAAGCACACCTTGTGTGGCCATGCCCCCTGTGTGCATACTGCTCACGGTGGGTAGTCACCTGCAGCATGCCTGTAATGGCACCAACAATGCACAGCACAGCACTCTCACTCGCTCACTCACCAGTATGCCACTTCAACACCATCATCGAGATCAAAGCGAAAGTTGACAAATCCACAAGGGTTTCCACTTTCTCGTGACCGTGCAATGATAAAACTGTAGAGAAACAGTATCAAACACTGCATGTCATACACCACGACGATTGGGAAAGAAAAGGTGAGTTTGTAGCAAAGATGTGTGTGTACAAAAACACGCATGCACGCACGCACTATGCATTTTCATCTGTAAGCTCCGCCCACTTGTCCTTGTCTTTCCAACCCCATCCTCCAGAGATGTAACTATAGTGTGCGAACACATGCAAAGAGCAACTCTTGTTCACGCACGCACGCACACACCTGAATACTTCAACAGCTCCCTAACCATGCAGTAACAAACAGCGGAGGGAACTATGACATGCCGAGCAACCCTCATACACAACACAATACACACGCACCACACAGACTCACAACTCCATCACTGCTTCCTTCATCAGGTCAAATGCCCACTGCACATCCTCTTTAGCAACAGCGTGCACAGGAAGCAAGCATATGTCCACACACAGTCTGTTTGCCAGGGAAGAGGTTGAATAAAAGACGAGAGCATTCAAAAAGCAGCTCCCTCACTACAGCAGTTAGTCTGTGTCCAACCTACCCATTCCGTTCATATTTCTGAAACGCCTTCAACTCTTGAAAAATGCCTTCAACCTGCAACATCAAAGAAATTCTCAACACCTTAATGGAAAATAATTAGCCACTGGTGTAAAGACTGTCACTGCACTGCAAACTGTGCGCAATCAATCACCTGACACGTATACAGTGTCAGCAGTCAAGCCATGTCAACTATTAGTTTTAGAAGTCAGCCCCTCCTTTGCGGAGAGGGGGACAGGCTGGCTCGTGAGACTTGTTTAATGTTAACTATGAATGATCCCATGTCGGACACACCACACCCAATTTAGCGGTGACATGCCTTACCATCTACGTACACTGTCCTGTGCATGCTTAACAGCAGCCAGTGATGCAGCAAGTTGTTCCTTCTCCTAAACAGTACAAAAGGAAAACCAACAGGCAATAGTAGTAGCTATGTAAGCACACAATATCATAATGATCAACAGTACCTGCTTTCTCTTTTCTTTCTTTTCCTTGCTCTTATCACCTTTATGCTTCTGAAGTGAGATAGAACATTATGCTCCCATTCCGTTTCGCCATAGGGTTGATAACACACTACGCACCAACAGTGTGTGTTTGTCTCTGTGTGTGTGCGCGCGCATGCGTGTGAAGGACGCGCCAACGTACCCCCATTTTTCGTGCTTGTGGACCAATCACATGCCATTTCCCCTGGCAACGTTTGAACAAAATGGCGGGAGGACGGAATATAATCCATGGTCGGGATAGACAGCTCGTTAGAGGCCTCACCGGGGGGCAGCTGTACAGTCAAAGGAGTATAGCACAGAGGTTCGCACGGTCTATGAATGGAGGATACCGCCATTACTCGTAAGATGCACTGCGTCGAGCTCAACTGTATGTAGTTGCCGCAGTGATGACGCAGGTTGCTTCTGTCCAGCTGCTAAAATGCGGGTTTCTTTACTTAACAGGCTTTGATGCTTGTACCAAGAACGAGCTGGCAGTGGTACCTTCTGGAAGTTTGACTTTGCAGACGGTAAGCCACTATACATCGAGTACTGGCATCAACCCGTGCATCGTAGTAGTCTCGCGTAGCCGCATGTCACTCCCTTTCACCTCTCCCTTCTTGGCTCTTCAGGTCCCTTCCATCTCCTCTGGTCCCCAGTTGTCGAATATAGTCTCCCTACCAAATGCAGTGAAGCTGTCTGGACTACCGTGCTTGCCACATAGTGGAGTTTCTGAATCACCACCAGTTTTCCTTGATGTCAGCAGTAGGCGTTCCACTGGAGGTGGAGTCCTGCCACAGATAACCATATCTGGGCAAGGTCTACAGTACTTGTTCCAGGGACTAAGTGCAAGGGGCATCGCTCTGCAATCACAGCTTGAGGGTCTGTCTCGGTGCCCTGTGGGCAGGACTGTCTCACCTACCCTGGAGCAAGCATCAGTCCTTCTACCTTGCAACAGACTCGATGCCTGCAGACCCGCTTTGCTGGTTCCAGAACTAGACTGTGTGACTACAGACAGTATGGTAGAGTCTGGAACAGAGTATGAGTGTATTACCGTGGACAGCCCTCACTGTGCAGTTCCAGATTCACTTGGCCTGGATGATGCTAGAGTTCCTGCTAGTCAAACAGGGGTTGATTCAGACCTTGAGATGTATGACCCAACTGCTGCTAATGAATGCCAGCCATCCCACGCTAAGTCACACAACAAGGAGGTTAGCAGTGGCTCCTATCCTACAGAGGCCTCTCCAGCTGTCAGTGGAAATATTATTTCTAAGAATCCCTTGGAAACATTGGCGCCAGAAACAGAGGACAGCTGTATATTGTCCCATAACTCTCCAGCAAGTGACGGCTGCACTGTCGACACAACTCTTCCACCTGCCCCTCCTCCACGCAAGAACTTGTGTAGAGAGGTACCAAAACCCTCTGCAGATGACAGTGACTGTGGTACAGTTCCCCAATCTGCTCTGGTCCAGTGTCCACTGCCTACCTGTGATGTCCCCACAGTAGCAAGCTCTGACCTTCCACCTGAGACCAGCCTGGGTGAGCAGATGATTGTTTCAATCGCCAAAGGACTTTTTGGGGTGGCCTCCATCTCCGAGCAGCCTGCTGTGGGGCCTTCCAAACCACTTAGCACAGTGCAGGATGAAGAAGCCATGACAGAGCCCACAAATGATCCCTCCTCCTTCTCCTCCTCCTCTTCCTTTGCATTGGTTCTTGCGGAGCGGGAAACAAAGCTAGTGCAAATGGTTGAGTCTGACGAGGAGCTGGAGCTCCCAGCTGGTGCACCTGGCGTTGTTGTGATTCCACCCCCACCTCCTCTCCCTTCTGACATTCCTGCAGCCAAGAAGTGTCTACCTTCAGCAGGTGAGTGCACCAAGCTCCTCCACCTAGGCTACCCTCGCTCGTGGTAGGGCTGACTACTACGCAGCTGTACACAGTTAGCCACACGGTGTCTGCCTCCAGCTTTTTCACAGATTGGTGTGTGGGTGCACTCATTGTCCAATGCTTCACAATCAGACCCACTTTACTGTCATTTCCTTGTGTGCTGGATGGTCGTGCTATGGCTGTACAGAATTGGCAAATTGCTCATGTCCACTTCTTGCACAATTGCACGTGCAGATGTTACGGACGTGTGTGCACTGCCCATCAAGAGTGCAGATGACTTCAAACTTGGAGACCTGCTTTCCTTGCCTCCACCTAATGGTATGTAAGTACTTTTCCACGCATGTTTCTGTCATTTAGCTTTCTTGAGATATGCTGTGCTTTGCAAGTGAATGACTGTTCCCTTTTTGTCCATCATTTTACAGACAAACAGCTGTTTGGCGAGCACATCTCCCTTGCAGCTTCTCCGGCTGATGATGCAGGCCTTGATCTAAAGCCCTGTCCACCTCACCAATCTGGTCCTGAAGGTGCACATGGGGACACTGCCATTCTGTCAGCAGTAGCCACTGTTTGTAAACGTACATCACATGAAGTGAGTCAGTATACAGGCCCTTCTCCCAAGAAACTGAAGAGTAGTGCTACAACAGAAGGTGGGGAAGCAGAGAAGGACAGAGTAGGGCTGGAGGGAGAGGTGGTGGGAATGGGAGAGGAGGCAAAGATAGATCCAGTGGGTGTGCCTACTTGGTCTGGATGCAGTGAGCCTGCAGTGGCTGTTCACGAGGGGGATTCCCCCTTTCCAGCAGCTCTTCCTAATAAGGCAGCGCAGCTCTCTACCTCCGACAATGAGTGTGGAGTGCCTGACGATGAAACAAGCGATGAAACAGACAGTGATGCAGACGAGAGCTTCACCTGTGTACCTCCTGCTCAGGATAGTGAAGCAACCTTCCATGTAGTACCAGAACACACTCTTGCCAACAGTCAAGAGGTGAATAGTTCGCCTCTCTATTTTGCATGTCCTGCTCCAAAAGACATAGCCGTGCTGGATCGTCCAGGGGCCTCCACCTTGGCGCTGGAAACAGATCAAATGTTCTCCTTTGAAGATAAAGGAAACACCCTGTATGCACACGTCTTCTCAGCAAGCAGTACACCGGGTAAGTGTGTGTGTATAAGCATTCAAACATACGTATGTATTTGTGTATGCATGTGCAATGCAATGTACAAATATAGGTATTCAAACATGTTTTATTGCATTCTCCAGCAGACGTCAACGCAGGAAGGTCTGCCTTCAACCTCAGTAGGCCAAGACTGCGTGTGGGGCTGTCACGGCATGCTCGAGTTGCACCACTTCACAGGAACTACAAGAGACAGCAGTAGTTCTCTACCACGTTCCCTATGTACGTACGTATATGTATGGTCGAGTGCTATGTTGTACACTGTCTGTAGCCCACAGCCACTGCATTCTGTTGTAAGTATATACCATAATAATACTGTAAGTTTCTCTGTATATAATTCACATAATTTATTACATTGGTATGAGCCCTTTCAGCCATTTTGTTGTCACTTAGAATGTACTGCACCATGCTACATATGAATGGCATTGTTGCCACTGAGAATTTCAATCCAGTATCCATCGGGGTCTGTGATGAAGGCAAGCCCCTTCATCTTACCTACAAGGGACAAGAGCACTGAAGTCTGCCAATGCCATTAAGATTCACTGCTATGTGTGGCTAAATCCTTCAATAGAAGCCAATGTCGTGGTCAAGCCCATCCGTCATGTGACACACAGTGACATATTAGTCCACACTATAGTGGATTGTATTTGAGTGGCTAACCTCCATCTGGCTTCTTTATAAAGTTGATCCCAAGTTTTTCAAACCTTTCACATGCCTTGTAGACATCAGGCACTGCTATACCAATGTGGCCTTTTAAGATAGAAAAGGAAGAAATGGAAAACTCCACGAACATACAACAACCATGTAGCAGTTATGTGAAAACAGCATGCAAAGTCATTTAAGGCAGAGCACAGATAATTATGTAGATGTACCAGCTCACCAAATCCCTTAGGGTCCTTGTTGCCATTGTGGTAGCCTGGAAACTCTGGGTCATTCTCAGTACCCCAATTGCTGCACATCAGCAACAACAATAGTCAGATTAACATACAGCTATTGCTTGCTAGCTGCACAATGCCATAGTTTGTGTCACAGCATTCATACAGTAATCTGCAGTCAGAACTTCACCTACGTACACGTATACATACGTACATGCACGTGCCTGTTACTTAAGCTTATTTCACAGGACAAGCACAGGTGCACAAACATGCGCATAGAACATATACAATCATGTGTGTGCATGTTCCTCACTGTGTCAGTTCGATGGTTCCCCGTCTGGAGAAGACCCACTTGATGAGCTCCTGGTCATCTTTGGGCATTTCCTCAGGCTTCTCATACCCCAGGAAGTACACAGTGAACTTCATGGGAGGGACGTCCAATCGATGCAGCAGCCTATATACAATAATTATATGCACACATTTCACATTGCATCAT
>MKWU01006193.1_pt1 | contig 12350 bp, 10 predicted proteins | sample 809101 | NCBI WGS metagenome assembly MKWU01 (sample SAMN05860141, study PRJNA318959) | sponge metagenome | host: Aplysina aerophoba | place: Slovenia: Piran, Adriatic Sea, Gulf of Piran | collected 2013-05-07
GCTCACACAAGAGCTCAAAGTTCATAATTCATATAATTATGCATATCGCTCACACAAGAGCTCAAAGTTCATAATTATTATTTGTTAGGGATAAGAATGACTGTAGGATTAATTAATTACAAACCTGAGTAAGGTGCATGTTACTGAAAGAAGTAAAGCATTTGACTCTGTTCATTGTGTAGCAGAAGGCCGCTCTAGACTTCATTTACTTCAGATTTATTTGAAGGATGCCTACAAGAAATAGATACAATATGTTGAAAAACAGCGAAGATCACCACGTAATAAATTCATTGCACAGGATAACGAGTCAGAGCAGTTACTAGAACTACGTTCGTAAAGGAAGCACATAGACAGACTGTGTATTCCGAAAAGCAATTCCATTAGCAGCTCTCACCTTGCACTGCAGCAAATGCCCAAAACTCTACTGCATCGATAGAGCAGGAACAGTAGAATCGCCAACAACACAGTGCTGATGAAACCAATCCCTAGTCCTGATACAAACACTATTTGAATGGAGAACTTGCTGAAATTAAATATATCAGACATCGTTTCACCAGATGGTGTTCCAACATCCACTCCCTGAGCAGTTGCGGTGAGGGCTGATGCAAGGACAGGACCTCCAGCCTGGCCCACCAACACAACTACAGAGAAAGGAGAGCCATTTTCTTAGCATCTTGGACTTAATTCAAGAAACATCATCACTCAAGCCATATTGACATTGACCAGTTACACTGTGCCAGTATTGGCGGTCACTGACTACGTACATAATGGCAGCTATACGTGCTCCCACTAAACTAAATTGCTCCAGAAGTAGCATCATTTACAGGAAACACATCGGCTATAACATGTAACACCTTACTGTAAGTTGCACTTGTCCAAACATTAGGTCATTTGCAACTGTTCCTTGCCCAAATGTGCCAAGGGAAAGGCTAACCTGATATGGGTTGACTAAAAGGCCCCATTCCTCCAGCTGTCTTCACCTGAACGGCAATGGAGTACACTGAGGATGAGTCCAGGCCTTCCAATACAACCATGGGTTCCACTGTTTCTTTAGTAGTCACATTACTTGTATTGCCCTTCCAGCAGGACACGTGGTAGGTAGGTGTTCCTTTGGCTTCATGTAGGCTCAATTCGTTCCAGCTAACTTTTAGAGATGTAGATGTGATACGATGAATTTTCACCTCACTAACAGACACGTCCGGGACTGCAGCAAGCATGCAGAAGATTCAAGAGAAGAAGGTATATACGAAGCATAAAGTTAAGCATCAAGGAACAGATATTCTTGTAGCTATAAGTACATGTTGGGAAATCTGATCTAAGTTATTTCAGGTACGTATAGCTAGCATATAGATATTATGTACAGTAATTGATATCACAGGAAGTAGCTTTAGTGTGTACGCATATGCATGCATGCACACATGCCCACGCACATACGTACATACACACATACACGTACCAAGTTCTTTGATGAAGAAAACCTGTTGCACCAGAGGTCCTTCCCCTCCTCCAGTGGTTGCTGTCACAGACACTTGATAAGGTTTGCCGGGTTCTGTGCAGCCAGACAAAACACAGATGGGTACACTACGTAAGCCACTAATGACCAGCAGTTAGGCCTGCTGCAGTCCTACTAGTGCTCCACTACTCACCAAGGCCATGACTGCTGACAGTGACACTTGTGTTCGCTCCTTCCAAGCTGTACAGTGGAGCAGTTGCATCAGGTCCTTCAAACTCTCTGACCACCACAAGGTACCCAACTAGTACTCCATTCACCTCCAAGGGCGGACTCCATTGAATTTGAATGCCACTAGTGGATGACTGGGGGACTACCAACAAACCAACAACAGGCCCTGGAGCTGGATTCAGGACAAAGGTGGCATGGATATCAAAGACTGAAGTCTACATTTCACTCCACAAGCAGCTGAAAGTACTCAACTAGAATGCACAATGATAACATGAAAAGCTTCAGCAATGAGACAAGACACAGACGTATGTAAAGAATGTGTTTTCTATCTCTCTCTGTCACTCCTACCTACGTACACACGTGCATGTACAGGCACATACATGCATGCCAATACACACACACCCATACCTTCTTCAGATGTTATCACTTCTATCCAATCACTGAAAATGCCTCTTCCACCTACAGTAACAGCAGCCACCTTGAAGTGATAAGCACGGTTTGGTGCCAGATTATCAAGGGTGAAGGCGGACACAAGGTCACAAGGTCCCTTCTCAATCTCATCCTCATCAATGAAGGAGTTGTCCACCCGGTAGTGCACAATGTAGGATGTCACAATGCCATTTCTCTGCTCTGCAGCAGGCTCGGTCCAGGAGAGGGAGATGCCTCTCGATGTGATGTGGTCAGCAGCAATGAACTGAGGTGGGCCACTTGGAGCTGGGTGAGATGGAAGGAGTAGTAAATCCAGCTACTCTACAACTCAACAATAAAGAGGTTATACGTATCTCATTGTATCATGTGACAACACTGTTCAGCACAACTAACAAAAAAATGAAACTTAATCAACCATAAGCTACATTGGGTGATACAGCTACTCTACAACTGTGTCCCTACAAGCAATCAGGGCTGATAATGACTGGGGGCAGTTGCTACATGCATAATTATGCATGCATACAGTACTGGCAACTGCAGTACCCTTACAATTTCCAGAGGAGTCATTTTGAAAGAGTTACACTGAATTGCATGTACTCACCAGCAGCGAATGTCACAGCCTTCACACTAGCTGCTTTGCTCCTAGCTCCAGTCTGATCAATGCTGGTCACTGATATCAGATACTCACTGAACGGATGCAGGTTCTGCACAATGAAGAGCTGGTTAGACGTGAGGAAGAACCCCTTCCTTTGATGGTGCTCATTGTTATTAGTTGCTTCAAATGTAATTTCATAAGAAGTATTGCTGATGGTGGTCTTGATTCCAGATCGATTCCAAGTAACTTCAACGGAATTGGCACTTAGGACATAGGCTTGAAGATTCATAGGGGCTTCAATTATAGCTGATTTCATGGACAGAGAGCAAGACCATGTGACATCAATGTTGGGTACATAAAGCTGCTGTGTGTAGAAGCTGAAATAAACATGCCCTTAGTCTCCCTATCTGCAGCACTTTACAGCACCAGTAACTACTACATACAGTAGCAGGTATCCAATGCATTCATTCCACACAGCCATCTCAAATTCCCATCATGCACATATGCCCTCACACATGACAGACACCAACATACCAGCCCGTCTGGTGTGTACAAGAAGGCTGTGGTTGTTGCTGCGTCCAATGCTGTTCTCTGCCCACACGGTCACAAGGTACTCTGTATCTCCCAGTAAACCAGACACTGAGGCCTCCCCCTGATGTGCACTTACATGGACCCTTTGCACCTCATTCCCATCTTGGGCAGCTATGCTGACCACATGCGTCACGGGCAGCTCATGGGTCACATCTGTGTTCCAGCCAACAGTGATGGAGTCACTGTTGGAGTCAGTGGGAGACCCAATGAGGACAGGAGACCGAGGAACTGAAAGAGTTGGGGGATGAAAAAGTAGTAATATGTCATGTTACCAATGAAAAGTGACACTTGCAACCAAAATACATGCACACTTACATGATAGTGTGCACAAACACATACACGTACACAATCACTCACGATTGAAAGTGGTTGCAACCACGTCTGTGCTAAATACACCCAAGTATTTGGTTGGCAGAATAGAACCATTAAACGTCCGATCCTCAGGATGCATAGCAACACGCACAAGATATGCTGTTCCAAATTCCAAGCCATTGAGACTGATTTCAGAATCGGAACCTTGGACTTCAGTCTCAACATAATCATTATCACCCACTTTCTTGTACTGAATGACATTCTTTGCTATCTTCACACCAGGTGGCAATGTAGAGTGGTCCCAAGCCACTTTAAGAGCCCTGGGCTTTTCTTCTGCCCAAACAGTGACATTGAGTGGATTAATTTCCACTGTAGAAAGAGAACACAAAGTCACTACATTTTACCTGCATCAAATGAACCTGCATGTTATGTTTGAGAAGTACAAGGCTAACACGTCAATCACATAGCCACACCTACACCCTGCCCAGAAGGCCAACTGACAATGATAGATTCCAGAGTGCACCTAGCCATGTAAAAGGTATGTTTGCTGAAAACTGGATATGCTTGGCATTGAGAATTGTACTTGCATGCCATTTATACACGCTACGTAACAGACAAAACTCAGGCAGTCTGCGTTAACTAACCAGTGCACTCCTTGATACTGCTGTCTGCTGGTGTAGACACCACAACTGTCTCTGAAACTGAATAGAATCCTTTCTCCTGGAAATTGTACAAGGCCTCCACGTTGACAGAGTAGGCCTTGCCAGGTGCTACACAGGTAATCACGTGAGTGTAGGAAGGCTTTGCATTGGGATACTGCTTCTGGACAATAGTGTGGCCATCTTGTGTTGCTACTGTGAGCTGGTAGCCTTTAATAAATGCTGAATGCACAGGGGGGTCCCAAGAGACTTCAAATCCAGTGTTATAAATGTGATTGAAACGAACATTCCTGGCAGCTGAATACAGAAAGGAATGAGATAACGTGAAACATTACCAGTGATGATCTCACTTGACATCATGCTACACTAGGCAGAGCTGTTAATAGATCATGCATGGTGCACAGCAATCTACCAGAACATCGATGTTATAGATTTCATACATATCATCTACTGCCACCAGTGTGCTGTGGTATGCATAGATTATATCATAATACTGCTACAAATGTGCTGTGGTATGCATCCATGCATACCAAGAGAACTCCTCTTGAAAACTCCAAGGTAACAGCCAAAGTTGAACACATTGGTACACAGGTAGAATCCTTCTTGCTGTCCCTGCCCGCTGACCACCAGATCACCCGAGATCTGCTGCCTGTAGCGACTCAAAAAGGTCTGCATGATACTCTGCAGCTCTCTCAGGACACCAGAATATTCTGTCTGAGGTGAAGGCAGCCACCGCAAATTGGTTGTACTGCCATGATGATTCTGACAGCGGAAGGAAGGCGCTGGAATGGTACTGTTATCATTCAGGAGCACAATGGAGTGGGTAACATCAGATTGGGTGTCAAGACGAATAATGGCCAGGTTCTGGCAGGGTTGAGCAAGGGACAGCCCTACAAGAGAGAAAAACAATTGATATATGATATTGCTAACCAGGCATAAACTTCAAATACAGTCAAAGTGTCAAACAGTCTATCTGTTCTCATTTCTCTCCCACAGATGCAACATGTGTACTACAAGCACTCTCACACAACACTCACATACCCACGCCTGCAACAACACAAGGTTCTGTGGTACAAAACCTTGCTCTACACACCTTGCTGGTAGAGAACTGAATTGAGGAGAAAGATCAGGGAAAGAACTACTTTCCTTCTGCTAACAAAATTAAATGCCATTCTGTGCTAAATGGCGTTCTTCTTTCTTCTTTTCTAGGGGTGCTTGCGGTGCGGACACAATCTTGTGTTGAGGTTGGAGAAGAGAGGCTTATATAGCAGGAGAATGAAACCATACACTAGTCCACATCACATACCTACCTAAATGTCAGGCTGAGCAGGAATGTGCCATTTGGAGTGAAAATGGGGTAAGAGATGGCTTCCATATGGTTGCTGAAACTAATCACACATGGCAAGCCATCTGCAGCATGCATGGAATAGAGGAGATGTGGATAGGTAGAAATTGCTCTTGCCTTGTGACCATCTGTGCATGTGCATGGAGAGTTTGAGTTTCTAATAATCACTACCACGAGGCAGTAGAGTGACACAACACCACCGTGCAGCCTCTCCAATGGGCATAGTACCTACAGATCACACTACCACTGGAAGGCCCTACTGGTGCTGTGTGTGATGAGGAGACATATTTCTGAAAACACACATTTTGGTTATAACATATGTCAAGTCATGCTGTATATAAATACGTATGTACGTATAAGATGTACGTATAAGATGTACGTATAAGATGTATGTTTAAGATGTATGTATAAGATGTACGTATAAGATGTACGTATAAGATGTACGTATAAGATGTATGTATAAGATGTACGTATAAGATGTACGTATAAGATGTACGTATAAGATGTATGTTTAAGATGTACGTATAAGATGTACGTATAAGATGTACGTATAAGATGTATGTATAAGATGTACGTATAAGATGTATGTATAAGATGTATGTATAAGATGTATGTATAAGATGTATGTATAAGATGTATGTATAAGATGTACGTATAAGATGTACGTATAAGATGTATGTATAAGATGTATGTATAAGATGTACGTATAAGATGTATGTATAAGATGTATGTATAAGATGTATGTATAAGATGTATGTATAAGATGTACATACGGCTATTTCGTGTACACCAGGAAGTGTCACTTCAAGGTTTTGCTTGACTTGAAGACGGCATAGAATTCAAATTCACTATATAGTGAGGATATGGTTGTGAGCAAATACAAAGGCATCTCGGAATCTTCTCTGCTATTATTGAAAGAGATTGTGTACTGCCAAAATCACTGTAAGAGCTCCTTGTGGATTTGGGCACTCATCCATCCAACATGTACTGCTGTATATCCATAGCTGGTCCATCTTTTAATACTACTCATCCATAAGAGCTCCTTGTGGATTTGGGCACTCATCCATCCAACATGTACTGCTGTATATACGTAGCTGGTCCATCTTTTAACACTACTCATCCATCTCTGCTTTATTTACCAAAATAGCAGCCGAGAGTTGCACCTGCCGACTGTTGCTCCCAAACAACACCATGCTTCCAACATGCACTGCTGTATGTAGCTGGTCCATCTTTTAATAACGTCACGGGGTACAGAGTATACAGTAACATGTTAGTTGTGTAGTACTCATGCACAAAACACACAGACCTACTTATTCATTTCACTTCTTCTGGGCTGGCCCCAGCATCTCCTAGCTACACAGTGTGCACAACACCAAGTGTGCATGCGTCAGTCATAGCTGCAATAGCATACAGCCTTGACACTTGTACGACTAGGCTGTGCAAACACTTGCACACGATTCTTAACAGGCTGGAATGCGGAAACAGTCAGTCCACAGTCGACCATTCATAGCCATATTGGGTAAGCATTGAATAAAGGAAATGCTTTAGTGTGTACACTGTAGCATCCTCTGCAGTGACCTCATCTGGTGCTCTTGAGGAAACCACCAAAGCCAAACAAGAGGTGGAGATGGTTACCATGGATGCATAGCAGATGAAAGCAATGGAGCTCTGCTGTGTAGTAGCAATTGTAAAACACACTTATTAATGAATGACAAAATCAAGAAGAACAAAGACAAGAAGAGGACGGCATATGTGGTTAACATAAAGTACAGTACCTGGAAAGAATGAATTCACTCTAAAGTGAATAGTTGGTGCACATTAATTAACACATTACATAGTTGGGTTATGTCACCAACAATCTCTGACAAATGGGGATATGCAATGGATATATACATCCTTTCCCCGCCCTATGGAGCAGTCAAAACATGTACAAGGCTTTCTGGAAGTTACGTACATGACAATGGGATGTAAAGGCTGCATGCACTACAGAGTACAAGACAAACAGACCACACCCTTGCACATACGTGATGTGATCAAACATTGAAAGGAAACATTATCACAAACAGGCGTGGCAAACTGTGTAGCAGTGAAGTAAGAGGCAATACCACATTATCACACACAACCGAGAACCCTCTGTTATATATAACCCATGAATTCATCTCGTATTATACCTGTATGCACATGGGGATAGGCAATATCCTGCAGTTGTCACATGATGCAAAATAGTGTAGAAAGTTGCCATGGCAACAGGTGGCCTATGGCCACGTGCTCTGCTTTACACACAGGTACTTGATGATCGGTACAATGCATTCCTGGCATGAAGTCACCATACTTTCTTCAAGACTGACACACTTGTCCCACAGTAGCAGTATGTGGGCTGAAGACAAGGAAGTAAATGCAAGGCTTCACTGTACATCACTCCTTGCTCTTCCAAGCCATACGCATGGCTCATTGCTGTCAGATAGCTAGATGTTATACAGTGGTCACGCCTAACAAATGCCCAAATTTGTCTATATCCCTATCTTTTTAAACTCAAAAACAGAAGCACTCAAAAGTGGACTCTACCAGAACTGAGTGACCAGGAAGAGACACTACACACATGGGGCTGCTTGCTAAGTATAGTGATGACATCATGTCATCATTGAACAGAACACTGACCAAGTAAGGACGTGGGGCTACGAACAAGGTTAACAGCAAATCAAAAGAGCTAATCTTCTGCAATGGTCACAGAGTAATGGAGACTGATGATTTACACATAGGCACACACACGTTCGCCTGTGCACACTCTGTACCTTCAACCTACTTCATACAGTCCAATGTATATTGTTAGGGCCTATTTGTACAAGATGCTGAACATAATACAGCCACAAGCCAAGGAGGCTAAGTGCAGTAATGCAAACCTGGCACAAGTGTGCAAGCTGTGCCACATGCACCTGGTATGGTCTTTCAGTCCATCCCAACTCTACCCCACTCCACTCCCTAACTGTGCTTGTACACGCACTGTGTCAAAATGCAGTACAATAGATATTCCTTTGCCCTCTGCAGTGTCATAAAAGCATTTACATTTCTCAAATGGAACATATTGGTCCTGCCCTCTAAGAACCTATGTGTGCAGTAACTGTGCACAGCAGGATGAAAAATGCATTAAAGGGATACTTTGAATACGTGGGAGAAAATGCGTACACAAGGTTACATTCCTGGCATTCATGCTCTCATACTGAGGGGAGGAAGCCATCTTAGAAGGCTTTGCACTTTGACAAGTTATGTATGTATGTGAGATGGTCACAGTGTATCTTATTGCCAAGGGGGGACATCAATGAGCATATTTCACTCCAGTTCCTATGATTGTACACATAAACATGTATCTGTATTAGGTTGAAAATGGCGATCAGGTGGACACTTCACCTTCCGGCACAGATGCTATGCTTCATGAGGGAGAAATCATAAGATATTTTCACAGCACTCTTCTCCTGCATCTGCGGTAAGTGGACAGTATCATCTAAACCTTCTCGTATGACCCACATTTCCTCAGAGTTGCTGTCATTGACAATAGCTGTGAACAGCCAAGATTAGTAAGAACATACGGGCAATCATTGTACAGTACACCTGTACCAGTGACTACTTTTATTGCTCATAGTACTCCCTGCAATCTTATTAACTTGAAGGTAGACTGCTAAATACCGTTAAAAGCATGTGAGGTATGTTATGCGCACTGCCAAGTGTAACCATTTGTACTGCCCAAAATGTACCCTAAAAGTGAGCAAGCCAGCATGACCATCCCACAACTATTCCATTTTTTCATATCTTAAAAGGATATGATTTGAATCATCACCTTGTAAGGCAGCAAGGGAAACAGCAACACAGACAGCCAATGTGGGCTATAGTGCTATCGATGCATGTGCCATGAGTGTACAAAGACATACCGACGGAAGAGCAAGGGAGTGGAATGCTCCCAGCAAATACCACATTCACAGCTGATTGAATTGCACCTGTACAGTAAAGATGGAATAGCAGACTGTTCACCTTACTATAATTATTGACACAAGAATGCTGGCACAGTCTGTACTTCATGTACGTACAACAGCCCGCTCTGTGCCACACTCCGACATTAGCTGTGTATGTGTACATACGTACATACGCACATACATACAGTATGTCTGGCACTTGTGAGATTAGTACAAGACCTCGTTTGTATATTCACATACCTTATCAAGTTTATGCTCACAAGAGCCCATGAGCAGAAGTGCTAAAGTAGTACAGATTTCAAAGTCTAATCCATTAAACCCAGCAAACAGCCCATACACGCTACATATGTATGTACGTACATTGGTAGCAGCTATTCCACAGAGGCCACCATGTACGTAGTCAGAAGTAGAGTCACACAGTATACATACATGTGTGTAGCTTAGGCATAGCCATAGTCTAGCACGCTAGACCCTCTCCACCACTGAGTGGTGTAAATGCCCAATGGAGGAGAGGGTCTAGCATGCTAGACTAGACAACCAAGCCAAATTTAGCAACATTCTGCTGTTGGAATTTACAGGGCTAATGTGCCAATAACTATTGTAAGGTGAACAGTTTGCTACACCCTTCAGATTACCTGAGCTTGTCGGCATCACGTACCTGTCAAGGAGCGAGGAAGCCATACCACAACTGGAATTCCCATTATTATTACATGTACATAGGTGTCCTCTACGTACATGGCTTCTGTATAGACTGTCTATTGTGTACTGTATATGATTAATACAGTGTTGGAAAAGCGGATTCCAATACTATGTATTTGCTGCTGGAAATTTCATTAGAATCCACCATTAGCACCAGTTGTTGGTAATACGGCTCACCAGATTACAAAAAGCCCCAAAGAGTACCATACGTATGTTACATTAATGTAGTACGTACAGTATGTGTGTACATACGTACGTACAAGTAGCACCTACATACTGTATGAAACTCATGTAACAGGTCATACTTTTAGTCATACACATTTGAGCCTTCCTGAGTGTCTATATTAATATACCATAGCTGATGAAGTGCAAAAGGTTACTAAAATGTCAGCCATTTTGTGAAAATGACTGGCTAGCGAGACTCTACAGGCACCATTTTGAATCCACATACTGTATCCACCCACTGTTCAAGTCTTCAAACAAGGCAATGCTGTAGAAACACTCCAATCAGTTAGGCACTATGCTAACACAGCTACTAAGTTTAGTTACACTACTCAACACTCAACCAGAGATGTTGACGATATGTGTATACCAGTCATTGCTGACAAGTTTCAAAGTCCAACCACTAGTGCACTCTCCCCAAGGATGTTGCACTGCCCAAGGGCCAGTTAACCAGTTCGTAGCAGCACCCCTAGCACCTCTCCAACACTGCTATAGCACGCTAATACTACGTATGTACTGTGGACAGATCTCTTGTTCAGAAGTGCAAACTGGACCACATCCTTGGGCCTCTTGCAGTACTGGAGAAGAACTCAAGTCTTTCGCTGAGTTCAATGACTAAGACCTTGGCAGAGGATGAGGTACTAGTATCCTGTCCCACCTCTCTCAGAAAAGAATGACCGGTCAGTAGACGACATTGTGACTCTTTTAAACTCCTATGACTGAATACGACCTTCTGTCCTTTAGGGGGAAGTGGTACCAAAAAGTAGATGGAACTGAAATGGGATCACTGGTGTCAGTAGTCATTGCCAAACTTGTAATGGAGGACGTTAAAGAGAGAGCTATGGCTAATTTCCATTCCCTCCTTGCCTCTGGAAGCACTATGTACATGACACCTGCTATCCATTATCATAATGGATAGCAGGATCGGGAAACCACTATTCATTATTGCCATCCTTTGTCATCAATGTTTATTCAAGCTGAGTTCCATGTTTTTGTACCATTACTGATGAAAGTAGCCAAAGGTAACTGAAGTAACTGAAAATTTGCAAAGCTGTCTGGTGGTACAACAGGAGTTGTGATCATACACATATCCATACTGTAGGCACAAGGGCCATAAGATTGAGTGACACAATAATAAGGGTCTGACACTGCAGCTTCTATTGTGTGTTTTGGCTGCAGTACAATGGTCCAGATCATGAACAGTGTCCACCAATGGGCTGTGACTGATTTTGATGCCAAACACATTCACAAGTGGCTTGTCAACTGTGAAAGACTGAATGATGTCATGCCAGCCGGTTGAAAATGAAACTAATACTAATCAGCAACCAAAGCCAACTTGAAAGGGCCCAATGTAGCTACCTACCTATCAGCAGAAGCTTGCATATACAATGAAAGTGCACTTTTGCAATTGCACTCTCTGTTTACTGACCTTACACAGACATAAGGCATTATCTTACACAGGCAGCCATTTGAATACCTTCACTTCCTTAAATGCTACTAGAATCTAATGATATAGAATAACACTGAAAGGCAGCTTGAGTGATGTCATGATATACTAAAAATAGTTTTCGTCATCTGCCCAGTATCTGTAATTGCAGGCCTGATTAGTGCAGTAAGGCATTTATGTACAATTCAATTCCTCCATGCAATTCTTGCTAGTGCATGGCATCTTCACAACCACTATGAATGACTAGCACACATACAATACATGTAGGCACACACACGTACACACATCCAAAACTAGCCTGACAAGGCAAAGTCTTTCTGCCTAACTGACAGCAGCCTAGCCATGTAGCTGTCTTGCTAGACCAACCCCAGTTAGGTAATGCATCATATACAGAGAAAAAGAATA
>MKWU01006196.1_pt1 | contig 12340 bp, 18 predicted proteins | sample 809101 | NCBI WGS metagenome assembly MKWU01 (sample SAMN05860141, study PRJNA318959) | sponge metagenome | host: Aplysina aerophoba | place: Slovenia: Piran, Adriatic Sea, Gulf of Piran | collected 2013-05-07
TCCGTAGGCAAGGTCGCATCTAGGCCCCTGTTCAGTCGTCCGGCTCGACTGCGGCGACCGCCTCCGCGTCCATCTCCAGCAACGCAAACGTTCGTTTGCGCACGCCGATGCCGTGCTCAATGAGGAGGTCGATCAGCTTATCACCGTCGATAAGAGTGATAGGCGCAGCCCCTGAGGCGAACGCGGCGTCTTGGGTGCCCTTGGCGAATCGAGAGCTTGTGACGATGGTTCCGCGAACGGCGTTGAAGCGGTACAGCGAACCCCGAAGGGCGTCGAGGTCTTTACGCTGGATCGGGCGGCGGTGTCGCTTAACCTGTACGACCTCCCGGACCGACGTGATTCCCAGTTCAATGTCGGCCACGACATCGACGCCACCATCGCCCGAGCCCGCGGTAACTTCGACATTCTGGTAACCCAACTCCTCCAGCAGCCGCTTGATCAGGTGCTCGAAGGCGAAGGGATTCATGTCGTGGAGCAACCCTCGCAAGCTCTCGCGAACCGTATTTTCCTGTTGTCGAACCATAGCCCGGACCTGATTGTGGTCGTCTGCGCCGCCGGAGTCGTCGTCCCCGGTCTTTCGGAGGTAGGTCAAACCGTTCGGTGTCGTGGAGTAAAGGCTGCCCTGCCGCTCGATCAAGCCACGCTCCACGAGGTTGTTGAGTCGGCAGCGCATGGTGTCCTTGATGGTGGATTCGGCGCCGAAGGCAGAACGGCGCGACAGGTAGTCGGCCCAATCCTGCACGAGTCCTCCGCTCCGCGCCGGTCCGTTATCCGCTACTATGGAGAGCAGCTTGATCAGCCCCTCGGATTCATCGATGGCACACTCGGCCTCACCGCCCGGGTGTTCCAGAAAGTCTTGGCCGAACTCGGTGAGATGGAGAATGCCGTCTTCGCCCTGCTCGTGCATGAGGTTGTAACGCTGCGCGAACAGCCAGCTGCCGTACGTGTGCCGGGGGTTTACCGCGCCCCGCGACCGGTTCCAGATGTCCTCGGCCAACTCACGGTCGGTGTGTTCGAGCCGTTCCGGGATCCAAGTGCCTGGATCGGTCCAGTCGACTTGTTCTTGGGGTGTGCCGCGCAACTCCCTGATGGTGGCATGGAGACCAGTGATCTGCTTTCGCGGACGGCCAAGCCAAACACGCAATAGATTGCGGAACTGAGAGTAAAGGGGAAAGTATGGGATGCGCACCCGCCGATTGGCGTCGTCACCTGCCGCGTCGTCATCGTCGTGTTCGCCGGTGAGTCCATCGGTTGTCGCCATCTCACGTCTCCTTCCGTCAAAAAGCGGTTTCTGAGAGTAGCCGACTGACTGTCGAAACGCGAATAGTTCTCCATGGGCCTACGCCCTCGTCCGGGCCGGCGGCCAGAAGATATTGGCCGCAACCTTCCGCCACGATACGTCCCGCAACCTCGACCCCCAACTCCATACTCATGCGGTCGTCGCCAACATGGTGCAAGGCGAGGATCAGAAATGGCGCACGATGGTGGACGATGGGCTCTTCAAGGGCAAGGTGACGATCAGGGCGATCTACCGGGAGGAGCTGACGCAAGGACTCCAGGACCTTGGATACGGAATAGAGAATATGATCCGAATCCGGGAAACCCGGTATTGCGAACCGCACCGGGCGGATGGATTCCACCACCGCCCCTCCCACTCCCGGCCGTCTGGACCGGCCGCGCCATCGGATACCTCCAGACTCTGTCTGACATCAGCCGCGACCAGATGCCGGACGACATCCATCCACGAACGTTGATTTCAACCCGAATTCGACTCCAGCGCGCGTAGTGTGCTACGCAACCGGCTGTCTTGGGAAAGCGGCTCCCGGTCATTCGGGGGGCGTGAGCGCCGGACCGCCCGTAGAAGACAATCGGGAGGACTTCTCCAGGTGAATGGCCTTGCGTCGCTTTCTTGCGTCACAGCCTGGAGTTCGCCAAGTCCTTGAAATTGCTGGCGTGTGTTTAAACCGGCACACGGGAACGTCGCAAAATGGTACCACGTTTTCCATGGTGCGAGGGTGGTCGAGTGGCTCGACCTGCGCAAGGGAGCGCACCTAGTCGCAGGCAAGACACGACAGGCACCACGGTGCGGCAGGTGTGGAAGAATAACGGCTCCGCCGTAGAGACGGAACCGCATGGCGAGACATGGGCGACTAGAGACGAAAACACGCGTAATATCACGGGGTTAGCCCGAGCGGCGCTTGAGCGGGAGAGGGAGGTCAGAGCATACAGGGCCGAAGCAGCGGATCGCGGGCGGTCTCAGGGTGTCAATCCAGAAAAGCAGTCGTGGCGTCGCAAGCGCAGGTCTGGCGGCGAAGATTCTCTAGGGAACCGGGCTGATTCTCCAGGGAACCGGAGCGATTCTCTAGGGAATCGCGGCGTAGTACCGAGAGCATACATCCCTGTTTTTTCGACAGTTTTTCCGTGTTACACGGTGCGACGGCTGAATGCATCGTCTACAGCAGCCCGGACCGGGTCATCGCCGGCGGTGGCCAGAGCAGACGGCGAAGCGAATGCAGACGGCAACTGGAATTTGCCGCGCGAGGTCGGTGCCGACCGCGACATTCAGGCCGATGCCCGTACGGAGCGCGGTGACGGCGATGCTCACAGCCGTGGCTTCGAGTCCGCCGCCGCAACAGCGGCGCGGCGCTGCATGTGGCGCGAGTCGATGTTGACGGCAAGCACCGCCGCCGTGGCCGTCACCGTCGAACCAGTGTCCGCGGAGCGAACCGCGGCAGCGGCACTCACTCAACCGTTGCTGTCGGCAGTGGTGCAAGATGTGCCGGACATTCCAGAAGTCGTCGGTGAACGGAGTGGTGCGGCCATACCGTGACAACATGCCCGGCACGCCGTCGCCGGAGTTGAGGCACAGGAAGTCTTCGAGGACGACACGGAGGGCGCCGAAACGCCGCGCCGCCTGGTTGGCGCAAGCGACAGCGGGCACGGAGGCGTCGGCGTTCAGGCGTCCGGACATGATGGCGGATCGTTTGCGGCGCGCGAACGCGCGGCGCTCGCCAGGACACTTCGCAGGGGATTGTCGGGGCGGCAGGAGTGGTGGTACGAATGCCGGTGCGAAGGTTCGGCCGCCTGTCTCCTTCAGGCCATGGGGAGCGCGGGTTCTTGCAGCGCCCGGGTTCCCCGCCGGGTCTTCGCGCCTTTGGATCGTGCCGGCATGGAGAAGGTCGTTCTCACCGCGGAAGAAACCGCCCAGGTTCGCTGCATCGGACAACAGGCCGCGGGCCCGCGCCATGCCGTGACGCTGGCGGCGGACCACGAGACGGTGGCGACGGAAAGCCGTCTTGCAGAGAAGGGGTTGGCCGAATCCGCGGGGTTCGTGCAGCGCGCAGTTGGAGCCGAACTGTTCCGCGCGTGCCTGACCGGGAAGGGTTGGGTGAAGTTCCGTGGCTTGAGGGGTTCGTGACGACAAACCGGGAAGGGAGTTGAATCGTCATCGAAGCCACAGGGCCGTACACAGCAAAGGCGACCCCTGAGGCTTGCCACTCTCCGTATCCCACAGCACGCTGAATCGAAGGAGTGTCCGCGTGGATCGGGAGACCGTATCTGAAATCGTGCGCCATTCCCTGAACGAAGCATTCGTCGCCCTGCACGGCCGGGGCGCCGGCGCCGGGGAGTGGACGAAGGAGATCAAGACGCAACTGTGCGTTGCCGGAGCGGCGCAACAGCCGCCGCTCTACGTCTGCGCCTCAGGCATCGAAGCCGCCGACAACTGGAAGTGGCTGTACGACGTTTGCTGGCTCAGGTATGGAGATGCCAACCCTCTGGCGGAGCCTTCATGCAGACCCTGGGCTCGACTGTTTGGCCGAGGCTGTTCTGATCCTGGAGTGCGAGTGGGCGGATGGAGGCATGGACCTGGGGCGAATAAGGGATGACTTCCAGAAACTCCTGGTTGGACGGGCTCGCGTCCGCTGCATGATATGGGAGGACAACAAGGGGGAAGACGATCCCGCGGTGGCAGAATGGCTGGTGGAAATGATGAGCGAGTGCGTGGAGACGGCCCCCGACGACTTCTACCTGCTCGCCCGCTATACCGGCCGGGGGTTCCAGTACTGGCACCTCCACGGTAACGGGACGGTCTGCCCGATGTAGGCGGGGGCTGTTGATTGCCGCCGCCGTCCCGGATTCCCTCGCTGGCCGTCGCCCGTGACACTAGTCCGACAGTGAAAATGTCACCCAAGATGTGCTGGACATTCCAGAAGTCGTCAGCGAACAGAGTGGTGCAGGGCTGCCGCGGCAGCATGCCCGGCACTTCTTGTCGGAGTCGAGTGCAGGATGTCTTAGACTTAGAGGACGACAGGGCATCGCCTAAACGTAGCGACGCCTGTTTGGCGGAAGCGACGGCGGTCACGGGCGCGTCGGTGTTCAGGCGTTTGGAAATGATGGCTAGAAATATTGCAGGCGGTGCGCGGGGGACGACCCGCCTCAACTCCCCGCCAGCTGGCGCCGTGACTTCGGTGAATCCTGTTCCGGCCGCCCGGCTTCCGTCGTCATCCTTCGCGAGAGCGTGGACGACGCTGGCCGGGATGTCACCAGTTTCTGCCGCCAGACTGCCCGACAAGCCGGGACCACCTCACTAGCTGAATTCCTTGCCTACGTGGGCAACCTCTCTACCCTGGTCTTGAGGCTGTCGATCTGGTTCACCACACGTGCGATGGCGTCAATTTCGTCGCGCTCGATCCCTTCCCAGAGCTTTAGATGCCGGTCCAACATCGCCCACTTGAGAGCGTGAAATCCGTTCCATGCCAGCGCCATCCAGGCAGCATAGTTCAAAGCCATGATGTTCTGCGTCACGTACATTCGACCGGCGTTCACCCCGGACATGCATCCGTACCCGATGGCGAGCATCATCCTGAATCTCGGGTTCATGCGCCCCGGGAGCGTCTCAACGAGCGCTTGCCCGAGCGGCTCATTCGCCAGCTTCACCTGTTTAGCTGCATACGACACGCGCATCACGACTTCCATGATCAGCGCCGGGATGCTCGTAACGACGAATTGGCGGAAGTCATAGCCGTTGACATACATGTACTCGACTTGCTTGCCGAAATCGGACCCAGCCACCGGCATCCCGCTAAACATCCGCAAGATGCCCATGAACGGCGCAGGCAGTCCCATACCCCTATTGCCGTTTCCAGAGGGCGCATTTACGTCGGACAGCAGGTGTCCGAACATCCGTCCCAGCGACCCGAAGACACCGGTCCCTGTCGGGCCCTCCTTTCCTTCGAGTATCTTGATTCCGTGGTTGCCGACGACTGTGCATGTCCCACGCATCATGTCCAGCACCCCGAAAAGGAACCCGAGCACGGGGTCATGGGACAAGCTGCGCAGTCGGTGGTTCCAAGGGTTCAAAGAGCGGGGCGGTGCCCCCACCAATTGGGCGATCGTGCTTGCGTCGGCGGTCCCGATCTTGTTGGCTTCGGCAAACGCGACGCTCACCTCGGGCGGCAGCAACCCGTTGAATGCCTGCTGCACGCCACGGTTGAAGATGCCGTCCACTCTTTCGGTCCATGCCGTCGTAGGCTTGGCAGGAGGCGAAACGCAAAGCAGGTCGAACATTGCACCCATCAGACCGCAGGCGCCGGCAATCGCGTAGTCCCAACGGTCCAGCCCGAATTGCGCGTTGAAGTCGTCAACGTGTCGGGCTATTCGGGCGTCCCTCCTCCTCCGGTCTGCGGCGGTAAGAAGGTCGTCCGCCGTCATCTTGCCTGGTAATGCGGCCTCCGCTTCCCCATACAGTTCTTCGGCATCGGGCTCCGCCATCGGCGACCGCGTGTTCATACGTTCCAAATGAACCCGCTGGCTCTCGGCGAAGGACGCTGGCGGCGTCCCGCTACGACTCATGCCCTTCACCCGCGCCTTGATTGTCTGCAGGTCCGAGTCGATTTCGTCGTGTTCGATCGCTAGAGCGTCGGCCCGCCGGCGGAGTAGCTGAACGGCTTTCAGATTGCGCTGTTCTTCTTCGTTTCGTTTGGTCGCCATCTCAGGGCATCTGGTTCTCGAAGACGTCAATGTATGCCTTAATCTCGGCCAGCTCCTTCCGGAAGTACTCGGCGTTCGCTGTCAGCCGTTCTTGGATCTGATGCAGCTTCTCGATCGCAGTCCGCAGAGACGCGGCGAGCTTGGCGTTCCGACGCCGCTTCGCGATTGCGTATCCACCGACTGCCAGCACAGCTACAGGCACGGCCAGGACAGCAACGCCGGCGACCATGCCGCCCCCGACGACCGCTCCCGCCGCGGCAAGCCCGGAAGTGATCCCCGCCGCCGAGAACCCCGTGACCATTCCACCGAAGAAGAGCGCCGTCAGCGAGGCTGAACCACCCAGCGCGCCGCCGACCATCGTTGCAGCACCTTCCACGACTCCAGGGTGGTCCTTCCGCAGATCTTCGAGTATCCCGGCGAACTCGGCCCTGGCCTCTTCCCGGACGCCCTCCAAGTCGTCGGTGTCGTTCACTATCGTGCTCCATGTCGCGGGGTCGCTTTCGCAAGAGCTCACCCTATCCTCGACCGCATGATTCCTAGCACACTTGCATCACCGCCGCGAAGCCCTCGCGCACCAAAGCAGACGCATCCGGAGTCACGACCGGTCTCCACATCGAGTCCGCGCTTCGCCCGCACGTTCGACTGACCAAAAGGGAGCGGGCATGAGGAAATCCGATATTGCGGTCCAGGTTGCCGGCCGCACCGCGCTGACGAAGGCCCAGGCGAAGAGCGCGGTCAACGCGGCATTCGAGGTCATCCGGGACGTTCTTGCGAACGTGGATACGGTGTCGGTCACCGGGTTCGGCCAGGTTCTCGACGAAGAGCCGGTCGGCGCGGACGGGAGAGAACATCGCCGTCGCGGCGTCGAAGGCTCCGTCGTTCAAGGCCAGGAAAGCGCTTCACGACGAGTTGCGTTAGTGTCCCGGGGCCACAGCCCCAGGCCGTGAAGCTGTGTGTGACGATCTGGCGGCCGGTTTCGGAGGTAAGCGGTAGATGGTAGATTAGGCCCTGACGCACGAAAGCCCGCGGAGCAACGCGGGCCGTAGTGAGGTAAAATCCCGGTAGAGGGTTTGGCGAATCCGACCGAGGCGGGTGGCTTCTCGCTAAAGAAGCAAGCACACCGAATACGCTACAAGGAGGGTGGCCCTGGATCGTGATTTGGCCACTGGAGCCAAGGTCGCATGCCCGAGCGAAAGGTCCAGAAGCCTAGACAGAAGCCGCTCAAGGTCAAGAGCCACACACGGTCGAAGCCCAAACGAATCAAGAAGAGATGTTAGACAGCAGGCCCGTCCCGCACGCAGCCCCATTGGTTACTCACTCGTTCTCCCAGCGTGGCGGACCTGCGTAAGCGGAGGACGTGAATACAGAGGAGGTTACGATGGCCGGTCAGTATGAGGAAATTGGAATGCCATTTGAGAAGCGGATCATCACGAAAGAGCAGTGGAAGAAGATCGACGAATTTATCACCTGGACTGGACTGAGGAAATCGAGTTGTGAGGTCTGTAAGAACCAAGACTCGAGTGGGTCGGGTTGGGGTATTGAGCCGTTCGTTGTTTGGACCAAGGGACAGGGGGATACGGGGGCGCAGTTTATCAGCATCTATTGCGTAAGATGTGGCAATGCCAAACTCTTCAACGCCGTTGCGCTCAACCGTGAGTTGCGTCTGGGATTGAACCTAGATGCAGAGGTCTGTGAGGGGGAAAACGGAGATGATGTGCGAAGAAAGTGACGAGGTCACAAGCATGAATATTCCAGGTCTAACCAAAGAACTGCTCGCCCTATTGATGCGCGTTTACGAGATGAAGCAGGAAGCGGAGAAGGATCCGGATCAAGAACTGTTCTTCGAACAACATGAGATACTCTCTCTTGAGCGTCTGGAAGAGACGGGCCTCATCTTATTCACGCGGCCGGAGAATGACGCACGGACTTGGGTAAAAGTAGTGAACCTGACTCAGATTGGGATGAAGATAGTATCAGCACAACTACGTACTCGCGATTCTGACGTGGGCGGTGAGTAAGCGGTCAGAAGTCGCCATGACCGTGCCTCTCGCACTCCTGGGGGCCATGATGATGCTAGCGCAAAGGTTGGATGAAGTTCAGAGGGCTCAGGGATGGGTCCTAGGAAAACCATGAGCCGCGCGGCCAAGGAAGGTGTGACCTTCTCCTCGAAAGGAAGTCTGCTTATGGAAGTCATATGGATCAAGTGCGAAAACGATGAGTGGTGTCGCCGAAACACCCGAACCTCTCAAGCCTTGAGGGAGACGAAGGAGTTTATATCATCTAGATGAAAGGGAATTATAGCAGTTTACCCAAGCCCGGCGGTCAGCGGGACTTGTCCTTGAGGTAGCGCCATTCGGATTCGGGCTTCGGCGGCTTTTGCATGATGGCTTCCGCCACGTCCTTTGGCTTTGCACTGATCTTGATCGGTTCCAAGTGCTTTGGGTCCACGGGGCGACCTTGGTTTTTGTTGTCACTGGTGGTCGCGTGCTTGGCCATCTAGCCCTCCTTCCGGTGTTCACTGATAGCCTCTAGGATCGCATCGGCGCTGTCCTTGGCGTCTTGGTAGTGGGCGGCCCATGGGCGTCCTGGATGCAACGTGTCCCACCGTGAACGCCGTTGGTTACGCCTCGTTCGTCCTTGATCGTGATGTCCGAAACCATCAACGACCACATTCCAGATCGGGCGATACCCTGCGATCAATACCTGCTCGGTCAGGCCGATCCATACCGGGTCAAGGACGAGCCAACGACAACGGAAGTCAGCCAAGTTGAGGTTGGTCGCGCTGTCTATGGACCCCGCGTGTTCCGTAAGGCGGCGATGCAGGACGGGGGTCGCCGGCTGGGCGCGTCCCTGCCTCTTTCCCGGCAAGTCGGCTTTGCCTACGTAGATGGGTTTGTCCTTACCCAAGTTGGCATAGGCCGGGAACGAGCCTTGATAGTGAATCGTGTAGACGCCAGCACCATCGAACGTCTCGGCAGGGGGTAGTACTTCGGGCGGATAGTCCATCAGTGCACGGGCCGCGTTTCGGCCAAGCTCGTCAACGCTTAGTGGATTGTACGTTCGCAGCATGGGGCACTTCGCATCGATCTCCGTTCCGGCAAATGATCCAGAAGCAGTGACGTTTCCGGGCGTGGTGCGCCTTCTTCCACTTGTTGGACATCATCGGACCAATGCGCACCTTGACTATCAGATCACAGACAGTGAACCCCGCTTCTTCGGCCATCCTCATGAAGTCACAGTGCGGCCACTTCGAGCGGTGGCTGTTCACCATGTCCGTAATCTTCGCCAAGAGCAAGCCTTCCGGCTTGAGCACTCTCTTGGCTTGTTTCAGAAAAGGCGGGTAGAGGTAGCTCAGGTTCCAGTTCTCGTCTGCCCCGCAAGGCATGGTGGCCCCGAAGTCCACGTCGAACCGTTTGCGGCTCTTATCTCGGCCCTGGGGTCCCACATGCGGCGGGTCGTAGACGATGGCCCCATACGCCGATGACTTCACACCCTTCATTTTTCGGTTGTCCCCAACGATCATGGGCTTGTACTGCGGGTCTATGTCCATGGATACGACCTTCCGAGTGGACCCCCTCCAGAATCGCCCGGCATTGTAGGTGGGGTCCAGGATGGGTTCCGGCGGAATGGCCGCATAGAATCCGAAAATCGCTTCGATGAGATCCCCGTCGCTCCCTTCCCATACACTGCTCAGGGGCGTGTAACTGGGAGCCGGTGACGTATCCACTTCGGCCAATTGGCTAGAAGACATCGCTTCCCCTTTGCAAATCCGCCGTGCCTTTGCTGGCGATCAGGTTCCGGTGTCGATCCGGTGCGCAATGTCCGCCATCTGGTCCAAGGTGTCCTCGGAGCGGGCGTTGTGGCGACCGGAGAATTCGTTGACGTAGCGGCCCAAGTGCTTGCCGCTCATCTTGTGGTAGGTACCGTGGTAGCCCCGCTTGAGCATAGACCAAAAGGATTCGATCCCGTTGGTGTGGGCCTGATCGTCCACGTATTTGCCCACGGAGTGATTGACGGTCTGATGGTTCGGCAGGCCGCGATACCCGGCGTGTTCGTCCGTGTAGACCTTCGCGCCATCCTCTACCTGATCCAGCACGAATCCCTTGAGGGTCAAGCCGTCGGCGCTCTCTATCGCTTCCGCCGTCACGCGGTTGGTGTCCCGGTCCTTCATGCCCACGATGGCGGTCTTGCCCACGGTGCCGCGCCCGGACTTGAGCTTCTTGGAACCGTGCTTGTTCTTTTCCTTTCCCGCCCATGTAGGTCTCGTCTACTTCAACCGGCCCGCTGAAGGCAACCTCGTTGTCCTCGAAGGTCTCCCTGATCCGGTGGGCAAGGTGCCACGCCGTCTTTTGCGTCACGTCCAAGTCCCGGTGGAGCTTCATGCTGGACACGCCCTTCAAGCCTGTGGTCATGAGGTAGATGGCGATAGCCCACGTCTGGCAACCCAACGGCGAGTTGTGCATGAGGGTGTCCGTCTTGACCGAGAAGTCCTTCCGGCAGGAACGGCAGCGGTAGGGTTGCGGCTTCCGGGTGGCCCGCTCCTGGATGTTGTCGGACTCGCACTTCGGACACCGGACACCTTCCGGCCACCGGACTTCCGTGAACCACCGTTCCGCGGTCTCGTCGTCCGGGGACATGCGGAACAGTTCCTTGGTCGAGAGTCCCCGTCTGAATGCCTTGCCGGGTGCCTTGCGTGCCATCTTTCCTATCTCCGAATTATAGGAGTAGTTTACCCAATAATTGGCGGGATGTCAACCCCCTTGTGCTTGAAAATGGTCTGCGTCGTCTTCTCTTTGCCGAAAGGCCGCGAGGAACTTGAAACCCATCGTTTCTCTTCTCAACACACCTCTTAACCTGCTACTTCGGCAATCCTGCTTGCGATGCGGTTGGCAGCGGACTTGACGGGGTCGTTGGCGAGGTGGGCGTAGCGGGCGGTGGTCTGCACCCTGTTGTGACCGAGCAGTTTCCCGATCATGGGCAGGCCCTCGCCGACCAGCAGGCCGCCACTCGCGAAGCTGTGCCGCAGGTCGTGGATGCGCAGGTTCTTGATGCCCGCGCGCTCCAGGATGAGGCCCCACGGCCCGTGCAGGAAGGCGAGATGCGCGCCGCGCTTCAGGCCGGGAAGCACCCACGGGCTGTCTTCCCTGCGCTGAATGCCGCGCAGCACTTCGATGGCGGGATCGCCCAGATGCACGATCCTGGCGCCGGTCTTTGAGTCGGGCAGCCGCAACTCGCGCCGGTCCAGGTCCACGTCCTCCCACTGGAGCGACAGGATCTCCCCGCTCCGGCAGCCCGTCAGCATCAGCAGCCGGATGGCGGCGATTGCCACTGGCGAAGCAAAACCCTCGCGCTCCGCGTCCCGCAATGCGGCGCCGAGGCGGCGGTACTCGTCATCAGAAAGGAACCGCTCGCGCCTGCGCTCAGGGTACTTCTTGACGAACCGGCAGGGGTTGACGCCCTCCGGGCGCATCTCCCAGACCTCGGCCAGGTTCAGCATGCGGGACAGGACGCCGAGGGTGCGGTTGGCGTGGCCGGGCACAGAGCGCATGTCGTGATGGAGAGCTGCGGCGTCGGCCCTGCCGATGTCGGCGACACGGCGTCTGCCGAGCCGGGGTAATATCCGTTTCTCGACGATCTTGCGATTGAGCGCGGCGGTGCTGGGCTTCAGGTGATCGGCAGCGTACTCGTCGAGGAAGCGTCGGGCGAGATCGGCCATGGTGGCGCCGCCGGCCTTGCGGGGCGTCTTCCCTTCGAGGTCGCGCCCGGTCCTGGCCAGCGTGACGATCTCGGCCGCGCGCGCCCGAGCGGCCGCCGGAGTGATGGGACCATGAGGTCCGATGGTGGCCTTGACCGCGCGTCCCTCGTGGCGGTACTTGACGATGTAGACCTTGCGGCCGGTGGGATGGACGCGAACCCCGAAGCCCTTAATGTCTTCGTCCCAGACGACGCGCTCGCGATCCGTGGGTTTGAGGGCGTCGACCGCCCGCTTGGTGATTTTGGTCATGGTTGACGTCTCCTTTGCATCTCGATCCGGGTACCGTTTAGGTACCCACAGGGAGCGAATCAGAGAGTATTCTAGCCCATCCGTGACGCGGCGTAAAGACCTTAACACCTTGAAAATATGTCGATTTGTCTATCCGTGACGCTGTATGCCTCAGATAGAGAAATAGTATGTCGGTGTACTTGGCGCGGACCTTGTCGAGGCGCTGGAAGATGTCGGCCTGATTGTTCACGTCCTTGCCACCGGTGACGGCGACGAGGGTTCCTTCGGGCAGGTGGGCCTGGGTCTTGCGGTCCTTGCGTGCGCGGACGAAGTCACGGGCGTCGATGGCGGCGGAGGTGAGCTTGC